>Ga0105055_10005962_pt1 | contig 16947 bp, 18 predicted proteins | sample BON03_FD_78090 | JGI IMG/M metagenome (GOLD analysis project Ga0105055, IMG submission 78090) | Freshwater microbial communities from Lake Bonney liftoff mats and glacier meltwater in Antarctica - BON-03 | ecosystem: Environmental > Aquatic > Freshwater > Ice > Glacier meltwater | place: Lake...
ACAACCACCAGTTCCCGCAATCAGCATTGAAAAGCAAGACGCCGATGCAGACGATGAAAGATTGGTACGCTACCCATCCACACCTCTTCCGTAAACGTCCTTATGATCGTCCGGGATGCGACAGCTAACCGATATTCATCGAGTTTTGTGGTGTCTAGAATTTTAAAGCTCTCCACTGCGATCGCCCGCTCACAAGTTCCCACGGGCAGCGTTCACCCGTCCTGCCTCTCCAACCCCTTGACTGGCACAACTGGGTATTTGACCTGCTCAAGCTGTCACTGCTTGCTTGTCTGCATGCGGTTTGCAATGTCTCTGCGGAACCGTCGCTCGACAGCAGATCGGTGGCTATGGGGCCCGATCACCTGTGCGCGGTGACACATTAAAAGGGTCATCCGTTACCAATTGGAAGAACAACAGTGCCAGCTTGAAGTAACTCCGACACCGACTGCGTGTCTTCGCGCCAATCTGCAGCGTCGGGCTCAGCCTGTGCGCCTGCACCCGGCTGACATGCCTTCCCGGTCTGTCGGCACAAACCTTGATCGTCTCGCCAGGGGTGCGCGTGCCCAACACAGCCGGTCTGGCAAATGACCTCACTGGCCTCGCGCCACGCAAGATGCACCGCGCGCAGCACTGGGACGCGCGCAGCTCTGTCGGCTGGCGCCAGCAGCAATCCGCTCAGACCCCAAAAGGTGGCGGTGCGCAGCACCAGCGTCTGCCCCCGCAGCCGCATCAGATCTGCTTTCAGCACGGCCACCTGCTGCCGGTGATCGTGTTGCAACACGCCCATGCGGCGCTGCAATTGGCCTAGCCAACGCGCCAGTACGGCGTGCTCGGCCACAAGATCGGGCAACGGGAAAGTTGGTCGCCGTTCACCGACACGGCGCAGCAAAGGCGCATTGGGTTCTCTGTTCATGCCCATCTCCTTTCAATTTTTACAAAAAGGTCAGGGCGTCGCGCCCACCAGCAGTTGCGCCACGCCGTCGGCATCGGGCACCGCAGACACCGGCACCCGCCAGACCCGCTGCACAAGTGCGGGTGTGAGCACCTGCTCGGGCGGGCCCTGGGCCTGCAAGCGCCCGCCATCGAGCACCCACACCTGATCGACATAGCGCAGCGCCAGGTTGAGGTCGTGCAACACCGCCACCACACCCACGCCCGAATCCCGGCTCCAGCGGCGCAGGGTGCGCAGGGTCTGGTGCTGGTGGTGCAGGTCCAGCGCAGCGGTGGGTTCGTCCACCAGCAACCAGCGCGGCGCGGTGGTTGCAGTCCAGATCTGCGCCAGCACCCGCGCCAGTTGCACCCGGGCGCGCTCGCCGCCGCTCAGGTTGGACACCGAGCGTTCGGCCAGCGCCAACACATTGGTGAGCGCCATCGCTGCTTCGACAATGCCGGCCTCATCGGTCGATGGGTTCAGTCGGTGCGGGTAGCGCCCCAGCGCCACGACATCGCGCACCCGAAAATCGAATGCGACCTGGGTGTGTTGCGGCAGCACCGCTCGCACGGCAGCAAAAGCCGCTAGGTTCGACGGCTGCAACGCCTGCCCGTTGAGCCAGACAGCGCCCTGGGTCGGCGCGCGCAGCCCGGCCAGCACAGACAGCAGCGTGGACTTGCCCGCCCCATTGGGTCCAAGAATGGCACCCACCTCGCCGGGCGCCAGGCTGAAGTCCACACCGTGCAGCAGACTGGCACCACCGATTTGCACACAGACACAGCGCGCGACCAGCTGGTCGGCCGGCGGTGCGTCTGTCTGGCCGAGCCGGCAATCCTCTGACTCCAGCACAGGGATTTCCTGCAGCCATCCAGCGCCGCTGGCATCGCTGTGGTGTTCCAGCGCGCTGCGCCACTCAGGGCCTCTCAGTCGATAGTGCATGGCGGTACGCCCTCCCTTGAACAACCCACCCAGCTGGCCGCAGCCCTGCACGCGCCCACTGGCAAACCCAGCGGGCAGCAATCACGCAAACACATGGCACTCACAACCGCTGCCCATGGCTGCCACGCAGCAGCAAAAGAAAAAACGGCACGCCCACCAGTGCGGTGAGCACGCCCAGTGGCAGCTCGGCGGGTTGCAACGCGGTGCGCGCCACCGCGTCGGCCAGCAGCACCAGCGCCGCACCCAGCAGCGCCGAGCCCGGCAGCAGCCAGCGGTGATCGGGCCCGGCAATCAGGCGCACCATGTGCGGCGCCACCAGGCCCACAAAGCCGATGATTCCGGTGGTGGCGGTGATCGCACCCACCGCCAGCGCCACCACCACGATGGCGGATTTCTTCAGCCGCTCCACCGACACGCCGAGCAGCGCAGCTTGCGCCTCACCCAGCGCCAGCGCATTGAGTGCGCGCGCCAGCGCCATGCCCACCACGGCGGCCATCAGGGTGATCCCGCTCACCAGCAGCACCGCGCTCCAGCGCGCGCCGCCCAGGCTGCCCAGCAGCCAAAACTGCAGGTTGCGCAATTGCTCGTCGGTGGCCAGAAAGTTGAGCAGACCCAGGCCGGCGCCAGCCAGCGCGTTGATCGCAATGCCGGCCAGCAGCATGTGCCCCACGCGGGTGCCGCCCTCGCCTTGCGACAGCACATAAATCCACACCGTTACGCCCAGGCCGCCAGCAAACGCCATCAGCACCAGCGTCCAGCTGCCAAGTGCGCGCGGCAGATCGGGAAACCACAGGATGCCCAGCACGATGGTGATCCCAGCGGCCAGCGCGGCGCCACTGCTTACCCCGATCAGCCCCGGATCGGCCAGCGGGTTGCGAAACAGCCCCTGCATCAGCGCGCCCGACAATCCGAGCCCGGCACCGGCCACCAGACCCAGCAGCAAACGCGGTAAGCGGATGTTGAAAAACACCAGCTCAGCGGCGCTGCCGCTGGCCACACTGCCCACCACGCCCAAGCTGGCGAGAAACAGGTGTGGCAGTTCGGCGAGGCCAATGGCATAGGCCCCCTGGCCGGCGGCGTAGATCAGAACGATGAGCAACAGCCCGGTCAGCTCGATGAGCACCGCCGGGCCTGACACTGGGGTGCACAGCCACCGGCCAGCGCCGCGGGTGGGCAGCAACCTGGGCTCGCGCTTGATCGCCGTCTGCCCATTCATGCGGCAGGCCCCAGTGCGCCGGGCCGGCTATTTGTAGCCGCCGCGCGCAACAGCGTCCATTCCTCACAGCGCAACACATGGCCGCCCTGCAGCCGCACGGCGAACATCTGGCCGCCCCAGGGCGCCAATTGCAGAGGATACGGCCAACGCTCGGCCAAGGGCAGTGGATCGCCCGAGGCCAACAGGGCGGTCCGCAAACTGGCGTGCAGACCCTCGATACCCGCCACTTGGGCAGTGACCTGTTGCGCCGCAGGCGCCAGGTCGCGCCACTGCGGCCGCTCCCAGCGGCCAGGCGCCGCTCCGCAAGCCCAAAGCTGCAGCGTCAAAGGACCGTGACGCAGCAAGGCCAGCACGCCGGGCACCTGCTGCACGCAGACGAAGCCAAGCCTGTGCACGCAGTCGCCGAGCAGGCCCGGCAGCTCGGCGGTGCGCAGGGTGGGCACCCCGAATGGTCTGCTGCCCTCGTGGACCACCAGGCGAACCGCGCCCTGCGGCCGGGGCGCGCTCATGCGCCCACCACCATTTGGTGCAGGCGTTGCACCACCTGCGGCAGGCGGGGTCCAAAGCCCAGCAGCGCCAACGCGCCGAAGTGCAGCAGGGTCTGCGCCTGCGCGCGGCGGCGGTATGCCGGGGTGAGCGCGAGCTCGGGCCGTTGCCAGAATTTCTCGGCCCCGCCCACCGCAGTCAGGCCTTCGCTGGTCATCAGAATCAGATCGGGCGCGGCAGTTGCCATTGCCTCGGCGGTCATCGGGCGATAGCCTTTAAATCCCTCCATCGCGTTGCGCGCACCGGCAAAACCGATCATGGCGTGGGCAGCGGTCGCTTCGCCCGAGACCAGTGGCGCACCGCTGTGCGACAAGACAAAAAGTACGCGCGGTGGCTTGGCGCTGGTCTGCTCTAGCACCCGCTGTCGCACCGCAGCCCACCGCGCATCCAGCTCGGCCTGCAGCGCAGCCGCTTGCTGCAGGCGCCCGGTAGCCCGCCCCACCGCCGCTACTTTGCGCCGCACCTCTTCCCAGCTGTGGTCCGACTCGACCAGCTTCACCTTCACCCCGGCGCTGCGCAGCTGGTCCAGCACCACCGGCGGGCCAGCGTCGGTACTGGCCACCAGCACGCTGGGCCGCAGCGCCAGCACACCCCCGGCCGAGAGCTGGCGCATGTAGCCCACCTTGGCTGTGGCCAGAGCGGCGCTCGGGTAGGAACTGGTGGTGTCGGTGGCCACCAGCTGGTCTTGCGCACCCAGCGCAAAAACCACCTCGGTGACGCCGCCACCGACCGTGATCAGGCGCGGCGCCGTGTTACCCAAGGCGCCGCTGTGGCTCTGCACTGCAGCAGGCGCAGCCCGGCTCAACAAAGGCCAGCCAGCGGCGGCCAGCGCCGAGCCAGCCAGGGCAGTGCGCGAGAGCGTGTTCAGCGCGCTTCTGCGCGAGCCGTTCGCGGGCAGAAAGTGGTTTGGTTGGTGGGTGGGATTGGGGTTCATGTGCGGGCCGTGTGGGAGGCAGTGGGGTGCTGTGCAAGCGATACGGCCGGCTCATGCGGTCGCCACCGCGCTGTGGCGTAGGCCCGCCACAATCTCGCGCCAGCGCAGCAGCTCGGGCTGGCCCGGTTTGCGGGCGCCGAAGAACATGGCCATCAGCTCACGGTCGGCATCAAACGCCTCGACCGAGGTCACCATGCCATCGGCGGTGGGCTTCTCCACCACCCAGACCTCGGCCACCAGGTCTTCGCGAAGGTGCAGGTTGAAACCGGGGTCGAGCACGTTCAGCCACTGCTTGCCTTGCATCGCCATGGGTTCGACGCGCTTCACCGGCCCGGTGTGGATCTGGATGCAACCTGGGCTGCCCACGAAGCACATGATGGGCAAACCATCGAAGGCCGATTCCAGCAGCAGCTCGCGCAATGCGGTGGTGGGGAGCTGGCGGCTGTAGCGCCCCTTAACCAACCGGAAAGCGCTTTGGCGCTGCAGGCCAAAGCGCTTGAGCAGGCCGAAGAAGCAGTGGGTGTCGGTCATGGCCGACCAGGCCTGCTCAAACGCCACCGCGTCTACGCCTTCCCTGGGCGCTGCCGGCTGCGCTTTTTTGGGCGCCACAGGCTCGAACACCACCGCCTGAGATGGGTCGGTCGCCGCTGCGACGCACCGCGCCCAGTGCACCAGATCGGTTTGCTCGCGGGGGAATATCTTGTGAACCGCCGTGCCGTGGCGGTTAAAAAATTGCAGGCTGGTTTTGGCCGCATCGCTGGCCGGCTCTGCCATAGCAAAACCAGCATGCCAGTGGTTGAAGAACAGGCGCAAATCGATCTCATGCCCCAGCGCCATGCTCACATGCCCGTGCTGAGAGAGCGTTTGGTAAACGCCGGTTTTCTCGTGCACCACGCTGTCGTTGCGTGTGAGCGCCATCAATGGACCGCAGTCTTCCAGGCTTTTTAGCAACCTGAGCCAGTCGGGTCGCAGGGGTTGGCATTGCAAGCGGGCGTTGTGGGCTTCGGTGTGCGCTGCCAGCGCAGCGCCTTCGCTCAGGCCGATCGCCTCGGCGGCTTCGCGGGCGCGCAACCCGCTGGCGCGGGCTTGAGCAAATGCTTCGCGGATGTCGGGGTTGTTTATGTCGTGCTCCTCAGCGGCGAGGCGAAGGCGGTTCACTGGACTGCCTGGGGAGTGCCATGCCACAGCGGGGTGGGCTGTGGGTTGGGCATGGTGGGCGCGTCGCCAGTGACCTGCTGCTGCCAGCTGCCACACAACCGGTTCAACATGGTGTGCATGGTGGGCGTGAACACCGGGTGGTGAGACAGGCGGATGAGGTTGGAGAGCACCTATGCCGCCATCAGCGGGCGGCCTCGGCAACTGGGCGAGCCTTGCGCGTAGGCGGTCATCAGCGCCAGGGTGCCGGCCAGCAAAGCCTCGGCGCAGGGCAGCACGTACTCCTCCTCCGTGCTGGGGGCGCAGACGTTGGGAATGACGGGATTTTTCATGTGGTTCTCCTGCGATTTAAAAAGGTGCTCAGCGGGAATCAGAAGGTGCTGACCAAGGCCACCGACACGCTGCGGCCGGGGGCGGTGTAGGCGTCCAGTACCGGTGAGTTGGCAGCGACGCCGCGCTCGTTGCCCCAGTCCCAGTAGGTGCGGTCGGTGAGGTTGCGCACAGCGGCGCTGAGCTTGAGTCCCAGGCGCAGGCGCCAGCTCGCGCTCAGACCCAGCGTGGTGTGTGGCGGTGTGGCGAACTGCTGCTGGCCACCGGTCAAGGTGTTGTTGATGTGCTTGGCTGATTTGCTCGCCACATGGATCAGGCTGGCGCCCAGCGTCCAGTCCTGCCATTTGTGGTCCATGCCCAGCACCAGCTTGGGCGGGTTGACCGAGTTCAGCGGCTGGTCCAGCGCGGTGTCGGTGCCCTTGATCTGCCCATAGCCCCAGCGCAAAGCGGTGGCGGCGTTCAGAGCGGTTTTCCCGTTGAACTCGAAGCCACTCAAGCGCACCTGGCTGCGGTTGATCGACTGGAACAGGATGGGGCTGCCAGGCGCTCCGGTCCCATCCAGCAGCACCAATTCCTCAATGAAGTTCTTGTAGCGGCCTGCGAACACACTGGCCTCCCACTCTGTGCTGCCGCGGCTGCCGCGGCTGCCGCGCGCGCACAGCTCCGCCGTGCGGCTTCGCTCGGGTTTCAGGTTGGGGTTGGAAAGGGTCTTGAAATTTCCGAAGACATTCTCGAAAAAGTTGTTGAGCTGCAAGGGGCTGGGCGCTTTGAAGCCGGCTGCCAGGTTGCCAAATACGCTCCAGTTATCGTCGTCTCGCCAGATCACGCCCAGCTTGGGCGACAGCGCCGAAGCCGAAAGGCTGGCTGGCGACAGGGGGTAGAGGGGGCTGCTTTGGGGCTCGAGCGAGAAGCGGTCGTAGCGCAGCGCTGGGATCACACGCCAGCGGGTGCTGGCCAGCTCGCTCTGCACAAACAGCGAAGTGTTGCTTTCGCGCGTGCGGGGAAAGCGCTGCAGCGGGTACGACTCGAAGCTGGGTGGCGCGATACCCGTGACCGGGTTGTGCAGCGCGGTCACCGAAATATCGAGGCCGCAAACCGTTTTCTGACTCCCGTTGGCAGACACCGCTCGGGTCGCTTGTGCCTGCAGCACACCTTGCAGCAGCTTTTCCTGGTAGGCCACATTTCGCTGGCGCAGGTTGGGCACAACGGTGCGTTGCTCGCTGGCGACCTGCTCGGAATCGGCCACCTGGTAAGCGAGCAAGGCGCGCAGGTCCCGTGGCCAATGCACATCTGTCTTGAAGCGGCCGTCCCAGCTCAGCCGGATGCGCTGCATCTCATGGTTGCCATCCAGGTCTTGCACGCCGGCAGCCGTGAGCGAGCGCCCGGTGTAGCCCTCGACTTCGCCCGATTTGTCCACATGCTCCAACGCCAAGATGTGCTTGGAGGCCGCGCTGGGCCCGTACACCAGTTTGCCCAACGCCGACAGCTGGCAGTCTCGCTGCGGGTTGGGCGCGGTGCGGTTGCTGTTGAGCGACGTGTTGACGCCCTGGTTGTCCAGCTCGCGGCTGCGACCGATCTGCACGCTGCCCAGCCACTGCAGGCTTTCCCTGGCCGCATCGGCCAGGGTGGCGCCCAGGCCACGGCTGGCGTCTTCGCTGTCCAGACGCAGGCCGACGCGAGCACCCAGCGTTTGTCCAGCTTGCAGCAGGTCCTTCGGCTCCGATGGGCTAGCCGGCATGGCTACCATGCCGGCTAGCCCATCGGAGCCGAAGAGCGCAGAGCTGGCGCCCCGCAGAATTTCCACCCGCGAGATCAAGCCCAAGTCGTGATGTTCGCGCCCGAACGCCGCCGAGCCGAACACGCCGCTGCTCAGTTCGCACGGCACGCGAATACCGTTGACCGTGAGCAACACCCGGTTGCCCTCCAAGCCGCGGATGTTGAAGCCCGCGTTGCCCTCGCGACCGTTGCCAACCCCACCCCTCATGACAGCGTTGAAGTGCTGCGGCTGGCGCAGCACGCTTACGTTGGGCAGTTCGCGCACCAGGTCGCGGAGGTCCTGGACCCTGGCTGGGTCCAGATCGTCGCCCTCCACCAGGTTGGTGGTGGCCGGCACGCCCTGCAGTTCGCGCTCGCTGCCCGAGCCGGTGACCACCACCGACTTGAGGGTGCTTGCAGCAATCGAGGTGGGCGCGGCAGGCTGGAGTTGCTGGGCCAACACAGTCGGGCTTACAACGAACCTGGCAAAGGCCATGCCGACGCGCCAGCGCAAGGCGGGGAGCCCAAGAAGTTTGCTGGCTCGATTGAGGGGTATGCCGTGACCACAGAATGCCATGTTGATGTTTCGTCAAAGAGGTTATTGGCTGGTTTGGCAGGGCATGCGTCGTCGGGCGAAATATTTTTCTGGTCGGCTGGGCGATTGGCTGGTGTTCGTATTGTATGCGAATGATTCGCATTACTGCAAGGAGTATCAGGTGTGTGTTTGTTCACGCCCTCCCAGGAGGTTCGCCAAACAGCAGAAATGACCGAGGTGCTGGCGACCACGGTGGTCACGATCGCGTTCGCCGCAACGGGCGGTGGCACTCTGGCTGAGCAGATCCTGCAATGCATGGAAAGCGCCATCAACTGCAACGCCAAGGCGTTCATCCGCCACGGCTAGGAGGGGTGCGAGCGGGTTTAACAGAAGGCCACCTGAACACGCGCCCGACAAGAGTCCAGCACACCTATGACATGGCCTGAGGCGTTGGCGGTTGGCTGCTGTTGCCTTTCGTGAACAGAACAAGAACCGATCCATTGCAGGCACTGCGCTGGCGCGTGGCCTTCGAACCGAAGGCCACGCGCCCGCCGGTCAGCACACGTACACGGTATTGCTGACCGGCGCGCTGAGCGCCAGACACCGTCGCCCTCTGCGGCCCGCGCAGCACCAGTGCCAAGGTGCTGATAAATCCGTCGATGCGATTGGGGCGTGTCATCAATCAATACCCCTGAGCATTTGAAAGGTGCGGCCCCAGAGGTCATGTGAGCCGGCATGACCAGAAGATATGCACCGACTGAAGAGCATTGGGCAGACACCAAAGATTGGTAACTTGGCCGAGCTGGCCGAGCTTGGAGCCACCGTGCGAGACAACAGGCTGTTCGTCAATACGGTGCTCTACCGCTGCCGCCCAGGCGTTCCTTGGTGCAACCCACCTGAGCGCTTTGGAGACTTCTGCGTGGTGCACACCCGCCACTCGCGCTCAAGTGAAGGTGGTGTGTCAAAACGAATTTCTGAGGCTTTGCCAAAGGATGCAGACAACGAATACGCCATGATCGACAGCACCATCGTGCAAGCGCACCAGCACAGCGCGGTGGTAAAAAAGTGAGCGTGGGGAGAGCCTGGACAGGCAGGCCATTGGGCGCAGCCGAGGCGGCTTGAGCACCAAAATTCACACCACGGTCAATGCGGTGGGCAACCCCACAGGCTTTCACCTGACGCCCGTACAGCGCCACGATTTGGAAGGGGTCGATGTTCTGCTCAAGGACACGCCCGGGCAAACTGTTGATGCAGACAAGGCGTCCAATACCCAAGCGCGGCTGGTGCAGTCCCTGCTGGACAAAGGCAAAAAAGTCGTGATCTCATCACACTCAACGCACAAGCAGCCGCGCGAGCACAACCGTCATATGGAAAAAGAGCGCCACTTGGTGGAAAACTTCCCTGTACGTCTGAAGCAGTTCCGGGCTGTGGCCACGCGTTGTGACAAAACAGCCCGCAAATTTTGGGCGCGATTCACTTGGTGGCATCCATGATCTGGCTGGTTTGGTCAGCAAAACCCTGCTCAGCCGCAGACGCTTGATGGATGACACGCCCCAGCCAAAGATGGTCTGAAGGTCATCCTCCCGATTCGGTGTCGGCACCAAGAAGCGTCAGCTGCAAGACATCGACCAAGCGGTGACGCTGTGGAAAGTTACAAGTGCTGCAAGGCAACAACCAGAAGAAGAAAGCAAACATGGCACTGACCTGCGATTTCAAAGAAACCGTGTCTGCGCGTGCGTGGACGATCCTGCCTTTGTACAAGCCCTGCTGGATGAGGCCATCACCTTGTTTGTCAGCAGCGAGCCCGATTTGGCCAAACTGATCCAGCGTGGTCTCGTCAACGCCACTGTCGGTTTTGAAGCGCTGGCCCAGGAAATTCACAAACCGGCCAAGAGCTTGCACCGGATGCTGTCACAGCTGGGTAACCCAACCATGAACGACATCTCGGCAGTTTTCGCAGCGATCAAGCGTGCAACCAAGGCCGATGTACGCGCGCAGATCTTGGTGGCTTGATTCTGGTGTTTGTTTACCTGTCGCTCAACCAAAATCGCTCTCTCCACAAGTTGCTGATACACTTTTTACGTGGTTGGTTAGCCAGTAACCGCTCTTCCGATAGAGCGGCCAGCAGAGCTGCACGATACCGCACCCGCCTGCCACGGGATGATCGATCTACTGCTGCAACGGCCTAGTGCTTTGGAGGAGCTGGTCGACTTGAAAGCAACGCAACTCCTTCAAGCCTGCTTCAAGCGATGGCCCGAGGTGACCGTATACGATGGGGTTGCGCGGAGGCTCGACAGTGGCTGTGGACAAAAGCACCACAGCGTCCTGCCAGCGGGGATGTCCAGCGGGCAATTAGACGCGCGCACTGGCCTTGCTGAGGATGATCACCGGTTGGTAGAGCAGCAAGGTTCTTTCAAGGCTTTCTGCTCGCCGGGTGTGTCGGTCACCGCCACTCGTTCACTTTGCAATTCAGAGGGTAAATAATGTCAGACAACGCTTACACACCACCAAAAGTATGGACTTGGGACGAAGCTGACGGCGGTGCGTTTTCCAACATCAACAGACCGATTGCTGGTGCCACCCACGACAAAGCACTGCCGATAGGCAAGCATCCGATTCAGCTGTATTCACTGGCAACGCCCAATGGCGTAAAAGTCGCCATGATGCTGGAGGAGCTCTTAGAGCTCGGCTTTGCGGGTGCCGAATACGATGCCTGGCTGATCAACATTGGCGATGGTGATCAGTTTGGCAGTGGTTTTGTTGAGATAAATCCCAACTCCAAAATTCCGGCGTTGCTAGATCACTCCGTGCAACCACCGCAGCGCGTGTTTGAGTCGGGCTCTATGCTGTTGTACTTGGCCGAAAAATTTGGTGTGCTGCTGCCTGAAGACGCCGCCGGCCGCACCGAAACCCTGAACTGGCTGTTTTGGCAGATGGCCAGCACGCCAATGCTGGGCGGAGGTTTCGGCCACTTTTTCGCCTACGCAACCGAAAAATACCAGTACCCGATAGACCGCTACACGATGGATGTAAAGCGCCAGCTGGATGTGCTGGATCGGCAGCTTGCGCACAGCCGCTATGTTGCGGGTGACAGCTACACAATCGCAGACATTGCGATTTGGCCTTGGTACGGAGGACTGGTGAACAATCTTTACAACGCAGCAGAATTTCTGGATGCGAAAATTTACACCCATGTGCTCCGTTGGTCTGCGGAAGTGGCAAAGCGTCCGGCGGCACAACGTGGCCGTATGGTGAACAGAATCAACGGCAAGCCTCATAAACAGCTTCGCGAGCGTCACGATGCCAGCGATTTTGAGCTGCGTACGGAAGACAAAATAAATTCGGGTGGGGGCGCCTGAGCGGGTGTCTGTTCACCTCCCCTCCCAAGAGTTCCATCCCCCCAGCAGAGCGATCCACTGCCTGCCTGGCTTTGGATGTCGCTGCGATGGAAACGGATGCGTTCCGGCACGAAGCTGGGAGGTCGCCATCCACCGCACCGACTCTGCCCCGCGTCAGCAACTAAGTCGCAGTGCACACGCCCCTGCATCTTGCAGGTCTGCGCCATTGACAAGATGCGCTCAATAGATGTTCATCCCCCGCTCGGGATGGAAGGTGAGGACAACCGCTTGCGCTTGATCATGTTGTCGTGCAGCAGAGGTGCCCAGCGAAACTGAGCGCTGCTCAATCGGTGGGAAGTTGTGGCCTGCACAGCGGTCACTGACAGCGGAAGAGTAAACGCCCTCTCGGGGCATCAGCGCACCGACTTCGCCGGGGCTGGTGCAGCGGTCGGCGGCATCCAGAATGCGGCGCTTGTCGGCGCTTTCGGCGTTGGAGAATTGCCGGCGGCGCGCGTGCGGCACGACCTCGGCATCGTTGGCGCACGCTGCCTGCGGTGGCACCGCCGCGTTCGCCTTTTCAGTCGCCCTACGGGCGCCTTGCGAGGCGAGCGCATCGGGAGAACTCTTGACTGCGTGCACGGCTACCTTGGGGCGATGGTTGACTGTCATACGGACCTCGTTACTCACTGATTAATCAGGCGGAGGTGGCGCAGGTCATTTTGGCAGGGGGGGGGGGCCGTGGCGGCGCTGGCACCGATCCAGCCTAGAGCGGGAGACGTCTGGGTTGAGGAACTCACGCACCACAGCGACCAAATCATCCAGCGCGAGCAAAGTCAAACGGCGCAGTTCGACCGTGATCGCCTCTTGCCCAGGCGTGAGCGTCGTGCTAAGCCTGTGCGGGCGGTGTGACAAGTCTTCAGGGCTGTCGCGCCCTCTCCACGTGCGCGCGGTCGCCACGCTGATGTTGTAAGTCTCAGCCAGCGCAACCAAGGAGGCTGGTGAATCTTTGATCTCGGCTCGCGTACGCGGTGTGGTTCGGGCCTGGGCATGCACTTCGCTCATATGGGTTGCTCCGCTTTGAAGGACTCACTCACGCCACGCATCACTTCCCTTGCCCAGAACAACGCCCAGCCACGAATGGGTACATGATCACAAGGGACGCGACAATTAATCGCTTCAATAGCGCTAATGCGATGTCTCAAACATTCACCTTATAGGTGGAGCTGTACTACCATCGATTTCCACAATCGGTATCGAAGAGCAAGACACCGATGTAGACCGTGAAAGATTGATATCCATCCACCTCTCTTCAATAAATTTCTTGAAGATCGTCTTGGATGCAATAATTGGAAAGATAATTAGCTTTGCATTAACTAAGGTTACAAGCAATTCTACTTTTTAGGTTTAGATGTTATCAAAAATTGTACCCTGGAAAACATGATACGCTAAAATTATTACTACACACACTGTGTGGTTTTTGCTTTAAGTCTCTTAACCGGCTATACTTATTATTTTACGCATTTGTTCCCCACCATTATTGGTCAAAAACTCAGTGGTATCTGTCCCATACCACAAATTAAAGCAATTTAAACGTTTCTAAATTTTTGTTTAAAATGTACCCAATTGCTTCTTGAAAAAACGAAAATTAATGAAAAATGAAATTAAAATGACAATGGTAGATTCTTTGATATCTGTGGGCAAGGATATGATGTCTGAGTCAAAATTCTTTATGGGTTACTCCCGCTGGCTTGATGCTAAGGGCTGCTATGAGACCTGGAACGAGTCCGTTGAACGTGTTATGACGATGCATCGCGAAAAGTACGCGGACAAAACGACCGCTGACTTGAAAGTGATGATGTTAAAGGCCGAAAATGCCTATAAATCACAGCAAATTCTGGGTGCTCAGCGGGCATTGCAATTTGGCGGCGCGCAGATGAGATCGCACAACGCAAGGATGTATAACTGTTCGGCGTCGCACGCAGACCGCCCGGCCTTCTTTCAAGAAGCCATGTATTTGCTGCTTTGCGGTTGCGGTGTTGGGTTTTCGGTACAGAAGCATCACATAGCCAAATTGCCAGGTATTGCCTCCCGTTCAGACAGGCAGGTAAAAGCGTTTCAGATTCCCGACTCTGTTGAAGGATGGGCTGATGCGTTCGGGGTATTGTTGAGTTCGTACTTCGAAACAGACGGAACGTTTCCTGAGTACAAAGGGGCTATGGTCCACTTTGACTACAGCAAGGTTCGCGCAAAGGGCGCTTTGATCTCTGGCGGTTTTAAAGCACCCGGCCCAGATCCGCTGCGAGCTGCTCTTGTAAAGTGTGAAGCGCTCATCGAAAAAGCATTGGCTGCTGGCGAGACCCGTCTGCGTTCGATTGTGGCGTATGATTTTGTCATGCACATGAGCGATGCGGTTTTGGCGGGTGGCGTTCGGCGCTCGGCAACGCTTTGTATGTTCAGCAAAGACGACACAGAGATGCTTTCAGCCAAGACGGGAAACTGGTTTGTCGATAACCCACAGCGCGGTCGCAGCAACAACTCAGTTGTGCTACAGCGCGATGAGCTAACCCGCGATGAGTGGGCTCACATCATGAAGTCGGTTCGCGACTTTGGCGAGCCAGGCTTTATATTCGTTGACAATAAAGAATTCACTTACAACCCATGCGTAGAGATCGGCATGTTGCCTGTCAGTGAAGACGGTGTGTCAGGCTTTCAGTTCTGTAATCTTGCTGAGATTAATGGCGGGCAGTGCGACTCTCGCGAGAAGTTTCTGCAGGCTTGCGAAGCTGCTGCCATCATGTGTACGCTGCAAGCTGGCTACACTGATTTCAAGTATGTTGCTGCTGCGACGCGGCAAATTACTGAGCGAGAAAGTTTGATTGGTGTGTCTATCACGGGCTGGATGAACAATCCCAAAATCCTGTTTGATGAAGACTTGCAACGAGAGGGTGCTGAACTCATCAAACGTGTTAATCGTGAGGTTGCTGCTGTCATCGGTATCAATCCCGCTGCTCGAACGACTTGCGCAAAGCCTTCGGGTAACGCATCGGTCTTGCTGGGAACAGCATCGGGTATTCACGGAGAGCATGCGCCACGCTACTTTCGAAACGTGCAAATGAGCAAGGAAGATGACGTTGCCAAGCTTATCGAAGCAGTTAATCCAAAAATGGTGGAACAGTCTGTGTGGAGTGCCGCTGGTACAGACTTGGTTGTAAGTTTTCCAATTGTGACAAACGCAGGGTCAATCTACAAGAGCGACTTGATGGGCATCAAGCAGTTGCAATATGTGAAAATTGCACAGCAGAACTGGGTTGAAGCTGGAACCAATGAAGATATCTGCGTGGACAAGCGCCTGCGCCATAATATTTCCAACACCATCTCGGTTGATGACTGGGATGAAGTTGAGCAGTATATTTTTGATAATCGCGAATCGTTTGCTGGCATCTCGCTACTCTCATCCTTTGGCGATAAGGGCTACGTTCAGGCTCCGTTTACCGAAGTACACACAGCCGAGAAAATTCTCGAGATGTATGGTGAGGCCAGCATGTTTGCTTCTGGATTAATTGTTGAAGGACTACACGCTTTTAACAACAACCTCTGGAGCGCCTGCGATACGGCAATGGGCTTTGGGCAGAAACTTGACGAAGAAAATGCCTCTGACCTGCTCAAACGCGATTGGGTGCGGCGATTTAATAAGTTTGCTGACGGCTTTTTCGCTGGCGATTTGACGAAAACGTCATTTTGTCTGAAAGACTGCTTTAATCTGCACAAGTGGGTTGGTATCGAAAAGACCATGAAAGTAATTGACTTTTCTGCAGCTCTGGCGCCGCGCGATTATGTTGACGTCAATACCTTAGGCAGCCAAGCGTGCGTGGGCAGTGCTTGCGAATTAACGTTTTAAGGGTTGGCTCCAATCAGCGTGACAAATCAGTAAAAAAATTAAAGAAGGTTTGGCGTACCAAACCTGTCTTTTAAATTATTGTGAACAATATCCAGACCGGCCTGTTTAATTGCTAAGCTGTCGTTCTCGCAGTCAGCATAAAGAGGTGGTAAACGACTCTGTTGGGCGATGCTTTGAAAGTTTGGCAAGATTTATTTGCTATGTTGTTGACCTGCACGAAGCCCAGAAACCTCTTGTTGAGCTTGTGATAACGGCTTGCCGCCCGGCGAAAGGCCTGTATTCAAAAGGAAGGGTTTTTGGTTAGGTGACGCATGTCGGAGGCAACAGGCGGGGCAAAAACGCCCTTAGCGCTGGTCAAATCAGATCTTCGACATGTCGTTCGTCAACGCTGTTCACCTCAACCCGGACAAACCTCAAACCAAGGCGGTACAGGCTGAGCAAAAGGTTGCTTGAATCACAAAAGGTTTGTGACCGCCACCTTGATAACTTCCAGCAAGGTGGACACTGGTGCAGAAGCCGGCGGCCGGGGTGGAGGAGGTTGAGGTGGCTCAGGGGCTGCACAACCGGTGGCCACCGCAGTGGAATTTGCCTGCTGCTTCAGCCCGTGCTGGTGGAAGGGTTTGGCCGTCTTTCGGTTGATATCTGTGATGCGGTCGGTCTCGCGCTGCGAGATAGGGCGCTCATGCAGCGTGTCTGCGGCGGTGTATTAACCGGCTTTCAAGACATTTATGCTTCCGTCCCGCCTCGGTGAAGATCGGATCAAATCCCTGCCAGGAGGTGCGGAGCGCCGACGTTTACGCCCAGTCCCCAACCACTTCAGGTGGGGAAGTTTGAGGTAGCCACTGCAGCGGGAATTTGTGCGGGCGTTAGGGGTCACTGACCTTGCCGCCGGAAAATGTCCCCCTTGCTGAGTGCTTCAATGCAAGCCAGGAGCGCGGAGATGAGGAGGACAGTGCGGGCGCGCTACACGCTGGAGTTCAAGCAGGAGGCGGTCGGACTGGTTCAGGGTGGGCAGAGCATTGCCGCGCCGGCCAGGCCGCTGGGCATGGTGGAGCAGACATTGTTCAACTGGGTCAAGGCGCAGCGCGAGTGCCATCTCAAAGGCGATGACAGCAAGGTCGTGAGTGCTGAGCAGATGGAGATCAGCCGACTGCGGGCCGAGCTGGCACGCGTCACGATGGAGCGTGACATCTTGGCATTCTGAGATTGGCGACGGCGTACTTCGCGAAAACGCAGAGTTGAAGTACGCCTTCATCAACCGCCACCGCCGGGTGTGGCCGATCTCGGTGCTGTGCCGCGTGCCACACAGGCCAGCGGCCAGCGTCCAGCATGACCGGCTACCACGAGCACTTTGGGCGCTGTGCCAGTGC
>Ga0105055_10005963_pt1 | contig 16946 bp, 12 predicted proteins | sample BON03_FD_78090 | JGI IMG/M metagenome (GOLD analysis project Ga0105055, IMG submission 78090) | Freshwater microbial communities from Lake Bonney liftoff mats and glacier meltwater in Antarctica - BON-03 | ecosystem: Environmental > Aquatic > Freshwater > Ice > Glacier meltwater | place: Lake...
GATGGGGTCGAGTACCATTTAATGAAACCTACGCCCCGTCGTTAAGTACCATTTACGACGGGGCGTAGGGCTCATTAAATTTCTTGAAAATGGTACTCGACCCCAGCCCCCCACCTCTCGCCGGGTGAACGACGAGTCGCTCAACTCAGAACTCATCCACACTCAATGGATACACAGGCGCGTTAACAAAGTAGAAGCTGCAAACAAGACGCACACGACTGTCTCGTTCATATGTGTGACTTGATGAATTGGATCTATCTGTGTGACATGACTCGTTCATACATAACATTATGCGTGACTTGTTGTATCCATCTACGTGATATGACGGATGCAAAATAAGGCGCACACTACAGTAGCAACCAAGGCCCTCTCGCCCACTCACTCTCCACTAACTCTCCCTCCGCCCTTTGCTCCGAGGCACCTACACATTGGAACAGGAGGAAGGATGAGAGAAAGAGGGGCACGCAGGAAGAGGGAAGAGACCCATCATCGCCCCAGTTGGTACTAGAGAGAGAGGGGGAGGGAGGGAGTGAGGTTGGCACTAGAGAGACAGTGTGTGTGTGTGAGTGTGTACCCGTCATCGCCCCAGTTGGCACTGGAGGTACGTTTATCGTATCGGCGCCGCTTAGGCTGGTGGTTAACGAACATGGCAGCCAGGTCGCATGTCTTTTTGCACTCGCCAAACACTGGAGTGGGGCTCGCGTCTGCAATCAAACACACGCGCCACACATCAGAGACAAGACATGTTACTCAAAACATGATGTTTATAAGAGACATTACTGATTTCTCGCGTCTGCCAGTAAACGCACCACATATGAGAGACTCAATACTCAAACACGCCATACTTCAGTTGAGAGACCTCACTCGCTATTCGCGTCTGCCATCAACACACCACCCGTTATAGACAAGACGTATGGCTCAAACACAACCTACATCAAAGACATGACCCATTACTCACACGCCCAGTGCATCAGGAACTCATCACTCAAACGCCCAGTGCATGAGAGACTCATGACTCAAAGGCCCAATGCATCAGAAACTGATTACTCAGACGCCCAGTGCATGAGAGACTCGTGACTCAAAGAGCCAATGAATGAGAGAGTCATGACTCAAAGGGCCAATGGATGAGAGACTAGACGCATTACTCGCGTCAACCATAACCCCAAACATCATGCGTGTCAACTCACACGAGGCATTGTCACACGCCACCCTAGTGTTTTGTGCCGCCCTACCTCATTGAAGCTTGTCTACATCTTCCGTGCGCTGCCGAGGTGCATGGAGGGGGGGGAAAGAGAGGCAATGGCGTGTAGAGTGTACGCGGGGTAGGTAGGAAACAGGAGTGCATGCATACCGATCTGGCGCTGAAGTTGGCGACGAAGGTCATACGGAAAAGAAGACATGTGTCATATGTAAAAAGAGACTTATGTCATTTGTTAAAAGAGACCTATGTCACATGAAACAGAGACCTACACCATACCGATCTGGCGCTGAAGTTGGCGACGTAGGTTGGGGCTCTGCGCCCACACTGGCACCGGCTGCTTTTTGCCCTCGTCCTCGGAATCACTATCATCAGAGTTCTTGGACTCGATGATTTTGATTGATGTAGGGCCCTGCTCTACCGCCTCTTTCTGCTTCAGCGAGGCAACAGCAGAGGGAGCGGGGGCAGCGTGGGGAGGCGCCGCCGCATCGCTGGTGCCAGGAGTACCCAGCACGCCTTTGAAGACACTGCCGATGGCGCCAAAAAAAGAAGAGCCAGTGCCGTTGGGCGCCTTGCTGGACGTGCCAGCAAACACCGGGACAGAGGGCTTCTTAGCTGCTGCTGCTGCCACCGCTGCCGCCTCGAATGTAATGCGCTCTTGCTCCTTAATCTGGCGATCCTTGAGCTCGCGATCTAGGCGCTCCTTCTCTTGCACCTCGGCTCGCTCGCGTTCTTGGCGTTTGCGATCCTCTTGCTCTTGCACTGCCTTGATGCGGCGCTCCTCCTCGTCCTGCGCACGCCGCTTAGCTGCATCCAGCCGGTCCTGCTGCTCTTTAGCCTCCTTGTCGCGTCGATCCTTAGCAATCTTTTCGGCTTCGAGGCGCTTCATTTCGAGATCCTTGCGCCTCCTCTCCTGGTCTGCAGCCTTTCTCTTGATCTCTTCCTCCATGCGCGCTCGATTCTCGGCAGCGCGGTTCTGGCGGGCGGCTGCATCCATCACTTTCTTGCCAGCGTCATTTATGGATTCGCTAGATGCCTCGGGCGCCACGCCTCGGCTGCCGTTGGCCGACGCCGATACGGCTGGCGATGCCGCGAAAGACTGCATCATGCTGTGCTTGCCCTCCGACTTGATGTGCGCCGACAGTCGCTCCGACGTTAACCGACTAGACTTGCTTTCTGTTGCCTCAGTCAACTTGATGCTCGTGGGCTTGAGTGGCGGGGGTGGCCAGGTCACGGGCTTGGTGGCCTGTAGCGATGCCGCCTCCTCCCTCGCTGCCGTCACCGACGCAGCCGAGGTGTAGGCACCAGGCAGCTTCGACGTGGTGGCAGCGCGAGGAGGCAGTGCAGCCGCGCCCGAAGACGATGCCGAAAAGTCAACAAGGCCCTTCTCAGCGTTGATCCGCGAAATGATGGCGCGGAAGTGCTGCACACTTTCGTGCGGCTGGTTGCTTGGGCCCACAGGCTGTGCTGCCTTTTTGGCAGATGAGCACAGCGATGCGCCTGGTTCCATTGCTCTTGGCATGCCACGTGCCTTCTTGTTGCTGGAAGCTGCAGCCGCCGGAGTCGATACTTCCTTTGCGGGAGTGCTTACGGCAGCAGCCTTCTTCGCGCTACTGTTGCGCGTGCTGCGTACCGGACGCGAGTGCTCTTCGGCCTGTGATTCCACCTCGGGCTCCTCCTTTGCCACATCTGTCTTGGCCACAACAGGAGTACGGAGAACTTTGGGCGGGGCAGGTGACGGCGACTGCACGTCAGTCGATATGCGCTGTGTCCAAGCTTGTTTGCATTGGTTCAGGCGTTGCTGAAGTGCCTGCACTGAAGCAGTCGCGGTGGGTGACGCAGCGGCAATGTCCTCGCCCTCAGTCGTCTTGCCATCATCATCATTTTCCTCACCATCGCTCTTTCGCTTTGAGCCCGACAATTTGCCAGTGTCCTCGTTGACCGACATGCTTACGGGCGAAGGGAGTCGCTGTGTGTCTTGTTCAAACACGACTACAGGGTGTTGGGCTGCATTGGCGGCGGCTAAAGCGACATCTGCACCATGGCTGCAGTCATCTACAACATTCCCATCGTCATGCGCCACCACCTCCTCATCCATGCCATCATGCTGCAGCCCTTGAATAACGAGAGGTGCTGCTTCTTCAGTCGCCTTCTCCGGCACAAGAGCTGGTTTTGTGTCATGAAGAACTTCGTCATACTGGGAAGCATCTTGCTCTCCCACCTTCGCGTCCTCGCACACTTCCTGCAGGGTAGTGAGATCAAATTTCTCTGTGCCAATGCCCGATCCTCTGTCGCACGGCTCGCCAGTGTAATAGGGACCACGCACATCAGACATGTCGGCATCCCAGCGCACACTCACACTCCGCTCGTCGGGTTTCAGCGCGCCACGACCCGGAATGATCTCAACGGTGCCCAGCAGTCCCTTGCTGGACCTGTGATCCTTTCCGCTTTCGTGCCGCACGCGCATACCAACGTATGGCGAAACATCCTTTCCTACAACAAATTCGACAACCTTCTTGACCTCTGACTGTCTGTCCTTTGTGTCCATGGCACTGGCCAATCTGGTGATAAGCTCGTCTTTTTTGCCGGCAGTAGGCATCCCCAGCTTCTGAAGTTCCTCTTTGAGCTGCACGACCTGCGCAAAACAAGCCGCCGGGGAAAATTAGCCACACTCCTTCAACTCGCACATGGGTAGCAATGGAAGCCAGGAATGCATACCTTGAGTTTGCTTAGTTCCTTCTCACGCTCTGCGTTATCCGCACCCTCCGCGCTCTTTCCTGCCTTGCTACTAGCTTTGTCTTTGGCACCATTCTTAGCTGTCTTTGAGGGCTGCTGGAGCTGCTCGTCGTTCTCAGGATCAAAGACATCGAGTTCGTCATCCCCATTGACCGACTTTGGCGCAGTGCTCTTAATGCTGCGCTTCGAGCGCACAGATTTGCCACCATTATCGACATTCTCCTTGTCTGCCTCGTCTTTCGGAGCAGTGCGAGAAGCAGCCTTCGCCTTGCGCACAGTAGCGGGACACACGAGGCCCAGTCCGTCCCTGCACATGCAAAAAACGTGCACAAAACGCAGCGAGCATCAGAACCAGCACAGCACCTGTTTTGCACCATATGGGCACATGTATGTGCTTGCGTTGTCCACGCTGCTGCTCTTCTCTCTTTCTCAAAACGCAAAGCGCTAGAGAGTCCTGAAACGAATAACACAAGAAGCTTGGCAGACATGAACGTACTTGCTCTCTTTGGTGTCGACGACGGCCTTCCTCAGCCAATCCTGGTGGTCCTGAAACTCGCTGTTTAGCTGTGCGAGCTTCTCGTCGGCATTCTCACGGATGCCGAGGAAGATCTTCTCGAATTGCTTCAGATGCTTCACGGTCGCCGCCATGTTGCTGGACAAGCACGCGTGCTATCTGCTTCTGCCTGCCGAGCGCGCGCCGTAGTGCGGGTCGTGAGAGCGAACACGCCGCGCTCTCGCCGCCCTTGCTGCCTGCGTTCGATGCGGGAAGATGCCGTTGCCTACCCGCTTTTTCAAAAGAGTATTTGAATGTTTGGTACTGTTTTCGTGGTACAAAAATTAACTTATATTTGTATTGTTCTTTGTAGCTGTGTGTCCAAGGGCAAGACGTGAGTGTGGACGGACCCGGGCGTGGATTTATGGAGAATTGCACACCATAGTTGGCGCCATGACATGAGCTCGAAAAGTGCCTGAACCAGGCCAATCGCATCATTTATAGACGCTCGCAGTCCTGCGGACCAGGGCGCAGCCTCAACATCGAAGCACGCACGGCGACATCAGTTATTGTCATCATCGAGCACGCGTGCTTTAAGTACGTCCCAGCGATTTCGAAATGTCGATGGCAGACGATGGAACTAACGCCAATCGATCTCCGGGGTTCAAAAATACGATGACGCTGCCGGAGCTCATCGAGAAATTGGTTGCGCGCGACGCGCCGGACAAGGACCGAGCACACGCTGCACTGGCGCTACAGTATCTATCTCTGAATATAGACAAGGTGAGATTTGGTGCGGCTGGTCACACAGAATCGCGTGCGGCCTGTCTTGCCAGAATTGTGCGATCTGAAAAATCGTGCTTGCAATGTGTGCGTGGTCACACATGTAGTCTGCACACATGTGGTATGCAATATGATTTTGACAATTTCCTGAATTTTTTGACTGTCGATAGGCCATGTCAATTGTACACATGCCAGAGGCCATTTCGGGTCTAGTTGGTATGATTTTGGAGGGCACGGACGAGGCGACGCAGCATGCGGCCGGTGCACTTGCCCACTTGGCCGTCAATGAAGAAGCAGAGTTCATCATTGCACACTCAGACGGTGTCATCGAAGCGCTGGCTTCGCTCCTGGCGAATGGTGGCGAGGCTGCAAAAGAAGAGGCTGCTGCGGCTCTCGAGAATCTTTCCTACAGCGTGGATTCGGCGATGCTCGTTGCGCAGACTGATGGTGTCATTACTGGTCTTGCCCTGCTGCTCCACACAGCAAAGGGAAAGGGGATAGAAAAGGCTATTGGAACCTTACAGAATCTTGCTGCCATGGCCAACTGCCGTGTCGAGATTGCCTCTGCCCCTCGGGCACTGATGGGCATTTCAAGTGTTCTGTGGAATGGCAGTCCAAGGGTACAGGTGAGCGCCTGAGCCCTGCAATGCAAGGAGATTGTGTCATGTGTGTGCGGTGCTAATCCATAGGCTTGTATCAGGAAGGAGCAGCAGCTATCCTTGGCAACCTGGCAGTAAATAGCGAAATCCGAACGAGTGTTGGCTGCACCGATGGCGTAATCGAGGGTCTCGTAATGTTGCTGTTGAGCGGTACAGACAAGGGTAAGTCTGATGCCGCTGCTGCTCTTGGCAACCTTGCCGTCAACACAGAGCTACGGGCTTCAATTCTGGAAATTCCGCGTGTTCTGTATGGTCTTCGGTGCATGCTGATGGAGGGTTCGGAAAGACACGCGGGTGAGGCGGCGTGCTGTTTGCAGAATCTTGCTGTTACCACAATTGACCACAAGTTGAGGATCGCAGCAACTGAGGACCTCCTATATGGACTTGTGAAGCTGATGCTCAATTGTGAGAGAGCATCGCAATTTCAGGAAGATGCATGCAGCGCGCTGCTTAATTTGGTTGTTGGCTGTTCGGAAAATAAAAAGGCGGTTTCCTCGGTTCATGGTGTCATGGAGGCACTGCAACGATGCCTCGAAACAGGAAGTCAACGCGCCAAGGAACATGGAGCAGCCGTGGTACAAAATCTTACGTTCAACAGCCATGCAAATCGAATGGCAGTCCTGGCTGTGGCTGGCTTGCTAGCGGCACTGAGCAGCCTTGTTGTCGACATTGCTGTCCCTCGAAAGGCTTCCGAATATGCTGCTGTCTGCATGGCCTCGCTGGCAAGAACGCGAGAAGGAGCTATAGCCGTGGTACGGGATCAAGGCACAGTCGAAGGTCTGATTCTGATGGCAGAAGACCTGGCGGGCAGTGGAGTGGGGTCAAGGAAGGCGAGCATCAGTGCGCTCCAAACCCTCACCCAGACTCCTGAGGCTGCAGCCCTGCTCTTGAGGAGCTCGGTACCAGCGCGATGTTTTCTACCGGTATTGCGGCACAAGCAAGCAGATAGTCAGGACGAAAGTGGCCGCCGGATTGTGGTTCAAGCAGCTATTGGTATGGCCTACTTGAGTAGCCTCGACACTCGCCTGCTTGACCTCATTCCGTCGACGGGCGTTGATGTGCTCATCAGCACTTTGGCAGCTACTGTGCGAGGGGAGTGTGGTAACAGCTTCAAATACAAGCCAATTGACTTACTGATCCCGCTCAATCTGCTGGCATCGCACGATGAGAACAAGAGGCGGCTGCACAAGGCAAGACTTGTCGACACCCTTATTGAAATCCTGCACAAGCAAGACGTGGGGCGAGATCTCCTGACAGACATTGAAGCTATTAAGCTGTGCTGGCATCTTTCGTTTCTTCCTGCGTGCAAAGAAGAAATGCTCGAATCCTCCCTGTTGGACGTGCTCGCTGAGTGCACGCACATCAACGGGGAATATGAGGGATGGGTCTTGGGTCTTGGATGGCAGCTTGGAATGTTGCTTGTGCATGTCGATGCTGTAGCCACAAATGCGTCGCAGCACGCCGCGTCAACTCTTCGCCCGCATATTGTCATCATTGCTGATCAGATAGACGGGCAGGTGTCAAGTGTGGTGGCAGAGAACGTCGAAGACGCAGGGTATGGCACATGGCCCGACAAGACTTGCACAAACGCTCGCCCAGTCAAGATGACAGATTTTGTCATGGCAGTAAATGAAGCAAAGCTAGCACTTATTATTTTGTCTCCTTCGTGCGAGCTCAGCCCATGTTGCAGGTCGCAGATTACGTATATCAAGGAGACCAACCTGCCCTATTTGTGCCTCAACGTTGGCTCGGCGCATGACAGCATGTATGTGGAGCATGGGTATCTCGAAATGCAGCAATTACAGATGGGGTCGTCGATGAAATGCACGCCTGCCATGTTTCAAGGCCAGGCTGCGTCGGCATTCAACGGTATTGTCGATGATTTCCTGACTGCTGGTGTGCAGACCTGGACGCCTGCTATGTGGCTACACCATGATGATTTGCTGCACCATGATCATTTCGTCCCAACTCCTGCCCTTCAGGTGTGTCGCCCTGCCTCTGCTAGTTAGCCGGAGGAGGAGTGTGGCTCGCTGTGGCCGGTTGGCTGTTGGTGGGTGTGGTGAGCAGCCAAGCTTGAACCAGAGTGTGTAGAACGTGTGAAACGGGGGTGGTGAGGCACGTCGTTGATGGCATAGAGCGTCTTGATGTGCATGACATATTGCATAGAGCGTCGTGATGTTGATAATGTAGAGCGTCTAAACCCTTGTGAATATGACAGGAGGCGCATACACAAAAGGACCACGTGGTTCCAAGGGGGGATGTGTTTCGCACGCATCTTGCGGCGCCGCCTCATGATTCAGTTGCAGGCCAATCAGTGCATCATGTAGAGGCACGTGAGAATGATGAGTTGAAACATGACGAGTTGACGCGAGGTTGGCCCGTGGCTGTGCAGCAGCAGCAGCAACAGCAACAGCAACAGCAAGCCCTTGTTGCAGCGCGTCTCACGAATTCGAAAGTGTCTGAGGCTGAGGCGCACAAACATCTCTGTGCCATTATTCAACAGCAAGAACAACGCATTCAACACCAGCAGGTGCAGAGTTTGTCACGAACAACTTTGAACCCGCACCATATTTCTATCCTTCAGACACCACTTGCCCTGCGTGTGAGCCTGTGCAGTGCTAAATTACTGTGGCACGTGTATTCATATAAACACTTTTTTTACAAGTGCATACCTGTGTACATTACAGCACGGTAAGTGCAAGATCTCATCACATTCTTACGTTTACATACTCTTATGTGGCATGTACAGAGCTCAAGATATTTGCTGTGACGTGTGCATGCAGAGTGCAACATGTTGCAGTGGGCACTAAGAGTGACTCTAAGCCTCACACACTCACAAACACACATACACACACACACACACACTCTCTCTCTCTCTCTCTCTCTCTCTCTCTCTCTCTCTCTCTCTCACACACACACACACACACACACACTCTCTCTCACACACACACACACACACACACACACACACACACGCACACACACACACATACACACATACACACATTCACACCTGTACTTCGTAGCGCTTGCCTCGGTTGCATCTGTAGTTGCACCTCACCACACACACACTTGACGCCATGAGTGGATATGTGCGAATGTGTGTGTGTGAGCGAGAGAATGTGTGCGTGAGTTTCTGTGCGTGCATGCGTGTGTACTCTATAATTGACCAGCATATACGTGCCTGCACATGTGTTCTCACATGTGTGTGTGTGTATATGGTGCGCAGGCGGAAATCGACATTCTGAAACTAGAGTTGCAGGTGCACACAGCAAAGTGTCACGGGCCTCATGGTCATTCAGAGTCACACCAAGTAATGGGCGAAGAAGACACGCTGCAGCAAACAGCGCATCATGATGAAACCTATTCCAAGCGCGCACAAAGAGAAACGACAGACGCCGTGATTGATGCCATGGGCAAGATGCTCTGGCGCTTTGAGGCACGTCTCGAAGCCAAGTTAACAAATGAAATCAATGCCGTGCACCAGCATGCCTCTTCACGCGCTAACAACTTGCTGGGTGGGGATGGCGCCGTGTTTCACCACCCACCTCTACGCGCACCTCAACACGCACCTGTGCCTGGAGGATACAACGGGGGGGTGCATGCGTCAGGCACTGCGCCGTTGCTACCGGCAAGCGCCAGTGCTTCTCATCACAGATCATATGCGCACGTCAGAGAAAGAGAAAGGTATGAGGCACGCGGCACTGCCACTGCCCCCCCCACTATTGTGGATGGTGCATATTTATAGAGGCCGTGGCGTTTTAGAGGCTGTCATTACATCATTATTTTAATAACTCGGAATTTGCAGACTGAGTGTGACACGCGAGACCGTGACTTACTGCGAAAGTTTAGTTTCGTAGGCGCTCAGGCTCGATCATGCCAGTTGCGCACGGCGGCAGATCTTGTTCGTGGGCCCTATATTGCTGAATTCGCGGACTGAGTATGAAACGCGAGACCGTGACTTACTGTCAACCCCAAACTTGAAAGAGACCTACGATTTGAATCTTTGTGCAGTTACTCTGACCATTTATCAGCCTGCAACTTGCAATCTGTATCATGATGAGATCACTGTATCATGATGAGATCTCTGTATGAGAGACAGGGTGGCGAAGACCATTAGAATACCTTATCTTTGTAGGTCGTTGTCTGCAAAAGAGCCCTATCATTAGTGGCTCTTTTGCGGAACACGACCTGCATCTTAAGGCATCCTATGCATCCTCGCCACCCTGTATGACACTCGAGACCGTGACTTGTGAGACATGCGATTTGAATCTTTTTTGCAGTTACTCTGACCATTTCTCAGCCTGCGAATTCCAATCTGTATGCGACATGACGTATGAGATTTGACACTCGAGACCGTGATCTGCGAGATTGGGTCCGTAGAAATCTATAGCTGTATACATGTATCTGTCTACATATATATACTTATACATCCACGTACTTATGTGTATCTGTGTATATTTACACTTCTATCTGTCTTTTTGTATCTACACGAGGGCCTACGTGCGAGACCGTGACTCGAGAGATTCGGTCTTGAGATGTCTCTATAACTGTAAAGATATATCTATCTACGTACATGTATATTTACATCCATATACATATATAAATATATCTATATATACACATCTATCTGTCTGTTTGTATCTTCACACAAACCGTCACTCGTTCGATTTGGTTTCTATACATGTCCTGTAATTGATTTGTTTTTCCAAAACGGAAATCATTTATTTCTTAAATGTTGTCCGGGTATAATTAATTATTGCCTAAATAGTTGCCGGCTGAAATCCTCGACACCACTAACGCCAAAACGTGTCGAGCGTGCGCGCTAGCGTGTGCAGAAACAGGTATGATACAAGAAACGACAAACCAAATTGTCAAGAAAAAATATCGAAAACCCTGATCCATTTGTGGAAAATTGTCATTTTTCGACTTCCAAAAAAAAGGTATGGCTCAAGGAAGGAAAGAGGGTAAGGAAGCTGTTGGATCATAACGATCATGAGCAATCAATTGTTGCATGATCAGATCATACTGTGCGAGTGTGTCCACCCCCCCCGTCCTCCCGCCGCCCCTCATCAGGACCCCCAGGTACACCTATCTTCCTACGCCTTTTTTGAACCCTCCTCTTCCTCTTGGCATCCCAGTTTCTCCTCCCCACCAACCCCACCCGCTCCACTACTCTTGCGGCTGTTCGAACCCACCTCCCTCTCCTGACCTGATGATATCTGCTCGTCTTCCTCCTCCTCCTCTCTCCCCCCTCGCTCTCCACTGCTGTCTCCGCCGCCTCCTCCTCCTCCTCAGACTCTTCAAAATCATTGCTGGAATCTCCCTTTAAGGCCAATGAGGAGGAGGGCATACTGATCTCCCTCAAGACTGTGACAACTTCCTTCTCCGCCACCCCTTCCCGCACCACCCTCTCCCTTGTATGCTTCCTGCTCACACACGAAATACTCAGTACAAGACAGTACATGCTTGCATGTGTGACGAAGGTAAAGACAGCGAGCACAGCGAGCACACCGCTATCCGCCCCGCATTTCAATCCCCAGTGCCCACCCTAACTTCTCCAACACTTGGAACTGGAAGCCAATCCGAGTTGTGAAAAGAGACTTCTTTTGGTACTGTACACCCCTCGTTTTTATTTAGACCGAATAAAAGTTGATAAAGAGATGTCAGAGAAGCACTACTTTCCAGGTCACTTTGATGGATTAGACCAGCTGCTATTCGGAACCGGAAATTATTGATTTATCAAATGGTCTCCGGGCATAATTAATTCCAGATTAAATATTGTCTGGGTATAATTAATTCCAAATTTCATTCCAATAATTAAATTCCGGGAAAACATATAGAATACAGTATAGATGCGGTCTGGAGACATCTATAGCTGTATAGATATATCCGTCTACATATGCACATATCACTGGCATGATACATCCATGATTTGGTCTTTAGACATTTATAGATTCGGTCTTGAGACATCTATGGCAGTATAGATATATCTGTCTACATATGTGTACATATCATGATACATCGATGGGTGGGAAGGAAACGTCACGGTTTTCTTAAAAAAAAAACCGTCCCGGGCCGGGTATCCGAGACGCCTCAGGCTCGCGCTGGTACGGGCGACTCCGCGTGAAGAAGTTGGCGTTATCGGTGTTCAACGATGTTAAATCGCCAGGGCAATCTTTACATGAGTGGCACTTTTGATAAGCTCGCTCCCTCCCCCTGAACATCGTGGATAACAGCCCCAACACAGGCTTCTTTCCAGATTGTCAGCTTCTTTCTGCAACCGATGGGTCCATTTGGATACTGTATCTCGCCAGATATTTGGAGATATTCAAGAAACCCAATTTTCAGGTAGTAAAATGGAATTCCACGTTCATCTGAAAAACGCTTTCCCAGGCGGAATCGGAACTAGTCTGATCACGTGGGAAACCAGAGTTCTACAATCTTTGATTTGCTTTCCAACCCTCGATAAATCCATGATTTGGTCTTCAGATATCTACAGATGCGGTTTTGAGACATCTATAGCTGTATAGATATATCTGTCTACATATGTATACATATCATGATACATCCATATACTTACACATGCATATCTATATATACACATCTATCTGTGCTTACGCGCAAAACCGTCACCAGTGAGAGCGACTGTGAGATGCGGTCTAAAACCGTGACGATTCAGAGTGACCACGACTTGTAGGCACTCCGGAAATGTCAGGCCTCTTTTGCAAAAGAGCCCTACCAAAACAGGACGTGTTTTCAAAAGAGAAGTAGCATTGTAAGGAGAGCCCACTGATTGATGCCAACCCATAGGCTATGTCCCGAATGTCAGTTCGTCACCCCGTGACTCGATCTTCGTGCGCAAATTTGGAGCCCACCCACTCACTTGCTCGCTCCGGCGTACAGCATCTCGTTGTCTTTCTCTCTCCGAGCCTCGAGTCGCTCGCCATTTCCTCCCCCCACGAGCACCTGATTCTGTCTCCCTCCCCCCCTTTTCTCTCTCTCTCTCTCTGTTTCGAGAATGACATTTAAAAAAAAAATTGACAATGGTATGCACTACAACGCCACTCTAAGTCACAGTTGTCTGATTCTACCTCTGACTTGGTTACGGTGCCCCTGAGGGGCTTGATTAACCATTGGCAATTAAAAAGGGAGGGGGTCTGGGGCGCGCGGCGGCAAGATACGCTGAAACTGACTCGCGCCACGTTACCTCTACTGCACCTCGGACAACGGGAATTGCGAGGTTGTATACCAAATTATGAAGTACAGTAGGGTTCCAGCTCATAGAAACTGGCAGATAGAAACCGCAGCCTGGAATTTGTCCGGTTTCTTGCACTGTGCTTTAAAACCCCGCTGGCAGCGATTTGGGCAATTTCTTAATGATTTATAGAAACTGGATTTCGGTCTTCCTTATCAAAAAATCGGTCTTCCATATCAAAAATCAGTCTCAAAAACATGCATTCTAATCAAAAATCAGTTTTAAAAATCGGTCTTGCTTATCAAAAATTAGTCTTGAAAAACCGGTCTTCCTGATCAAAAATCGGTCTTCAAAAATCGGTCTTCCTTATCAAGAATCAATGTTACTACGGGGGGTGTAAAAACTCGCTGGCTGGGGTGTCAGTTCCTAATGGTTTATAGAAACTCACTGGCTGGGGTGGCAGTTTCTTAATGCTTTATAGAATCAACGCTGGCAGGCTGGGTGCTGGCTTCATCAGTGTGTGCTTAGAAACTCGCTGGCTTGGTCAAAACCGTGGTTTCTATGAGCCGAAACCCTACTGTAGTGTAACAAACCGTAAGGTAATGTGACAATTGCAAGGGTGCTGTGGTGGTATAGTATTTATTACGCTACCTCATAATCGTTACAATACCTTCGTAATCGTTGCACTGATTCACAGTCCAGCCCACATGACAAAAGAAGAAACACGAGTGGTGCGCGGCAGCTTCGTGTCTCGCCGCCGCGCGCCTGCATTGGTTCGCGGTCCGTGAGTGCTTTTTTGGAACTAAATAGGACTCTGAGGAGGGTCTTTCTTTAGCAATCGACAATTCTATGCTAAAATGGGATCCAGGACAGAGCAAATACCAAAAGAATCAAGAATCAAAATCATCCTATTTAAGCCCCCCCTTTCATTTTAGTGCACAAAGAGATGAGAGATATACTGGTATATGCTTTGACTCGGATGCTACGCACCCATTAGAAATCGACAATTATAAAGCTCTTTCTCATTAGGGCACTTTTTACATCGCTGGCACTGGCACGTAGTCTCATTATCTGGCAGTTCGAGGCATAATAAATCCAGGCTCAGTTGGTAATTTGGTTCAGTTTGTATTGCACTTACAGTAAGCACCTGTGATTCAAGGTTCAAATTTGCAACACCTGCTGGTGAATTATAATTCGCTTTCAGGAGTTTATGTTCCTTCACGAAAAGATCAAATTTACCGTGACTAAAAGAAGCGGGGTTATGTTTTTTGTGCGGGGAACAGTGTCTGGGGGGCGTGGGCATGTTGATCACAAGGCCTGGGTCCCGGATTTGATACGCCGGCATTTGGTGTGAGTTCAAACGGTGTATGACCGACGGTGCGGTGTATTATTAGCCTCTGCGCCTAGGCTGGGCATCACAGATTTTTTTTGTTCTGAAACCATGTGCGCAAAGCTTGGCCACGACCGAAAAGGAAACGAATGAAAGAAATAGAGGAAAGGAACAAAACAAATTGATCCAGTGCGCGGCTCTGAGTCCAATATGGTGCTTCAGGCCGACAGTAGATACTTGCTTGGCACTGTTGGCTCTTGAGGTCCCTACTGTGGGTGTTGCGGGTCAGCCGCTGAGAAGAATTGACTGTTTATTGATTATAATGGCAGGGCGCAGTAAAATTAAAACACCAGGAGTTCTTAAGGAATCGTTTTGGGTTTCTCTATATCTTTGGAGTCAAACACCCCGGCATCAATCGTCTCAATAACCGGGTGCCTCGTGTAGACACTACCACAGGGCTTGCCACTACCTTGACACTGCCGCAGCGCTTCGCTTCAACAAAGGCAGTCAAGAGTTCGTTCTGTAGCAGTTCGACCGTTTTCTCCGTGTTGCACTTCATGCACTTCATGCTATCAACGCCGTGCAAAGACCAGTCATATCCATGTGCTGACACGTCAGGCGTCTTGTATGCACCGAGGAAGGTCGAAGCTCCAGAAATAACAGACATGGAATCCGAGAGGATCGAGTGCCGTGAGAAATCCTGATCAGAGTCTGGGCTCTCAGCTTGCACATCCTGCAGATCTCGCCATTTCTCTTCCGTGCTAAAGTTGCTCTTGACAAAGGCACTTATTGATGCGCTGAGGGACGAGCTTGCAACCGGCTTGCTATAAGGCTGGATTCCTCCCCGAATCGCTGGTCGAATGTACAAGCTGCTGTCGCTTTCGGGGTCGTCGTCCTCCCTGGCACGGCCCAGTAGGGTGGCGCCAGAGGAGATGCGGGAGCATTCACTTGTCCCGTTCGAGATGCTGTCGTCCATGCAGGTGTGCTCGTTGGCAAAGGACACTCTCACTTCCCGATAGCCCTTTGGCCCTCCTTGTGCTGATGCACGCCTGCAGTTGAACCCCAGCACCGCAGTGGCGCTCACCCCCGGCGCACGGTGCGAAACGTCACTGATAATGCAGTTGACCAGACCATTTGCGGCAGAGTTGATCAGGCACGTGTTTTCGTCGGCCCATTCCAGGGGGTACAGCGCCGATACAGGTTTCATGGACTCCCAGTCGCGCTGCAGGCTGTCCTGGCGGAACTTGCGCCACGGCGACCCACCAATAGCGAAATCGCTGCAGCGGACTGCGCGCTCGCCTTCACCAGGTGCACGGCTCCCTGACCCGTGCCCTCCCCGCTCTCTGCGTGTTTGCACAAGCTTTGCTACAGTGTTCATTCCGCAGGCTGTGTTGGTGTCTCGCACCGATTTTGCGCTGAACCTTGCGAGCAGTAAAAGAGGCAGAGACTTGTCCTCTCCGACACCCAACCCAGATAGTCCATCGCGCAGAGCTGAGTGTCGGGTGTGCCCTCTTCCTCCAATCTGGTGCGATCTACGTTGGATCCTGCCCTTTCGTCCTTAGGAAGTTGACAAACGAAAGGACTGTGGTAATGTTCGAATGTGTTTGACAAATATTCTAACAATATTTTGTAGAAGCCAAAAGTTGCCTCTTTCGAGAAATTTTTGCATGTACAAAAGGAATGGGTAAGGTCGGAAGGAAATCAATGCTGCTGAAGATATCCAGATTTGTCGTTCAAATTAGGAATTTTGCGTGAATTTTTTCTATAATAAGACAATGCAGTACTCAATTTTTGAGCATACTCGTATGAAGCCCATTGTTAATTCTTATACTTCACCAATCAAGTGATTAGACAGTGTCTCCACATGAACCAGTTCAAAAATATGAAATGCTTTGATTTTATTGTACCATTATTTTGAATTATTTGTTCAAAAGAGACATATATTCAATTTAATTTCGAATACATGGTTTTTTAGTGACAATGTCGTGCACGCCACGAAGAAGGGTACTGGAGTCGGCCGATTTACAACAGGTTCCAACTTCCAAGTAAATATCATTTTGTGATTTTGAATTCAGATCCAAAGTCGGTTGACACGGTTGATAGGGTGTAACTCAGTCTCAGTAACATTGGAGGCGGGGGTGGAAACTTTCCGAAGGCACCACTCCAACCCCACCATATGCAGCTCACCAGTTGAAATGCTCAACCTTTGGAAATCATGTGTCCTCCCACACCTCATCCTCTACCTTCGCTACATATCAGATGAGACCGTGACACAACTTATGACACTACAGGCTAGCCTCAACAAGTCACTCAGCACGACCATGCATGTTTATGGGCATCCCACAACACTACTTTCTGAAACAGGTATTCCCCCCCTATACATCACGCAAAATCTGCAACTTGCACAACTTAGATTCAGGATGTAATCCTCCCCCCCCACCACAATCCAGCATTTCCTCTGGTGTTTGTGGCAGCCTCTGCTACAAGCAGTGCCTTTGGATACGCTTGAAGACCGCATGCAGAATGCTGTAGGACAGGTGGATCCTCCA
>Ga0105055_10005964_pt1 | contig 16945 bp, 16 predicted proteins | sample BON03_FD_78090 | JGI IMG/M metagenome (GOLD analysis project Ga0105055, IMG submission 78090) | Freshwater microbial communities from Lake Bonney liftoff mats and glacier meltwater in Antarctica - BON-03 | ecosystem: Environmental > Aquatic > Freshwater > Ice > Glacier meltwater | place: Lake...
AATGGGTGTAGAGAAAGCAAGTTTTCACACACTAGTGACTCCTGATTAGCGTGGCAAGATGCAGCAAGTTCGCACGAATATGGTGTCAAGTTCAGATCTGAGTTACTCAAAATTGGGATTTTTTTAGAGTCTTTCGAACAACGGGACTGGGCACGCGAAGAGAGCTGCGAAGCGGCTCGTCGTTGGAGAAAGAAAAAAGAGTCGGGATCTCGAATTGAAAAGATCAATGGATTAAATTCATGCAAAAAGCTAGTTAGTGTTCGATGTATCGATTTTCTTCTTTCCATTGACGATTAGTTTTAAAACAACTAAAATCGAGTTTGTTTTTAAAGCACTACAATTAGTGGATAGAAGCCATCAAATGCTAATTTCTTGAAAAACTAGATACTCTTGTTGAAAGAAACGAGCCTGGTGACAATTCGTGAGGTAATCAGAAGCAAAAATATTATGTGGAATCAATGAATTTTTAAAGGTATGAAAAAATTCGAAAAGTATATAATTAATTTTCGAAATTATTCAGTATTCCTAATTTCGTATATACATGCATGTACATTGCATACTATATAACACACGCATTAGAACTGGAAATTTCAATTTTTAACCTAAAGTTTTCCAGAGTTTCGATTGACAACAATTGTTGACTTGAAAATAAATCCATCTTCCGTTCGAAGCTCATGATCATCGATGTAACTTGCAACTGGTATATTTGTATTGACAATCCAAAACAACACCTTCATCATTGTGTCCATCAACATAGTAAATGCGTTTATCTTTCTCATAGCGAGCATCGCATCGGAGGGCCCCATTATGAGAAGCATCTCGGGAAATTGGTAGGTACATTAACTATTTGTTTTACTGAGCTCAGATAGTAGCACGCTTCTCAAATTATCTGAAAAGTTCCTGGAACCAATTGTTGTGAAAGCACGTTTTCTATTTTGAAATCGATATATCTGGTAATTAGCAAATCATTTTGAATACCGGTATATCAATCTGGTCTTGAGAGTTCACATCCTAAAACTGATTCCGACTTGATCTCTACTTGGCTAAAAAACAAAGTTGGTTCGAATCATTCAGTCATACTATCAATAATATGAAGCCTTGGTGTACTCCTTCCTGGGAATGCCTCTTCGATGAACTGACCAAGGTCCATCGAGGGCTCGTTAGACTTGAATTGCGCTTTATGAGCTTGTCGATGAGGAAACTGACTGTGTGTGTTTTAATCGTGGATTGGGATTTGGGAGCTGATGTGGTTTGTCGACGCGTAGATTGAATTTATGGTTGTTTCATTCTCAAGCACTCCTAAGGTTTTCTGTATTTACTAACAAAAACACGTGGTTTCCGGTTCTCCAGTTGAATGATTGCTCTCGGTGTCATGGTGGGAACTGCCGTTGGTAGTCTCAACGTTTTAGAGTTTTCATTCAACGCTCACTTTTTAAACAAGTCGCTCCGATGTCTTGACTTTGAGGAAAACATCGCGATCTACGTTCGAGGGTGTCCACATACCATGTGCGATTTGATTTCGGATGCAGGAGGAAACATCATTGATAAATCAAAGTTCCCTGGTTATGATGCTACCATGCTGTGGAAAGATGTCTCATTAGAAGAGTTCAAAAATGGCCCCTTGGATGAAGTGGATGTTATCATCTACACGGACAACTTTGCTCAGATCATGGACGAATGTGGTTCTATGGTCGAGTCGATTCTTCGAGATACTCGAGCATTTAGGAATGGTAATGTGTACGATGTATTCAAAACAGTGTATCAAGCTTCCTGGGGGTTGGGTACTGACTATTTCGAAGGATTTGTAGGGGAACCTGATGTCGCATTGTTGGATATGATATCCATCCTTTTTCCGATAGATAGAGACCGAAACTATTTTCGAAAAGCAATGAATCCAAATTTAGAAACCATGTTTGTCACCGAACCGAGTCAATGTGAAGATGTGAATGCACCCCTTTACAATGAGTGGACAACGGAACCATGTAATGATACAAGTCCCCCAATGATCATTCCTGGTCTTCAATCACCAGGAGCAGAGTGCAAAAACGAAGGACCAATGTACGGGGACAGAAACCTTACAGAGTGTGTTTGCAACTATGACCCAATAGTGGATTACTTTCCTCATAAAGTCCATCCAGACTTTTCCAAGTTGTGGGATGTAACGTATCACAAACATTACAAGGTAGTCACTGAGAAATCATCGGGTATGGTCTACTACCTTTTTCAGTGTGGCACTCCTATACCATCCGTTGAGCAAGGTGCGGTGGTGATCCAAATCCCAGTTAAAAAAGTGTCTATTGACTCCACCACCTTCTTCTCGTTTTTTGATTATCAGTCTCAGCTTGGTAGCATTGTACATCTTTATTCTGGAAAGCACGCAGCAGATCCTTGCGTGCAGCTTTTACTTCTCAATAATGAGATTCAATATGTCCCGAGCACTCCAATTGATGCTGTCGATATCTCTGTTTTGTTTTTGACGAGGTGGTCTTATGATGCCGCTCAATCCCATGCAGAGAACCAAAATAGAATAGGCACCAATGCATCTTTGGTCATTTTAGATGCTGATTTGGAAGTTGATTTGGAAGGCCGAGCTGAATGGGTCGAATTCGTCGCTCTGTTTTTCAATCGAGAACAAGCAGCTGAATCCGTTACAGAAAGTGTTAAGGCTCGTTATGATTGTCACGTAGACAAAGTAAAGGAGCTATTGAAGGAAAAATCCATTTGCCCTCACGAACGCTCCAATGTAGACTGTATGCACGTCAATTCTATGTGGGCATTCATGGCACCAGGAGACGCAAGAAACAGAAAAGTTAGCAGCAAGTGTCGCCGAAGAAAAGGATGTGTTTCGTGTTATAGCTCTCATCCGGATTCCGCTTCTATTTGTCGATCGTATGTAAGAGACGACGGAACATTCATGGATAAAGATCTGGTATGCCAATCAAATGAAAATCCATATTTGACTCCGGTTTGTCCACCCATGATTTCCTGTCCTCCGCCAGAGAATGTCTTGGCGTGTAGATCGGTGAACTCTTTGGATGGTTCATCAACATTTAAGAAATCGATTTGCAAAAGAAACTGTTTATGGCACAGAGGAGTTTGCAGAGCTCTTGGGATTTCCAATAATTACAGATCTGCCAAGGCCCTTTTGAAAAAGCTTCCCGGTTATTTTGACAATTGCCCAATTTAAATTATATACTTGGAACCAGCAACTATTTTTTCAGCACCTACAGAGTAGTGAGCGTGTCAAGCACGAGGTTCTCTCCAAGTAGCCCTGGTGTTGTAGAACAGCCAGTAGTGCGGTCGGGACTGTCTCTAGGGCCGCTATCTCTTTGTCCCTCTGGCTCGTCAGTCCCTCAACCCCTTGAGAAGCTTGACTCTTTCTCGCTGGGCACGCAGCACATGCGTTATCTCGTAGAAGGTGATCACGGATTCCTGGTCTTCTAGCTTCATCAGACACGGCTTCCAGCCCAGCGGCTTTCGCACCTAAGACGACCATATCTTGCCTGACACATGCTCGTCAAACTGATTTTTTGAAAGAAGTGCCGGTCAGCCACTGCAGTCAGACCTGCCCGTAGTTGTCTTTGAACTTTACGGGTTTAGTACACCGGTACATCGTACAACTGTATACCTGGGACCACGATTGTAAAGTTCAATGGAGAGATTTTAATAATATATCAAATTATATCAAGTTCCACGTTTTAGTATGACTTCATTCGCCATCTTAAATGATCGCCATCTTGAATGATCTCCTAAAATAAACCACCCAGGCATATTCGAGTTCATTTTGGTTTTTTAACAACGAAGATAGCACCTTCATCGTCCGCCTTCCTCTTTGAAGTTTTCGGCATAAATTGAAGTTGTTTTTAAAATAATAAGAATTTCAACCAGCCGTCGGTCACTATCTGTCACAAACTAGTTAGCCAAACTTTCTCAGATTGAAATTAGACCACAGTGATTTTAGTGCTAAACGGATTCAGTTAGCTGAAAGTCTTCTAATGCGAGATTCATGGAACAGGTTCACGTTTTAATCAAGTGGGTATCTTTAGAGGAGATTGGTTTTGATTTTTGAGCCTGAACTCTATTTTGTTTCGGCGGCTGGCAAGCATGTATCTGTGCGAAAGCTGATCCTATACGGGAGATACTCATAATTGCCCAGAATATCAACCAAGTATAGGTAGATTTATATGGTATTCCAAGCACTGAATAGTATAAAAGCAATATGGTATTGACTATTGAACAAAGCACTGAAATCCGTACACAGTAGCGCAACTTCTTCTCTAGGTAAAGTATACGATTGTGGTTCTGATATCTTAATTCAGTCTTTACTAACAATTGAACAAATGAACTTGTTTCCTTGATTTGAAATATCGTAACCGCCACTTGACCCAGTGCTAAAAACCCTGAAAACATGGTGCCTACCGTAGTTCTCACAAACCATGATCCATATACAACCACTACTGCAAGAAATAAATCAATTCCTATTGCGATATAAGCAATAGTCGATATCTTATGGCGGTTGTCAAGAATGCGGTTTTTCTTTTGTTGCGATGTTACTTTAAGATACATTAAAGTAAGCCAGATATCACCAGCGAATGTAGTTCCCAAAAAATATGTGTAGGCAAAGAGATACAAACCTGCAGGAAGGTTTTTGTCCATTAATTTATTTCCCATGAATTCGAGATAGGCCAGCATTCCACAAGATATCATGTTCAGAGTTAAAACTCGAAATTGAGTGGCGTTTAATATGCCGTTAATTTTTCGAATGTGCCTGTAGACGATGCTTTTCACCATGAGGTACGAGTACACCATACCCAGGAACACCCTAAAGAACAAAAACCAACCCAGGCTTTTATACGCTACTAGTGACTCATTAATATCTGTCTCGAGAGAAATACGAGCTCCATCTGCCAATAGTTTTGGTCGAGATTTGTCGTCGACTGTCGTTTCTAGAAGGATACAGTCTTGAGGTGCGTTCTCAGGAACATCACCGTAATTCAAATTCGAAATGATTCCTGGATACCAGGGCGGATTGAGAAGCAGAATAGGTGAAGGAATTGAACACCAATATTTGAAGAAGTTGGGGGAGTTATGGCCCCATTGCCAGTTGCATTCGAAGCCCTGCGGCGGAAAATCGATCACCAATATAGTAGATTCATTCACCTGAAAAATATCTTGAACTTGCTCAAGATTTGTCACAGAGCAAAATTTTTCAATGGTTTCCGGAGGGGCATAAACTAAGGTGAAGTTTTGTAAGTTTGCATGTTGCGTCACAAAGTAACTGAAAGCTGAAACGACGTAACTTGATAGTATTTCATTATCAGGTAATAGCCACAAACCACCATTAGTCCTATCTATGCATCCCAGAATACCAATCACGAAGAGCCACAATACTGACATTGCGGGACCTCGCTAACTCCTATTCCTTCTAATACGATGTCAAGGATTTTATCCGTTGGATATTTTATGACCCTCTGTTTTTCGAATCTTCGAGATTCAAAATAGGCGTTTATTGTTTTGAAAAATGCGACTCATGTGATTCTGGTTGAGTTAAAAACCATGTGTGATTGGAATGAAGCTTCATGCAAAGGTACTGTAACAAAGATTCATGCAAAGGAAGCATACATACACAAAGTCGAATTACAGAGAAGATTGAAAATATTGAAAAATAAATAACAAGGGGAATGTTAATTTATGGTAACGTCAATATTTTAATAAGCGATAACGCAGGAAGCATGCCGGCAACAAACAAGGTCCTGTTAAAAAATTCTACTTTGAAAAACTAGTTTTCTGTCGGCATGGGTTTTGCTTTGAGCCACCGTTGAAAAAGGTTAAAAAGACTGTTTGAATCAATTTCAAGCTTCGTGAAAGCTTCTAATGAATGAGTGTGGTACGCGAATGATGATGGGAAAGCCTGTAACATAGGATTCAAATCATCCGAGTATTCAAACTTCACTGGATTCGTGAAAAACGAATCAAACACCACTTGTACGCCCAAGAAGTACCGCAATAACAGCGGACGATAAAAAAGACCTTTAATAGGATATTCCATTGGCATTGAATATTCAGTTGAATAATCGAACCCGTCAGCAAGCAACCACAATGGGTCGAAGAGCAATGGGTGCAACGTCGTAACAACTTGATTGATTTCAGTAGGGCTAAACAAACTATAAAGACGGAAAGGATGATAAGCAGCAGAGTCAAATTCCTGTCCCTTCAACCTCAGTCTGGCGATAACTTTTTTTACAAATGCACCGCCTGGAGCAGAGCCCATCACAGCTGTGTTTGGAAACCCGGAGTTGGACCACCAATAAGTGAACGATGAGTTACACAGAGGGTTAAGATTGGAGGAAAGAAGCACATCGCCGTCTATATAAATACCTCCATATTCGTTTAATACGTGGAAGCGGACTAAATCTGAAGCTGAAACGTGACCGCGTGAAAAGCTGAATTTCTTATTTGTTTTCCCTTGGATTCGTTTTGTAGCGTATGGATGTTTCAAAAAGTATTCTTTTAAGAATTGGTCTAAAGCGCCATGCGAAGAATACTCCGTCCAAATGGTTAAAATGCTTGCGGAAGATTGAGTTTTCAAAAATGACTCCAACAAGGTCTCTGTGAAAGACAAATCAAAAAAGTAAGAAGTCATATATGTGTGAACATTGCAGCTTGTAGGGCATCGACCATCATCGCAAAGCGTTTGTCTTGATAATGTATATGCTCTTGCACAACCTGACACGCTTTTCAAGTCACTGCACCCTCCTGATCGCAGTTGAAATGCCTTGTCCCTCTCAATAGATCTGGTATCTTCATCCAATTCAAAAGCTTCTTGCTCTTGCAAAGTTAAATATCCAGAGAAATACACGAGTATACAAAGCCACCCGGTTGAGACGGCAACTACGACCAACCTCATCTAATCCCACCTCGGTTATTTTTCGTGGTGCAATTTTTTTTGCGAGTGCTCGTGGGAAACCATTTACAGGATAAAATATTCAAAATGATCCAACAAATGCATAAATTTTGTTTGGCGGTTCAACGATGGAGTTCTTTTGCCTATATTTTGGCCACTGAAAGAGGAATATCCGTATGTTATGAGTGATGACTTGCGTAAGGTTGCCAGTGAAATCGAAACAATTGCAGGAATAAGCGAGACTCAAGCAGAAATCCTTAGATCTGGATAGGTATGAGTATAAATCCCTATTGAGATAGACGAAAAGAGTGTATTTTGTAAATATACTGTGATTTCAAGTTTACTTTTCTTCCGAATACTAATACGATGTCGGAAGTACTTGCCCTGAATTCCTATCAGGAAGATACTTATGACTTTATTTCTTATCAGTGTAACGACTCAATGTGTAGTACCATCCATTATCTCAATCGCTCCTAATTCAATCTCAGATAGCATTTCGATTTTCTGGAGAAAAAAACGATGAGCTAGAATAAAAAATTCCTGGAAGGAATCGAATTAATAACTTAAACTATCCGTTAAGTTTTCAGAATGTTGGTTTCAACAATGAATGGAAATGAATTTTCATATAGCCGTTGTAAAGATACTACAGAATGCAACTGTTTGATTACAGTTGTTATTATAGCCGTTGAATTCTAATACTGAATGTCTAGATACTTCTATAGCTCCACAACCTTTATGGCCGTTTTTGACGATTTTTTAACAGAATGAAGAAGAATCTTGTTAGTAAACAAATAAGAATATATTCGTTGAATTGCCGTTGAATTCATTGAATATCCAACTTTCAAATCCATAACTCAGACTCCATAGAACTCACTCGTAAATATCATGAAGCTATCAATTGCTGCTGTACTAGTTGCCATCGGAAGCGCCAATGGTAACCTTGCCACACGAGAATTGATGGCAGTTCAAAAAGAAATGAGCCATGCAAGAGAGCTTCAAGATGTCACTTCATCAGCAATGGCTTGCTATGCATCAGGACCATGCAAAGGAACTACAAGAGGACTTAGTGGATGCACAGCAGTAGCAAGCATCTTTTCTCTGGACGAAGTTTGTAAATCATTGGTAACAAATACATCTCAAGTACTTGCTCCTGACGTAGCGTCAGGTGGACAATCTCTCAATGCTTTTGCTATGATCGTTAATTCTTCAGCAGTGGATGAGGATATGACACTCGAGGTGTGCACTGCTCTTGTAGGAGACCATATGACCACATCATGTTTAAGAAAGATTCCATTTCAATTGATGCTTGAAACAATGATACTGCAAGCAGAAAGTACTTGTGTTGATATGAATAGTCTCATATTTGGCGCTATTAATCAACCAAAAAATGAAACCGACTTTGTTGGCACAGCCAATACATCAGAAACGCAGTTGACAATTTTAGACCAGGTCGCCGGCGAATCATTAGCAATGTTTGCAAGCTTGAACGCTACCGATTTAGCAATGGTCACCTCAGAAATCGGAATTCGAATGGGAGATTTCGTGGCAAGTGGATTAGGTTTCATGAATGCCGAACTAGATGAAGAAGTAATTGGAACTTTGGCTGCCGGATACCTGTCTACAGCCATCGGTACTTTCCTCTATCTTTCTCCTTTTAATGATACTGATCTCATGGGAAATTTCTTAGGAATTATTATGTCAATGGGGAATGCGACGCTTGATGGGCCTTATAAAGTTGGTGCAGGGACTCGAATGATAGAAATAGACCCTACGGCTGGCGCTTACTTTGCAAGTGTGTTTGCAGGTGCTACCTATAATGAGAGCGATCTTGTCACTGCCGTCATCACTGCAGTTCGTTCTGTTAATTGGACTGCTGCTACTGAACTAGATGCAATGATTGTTGCGTATGCTAGTGGTGAAGTAGATGTCATGAACACCACAGATGTGGATTCATGGGTAGGTGAACAGTCGTATAATACCAGTTTAGGCGAAGCAGGGAATCAATGCAGTCTTTATGCTACTGCGATTCGGACCTCATTAACTCGAGGAGCCCTCATTGGTGCGGATTTGACTAATTTTCAAACTCTTGTACAAGCGCTAGCTCCAAAATTTGTTAGTCTTACGAAGCTTCAAACTTACATGGAGGCTATCAATTTAGTAGCAGATTCTGCAGAAGTACAAATGGCACTAGGATTGGGTAGTGGTTGTGCACTTGCAACATACAATGTAACTGAAAATGCAGATCCATCCATCGCTAACGATCAAAGTTGCCAATTGCTCTCCGTACTACGAAGTACTCTCGGACAACAAGTGATCGGCGCATACTCCGCAGGAACTCTGGACCTAACTCTAGCCAATGAAATCTCCGATTCCATGGTCACATTGCACGACAGATGCGCTGCTATCGATCTTGACATTGGAGTGATTCCTGCATATACGTCCATCGATATGCCTACTGCGGCACCTGCAGCAAGTCCTACTGCTCTCGAAGAAATTAGTGGCGCGCACTCCACAGTTTTTGCTGCGTTCACTTTTACCCTAGTCTTGCTTTTGGTTTAAATGTCGGGATATTTCTCTAAAAGTAATTTAAAATTTAAAAAGGAAATCAAAAACTACAAGTTGTTGTTGACACTATTCTTCATCGCTTCGAACCACTTAAAAAATGCATTTCTAGAGGCAAAGGAATGATTTTCTAAATCCTTCCAAGTTTCGTAATTATCACCTACTATTGATCGAAGCACTCCATAGACCGCAAGGTCAGCGGCGTCTGGTTCGTCACCACCGTGATAAAGCGATGATTTGATACCGTTGGAACTCCAATGCTCTACAGCATCAAACAAATCCTGTCTTGGATTATCACTGAGCCCATATTTTTCCTTTGATCGCTTTGCAATCAAAAACATGACTGCAGCACCGGCATACCGCATGACGATTCCTTCAACCACAGAAAAGTTGCTGTTACTCGTGATATAATTGAATGATTCCAAAGCTTCACTAGGAGTTCGGTATATGTTTGGTGGGAGTAGATGTACTAGGTGGCTATCCACCCACGAACACCATTCCTTTTCGCGCTCAGAAATAATGTTTTGGCCCATAAGTGTTTCGATGATGGCTGAAGACCCATTAACTTGTTGACCGTTAATTATTGCTAACGGAACCATTTTATATTCTGAGAACTTTATTTCCTTTTTTGTCAATGGGTTAACCTCCACTTTTTCAAAAGGAATTCCTTGATACTCAAGGAAGGCTTGAACCTTATTGCAAAATGGACAAACATCATACTGATACAGTTTAACAGGTTCTGTCACTTGGAGCATCGGTTGCCTAAAGTGTGAAATACCCCGGCATTGAATCGAATTCACACTTGTGGCTGTAGCAGCCGCAGTGACTACAACACCTCCAACCCAACGTCGTTGTTGTGATAAAATCTTGAACATCCCCTCAACTAGAAAAAAAACTCGTGGTCGTCCACAAAGAACTGCGTTTTGGTCCTAGTTTCAATCCTATAGTAAACGATAGTACGGAACTGCGTTACAGTTCTCGAAATGGATGGCTCTCACAGTAATTAGAAAATAATTATTCAACCAACCATGGCAAGTGCTAAGATTGTAAAGGCCGGCGGCAAGACCCCAGATGAGTTTGAACTTCGAGTAGCTGAAGAGATCTACAAGATTGAAAGCACTCCAGAAATGAAGGCAGATATGGAGAACCTTTACATCCTGGGAGCGAAGGAATTTGCAGTGCCAGGCAATCGCAAAGCGGCTGTTGTAGTAGTTCCTTTCAAACTACTTAAGAGATTTCGCAAGATCCAGCCTCGACTTGTTCGCGAGCTTGAAAAGAAACTTCAAGGGTATCACGTTGTTATCATCGGTCACAGAACCATTCTAGGAGATGGACATGCCAGGAACATTAAGACCAAAGGACTCCGTCCTAGAAGTAGAACTCTTGTTCATGTGCAAGAAGCTATTCTAGAGGATCTTGTATTTCCTACCGAGATTGTTGGCAAGCGCACCCGCCACAGATTGGACGGATCTCGACTTCTTAAGGTATACCTCAACCCAAAAGATCAAGTGAACGTGGAGACTAAACTTGATACCTTTGCTACTGTTTACCAAAAATTAACTCAGAAGAACGTTGTATTCGAATTCCCAGTCGAAAATTAAGTAGAAGATTTAATTTATATCCGGGAATACTATATTCTGCTTTTTTATTGAACTGTGAATCTCAAATTTTGTTTCTTGGTTTGAAGATTTTGGAGGAGGATTTAGTTTCTTTGGAAGCGTTTCTACTTTCTTTGGAAGATATGTTTTCTTCTGGAGACCGATTTTCGTTGGTGCATTCGTTGGTTTCGATGGTGCATTGTTAGTTGGTGCAATGTTTTTCTTTATTGCCTCAACAACAGGTGGGTGTTTGGCTGTTTTGTTATCAAATATTTGTTGCGCCGTGCTCAAAAAATTCGAATACTTTTGAGAAATCACCGGATTATCACAAGGATATATTCTCTTGAAAATACCTTGTCTTAAAAGTTTATCTTCCCTTTTGATTTGACATTGATATCGTTTTTCCGAGAGGGCAGCTACTTTCTGTTCACCGGAATCATCTTTTTTATTGGAATATAATCTATTCTGAGATCTCAATCGAAGACGCATTTGATCCTCTCTTTTGTCGCTAGGACTCACGTTGATTAACGACAACGTAGCTTTTATCAACTCACTCTTGATTGCGAGATCAAGAGGACTATCACAAGACAAACTTGGATGATGATTGGTTTCAATTAACCACGGTTTCAAGTTCTGATCAACCATAATATCAAAACCAAGAATTTCAAAACAGCAGGAATTTAAATCGTTGGTACTGGAATGCTTAATAGAGGATTTATAACTGTGTTTCAACAAAGGATTCACTGCTACAAGGGCTTTGCAAAATATATCCGTTATTCCATCTTGAAGGGTCTGTGTCGCTTGTGCGCCATGCAATTCTTCAATCCAGTTATAAAACCATTTAAGACTCCTTTTACTTCCGGTCCCATCTGAACTTGCTTCCGAATTCTGCACGAATCCTTCATTCGACTTGTTGATGGCGTAATTTGTCAAGTGCATAAATGAATTTTGCAAATTACTTCCTCGAGGTTCTATATATTTTTCTGTACATAAACGGATTAAACCGTCTCGGAATAAAAATACCCGAAGAGGGTCTACATTGGTGACAACAACGTAAATTCTCATGTCAAATTTATATCCCTCGATTAGCAATGGTTTATGTAAGTATCTTTGGGCAACCAGTGCTTCATTCTGAGGAACATTATCAGCTGATCTAGTGAGGAAAATACCGCGTCCTTGACAAGCTGCATCTGGCTTAATAATAAACGTGCGATTGCCACGACCATTAGCAACGTAGGTTCTGAACTCGTTCCAAGACCCAGGCAACACGAAAGTCTGCGGGAAAAACTCGTATTCTAAGGGAAATTCGTTTGCCAAAATGCTAAGGTTTCGCCCCATGGGAGCCTTTCTTGCAAGATTGAACATTCCAGGAAAATGATTAATCTTCTGGTATCGTTTCAACTTCACCGCTCGTTCTGTTGTAACGCCGGAATCACACCATATGATGTTACAGTGATCTTCTATTTCATTGTCAGGTCTTTCTTCATTTTCGTAAGTAGTCCACTTTCGCAGCCTAGATTGTTCCCTCACCACCTCGTAACGGCAATTCGTCACGTCGATAACCACTGGGTCTACATTTTTCAAGGAACTCTTCCGCCTCTTAGGTCGCTCAGATGATGCATAACTGGAGTCGTCTGAAATAACGTTATTTATTGTCTCTTGCATATCATGAACAACCCAAACACCCAAAAATCCGTTACAGTCCTTCATTTTTTTAAGACCAGCATAATACTGGTAGTACAATGTATTCCAGCAACCAAAATCGATTTTTGGTCAAGTATGCATAGTGAATAGAAAGAAGCCATCAATCGTTAATTGCTTCTTAATAAGAAGAGTAACTTGTAGAAAGCCAAGATCATAATGGCCAATCGCGAGGTAATTAGAAGCAGCAACAGAGAGAGAGAAATGACTGAATTTGACTTTTTGAGTGATCAATTTCATACTCGAACTATTATTTTTTTAAACCAGCTTACCTCACGGATTACCATCAGGCTCTTTTCTTTCAACAAGATACTCTTGTTTATTTTATTTTATTTTTTGAACAAACAGAAAATATTAAAATTTAAACCCCCAAATGGATCAAAGTTTATTAAGAAATTAGCATTTGATGGCTTTTATCCAGAGCAAAGGAAAGACTGGTGCTGTTTCCAAACTGCGATTTGACCCACGATGGCAGTTTTGATGAAGCAATTAAAGGATGTGCCACAGTTATCCACACAGCTTCCCCTTTCTTTTTGATGAACAACACCGATGGAATCAAGCATCTGGTGGAGCCTGCAGTTGAAGGTACACGTACCATTATGGAAGCCTGTCATCGTTTCAAAGTGAAAAAGGTAGTTTTAACCTCCAGTACAGCTGCTGTATATGTCTGTTATGGGAGCAAAAGTGCAGAGCATATCTTTTCATCGGAAGATTGGTCGGACGAAAATGTATTACTGGAGCACCAAAACTACTATTCACTTTCAAAAGTCAAAGCTGAAAAGCTGGCTTGGGAATTGGCCGCTAAATACTCGTTGAAATTAGCGGTGATGAATCCTTGTTTAATATGGGGCCCTCAATTGAAAGGGCAAAATCATTTGAACACGTAAGTTGAACGTAGATTTTTTTGATGAGAATCCTAACCAAAATAGGAGCTGTAATATGCTATTGAGTCTCGCTACTGGCAAATCAAAAAAGATTTCGAATCAGTGCCAACATGTTGTGGATGTTCGCGATGTAAGTTATTTCATGTAATCTGTGAATGGATTTTATTAAGTTTATGCTTTTGAAAAGGTGGCGAACGCTCACGCTAAAGCTGCTACAAGTGACGATGAGTGGCTCGGTTGGGGATCCCGGTTCCTACTTATTCACAGCAGCTCTAGTCCAATGACCCATGAAATCGTAGATATCTTGAAGAAGTCTCCACATTTATCCGTTGAAATGAAAAACCTATTGCCAACCGAGATTGAATCGAATATTCCAGCGCCGGTTAACGGAGCCCCCCCTCCTAGTTCCACGCAGTTTGATATATTTCCGTCTTTGAATCTTCTTGGATTAAGTAAATATTTCACGCTGGAAGAAATGGTTGATACTTCTATTGGAACGATGTTTGAAAACGGTTTTGAATCAACCTCAAAATATGACATGGTTCCAAAATAATATCTTTAAATTACTTTAGTCTCTAGAAGAAAATATCCACATTTATATTGTGTAACTAAATTATATTATCATTCACATTTCGCTCTGCAGAAGAAAACGAATATGTCTCAACCACATTTTGTTTGGAAATTGATTTGAATCACCCCCCAATATGTCCTAGGAAAGATTATCTTGCATTTTTCTTCGTTGAGCTGCGGCTTCAAATCTGGCGGCTCTCTCTTCTCGAGACTCCGAATTTCGAGATTCCAGTTTTTCCTTTTCGACATCATCTTCTTGTTTCAATTTGGCACCTATTTCCTGCTGAGCATCATTTTCAAAATCGGCTTTCCTTTTCTTTTCTCGATCCTGCGCAAGACTCACAGCAAATTCTACAGAAGGCATATTACCACCGCCGTTCAAGGCTTTGGCTATTAGTTCGTCGTATATACATCGAGCTTCTACATATATCTCCGAGGATAAATGAGCTTTCGCATCTTCAAATTCAACATCCAAAATGGCCCTATTGTTATCAGCTTTATCTTGTTCAATCTCAGCTTTGCGATCTCTTATTGCATTTCGTTCTTCAACCTTATTTCTCGCTAACACAATGTCCAATGCCATATCTACAGTTGGGATGTTTCCTCGGTTAATAATATATCTCTGCTTTAATTCATCAAACAACTCAACTGTTTCACCTGCTACCTCATCAGAATTAGATTCAAAAAGACTCGCCATCTGAATACTGATTATATCATCGTCGAAATCATTTAGTGAAGGAACGAAGGTCTCCCCAACATGTGAAGCTAATGATTGACGGATCACCTCTTGAATCTGTCCGTCTTCTCTCGATATTTGTTGGTTCTCGAAGAAAGACCTTTCGAGTACGTGTTGCATTGCTTCATCAGTCTCTTCCCCCCACACTCCAGTTTCCATCGTGCCAAACACGGAACTATCAAAGGGTCGTGTGGAAGGCATGTCACCATTACGATCATCCGCACGGTTACGAGTTTCAGTGTCACCTTCGTTCCCTTCCATTCTTCTGTTTCTCGCTCGTCTCTTGCGCTCGTCGCTTCCCTCATCCATTCTTCACTATCGGATGGCAAGTAGGTAGACCATTTTAGGAGGAAACTATGGCGACTGCCATGTGTAGGAAACGTCTGCAGATCGAACTGGTGAATTTGCAGAAAAACCCGGTGGAACACATCACGGCCATGCCTCATGAGAAGAATATTCTAGAGTGGCACTACGTCATAGAAGGGCCCAAGGACAGCCCGTAAGTTGTTGTACTTTTGAGGCATGAAACTGAACTTTGAATGTATCAGTTATGAAGGAGGATATTACCACGGTATCTTGAAGTTCCCGAAAGAGTATCCATTCAAGCCATCCTCCATTCTAATGTGCACAAAAAATGGTAGGTTTAAAACAAATTCTAGGTTGTGTTTAAGCATGTCGGACTTTCATCCGGAAACCTGGAACCCGATGTGGTCTGTGGGGTCTATCCTTAGTGGCCTGTTGTCATTCATGCTTGACTCCACGCAAACCCTCGGCTCTATTGATATGTCGGAGCAGCAGCGGAAAATACTTGCTAAGAAGAGTTTGGAAGAGAATGTGAAAGACAAAGATTTTCGAACTTTGTTTCCAGAATTTGTTGAATTGTACAAAACTAAAAAGGAGCAACAAACAAAAAACGAGATTGGAGGCATTATTCAAAGTGACCGATCTGTTCCTTCCACCCGTTCGTTGAGTTCACCTCAGGATGAGACATCGTACATATGCGTATCTATTGCTGTTGTTATTGTAGCGCTAATTGCGTACTTGACTCTATTCGCTCCAACTAAACAAATGCAGTTTTGAAAACGAAACATAATATAATTTTGAAAAGAAAACTTAATATAGCTTTGACAGGCTGTTCGAAACTTGATCTCGACTTGGAACGATTTTCGCGATGAAGTAAACTGTTTTCTCAAGGTTTGAAAACATTCAAAAACAAATATGTAGTATTTTAGAAAAAAGCGAATGCCATCAAAGAAGCCAATAAAATACTTGCTGCAGAAATTATATTATCACTAGTTGGCGCAGAAGTTGTACAAGGGATCACCGATTGGGCTAGTGCATAGGTGTCAGCACCAACTATCGCCTGAACGGTGCTTCCACAAGAGCATACAGCGCATCCAAGAAGAGGACCTCCAGCAGAATCTGAAAGCAAACTGGCAGCAGCTACAGCAACCGTAGCCTCAGGAAGAGAAGTGAAGTTCACCAAAACAAGCAAATTGGTTCCACATTTTTCAAGAGCGACGCAGTTCTCTATGTTTGGGTGACAGCTGGTGGTTAAACATGTGGCGTTGTTTTCTGCGATGAGATCCATGATCTCCATGTGTACTTCGGTTTCATTGTACGCTTCAACGGAGGAAGCTACGAGCAATGCTAGGGCTAAGAAAGGTGCCTTCATTCTTGATTCGATTTAGAAATTACTGATTTCATCACTTCATCAATCGGGTGTGCGATTTTCATTCAGTGTAGCTTTCTTGTATATATAATTGATTCGTATTCGTGGTGTGCTTTTTGAGTTTTAGAATTGGCTTTTATTTGCTACACTCTCACCTGAAACAATAGTAGTAGTATTCCGTAAGTAGTTCTACTGTTCTGGTAACAACAATAAACAAATCAAATAATTTTTTTTTTTTTGAACAAACAGAAGATACCAAGGTAATTAAAATTTAAACCCCCCCAATGGATCAACCTACAACAACTATTAAACTTTTGA
>Ga0105055_10005984_pt1 | contig 16895 bp, 13 predicted proteins | sample BON03_FD_78090 | JGI IMG/M metagenome (GOLD analysis project Ga0105055, IMG submission 78090) | Freshwater microbial communities from Lake Bonney liftoff mats and glacier meltwater in Antarctica - BON-03 | ecosystem: Environmental > Aquatic > Freshwater > Ice > Glacier meltwater | place: Lake...
CCGTTTGACAGTAATTGTAAATTTTAGATTGATAGTGTCATTCTAAAACCATATTGTGATACACATTTTGTACATCATCATCTTCATCAAGCTTTTCTAGCAATTTGTCTATTTCAGCTCCTTGTTCTTCTGAAAGTACTTTTGTGTCTGTAGGAATTCTTTCAAATCCAGAGCTTACTACTTCAAAAGCATTATCTTCTAAATACTTCTGAACATCACCATAAGAAGAAAATTCTCCATAAATGTTCACCTCGCCGGTTTCATCGTCTAGAAAAACATCATCAACCCCAAAATCTATTAATTCTAATTCCAGTTCTTCTAAATCTAAGTCTTCTTTGTTAGTAATTTTAAAAATGCATTTCCTGTCGAAAATGAAATCAAGCATACCATTGGTGCCTAAATTCCCCCCTGTTTTAGAAAAAAAGCTACGAACATTAGCCACAGTTCTTTTATTGTTATCTGTTGTACATTCTACCAAAACCGCCACACCGTGCAGGCCATAACCCTCTAATATTACTTCTTTATAGTCTTCTTGGTCTTTTGAGGAAGCTCTATTTATAGCACTTTCTACATTGGTTTTGGGCATATTAGCCGCTCTGGCGTTTTGAATGATTGCCCTCAGCCTGCTATTGGCGGCGGGGTCTGGGCCACCCTCCTTTACAGCCATGACTATATCCTTACCAATTCGTGTAAACGTTTTAGCCATTGAGCTCCAACGTTTCATTTTTCTTGCTTTTCTAAATTCGAATGCTCTTCCCATTGTTTTTAAATTATGTGTTTGCAAAAATAAGGGATTTGTAGAAAATTTAACATTTCACTCTTGAATACTAGAAAAGCCTATTTACCTTGATGCACTTTCCCTACTAGCGTCTTTACATGGAACACTATACTTTCTTGCCAGAATTTACTTTAAGGGTGCCTAAAAATGCATTTTCTACCGATATTTCACTGGAATATGTGTTGGATCAAATGCACGAAATGTCATTCCAAGAAGCTATTTATCTTGCGTCGCCTTCTCTACATAAGTCACTTATGGAGTTTTTAGCAGGGGATACCTCGAGCAAAAAACATGAAAACAATATCATTAAAAGTTGTACCAAATACATACTAAGGAGTAGGTCAAGAGCCACTCCTTTCGGCCTTTTTTCTTCTTTGGGCTTAATTAAATGGGGGACCATAACAAATATAGAAGTCCAATCAGACAGAAAAAGATCAACTAAACTAGATTTTAGCTACTTAGATAAAATATTTAATCAGTTAAAAAATCATGATGGCTTAAAAGGGAGATTGAAATATTATCCAAATAGTACTTTATATGAAGTGTTTGGAAACTTAAGGTATATAGAAGTAAACCAAGATTCGATTTATGAAATAAGCTCCATTGAGGCGAATGAATACATTCTAAAAGTATTGGAATGTCTCAAAAATGGAGATACAAAAGATAAAGTAATATCACTTTTAGAATCTGAAGAAATCAGTAATGAAGATGGTAATATATTTTTTGAAGATTTAATAGATTGTCAGTTGATAAAAAGTGAATTAGAACCTACACTTACAGGGCTGGAAAATTTGGAACGTTGCATTCAAGTTTTAAAAAAGAACAGCGATTTAACCGAATTGAGGCCCTTATTAAATCAATTAAAGGAGACCAAAATAGAACTTGATAAACTTGACAATTCAACTAGTAATGAGGTAAAGGATTATTTAGCCATAAAAGAACGATTTGAATTTGAGCCAAATAACATGTTTTGCACAAATTCACTATTGAAATGCTCAAAAGAATCCACATTCTCAATTAAATGGCAAAATAGATTATTAAAGGCTTTGGGCATTTTGAATGAAATTAAAAATGAAAGCCCACCAGCCGATTTGATAACGTTTAAGAATCAATTTGAACGAAGGTTTGGCAAAAGAGAAGTTCCTTTATTGCATACTTTAGAAACACTTGGATATGCTCAATCATTAGCGGTGGTAGATTTACCATTAATTGAAGGATGTGAATTTAATAGTATTGGTGCTGCCAAAGAAGAAAACCTAAATCCAAATTTTATGAAACTTTCAAACTTATTGGACGACGCCATAAAAGAAGGAAAACCCATAATAGAATTAAATGATAATGATTTTAAAAAAGCGGGTAAAGAATTAAATTTAAGTCCAAGCACTTCAGTTGCTTTTAGAATGTTTTCCAAGGATACCATTTACTTAGAGGGAGTAGGGGGCAGCTCTGCCAAGAGTTTAATTAATCGTTTTTCTTATGATTCGGAAGAAATCAACCGCTATCTACAAAAGATAACGCAGTATGAATGTGAAAAAAACCCTGATATTATTTTAGCAGAGATTATTCATTTGCCTGAAAACAAACTGGGAAACATTTCCATCAGGAAAAATTTTAGTTCGTATGAAATTCCTGTACTTTCTTGGTCTGGAGTAGAGAAAAATCACCAAATATTACTAAGTGATTTAGTTGTTTTTTTGGCTAATGGCCAACTTTATTTAAAATCGAAATCTCTCGGAAAAATAGTTATTCCTAAATTAAGTACTGCTCATAATTATGGGCAAAATTCACTCTATATATATAAGTTCCTCTGCGATATGCAGTTTCAGGAAGTAGATAGAAGCCTTACTTTTCATTGGGGAAAGGACACCCAGAGCTATAAGTTTCTTCCAAGGCTAACTTATAAAGGTGTGATTTTACATTTGGCAACATGGCGTCTTTTTACGGAGGAAATAAAAAACCTTTTAACCAAAAACATGTTTGAACAGATCCAAAAAGCTCTTGGGTTTCCAGATAGATTTGTCATAGTAGAAGGAGATAATGAGCTTTTCATTGATATTACAAACCCGCTCTTATTAGAACTTTTTAAAGACAGTATTAAAGCAAAAAGTAGGGTCACTCTGAAAGAGTTTTTATTAGACGATAACTTACCAATAGTTAATCAAAAGCAAAAGGTGATGGTAAATCAGTTTGTTGCGGCATTGGTTCGTGATAATATAGCCTATTCCATTTGTGAGCCTTCAAAGGATTCCATCATACCACAAAAGATAGAAAACTGTGTTTTCCAAAAGGAGGAATGGGTTTATTTAAAACTATATTGTAAGACTAACGCTGTAGATCATATACTTCAATGTATTCAGCAAGATATATTGATACCTTCTTTTCATAAAAAGTTAATTCAAAAATGGTTTTTCATTCGATACCAAGATCCAGATTATCACATTAGAATTCGCTTTCAAGTTACAGGCATAAAAAAATTAGAACTTCTATTTCCAATACTGATTCAATCCATTTCAAAACTTGAAAAAGAGGGTTTTGTATGGAAAACAGAGGTAGAGAAATATCTTCCAGAAATAGAGCGTTATGGAAGACGAGGAATGGCAGTGGCAGAAACAATATTTTGGCAGGATAGCGAAAGATATATTTCCTTTTTAGAATCTACCGTTGTGGCTCGATTAGAAAATGACAAATGGTTTTTTGTTCTTCGGCTCATTCATTTTTACCTAGAAAGCTTCAAAGTCCCTCTTGCAGAAAAACAAAGAATTATGGAAGGGTTTAAGAACGAGTTTGCTAAAGAATTTGGTGTAGATCAAATTTCCAAAAGACAGCTTGATAGTAAATATAGGACACATCGGTCAGTTATAAACGATTGTTTATTAAACGGAAATCTCCAATTTGAGGCTTTACTACTGTCAAACGAAATTGTGACGATCTACGACAATAAACTAACTGCAGAAGCCTTGTCCGGCATAATTCACATGACAGTAAATCGTTTTAGTACCAGTCATCCACGTTTGCATGAATTATTCTTATACGATTTTCTTTACCGTCATTATACCTCAGAAATAGCACGAAGAAATTTACTAAACTAGTTTAGTTTCTAATAAGTCAAAAAAGTTATCTCGATAGGTAATTCCTAGTGGTATTTTAGTGGGAGTAGACTCCATAACTATTTCTCCACCATCAACAAATTTCAGATGATTCAAAGAGACTATAAAAGATTTATGGGTTCGTATAAAGTGCTCTTTTGGTAACCTACTCACCAGCTCCTTCATGGTAAGCAATGAAATGATGGGCTCTTTTTGATCAGTATATATGGCTACATAATTTTTGAGTGATTCAATATATATAATACGTTCATACTTAATCCTCATATATTTTCCTTTATGTTCGGTTTTAACCATTATGTAATCATTCAGGTTTTCTTCAGGTGTATTATGGGTAAGAGAAAGAAACCTGTTTTTAACACGCTGTGCAGCTCTTAGGAAATCCTCAAAGGGAATTGGTTTAGTCAAATAATCAACTACATCATACTTATAGCTGTCAAGAGCGTATTCAGAATACGCTGTAGTGAGTATGACTTTAGAATTGTTTTTCATCATATCCATAAACCCAAACCCACTAAGATTTGGCATATTAATATCCAAGAAAACTACATCTATACTGTTTTCGTTTACAAAATCTAAGGCTTCAACTGGATTAGAAAATGAGCAAACGTTTTCTATATATTCTATTTTGCCTACATAGTTTTCCAGTATTTTTATAGCAGCAGACTCATCATCCACAATAACACTTAGTAGCATTTTTTAAATTTTAATGATGATAAAATTCGCTGTTCATATACAAGACTACTTAGATATTTTTTAGAATCCAATGGTTTTATCATTTCTTCCATATAATCTCAAGCTTTACCTCATAGTAGCGGTCTCCCTCTATAATTAGTAAGGTGTAATTACTGCCATAGGTTAATTCTAGTCTTCTTTTTATATTAGCAATTCCTACGGAAGTGGTTTCTTTATCTTTAAAGTCTAATCGCTTCATGTTCTTACAAGTAAAATTAAGGCTATTTTTATCGGCAGTTAAATTGATTTTGATTGGGTTTTCTTTGTCGTCAATAATCCCATACTTGAATGCATTTTCAACTAAACTTAAAAGAACCAATGGCGGCATTCCAAATAGCATTAAAGGACCACTTTTATTAAACTCAACATATGCCTTTTGGTCAAATCTTAAATTTTGAAGAACTATATATTCTGATACGATATCTGCTTCTTTTTTTAAACTTGTACTTTCTGTTTTTGTGCTTTCTACAGAATATCTAAGAAGTTTTGTTAAGGAAAGTATCGCTATACCTGCCTTAGTGCTTTTTTCGGCTATATCACCATAAACAAAATTAAGGGTGTTAAATAGAAAGTGAGGGTTAATTTGAGCTTTTAAAAATGCCACCTCAGCCTTATATAATTCCTTTTCTGTTTCTCTATGTATTTGTTGTTCTTTGATTCTTTGTAAATATATCCAATAAGCAAAAGCATAAAGGCCATTAGTAGAAAATCTCCAGGTTTCAAAAAGGTATAAATTCCAAGGTCTCAGATTATAGCGTTCTACAGAGTTGGCATATTCAATTACGAATACATCCCAGAAAAAATTTATTCCAGAAAAAATTAGAACTGAAACTATGCTTAGTAGAACTCCTTTAACTATGTTTTCTGGCAGAAACCTGTTATACAACTCCACTATTAAGTAGAAGCAACATATATATAATACAACTGTAGATAGATATGTATAAAGACTAGCAACATTAACTGCAGGAGTAAAACTGATTACAAAACAAAAATCTACTAAATAGAAAACAATCCAAGCTGTAATGTGTATCTTAATTTCACTTTTATCCATATTAAAGCTGTTTTTGATGTGGTTTAGCAAGTGATGGTATTTCATATTATATGTTTAAAAGAGGTTTTAATATTTCGATCAGGGTTATCCATCCAAAATTCTTTTATATTCATTTTTAGTTAATCATATTTGTATAGTAAATTTTAATCAAAAAAATAATCAATTTTAATCATGAGAAATTCCATTCTTCTAATCAAAAAAACAACAGTTGTTAAATTTAACAATTCTTCAAAACAATCAATGAGATCTTCTCACACAATTATGTTAAATCCATCACATACCATAATGTTGAACACTTCTCATACGATCATGTTAAACACTTCTCATACTATTATGTTATAATTGTTCCATTTTTTAAATTTGTCCAAGCTTTATGAATAAACAACTCAATATTCTTTTAATTCACCGTAGCAAACTAATATGTGAAGTGTTACGAGAATCATTAGAGCAGAGGGGATATTCCGTAGGCTCGTATGCTACATCTGGACAAATTGGCCTTGATAAAATCACGAGTTTCAAGCCCAATATTGTAATCATCAGTAATTCTCTGCCTGAGATTTCAGGGTTAGAGATTGTTGATAGGCTTAAAACTAGTGATTTTGTCGGGAAAATAATTTTTCTTTCACAGGATACAAGAGAAGCTTGGTCGGTTTCAGAAAGAATGAATGTGGATGGTCATATTCATACTTACGATGGAATGAGCGAGCTTTTCTTTGCTCTTTCAGAAGTACAATCCGACAGAAAATATATTTCTTCAAGTGTTGAAAAGGAAGTTAGTAAAAAAAGGAAAGAAGACGATTCCTTACATTCTGACTCAACAGTTTTTAAAAGCTTAACACCAAGAGAACTTCAAATTATGGAAGCACTTGCTGAGTCCAGTACTACTCCGCAAATTGCAAAACAATTTTTTATAAGTCCGGCTACTGTAAACAACCACAGAGCCAACATTATGCAAAAATTAAAGCTAAAAGGGAGGAATCAGTTAATTGGTTTAGCTATTTCTTTAAAACCTTTTTATAAATAAATCCAATTTGATATCACAGGGTGAAACTTGCCGTTGATACTTTGTTTTTTTGAAAAGGGAAGGCTTTTATTTAACCTTACACGAGCAATAATCACTCTCACTTAAGTTATTTAATAAATTGACGTAAATCATAATTTAACTCCATAAGTTTTACTTGTGGAGTTTTATTCTTTTAGAGCTTTTCAATGGTTAATGAAAAGGCATTGGATACCTTGTTTTAGTTCAATCAGAATGAAGTACGGGGAATCGTTTGTTGCTATTTTAGCGTTGAACAGTCTTTTTTGTCTCCTAGCACTATCTAGTTTATAAGTTAAAGTATTGCTTAATCTTTTGAAGGGTTCTATTTGTGATTCATTTTTTGTAAAATTTAAAGGATTTGTAAGCATTCTTTTAGCTACTAGTTTGGCTTCTTTTGCAAAATACTTATGTAATAGATTTCATATAGTTTTATAAGGCTCTATTTTTGCACCCGATTTTGTCGTTTTTATAGAGAAAATCAATGCTTAAATGATTTATACTAAACAAAATTCTTTAAAAATGCCTGCAGCACATCAAGTTTCTAACCGAATCTTAGCCTTAGAAGAATCAGCTACTCTTGTTATGTCTCAAAAGTCGCGTGAATTACGCGACGAGGGATATGACGTAATCAATCTTTCTATCGGAGAGCCAGACTTTAAAACACCGGAACACATCTGTCAAGAAGCAAAAAATGCTATTGATGCAGGTTTTCATTCCTATACACCAGTACCTGGAATTCCAGAGTTGCGAAAGGCTATCGCAGACAAATTTAAACGTGACAATAATATAGACTGGAACCCAGCAAACATTGTAGTTTCTACAGGAGCTAAACATTCATTGGCAAATGCATTGCAGGTGATGGTTAATCCAGGCGACGAGGTCATTATTTTTGCACCTTATTGGGTGAGTTATTCTGAAATGGTGAAACTGGCAGAAGGTACACCAGTAATCTTAAAAGGTTCTTTTGAGAATGGCTTTAAAGTAACGCCAGAGCAGTTGGAAGCGGCAATTACTGATAAAACCAAAGTTATTATGTATTCGTCGCCTTCAAATCCTACGGGAGCTGTATTTAGTAAAGCCGAGCTTACTGCCATAGCGAAAGTGGTAGAAAAGCATGAAAATGTTTTTGTTTTGGCAGATGAAATTTATGAATACATCAATTTTATGGATGAAGGTCACTTTAGCATCGGCTCTATTTCTTCTATTAAAGATAGGGTAATCACTGTCAATGGAATGGCCAAAGGTTTCGCCATGACAGGTTGGAGAATTGGATTTATTGGTGCTGCCGAGTGGATTGTGAAAGGAATTACAAAACTTCAGGGACAAGTAACTTCAGGTACAAATCATATTGCTCAGCGTGCGTCTGTGGTGGCTTGGGACGACATGACCGCCCCAGAAACTATGAAAAGAGCTTATTTAGTTAGAAGGAAATTGGTAGTGGACGGTCTTAGGTCAATTCCTGGTTTTAAAGTGAACGTACCAGACGGAGCTTTTTATGCTTTTCCAGATGTTAGTGAATATTATGGAAAGTCTGATGGTAAAATTACGATTAAGGATAGTAATGATTTCTGTCTGTATCTTCTTGCTAATGCTCATGTGGCTACAGTAGATGGAGAAAGTTTTGGGGCACCAGATTGCATTAGGATTTCTACAGCTGCATCGGAGGAATCATTAAATGAGGCCATAGAACGTATCAAAAAGGCCTGTGCGGATTTAAAATAAAATGGAATTATAAACTCTTGTTATGAACCTCTCAAAAGTAATTTTGGGAGGTTTTTAACTATCCATGGCATCCAATTCTTTTTCTATAGTTTTTCTAATCATATCTTTTATATCGTCTTTTCTTATATAAATGATGATTAACGAAACTAAAAGAAAAACTAGAATAACGACATCTCCATAAGGTTCACCCAGCCATACATTTAGTCCAAAAGCAATAAAATGAAGTACAAAGACTAAAATGACAGCAAGGAAAATAATAAGCCCAAGTGAGAAAATTAGTTCAGCCATTCCTCTTTCGGCCTTTTCCTGAATTTCTAATTTCTTCAATTCAAATTTGGCTTCTATGAGCTCAATAACTTTGTCTTTTATTTCGCCTAGTTTAAACATATCAGATAACTTGTTTTTTATTCCCACAAAAGCTTATTTTATATTACGTCCACGTTTACAACAAACCTAATGCTTTTGAATTCTTTTTGCGTATTCAGTTCGGTAATCTGTTCTCTTAAAAAAGTTTTTATGGCCGGAATATTTAGTTTGTCTTTTTCCAATTTCATAAACACTTCAAAAATATATTGATTTCTTATTCGCTCTACTAATCCCTTTTCTGGGCCAAGAACCCTAGCTTCCCCTAATTTATCTTTCAATATTTTCGCTAATAAGCCAGCAGCTTTATGCGAAATAGTTCTATCTATATGCTTTGTGGTAATACCGATGATCCTAGAAAAAGGAGGATATCTAAATCCTTCTCTCTCTTTAATTTCTTTAGCATAGAAACCCTTATAATCATTATTTAAAACAAACTGAAGAACATCATGTTCAGGGCCAGCGGTTTGGATCAAAACTTTTCCAGGCTTCTTTTTCCTTCCTGCCCTGCCGCTTACTTGTGTAAGCATTTGAAAAGCCTTTTCTGACGATCTAAAATCAGGAAAATTGATAATTTTATCGGCATTAAATACACCAACAAGACTCACATTGTCAAAATCTAAACCCTTGGATATCATTTGAGTACCTACTAAAATGTCTACTTCACCTTCACTAAATTCGTTAATAATAGTTTGGTACGCATTTTTTGCCCTCGTGGTGTCGAAATCCATTCTAAGTAAACTTGCTTCTGGAAAAAGCTCCTGTAAATCCTCTTCTATCTTTTGTGTACCTACGCCTTTAGATTTTAATTTCAAAGATTCACAAACAGGACAAACCTTTGGTAAGGTTTCTGTATGGCCACAGTAATGACACACCAGTGTGTTTTCATATAAATGGTGTGTCAAACTCACCGCACATTGATGACATTTCCCTATCCAGTTGCATTCTTCACAGTTCATATAAGGAGCATAACCTCTACGATTTTGAAAAATGATGGTTTGTTCTTTGTTTTTAATATTGATTTCTATGGCTTTAAGAAGCACTTCGCTAAATTCTTTTTTTACAGTTTCATTTTTACGTTCTTCTTTCATATCTACCAGTTCTATAACCGGCAGTTTTGCGTTTCCGAAACGCTCGTTTAATTCCACTAAGTGGTAGTGACCATTTAAGGCTTGTCTGTATGACTCAAAAGAAGGAGTGGCAGATCCTAAAAGCACTTTCGCTTTTTGTTTATGAGCTAGCATAATTGCCACATCTCGAGCATGATAACGCGGAGCAGGGTCAAATTGCTTATAAGAAATTTCGTGTTCTTCGTCCACGATGATGAGTCCTAGATTCTTAAATGGAAGAAATATGGAAGAGCGTACGCCTACCACAAATTGATAACGACCAGAAAGTATACCCATATAAACTTCCACACGTTCATTATCTGAAAATTTTGAATGATAGACACCCATTTTGTCCCCGAAAACCTTTTGAAGCCTACTTACGATTTGTGTAGTTAAAGCTATTTCAGGTAGAAGCATTAAGACTTGAGAACCATTTTCTAACACCTTTTGAACAAGGTCAATGTAAATTTCTGTTTTACCACTACCGGTGATGCCATTAAATAAAACGACCTGTTTCTCAGCAAATCCTTCCAAAATTTGGTTGGAGGCTTTCTCTTGAGGACTTGTTAGAACTATTTCTTTTAATTCATTTAAATCGATGCTATCGAACCTAGAAACAGTAATCTCAAATTGCTCGAAAATACCTTTGTCTATTAAAGTCTTTAGTGAAGAAGAGGATGTTTCGGCATCTTTGAAAAAGACTTTATCAATCCCATGAAGGTTTTTCTCCTCCAAAGCGTCCATGTTTATGTGGCTCAGATAGCACAGTAATACCGCCTGTTGCTTTTGGCTTTTCTCTAATTCTTCAATAAGTTTTAATACCGAAAGTTTATTGGCAAGCGAAGCTCGTAGTTTAATTTTCTTTATTTTTTTAGGGACATATCTTTCTTTTACCTCTTCATAAACTATGATGGCGTGCTTATCAATTAGCTTTTTTACAATTTTAGTAACATCTATCTCATCAATAAACTTTGAAAGGTCGGCGTAAGAAATGTTTTCATTTTCCTCAATAATTTTCAAGATTTCCTGCTCTTTGGCCTCAAGCAAATCATGTTCAAAAAAGTCGGGATTTAATTGAATTCTTGATTCACTATTCACTTTTAAACCAGAAGGTAAACCCATGTTCATCACTTCGCCGGCATGACACATATAATATTCTGCCACCCATTGAAATAACCAAAGCTGCGATGAAGTAACAATTGGCTGCTCATCCATTAATTCGGAAATGTACTTCGCCTTATACTTCTCAGGAGGATTGCCATGAACTGCCGATATAATGCCTGTAAGCACTCTATTTCTGCCAAACGGCACAATCACCCTAGAACCTTCTTTTACAAAGTCGTTTAGATGTCTAGGTACTCTATAAGTGAACGCCTGTGGTATAGGCACGGGTAATAACACATCTACAAAATGTGTTTCTGAATTAAAGATTTCTAAAGAATTTGACATCTAATGACAAAGATAGAATATCAAGCTTCTTTTTTGGATTGATAGGAAATAATTATCCCAGATATAATGACAAAGGCGATACCGAAAAAGGCTATTGTGGAAGGTCTTGGGTCGCCTAAAAACAGTCCAAAAATGACGGAAAAAACGATATTGCTATAGCCAACAGCCGATATAGTGCCGGCTTTGCCAAAGCTAAAGGCTTTCGTTAAATAGATTTGTCCAATCATTGCCGTAATACCTAATACAAGTATCCAAAGCCAATCATTACCATGAGGAGAAACATAAGAAGCCACTAGAAAATCTAAATTTGGAAGGGAATAATATTGGCCAATGGCCATAGAAATAATGGGAAGTACAATGCCTGAAATCATAAAGGAAAGAACAATACTACGAGCGTCGTAATACTTACTTAAACCTCGTATGCTCATATAAGCAACGGCCGTCAAAATGGCATTGAAGATACCGATAATATGACTTCTGGATGAATAAATACCGCCAGACATTTGAGGTATAAAAATAAAACAGATACCCGCAAAACCTAAAAGAACGGCTAGCCACTCGTTCTTTCTTAAGCCCTCTCCAGCTATAAATACGGAGAAAATAGCAATAAAAATGGGGTAGGTCTGCTGATAAGTAATGGCCTCTGCCAGTCCAATTTTAGTAATACTATAAAAGAAGGTGTATAATGCAATAGTGCCAATGACTCCACGAAAAACTAAAAGAAAGGGTTTACCACCAATTTGCACCAAAGGCCTTCTAAAAACAGAGTAACCAATAAAAGCAACACCAATTAGGTTTCTGAAAAATACTATTTCTACCGAGCTAATAGAGTCTCCTAAAATACGCGTACAAGCACCCACTACTGCAAAACTGAAAGATGCGATGAGCATGTAAAGAATTCCTTGTTTCAGGTCTTGGTTTTTCATTTACCTTTTAATCAAATTGTATCGTTTAATTATTAAGAATCGAAGCCAATTCTTAATATTGTACTCTGGTATATGTTTAAAAAATTAGTACTCCTCTTTTTCTTTGTTTGTGTATGGAACAATGTAGTCGGACAAATTTCGATTAATTTTCCTATGGAAAGGCAAATATTCCAAAGGAACAATTCCAACGAAGCCTTCATTCACATAAGTGGCAATTTTATATCTGAATATGACAGCATTACCGCCAAGGTATTTCCGAGATTTATAGGTCAAGGAACAGAAAGCAATTGGCAAATTGTAGATTATAGAGATGGCAAGCCATATTTTTCAGGAAAAATAATAGCGAAAGGAGGTTGGTATGAATTAGCTGTAAAAGCATATAAAAACGGTGTTCAAATTGATTCAGTTGGCAGAAAGAGAGTTGGAGTTGGAGAAATATTTGTTATTGCTGGGCAATCAAATGCTACAGGAACTACTGATGTGTCAGGATTAGGGATTGACACGAATGAAGATCGTTGTAATGTTATGGGGTATTCTAATCAAAGAAATAATAATAACACGCTTCCTTTTGGTTTTACGCCAATGAATGCGGATAGCGTTGCAAGTGATACTGTAATAGTAGGGCCATTTCAAATAGCTCCATGGATTTGGGGAAAAGTTTCAGAAGATTTGGTAAGTGCTTTAAATGTACCTGTTTTGTTTTATGGTGCTGGTTATGGAGGAACATTGGTAGCCTGGTGGTATCAATCGGCTTACCATTTGCCATATGATCCTGTTCCAGGAGGGGCATGGGTTAGAAGTGACTATCAACATCCTTACGGTGCATTGGGCAATGTGATGAAGTTTTACGCCAGTCTTACGGGTATAAGAGCGGTGTTATGGCATCAAGGAGAAGCAGAAGATCAATATTCAACAGCAAATGATTATCAAAGCTCTATTGATTCAGTCATTGCTAAAACTAGAGATCAAGTAGAATCAACATCATTGGCATGGATTGTTGCTAGGGCGTCCTATGCAAATGGCTCAAAGCCAAATACGATATTGGGGCAAAACCAAGCGATAAATAATGATGTAAATGTTTTTGCGGGGCCTGAAACGGACAATTTAACGGGTAGTACATATAGGTCAGATAACACCCATCTAGATACTGGTACGGGCATGATGGAACATGCAAACTATTGGGTGAACTATTTAACAAATGGTTTTTTAAGTAATTCAACACCAGTTTTAGCAGAAGACTTTATAGAAGTTGATTTTTCATGTAATTTGGCTAATCCAACAACGCCAATAAATCTAAGTTCTGTCGGAGGTTATGCCAAATATGCGTGGTCAAATAGAGATAACTCAAATATTGAAGCCATTGGATATACAAGTGATGGAAAAGGGGCTTATACTCTTTTACCACCTTTGAGTTATAATAGATTAAATTGGCAATATGACAGCACAAGTTCTATCACTGTTGGCCCAGGCAAATATGCTCTTAATGTAAGAAAGCCAACTTCAGGGAAAGTATTATTCAGCCCAATAGTAGATTTAAACACTTTCACTTTACCCACAAACCCAACATTCTTAAGCTCAGCTTCGCAAATTAGGTCTGGAGATACCTTAACTTTAACAGGAAGTAATTGTAATGGTATTTACAAATGGAGTACATCAAGTACTTCAAACCCTTACAAATTATATCCTACCGGCACAGATAATTATACCGTAGCCTGCAAAACGTTACATTGCTTAAGTACGGCATCTGCTCCAACAAATGTAATTGTCTCATCTTGTTTTCCGAATGCCTTATATTTAGCAGGAAATGTGATGAACCTTCAAAGCCCATATCAAAGCCAACAAACGATTTCTAGTATACAGAAATTTTCTCCACCTGGGCAATTGGAATACATGGCGAGCAAGACCATAACTTTAAATCCAGGCTTTCAGGTTGATTCAGGATCTACATTTAAGGCTATAATAGGGAATTGCCCTTAATTTATTTATTGGGTAGTATGCTTGCATACTATTATATTTTTGCCTTATTTTGTAATGGTATGCAAGCATACTATTATTTTTGATAACCCATTCAATATCCGAATCAATGATTGCAGTAGCTGAAAAGACATCAATAAAAGGGGGAGAATTTTTAATAAAAGAAACGCAAGCCCATGAGGTATTTATACCTGAAGAGTTTAATGAGGAACAGCAAATGATTGCTGAAACTTGTAGAGATTTCCTTAAAACAGAGATTCATCCAATTCTTGATGAAATAGATTTTGCAAAAGGCCCAGATTTAATGTCTTCGTTGATGGATAAAGCTGGCGACTTAGGTTTATTGGGTACTGCAGTACCAGAAGAATATGATGGTTTTGGAATGGATTTTAATACTTCTATGCTGGTAGCTGAAGTATTAGGAGCTGGTCATTCTTTTTCTGTGGCACAGTCGGCACATACAGGTATAGGGACTTTACCTATTCTATATTACGGAAACGAAGAACAAAAAAAGAAATATTTACCAAACCTGGCTACAGGTGTTTGGAAAGCCGCTTATTGCTTAACAGAGCCAGATTCTGGATCAGATGCAAACTCAGGAAAAACCAAAGCTGAATTAACAGCTGACGGGAAGCATTTTAAAATTAATGGCCAGAAAATGTGGATCACCAATGGTGGTTTTGCAGATGTATTTATTGTTTTTGCCAAACTAGAAGATGATAAAAACCTGACGGCTTTTATTGTGGAGAAGACGGGTGGTGGTATCATAATGAATGAGCCTGAAAAAAAATTAGGAATTAAGGGTTCCGATACCCGTCAAGTATTCTTTAATGATTGTATGGTGCCTGTTGAAAATATGTTATCAACACGGCAGAATGGTTTCAAAATAGCTGTAAATATTCTAAACATTGGAAGAATTAAATTAGGTATAGCTGCTCTAGGTGGCTCTAAAGGCGTGATGGATTATGCTGCTAATTATGCTAATGAAAGAAAGCAATTCGGTATTTCAATTGGTCGTTTTGGTGCTATTAAACATAAATTAGGCGAAATGGCAACCAAAATTTGGGTAAGTGAATCTGCCTGTTACCGAGCTGGACAAAATATTGATGATTTAATTATATCTAACATTGCGACAGGCATGACAGATGCTGAAGCGAAATTAAATGCACTTGAGCAGTTTGCCATAGAGTGTGCTATTCTTAAAGTACATGGTTCTGAAGTACTGGATTATGTAGTAGACGAAGGCGTTCAAATTTATGGAGGCATGGGTTATTCTGCAGATGCTCCTGTAGAGCGAGCTTATAGAGATGCTCGTATCAATAGAATTTTTGAAGGAACAAATGAAATCAATAGACTTCTTACGGTTGATATGCTTCTCAAGCGTGCTATGAATGGCGAAATTGATTTAATGGGGTCGGCTCAAGAAGTAGGGAAAGAGATATTATCTGTTCCTTCTTTTGGTGGAGGTAACGATGAAGCATTTGCGAAGGAGAAAACGGTAGTTAGAAATCTTAAGAAAGCAGTTTTGATGATTGCAGGTGCGGCGGTTCAGAAATTTATGATGAAGCTAAAGCATGAGCAGGAGATATTGATGAATCTGGCTGACATGATTATTGAGGTTTACGCAATAGAGTCGGCTGTGTTAAGAGTAGAAAAATTGGTTGGAATTAAAGGGGACGAAGCGGTGTCATTGGAAAATGATATGATGTCACTTTATCTACAAAATGCCGTTAACATCTGTAATACTGCTGGTAAAGATGCCATACAGTCGTTTGCAGAAGGAGACGAACTGAGAGTGATGCTAATGGGACTCAAACGATTCACGAAAGTAGATCCTTTAAATGTTAAAGAAACAAGAAGAAGAGTGGCAGATGCTCTTTTAGCAGAAGGCAAATATTGCTTCTAAATATATTTTAAAACACTTCAACAAATAAAAACCAGAAACCGTCTTACCTTTGGCAAGGCGGTTTTTCTTTCTTTTTTTTAAAATAAAAATCTAATTTCAATACAAGTATTAATTTCGTTTTCTACTAAAAATTTTGAATGTCCATTTCTATTAAAAATCTTACTAAGACCTATGGCTCACAGAAAGCTATTGATGCCATTAGTTTTAATATAAAAAAAGGGGAAATTGTTGGTTTTTTAGGCCCAAACGGAGCAGGTAAAAGTACAACGATGAAAATCCTAACGGGCTATATAAAAGCTAGTGAAGGAGTGGCAGAAGTAAATGGTTTTAATTTGGAAAACGAAACCAAGTTAGCTCAAAATTCTATCGGATATTTGCCAGAGAACAACCCACTTTATTTAGAAATGTATGTCAAGGAGTTCTTAGAATTTGCCGGATCGCTTTATCAAATTAAAGGCTCGGTATTAAAAGATAGAGTTACAGAACTAATTCAATTGGTAGGTTTAGCGAAAGAAAATAACAAAAAGATAGGAGCTTTATCTAAAGGGTATCGTCAGCGAGTAGGGCTGGCACAAGCACTTATTCATGACCCCGAAATACTTATTTTAGATGAACCTACTACTGGTCTTGACCCTAATCAGCTTATAGAAATAAGGGCTTTAATAAAGGAAGTAGGCAAGAATAAGACGGTTATTTTCAGTACGCATATTATGAAAGAAGTGGAATCCATTTGCGA
>Ga0105055_10005986_pt1 | contig 16887 bp, 12 predicted proteins | sample BON03_FD_78090 | JGI IMG/M metagenome (GOLD analysis project Ga0105055, IMG submission 78090) | Freshwater microbial communities from Lake Bonney liftoff mats and glacier meltwater in Antarctica - BON-03 | ecosystem: Environmental > Aquatic > Freshwater > Ice > Glacier meltwater | place: Lake...
CGCCCATGTTGTGCTCAACTGGATTGTGTCGTCGCTGGTTTACGCACTGATCTGTCTTGTTCTCACGTTTGTGGTTATTGGTGTATTCGGTTTTATGGCACTGGCTCTTGCTACCGTCATTTTTGCCATCGTGGGTGGGATCAAAGCCAATGCCGGAGAGTTGTGGGAATATCCCGGGACGATTATCAAAATATTCAAGTAAGAATGATAACGCTAAGCCTCCTCAATAAATACCAAGAGTGGCGGGTGTCGAGGTTTGGCGATTATTCCCGTGTTGCATACCAACTCTACAATTCAGCCCCTTAATTAAAACCCCTCAATTCAAATACTCGGCAACCGGCAACTTCTGCATAGACGGCCCCGAGCGCATCCATTGCAATTGCAAAAGAGATCAATATGCTATCTGGAACACTAAAAAAGATGCGGGCCACACTCGGCACGGATAACCACGCTGATGAAGTAAATTATTTCCTTCCAGTCGGGGCGCAAGAGCTGCCCCTTAATCAATACATTGGTCATCCACTGAAGCTGGAGTTTCTGGGTGAAATTAATTGTAAGAATTGTGGCAGAATAACCAAGAAAAGTTTTTCACAGGGGTTTTGCTTCCCCTGTATGAGAAAGCTGGCACGGTGCGATATGTGCATTCTGAAGCCTGAGATCTGCCATTTCCACAAGGGCACCTGCCGCGAACCCGAATGGGGTGAGGCAAACTGTTTTGTGCCACATTTTGTGTATCTTTCAAACACATCCGGATTAAAAGTCGGGATAACCCGTCACACCCAAATACCGACTCGTTGGGTTGACCAGGGTGCTACACAGGCCAGCATTATTTTTCGGGTGGAGTCGCGTCGTCAATCCGGCTATGTAGAAACCGCATTCAAAGATCTGGTGGCGGATAAAACCAACTGGCGCACCATGTTAAAAGAGAATCAGCCGGATGTGGACTTGTTGGCAATGGCGGATGAGCTAAAGACTAAATTTCAAACCGACATGAGCCATGTTGTTGATGGCTTTCCTGCCGGTGACATAGCAGTTCAAAGTAACGATATAACCAGTATCAGATACCCGGTACTGGAGTTCCCGGAGAAAATAAAATCGCATAACTTTGATAAAAACCCACTCGTGGAGGGAACACTGATGGGGATCAAAGGCCAATACCTGATGTTTGACACGGGTGTTATCAATATCCGAAAGTTTTCCTCCTACGGCGTCAAGGTCAGTCTATAAGTAGTCGGGTTCGCAGGGCCATCCCTAATGGGTTGAACCCTACACTATAGGCTTGACATGACACTAGTCCGGCGACGCCACGCGCACAGCCTCCAGTCCAGCCTCAGCCGCTTGCTGGTTGAAGGCGACTACGTCATTGTTAAGCAAATTGTCAAGCTGATTCAGTGCTGCATCAATAGCCGCAATGAGCTCGTCACGCACCGTTACTGCCGATTCGGTTGGTGCATGATCGCCAAGTGCGGCCAGCGACATCAATCCGGCTAGTTTGTCATTCAGGCGAATAGGAAAATTGAGCGGATCCTGTGGGCTTTCCATTTTTGTCTGGTACAGGGTTTCCTCGATGCTGCCGAGCTTGCTTTCAAGCTCCGTGGCCGATTCATGCAGAGCCACAAATTGTTGTTCCCCTTCAATTCGCTTTTCAATGGCGGATAATTGGGCTTTGGCCTCACGAATACGTGTTATAGCTCGATGGGTTTCAGTTAGTTTCTGATTGATTCCGGAAACAAATTCATACTGCGCCCGGTAATCCTCCGAAGAGACATCCAGGCGCGGGTCCGCAAGAATTTCAAAATTGACCGTCTGGGGCTTATCATTGGACTTCAATGTGGCCTGGTATTCGCCGGGCACTGCCCTGAAGCCTTTTAGTGAGTCGTTCCAAAGCACCATGTCTTTGAACTTTTCGCCACTTGCAGAACGCATGTCCCAGGAAAACCGGTTCAGACCCGCTTTGGTTTCCAGCTTCCGGTCATCATCACCAAGTGTTGGCTCCTTCTTAGCGTCATCTTTCTTTTCGTCATCGTCCGCTGGTTTGGGCGTGAAGGTACGGATGAGGTTGCCATTACGATCCATGATTTCTAGTGAAATATCACTATCTGCCGTTTGCTCTTCTGCCAGCCAGTAGTAAAAGGTTACACCTGCCGGTGGGTTGCTGCCCTCGTTTTCAGGTTCAGCATCGCTGCCGTTGCTTAATCGCCAGGTGGGGGCGGGTGTAAACAGGTGCTGCTGCTGGCTGAATATGGACTCATCCGCCTGACGTAAAACGCTGACATCATCCAGAATCCAGTAGCCCCGTCCCTGGGTCGCGGCAATGAGATTGCCTTGTTTGATCGCCAGGTCAGTGATGGGGACCAGCGGTAAATTGAGCTGTGCACTTTGCCAGTTTTTGCCGTCATCCCTGGACATGTACATCCCGAATTCAGTGCCTGCAAACAACAGTCCGGGCTGCTGGTTGTCCGACCGGATCACCCGTGTGAAGTCATCGGCAGGGATTCCATCGGTGATCTTCACCCAGCTTTTGCCGTAGTCGGTGGTTTTGAACAGATAGGGTTTGAAATCGTCACTCTTGTACGCGGTGGCGGCAAGGTAAAGTCCACCGGCTTCAAACGGGTGAGCTTCGATCGAATTGATCTGAATTTCAGTTGGCAAGCCGTTTTTGCCGCCTTTGGGCGTGACATCAGTCCAGCTCTGACCGCCGTCCCGGCTGATGTGTACCATGCCATCATCGGAGCCGGTCCATATGACACCCGGCTCAGATAGAGATTCTGCAATTGCAAAGATCGTACCGTAGTATTCGACACTGGTATTGTCCTTGGTGATCGGCCCGCCGGAGGCACCCTGTTTCTCCTTGATGTTACGGGTAAGGTCCGGGCTGATTGCCTGCCAGGTGCTGCCTTCATCTGTGGTTTTGAAAAGCACATTGGCAGCCGCATACAAGGTGCCCGGATCATGCGGTGAGATCATGATGGGGAAATTCCAGTTGAAGCGGTATTTCAGCTCGGCTGCGCCCCAGCCCATCGGATTGTCCGGCCAGACATCAATCGCGCGAACATCACCATTGCTGTGATTGTAGCGCATCAGGAATCCACCGTAAGAACCGCCATAAACGATATCAGGTTGATCCGGCTGGGCGACAACATGGCCGCTTTCACCACCTGCAGTTGGCTCCCAGTCGCGCGTGCCGATGGCATCACCGAATGCAGAGCGTGAGTTTATTCTTATGGCTGAATTATCCTGTTGACCACCGAGCAGACGATAGGGGAATGCGTTATCTGTGGATACCCGGTACATTTGTGCAGTGGGCTGATTGGATTGTACCGACCAGTTTGCACCACCGTCATAGCTGATGTTGGCGCCGCCGTCATTGGCTTCAATCATACGTTTGGGATCATTGGGATCAATCCACAGGTCGTGGTTATCACTATGTGGTGTGGAAACACTGTCAAAAGTTTTCCCACCATCCATGGACTTGAAGAAGCCTACATTCATTACGTAAACCTTATTCTCATCCACGGGGTCAGCCTGAATCCGCGTGTAATACCATGCCCTTTGGCGTAACTTGCGTTCCTTGTTAACGTGATTCCAGGTCTTGCCGGCATCACTCGAGCGGAACACACCACCATCGTTTGCTTCGATAATGGCGTACAGATTATCCGGATTACTTGCTGAGACACTGATACCGGAAATACCCAGTGGTGGTTTTGGCATGCCTTCATTTTCTGAAATGGACTGCCAGTTATCGCCCCCATCGGTGGATTTCCAAAGCTTTGAGCCATCACCGCCGGATTCAAGGCTGTAAGGTGTGCGGATGACACGCCAGCTGCTGGCATAAAGAATTCTCGGGTTGGTCGGGTCCATCACCAGGTCAACCACACCCACTTCGTCATTCACATAGAGAATTTTCTGCCAGTTTTTACCACCATCGGTAGAGCGGAATACTCCGCGTTGTTCATTGGCACCAAACAGGCTTCCCATGGCGGCGACGTATACAACATCGGGATTTTTCGGGTGAATGCGAATGCGGGGAATACGCTGACTGTCTTTCAGACCGATATGCGACCAGCTGCGTCCGGCATCAGTAGACTTCCAGACGCCGTTGCCCACGGATACATTGCCACGTACGGTTTTTTCACCGCCACCCACATATATAACGTTCGGATCCCATGAAGAAACTGCAACTGCACCGATGGAGCCACCAAAAAACCCATCCGAAACATTGTCCCATTGGCCACCACCATTGCTGGTCTTCCAGACACCGCCACCGGCTGCGCCGAAGTAAAAAGTCTCCCTGTCTTGCGGTATACCAGTGACGGCGGACGAACGCCCGCCACGATAGGGCCCGATCTCGCGCCACTTCAGTCCTTCAAGCTTGCTTTCGTCCCAGGCGGCTGTGGCGGACTGAGCCGGCAAGCAGAAAAGCAGTAGCAGTAAAATTGAAAGTCGTGACATCAGGTTCTCCCGGTTATTGTTTTGAGGGGCAGGGGGTGATTATGACAAATTTGAGGGTGCAGGTCTGGAAGAAGTCTATTCAGTTTAAAATGGATTTGATCCAGTCGGGGCCTTGACTCTGACCCTTTATTCTGACTTGATCTAATTTGATTTTTGTCCTGGAGCATCAACACATGATCGAATTCTGCATTAAGCGTGCACGTAGTTTTCTTTGCCCGAGGCTAATGGTCGTAGCCTTGATTGGCACGGCTTTCAGTTCAGTTTTGCACGCAGAAGAATTGGAACTAACCAGTGCAACAATACCCCAGCTTAATGCGGCAATGGATGCCGGGGTGCTTAACTCCGAGAAATTGGTCGAGCTCTATCTGGCGCGAATCGAGGCCTATGACCAACAAGGGCCTTCTCTGAATGCTGTGCTGACCCTCAATCCAAACGCCTTGGCCAAAGCCCGTGAATTAGATCAAGAGCGAATTTCAACAGGCAGGCGCTCGCCTTTGCATGGAATACCTATTGTCATCAAAGACAATCTCGACACCGCTGACATGCCCACCACTGCCGGTTCTTTTTTACTGAAAGATTCCTATCCACCGGATGATGCGTTCCTGGTCAAAAAATTGCGCGATGCAGGCGCGATCGTTATCGCAAAACTTAATTTGAGCGAGTTTGCTTCCGGTGGCGCGATGAATTCCATTGGTGGACTGATTGCTAACCCCCATGACTTAAAGCGCTCACCATCCGGTTCCTCTGGTGGCACTGGCGCAGCAATCGCTGCTGCCTACGCCTCTTTTGGGCTGGGCACTGATACTGGTGGGTCTGTCCGAGGCCCATCCTCTGCAAACGGTATTGTTGGACTGAAAACCACCCACGGGCTGCTAAGCCGCGATGGAGTCGTTCCCTTAGCGCTGTCGTTCGACACAGTTGGGCCGATGGCACGCAGTGTAACGGACGTTGCCATTGCCTTATCTGTGATGGCCGGAATCGATAAAGCCGACCCCTCTACTCAAAAAAGCAAAGGCAAAGTAGAAGCCGATTACACACAGTTCCTGGATAAAAATGCGCTCGATGGCGCGCGCATAGGCGTGGCCCGGGTGTTTATGAAAGCAGATGCTGAAGTAGACTGGGTGGTGGAATCTGCGCTGCAGTCGATGCGCGATGCCGGTGCCGAAATCGTAGACGTAGAATTCCCGGAATGGCTTTTAGAATCCCGCGGCAAATTTTACCGTGCAATCCGTTACCCTGAATTCAAAGCTCAGATCGCGGAATATTTGCAAACTTTAGGCCCGGACTATCCTAAAACTTTAGAAGAACTGATTCAGGGCGCCATGCAACTGTCTGCAAAACGTGAGGACGGCGCAATACCCAATCCATCACGCTGGGCTTTGATGATGCAAGAACAAAAGAGCAGCGACTTAACGGGCTACGAATATTTGGCAGTGCGTGAGTATGCGCTGCCACTGATACAACAGACAATCGAGGGGCTGATGGAATCGGAGTCCCTTGACGCCATTGTTTATCCAACCTCAGGCGAGCCAGCACAACTAATAGACAGGCCACCAAACGGAACAATCTCCGCCGGCAGCGGCGGATCACCAGTGACACTTGCGAACCTCTCGGGATTTCCTGACCTGATCGTGCCTGCCGGATTTACCGGGCGTGGGTTACCTGTCACCCTCTCATTTATGGGTACAGCATTTAGCGAAGCCAAATTATTAGGGCTGGGTTACGCATTAGAGCAGCGTTTACATGCGATTCGATTGCCGGTGTTAACACCGCCGCTGGAAAATGAAAAAATGGCTTATTAGCGACTGAGTGGGCGACCAGAGTTCCGAGTCTTTGTGCCGTTGTTGTGGCCTTGCAATAAAACTTTGGCTATCCCATGCTTCCCACTATCACCTCAAAGGAGAGAATGAATGATCATTGAGCAAGGCATGAAAGAACATGTTATTTACAGACCGGTTTTCGAAGGTTCAGTCCGGCGCCATTTTGTGGGAGAGGTAGTTGCAGCACAATGAACATCAGTGAATTCGGATTAAAAAGCTGAATTTGAAGTGGCTATTCTTCCAGTCGTACCAGCTCTATGATGAATTCAATGGTTCCGTCAGCGTCGCGATGTTCATTGCACACCTGTGCACCGCTAACGGGCCGGTGGTCTCTGGAAGAATTGATTGCGGGCAGTGATTTATGGTAATGAACAGTGCGGGGTGGTTTTTGTTGGTTGGCGGACTGATGCTGTCCATGGGGCTGGTCACCCCGATAGTCAGACGCCTGCCGGTCAACCCGGCGATGGTTTATCTGGCCGTGGGACTAGTGGTGGGACCGACCGTTTTCGGTCTTTTCCACTTCAATCCGCTCAAACAGTCGGCCCTGCTTGAAGTATTGACGGAGGTGGCGGTACTGATTGCCTTATTTTCCGCCGGTGTGAAAATGCCGATACCCGTCACATTTGCACGCTGGCGTACGCCGGTTTTTCTGGCTGTTTTCTCGATGACCGTCACGGTCGCTCTGGTCGCCGGTTTTGCCTATTACATCCTCGGATTACCGCTCGGAGCAGCAGTGCTGCTCGGAGCCATCATTGCCCCAACCGATCCAGTGCTGGCTACCGACACACAGATCCGACATGCTGCGGACCACGACCGGCTTCGCTTTACCCTGACCTGCGAAGCGGGGATGAATGATGGCAGCGCCTTTCCGTTTGTCATGCTTGGAATGGGCTTGCTTGGCTTGCATAATCTCGGCGAATTCGGTCAGTATTGGATTATGGTGGATGTTGTGTGGGCCACCCTGGCGGGTATCGCCATTGGCGTCGTTGCCGGTTGGGGGCTTGCTCATGTCAATGCACGACTGCGAGCGAAATGGCCGGACTTCAATATGTTGAATGACTTCCTGGGCCTGGGCCTGATAGGTGTGGTGTATGGCTTAAGCCTGTGGCTCAATGCGTGGGGCTTTCTTGCGGTTTTCTTTGCCGCCGTGACATTGCGTCACACCGAGCTCAATCTCACCAGCCCCACCGGGGGAAAGCCGTTGCCGCCACGGTTTGAGGTGCACCAGGGTGTTGACAAAGATGTGCCGGAACAACACGTCAGCAAAGCTTCATTGATATTCAAAGAACACCTGGAGCGACTCTCAGTGCTCGTTCTGATCCTGCTTATCGGCGGCATGCTGTTTGTGGATTCCTGGAGCTGGCGTGCCGTAAGTCTTGCGCTATTCATATTCATCATTGCACGGCCCCTGAGCGTGGTGATTGGTCTCATTGGAACGCGTACAACATGGCGGTTCCGGGGACTCGTTGGATGGTTTGGCGCACGCGGTATCGGTTCGCTCTATTACCTGATGTATGCCATCCAGCACGGACTTCCGGAAGCCCTGGCCCTTGAGTTGCTGCAGCTGACTTTGGTGGTGGTTACGCTTTCCATAGTGATTCACGGAATCACTGCAAAGCCGATGATGAGCAGGTTTTGGGTTCGGAACCGCAGTGGGCGCTAACGCGCTGAAGTCAGGAGCGGATTACGCGCATACCCCTGATCCTGTCAGTCGCGGGTCTTCTCCATGCATAGGCACTTGACTCTGATCCTATATTGATTGGCTCTTAAGGTGAAGTGAACGCACCCAGACAATAACCGGCAACGGTAAATATACTGCAAAAATTGCAAAAATGATCAGCACCATTGAATCGTTACCCAACCAGTCCATCCCGACACCAACCAGCAATGGGCCAAGCATGGTGCCGGCACCCCAGCAAGCCGTGAACGCGGTTGTCGCTGCCGCCAGTTGCGGACCGCTGAAGCGTTCACCGATCAATATCACGCCGAGGGTGTAGATCATTCCTTCGACCCCACCGAAAGCAAAGGCAAACGCAAACACCAGCCAGGGCTCCTGCAACAGGGCAAAGGGCATGGCGAGCAGACCTGCCATCGTCAAAATCAGTATAAACACCAGCATACCCATGCGATTGACATGGTCGGCTACCCAGCCAAGAGGCAGCGCCATGATCATACCGCCCGCACCCATGATGGTTATGAGCCCAAGTGCGAATTCCTTGGTCATGCCAAGGTGCATGCCGTAGAGCGGAAAAAAAGTGATAATGGACTCAACACCGGCGGCATAAACAACATTGGCCAGCATGATGACAGGCGCCAGCATGAACACTCTCCAGATTCCCTGGTCGCTGCCTTGCGCAATTTCCATCCGACGGTGTGCGACAAGAAATAATGGCACACCAGCCAAAAGTGTCATTACGCTGGTTGCCATAAACGGCGTCATACCTTCCGAGCCGGTGAAAATCAGCAATAATGGCCCGAGTGCGAAACCGGCGGCACCCACTGCTGCGTATAAGGAGATGATTCGTCCACGCCACTGCTCCACGGCTAACTGATTGATCAACGCTTCGCTCGAAATCCACAACAGGGCAGTCGCCGCACCAATGATCAGACGCAACGGAAACCAGAACCAGACATTCGGGTAAAGACCCGCAACGATGAACAGCACTGCAAGCGCCACCGTCATCGTCTGCATCAGCCTTGAGGGCGCAAACCGAGTCATCAGGCCTGGTGTAAAAGGTGCAATCGCCAACACTGCGGCTGCTTGCACGATGGTACTTAAACCGATTAACGACTTGCTGACCCCCTGAGCATCGAGTACCAGTGCCAATAAGGGAAATGATATGCCATAAACGAGATTGACCACCGCCATCGCGGTAATGATGCCGACGAGGCTTCGCTGACGTGTTCTGGCAGGCATATTATGCCGCTGGATCCGGGGTGGGGCTTACTATTTCAGACTGCGCCGCTTCACTCTCGTCTTCGAGTTCATGCCGCCATTCGGAAAGGTTGGCATCGATGATGACGAAGCCCCCGATCCACAGCAGAATATCCCATGTATAGACATAATACCCATAGATACTCCAATAAACCGCGGTACCAGCGAGAATGGCATAGACGAGGTACTGCAGAGCATCCGCGCCGCGGATCCAGAGGGATTGGTAAATACCCCTGTTTTGTAAAATCATTACAAATGTGATCAGCAACGAGATCGTCAACCAGCCTGATATTTCAATTACATCGGCCCAGGCGTGCCATACGGCCAGCTGATACCCGGATGAATCAGAAACAACGGGCTCTCCAACAAATCGATAAATCTCTCCTCCCGCGCTCAGGGTTGCGCAATTGCCGGACTCGACCAACTCATAAAGGAGATTTCGGGTAAACGACAGATCCTGACCTACCAGCGCGCAGAGACCGCCGGCATCAGTAACCACCGAAGCGTTGCTAAGGTCGATGAGCACGACGATAAAGGCAAAAAGTGTGTGCGTGACAACGACATAACAAATGACGCGTGCAAACTGCATCAGCCAGTAAACGGGCCCCAGTTCTGTGTCATCCTCGATCCAGTAGGTTTCAGCTTCCAGCAGGAAAAGCAGACCAAACCAGCCCAACTCATCAAAACTGGTCGCGTAGCTACTGGCAATTTCCAGCAACGAGGCATCTGGCAGGAGGGTACTTTGCGCGGCGCGCCAATCATCAAAAATGTAGTATCCGAAGTTTAGTACCAATAAGGTATAGACGACCCACTTAATGGTCTGCTGGTTTCTCGCAAAAAACTGTAGTGGACCCTTCAATAGCCCTTGCACTGATGAATTCAAGTTGAACTTCCCCTGAGTGGCACACCGTACTGTTGGACTAACAAGTAAATCCTAAACCCAACTTGTCCAATAGCTTTAGCCATAAACCCCGCTTGCCGCCATTTTTGTCCGCTTTTACAAGCGCATTTTGAGTTAATCTTACACCAATCCAACGGAAAGGCTCCGGGGCCCAGGGCAGGGATTTTCTGGTGACAAATTGCATTTTAATGACATCGGTTGGCTCGTAACCCAACAATTCAATACCGATACGGGCGCCGAAACGTGAAGCGCCGACACCATGGCCCGTGTAACCAACTGACCAGGCCAGTCGCCCATCATGTGCCACCCCGGGCACCATACAAAAGCGAGTCGAGGTTGCGATAATCCCACCCCATTTGTGGGAAAACTTAACGTCGTCCAACTGTGGGAATACCTCAAAAAACTCTCTCGCCAATTGTTCATAGCAGGCGGTGGCATGCATATACTTTTTATCGATACCGTTGTTGAAGTAATAACGAACAGTGCCGCCTCCACCCCAGGTAATGCGATTGTCTTTGGTCAGGCGGAAGTAGTGGAACATATTGACGTGATCGGACAGGGCGTGACGTGACGTTTTGCCCCAGCCAATGCGGTCAATTTGTTCATCAGTCAGAGGTTGCGTTGCAATCTGATAATCCCAAACGGGAATAACCGAGCGGCGAATGCTTCTGGTTTTACTGGTGAAAGCATTGGTTGCCATCAGCACTTTTTTGCTCTGAATGACACCACCTTCACAGCTTGCGCGCATCGCATCTTTGCCCAGCGGTTCGACGCTGAGCAGTTTGGTGCTTTCGAAAACCCGAACCCCGAGTTGATTGATGAGAACATCCTTCAAACCCCAACACAAACGTCCGGGGTCAATTACACCATCCTGGCCACCGGGTTCCCACAAGCCGGCAAAAAACATGGGCGAATTCACCTGTTCACGCACGGCATTGATATCAAACCAGACCACATCTTCGCCTGCGGCTTTCGCTTCCCGGTAATCCTGTTGCAATCTGTTTGCAGATTCAGGGCTCAGGGCGACCACCATCTCACCGGTTTTTTCATAGCGGGCATCAATATCGTAGCGCTCGAGAGTTTCGAGAAACTCCTTCATATTCTGGATGCCGAGTTCCTCAAGACGATCGGCCTCATCGTGGAAGCGATATTCGGTGTTGGTCTCGCCGTGGGTCAGGGTGGTGGACAAAAAGCCACCACAACGCCCGGAAGCACCATCGCCAACAAAGGTTTGCTCGATCAGAATGATATCTGCATCAGCCTTGCGCTCTTTTGCCTGCATGGCGGCCCAAAGCCCGGTGAAGCCACCGCCAACAATAAGCAATTCACAGGTTTGGTCCGAAGATACCGGCGCCTGTAAGCCGGGCATAATGTCCGGGTCGTGCCAAAGTGGGCTGAGGACGGCGTCTTTCAGGGCTTCAAGATGCTTTTCCATAAGTTGCTCTCAATTGATCGCTGACTGCTGTACCGGTTTTCGAGTCAGATTTCCACATACTAGCTCATCAGGATGGACCTTCGGGAAACCATTTTCTTCTTTCCCTATAGGCTAGCTATACGCAGGTGCACGGATAACATACAGTAGCATCAGCGACCCCGACGACGCTCCGGGTATGCCGCTCTGCTTTAAAATCCGCCAGGGAGAACCATCTGTAATGACTCGCGATCCTCGTTATGACATCTTGTTTGAGCCCGTAAAAATTGGCCCCGTGCAGGCACCGAATCGTTTCTACCAGGTGCCCCATTGCAATGGAATGGGTGGTCTGCGTCCCCGCATGGTGGCAGAAATGCGCGGTATCAAGGCCGAAGGTGGCTGGGGGGTGGTGTGTACGGAATACTGTTCAATTCACCAGAGCTCTGACGACTTGCCCCACGCTTACGCCAGTTTGTGGGACCAGGGTGATATCAAGGCGCATGCCTTGATGACCGAAAAGGTTCACAAGTTTGGTGCGTTGGCGGGGGTCGAGTTATGGGCCGGTGGTTCTGGTGCAGCCAACTTGATGACAAGAGAGGTACCATTGGGTGTGGGTAGCATGCCAAACATGGCAGGTCATCCATTTCAAACCCGGGCGATGGACCGGAAAGATATCCGGGATCTGCGACGCTGGCACCGGGCGGCGGCATTGCGGGCGCGGGATGCGGGTTTTGATATCGTTTATGTCTACGCCACTCATATGTACCTCCTGTCTCAGTTTCTTTCCCCGCTGACCAATAACCGCAGCGATGAATATGGTGGATCAGTGGAGAATCGCGTTCGTCTTGTGCGTGAATTGATCGAAGAAACCAAAGAGGCGGTCGGTGACCGCTGTGCAGTTGCCGTGCGTATGTCAGCAGACGATGGTACCGAAACGCCCGAGCAACCGGTGTCAGAAGACCGCCGTGCGATGTTCGAAATACTGGCCGAATTGCCTGATCTCTGGGATGTGAACATACACAATTACGAGCACGAAATGGGTGTGTCACGTTTTGTTAAGGAAGGGTCGCTGGAAAAAACCATGCAGTACGTTAAGTCCATCACCAGCAAACCGGTTGTGAGCGTAGGGCGATTTACGTCTCCAGACACCATGGTTTCGCAAGTGCGTCGGGGGATTGTGGATTTTATTGGAGCTGCCCGTCCTTCCATTGCAGACCCGTTTTTGCCGCGCAAGATTGATGAAGGGCGCGCGGATGATATTCGGGAGTGTATCGGTTGCAATATCTGTTACACCGGCGACAGCCTGGGTGTGCCCATTCGTTGTACGCAGAACCCGACAATGGGTGAGGAGTGGCGCCGTGGGTGGCACCCGGAACGAATCGAGGCCAGCAGCAGTGACGCAACGGTGCTGGTGGTGGGGGCTGGCCCGGCGGGACTTGAGGCAACCCGTGCACTGGGTCAGCGTGGTTACAACGTGATGCTGGCCGAAGCTTCAACCGTGCTTGGGGGGCGTGTTACCCGGGAAAGTCAGTTGCCGGGCCTGGCCGAATGGGCAAGGGTACGGGACTACCGGGTACATCAGATTCAGACCATGTCGAATGTAGAGGTATTTCTCAACAATGACCTGAGTGCCGGGGATGCACTGAGTATCGGCGCGGATCATATTGTTGTCGCGACCGGCGCTAAATGGCGCTCCGATGGCTTTGGGGGTTATCACACCAAGCCTTGTATGGACCTGGGGGCAGCGGAGCAGATTTTCACACCCGATGATATTTTTGCGGGCCGTCTGCCAAAGGGCAGGGTAGTGCTGTTTGATGATGATCACTATTACATGGGCAGCGTGCTGGCCGAAGCACTGGTCGGACAGGGCGTTGAAGTATGTTTTGTCACACCGGAAAACCTGGTTTCCGCCTGGGGAGTGATGACCGATGAGCAATATCAGACACAACAACGTCTGCTTGAGTTGGGTGTGGAAATCATCACCGCTCATGGCCTGGACGCATTCGATGGTTCCAGCGCCAGTTTGAGTTGTGTTTATACCGAACAGACCCGAACCGTTGAAGCCAACGCCGTATTGCTGGTTACATCACGGACTCCCTCGGATAGTCTCTATAAAGAGATTGCCAAAGAGATAGAATCGGGCGCCCCGGGATCATCACCAGGATCATCACCAGTTCCCACCCGGAGCAAAATAGGCGATTGTGATGCACCTGCCATCATCGCTGCGGCAGTCTATGCGGGACATCGCTATGCCCGGGAACTGGAAGCGGATGTGAATAAAGATGATGCTGTTCGCCAGGACCGGCTGTTTGACTAATTCACATGCTCCCTAGTTTAAAATTAATCACAAATAAAGTTTTCTATCCATTAACTGCACTTAAAATATCTGACGCCAAATCAATTGAAATATCCTGCAAATCTGGAGTCAATCGCCCAAATGTAAATCTTAATTTGCTTGCAACCGTATGATCTCCTGAAACAAAAGCTGCGATATAAAACGCTCCTGCAATGATAAGGTCTTGTCTTTCAAATGGCGGAGAGGAGTGGATGCGGCCTGCAAGAGTTAGTGGCGCGGGCAACCCTGAAAGCTTCGCTGCACGCATCATAAAATCATCACCCGTTACCGCATCACTCCCTGCGTACGCCCTTCGTGCTAGTTCTACACTAGCAGCAGCGTCAAGTTTGCCATCCAAGGCCCGAAGTTCACTGTCTGACAGCCCAGCACCTTTATATTTATTAACATCATTAAATCCCAAAAGATATTCATCTTCTGGTGACCTATATTCTCTACTAATAAGCTGTCCGTCATCACTAAATAATTCAAATCTTCCATCATTCAGTGGGGTTGGTGACGTCATTACTTCAGTGGCGCGTGTGAATTCTTCGGCTGATAAAAGCTCGAAAAATCTCTCAGTCAATCCACTTCTAAATTGCGGGTTGTTCGATAGAAACTCTTCAATACCTATAGGTACATTGTCTACTTGTTGATTTTTAATTGCTGGGGGAGTTTGTTCAGCTTTGGGTTTGTGTTGCTCCGTTAAACTTTTCAATTAAATAATTAACTATCTATTATTCGATTGACATAAGTCATTTCTTTACCAAAAACCTACACAGTTTTGCTTTTTAAGTCAAGGGGTTAGGAAGGATAAAAGCCCTTTTCCATGAAACTGACAAGTACCGAAGCAGTTTTTTGCGTCAACTATCGCCTCGAGCGCCTACTCCTGGTGGTCACGATTTCCAGTTAGATTTCCGTGAAATCTCACAAAAATGCTGGATTCAAGCCGGTAGCACCGTTTATTCAGCCGATTACGGATATCAGGGCGACAGAAACCGCGCCGCGCCCGCTGCAGGGAACAGCCAGTTTAGCGAAGTATCGGCTTCACCTTTAAGCAAACAATTCCGTAAAACAGGCCCCTTGATCCTTGAGCACCTGGTGCAGTGGTGATTGAAAAAACCGCTGCGCCCAGGCTTGCACTCTCGCTACGCGTCATCCCAGACTTGATCCGGGATCCAGAATTTTGTCATTAGCCATCAACACGCCGATGACACGCCGAGTACAGCACTTTTGCCGGCCTACTAAATATTTACAGATTTCATCTGCAGTTTATGGAGATTTGGTGTCAGGTCTTGCATCTTGTATTTACCTGAGAATCGAAAACGAATCCAAGCCGCCCGCCTGCTTGTCGAAAGTATACGTCTTTTCGCAACCAGCTTGCTTGTTTAGAACAGCGATCAAGCAGTCTGCCAGTTGTATCTTGTGGTTTTTAAATAATCGTAATGCGGTATAAACCTGATCGGGAGATTCCAGTATCAGGTCTTCGAGTTGCAGCATGTTTCTTAGCAGACTGACCTGTTGTTCTCTGGAATATTGATAACGACTCGACAGCACCCAGAACAGTTCAGCAAGTACGACCAGATTTATGTAACCGGGGCTTTTCGTCGAGCAACGTTTAATGATTCGATTGGCCTGCTTTGCTTGCGCCGGATCGTCTTGTGTGAAATATCGGACTAGAACGTTAGTATCTAGACCAATCACCGATTTAATCCTGAAGTCGCTATTGTGGCTTCCATTTCTTCGAGGCTGACAGCATCTTTAGGCTTGGGTAAAAAGCCTTTTAGATCGGCGAGGTTGCTCTTTATCGGCGTCAATAAAACCTTATTGTCCGGCTCTAGCTGGAAGTCAATTTTGTCGCCCGGCTTCAGCTTAAGACGCTCCCGAATTGCCTTAGGAACGACTAATTGCCCTTTGCTGCTGAGTGTCACAGTGGCCATATCGATACCCTCTTACAAATAAAACGTTATCTTACTATTGCGTCTTACTTTGTGTCAATAAGCAGGAATATGTCTGGATGCCTGCTGATTTGAGGCGCACTATATCCTCATGCGACTTGATGAAGGGTCATACAGAGCCCTTAAAGTAGCCTCGGCACCGAAACGCTGCTTGGCTATCTCGATTACAAAAGTCGCTTCCCTGATGCGGTCAGCTGTTAGTCCGGGCATTTCGACAAATCCCATCCCGATAGCCGCGCCGATGCTATGACCGTACATGCCAGAGCTCAGGTAGCCCACGATTGCGCCATCCATGATGATCGGTTCATTGTGGTAAAGCAGGGGTTGCGGGTCATTCAGTTTGAACTGCACTAATCGCCGCTCGGGCAGACCCGCAGCTTGTTGGCGTAGAAATGCATCACGTCCGATAAAGTCGCCGCTATCTGGCTTGGCCGCAAAGCTAAGACCGGCCTGAATCAGGTTGTCCTCGGAACCTATATCGTGTCCCCAGTGACGGAAGCCTTTTTCCAGACGCAGACTGTTGACCGCATGCAGACCCACGTTACGCATACCAAACTCGGCACCGGCGTCTTGCAAGCGGGCAAAAACCCTGCACGTATCGCTGGCAGGCACAAAGATCTCCCAGCCCAATTCACCCACGTAGGAAAGACGTTGTAACCACACCTCGACTCCCGCGACTTCGGCATATCGTCCACTGCCAAAAGCAAAGCCTTCGGCGCTGATGTCGGTTTCAGCGAGTTTTTCCAAGACCCTGCGGGCGTCGGGGCCCTGTAAAGCCAGGCAGGAGTAGTCGGCGCTGATATCGCGTAATTGCACATCCCCGTGCAAGTGTTTCTTCAGGTGCCACCAGTCTTTGTTATATGAACCTATCGCGGTGGTGATCATATAGCGATTGGGGCCGGTTCTGGAAACGGTTACATCTGCCTCGATCCCGCCACGCTCATTAAGCCATTGGGTGTAAACAAGTTGGCCGGTCTCTACTGCGACATTGCCGGCGCAGATCCACTGCAGCGCGCGCTCGGCATCCGGGCCTGAAACCTCGAATTTGCCGAATGACGATATATCGTAGATACCAACG
>Ga0105055_10005987_pt1 | contig 16885 bp, 11 predicted proteins | sample BON03_FD_78090 | JGI IMG/M metagenome (GOLD analysis project Ga0105055, IMG submission 78090) | Freshwater microbial communities from Lake Bonney liftoff mats and glacier meltwater in Antarctica - BON-03 | ecosystem: Environmental > Aquatic > Freshwater > Ice > Glacier meltwater | place: Lake...
ATGAACTTCACCCGGCACTTTCACCAGTCCGGGCTGCCGGTCGTGCATGCCTTTGCGCGCACCTCGGCCGCGCCTGACGGGGCACAGGCCGGGATCAACGATTCGCTCATCGGGCGGGCGGCAGCGCATGCGTTGATCGACCACGGCTACCGCAACCTTGCCTTCATCGGCGGTCCGGAAAAATCCCTGCCCTCGCGCAGCCGCTTCATCGGCTTCAACCATATCGTCGGCAAACAGGGGATCCCGGTCAGCGCCACCCATGCCAGCGAATGGAGCCACGCCGCCGGGCGCGCCGCCATGCAGGCACGGCTGGCCGAAGGGCCGCTCGACGGCTGTTTCTGCGCTGATGACGTGATCGCACTCGGCGCCATCTCGGCACTGCGCGACGCCGGGTTGCGCGTGCCACAGGATGTCGGTGTGATCGGGGTGAATGACATCGAAATCGCCGGATGGGAGGAGGTGAACCTTACCACCATCGCCCTGCCCGTCGCCGAAATCGTCGCCGCCTGCATCGGGCAAACCGAGGCGCTGATCACCGATCCTGCCACCCTGCCAGCGGCGCAGGTCTTTGCCGGTGAGGTGATCCTGCGCGGCACGCTGCTGGCGCGACCTGCCTGAACCTCAGGTATTGGCCAGCCCCGCATGGGTATTGAGCAGATATTGCGAGAATACCGGACCACAGGCCGCGCCCAGCGCGCGGGCATTGCCCCCCACCAGCCCACCCTCGATCCGGGGCGGGGTCAGGCCGCGCGTATCCAGCCGGGCCAGCGCCACACGCACCTGCGTCACCAGCCGCTCGCGCACCGTCGCGGGAAACCCGCCGTCGATCAACACCGCCTCAAAATCGATCACCGCACAAACGGTCAGTGCCGCGCGGGCAATCTGCGCTGCGGCCTTGTCGATCCAGTCATCCACCAGCGTCGCAAATCCGCTCCAGTCCTGCGGTTGCAGCCACATCCGGCGCGGGTCGATGCCCGCACGGGTCAGCTCAGCTTCCAGCAGGTAAAGCGAGGCGGTGTCGATCAGTTGGCAATCGCTGCCATCTGTCCGGCGGGCAGGCAGACTGCCAAATGCACCCGCATTGCCAATCGCACCGTCAAAGACGGAATCGTTCAGAACCACACCACCGCCAATGAACGAGCCCACAAAGAAATAGGCGAAATCGCGAAATTCGCGACCCCTGCCATAGACATGCTCGGCGCGGCATGCGGCGGTCGCGTCATTCTCCAGATAGACCGGCAAATCGGTGAACCGGCCCGCCTCGGCCGGAAAATCCACGTAGCGCCAGACAGCAAGCTGCTCTGCCGGGGCACCGACCGTGTCATTCCAGTTCCACATCTCGAACGGCTTGGCGATCCCGATTCCCGCGATCCGCGCGATCTGCGCAGGCGACAAGCCCGCACGCAGCGACGCAAGGCCCTCGCGCAGAAACCCGAACACCGTCTCGGGCATCGGATAACGATAGGTGGTCTGCATCTGCCGATGTACCTGCCCGTGAAAATCCGCCAGCAGCAGATCGGCCGACCGGCGGCCAATCTTGAGGCCGATGGAATAAACCCCACCGGGCGCCAGCCCCATCGGAATCGAAGGTTTGCCCACTCGGCCCCGCTGCGGATCGCCCCGCGCAATAAACCCTTCATGCTCAAGTTCGCGCAAGATCACCGATACGGTCTGCGGCGACAGGCCCGCCATCCGCGCCAGATCGCTGCCCGGCAAGGCGCCGTGGCGCTGGATCATCGACAGGATCAGCCGCTCGTTATGGTCACGCACCCCTTGCTGATTGACGCCGCCACGCAGGCCGCGCACTTCGGATTGCTCCATCCGCCGTCCTCCCTCCCGCACATCTGAGCGCAACTCAATTAATAAATCAACTTGATTTATTTATTGACGAACAGCCCCGAATCGGTATTCCCTGAAGTCATTCCGGCAGTCTGGAGGACACCGGGAACCACGACGGGCCGCAGGGCCCGCTCTGAAATATTTGGGAGGACTACCATGACCAAGTTTCTCGCCAGCACCGCGCTGGCGCTATGTGCAATGTCCGGCGCAGCATTCGCCGAAAGCCACGGCATCTCGGCCTGCCTGATCACCAAGACCGACACCAACCCGTTCTTCGTGAAAATGCGCGAAGGCGCCGAGGCGCGCGCCGCCGAACTCGGCATCACGCTCAATTCCTACGCCGGCACCGTTGACGGCGACCACGAAACCCAGGTCGCCGCGATCGAGACCTGCATCGCCGCCGGGGCCTCGGGCATCCTGCTGACCGCTTCCGACACCTCCGCCATCGTCGACGCCGTTCAGGCCGCACGTGACGCTGGCATCCTCGTCATCGCGCTGGACACCCCGCTCAGCCCGGCTGACTCTGCCGACGCGACCTTTGCCACCGACAACTTCCTCGCCGGACAGCTGATCGGCCAGTGGGCCGCCGCCACGCTGGGCGACGAGGCTGCAAACGCAAAAATCGCGATGCTGGATCTGGCCGTCAGCCAGCCCACCGTCGACGTGCTGCGCGATCAGGGCTTTCTCACCGGCTTTGGCATAGATGTGGGCGATGTGAACGTCATCGGCGACGAAACCGATCCGCGCATCGTCGGCAATGACATCACCGCGGGCAACGAAGAGGGCGGACGCACCGCCATGGAAAGCCTGCTTGCCCTCGATCCCGACATCAACGTGGTCTATACGATCAACGAACCCGCGGCCGCCGGTGCCTACGAGGCACTGCTGGCTATGGGCCGTGAAAACGACGTGCTGATCGTCTCGGTCGATGGCGGCTGCCCCGGCGTGCAGAACGTGGCCGAAGGCGTGATTGGCGCCACCTCGCAGCAATACCCGCTGCTGATGGCCTCGCTCGGGATCGAAGCCATCGCGGCCTTTGCGGCTGACGGCACCCTGCCCGCCAATACCGAAGGAAAGGATTTCTTCGACACCGGTGTCTCGCTGGTGACGGCCGCGCCGGTAGACGGCGTCGAATCGATCTCGGTCGAAGAAGGCACCGAACGCTGCTGGGGCTGAACCTTGGCGCTTGATCGTGCAGCCATATCAGCCGCACAATGATCTGACTGGGGCGGGCCTTGGCTCGCCCCTTTCACAAGATCGGGGCACCAGCGGAATACCGCTCCGGTCGGGTCCGCGCCCGCGCGATGCCGCGCATCCCGACGCACGCCACTCAGGGAGGAGCCTGCCATGCCCACGGAAAGCGACAATTTCGATACGGCCGTCAAGACGCCGCACACCGAATCCGTGGCCGAGTTCCAAAGAGACAACAGCCTGATGAAACGGTTTCAGCACGCCCTGCATGTAACCCCGGCGCTGGTGCCGCTTGTGGTGCTGCTCATCTCGATCGTCGTGTTCGGCGTGCTTCTGGGGACCAAGTTCTTCTCCGCTTCGTCCCTCACCCTGATCCTGCAACAAGTGCAGCTCGTCGGCATCGTCGCTGCGGCGCAATCCATCGTGATCATGACCGCCGGGATCGACCTTTCGGTCGGCGCGATCATGGTCCTGTCCTCCGTCGTAATGGGGCAATTCACCTTCCGCTACGGCATGCCCGTCGAACTCGCCATCGCCTGCGGGCTGGCCGTCGGCACCATCTGCGGCTTTATCAACGGCTGGCTCATCGCGGTGATGAAACTGCCACCCTTCATCGTGACGCTGGGCACGTGGCAGATATTTTTGGCCACCAACTACCTCTATTCCGCCAATGAAACCATCAGGTCGCAGGATATCAGGGCCGAGGCTCCGCTCCTGCAATTCTTCAGCACCACGATCAAGATCGGGGCCAATGAAGAAGGGCGCGGCGGGGCCAATTTCACCTATGGGGTGATCTTCATGATCCTGCTCATCACCCTGCTGGCATGGGTGCTGCGCAACACGGCCTGGGGGCGGCATGTCTATGCGGTGGGTGATGATCCCGAGGCGGCACAGCTCTCCGGCGTCAATGTCAAACGCACGCTCATCTCGGTCTACATGCTCGCCGGCCTGATCTGTGCCTTTGCCGGCTGGGCCCTCATCGGGCGGATCGGCTCCGTCTCTCCCACCTCCGGCTCCGAGGCCAATATCGAAAGCATCACCGCCGTGGTGATCGGGGGCATCTCGCTCTTCGGCGGACGCGGCTCGATCGCAGGTGCGCTCTTTGGCGCATTGATCGTCGGCGTGTTCAGCCTCGGCCTGCGCCTGATGAACGCCGATACGCAATGGACCTACCTGCTTATCGGCGCGCTCATCATCGGCGCTGTGGCTGTGGACCAGTGGATCAGAAAGGTATCGGCATAATGGAACCCATCCTCAAAGGACGCGGCCTCGTCAAACGCTATGGCAAGGTGACGGCGCTGGATCAATGCGACTTCGACCTTTACCCCGGCGAGATTCTGGCCGTGATCGGTGACAACGGCGCGGGCAAATCCAGCCTGATCAAGGCGGTCTCGGGCGCGATCATCCCCGATGCGGGGGACGTGTTCCTTGACGGCAAAAAGGTGCATTTCACCAAACCCACCGACGCGCGCGACGCAGGGATCGAGACTGTCTATCAGACGCTGGCCATGTCGCCCGCCCTTTCCATCGCCGACAATATGTTCATGGGGCGCGAGTTGCGCAAACCCGGCTTCATGGGCACCGTCCTGCGGCAACTCGACCGGCCCCGGATGGAGGCATTCGCGCGCGAAAAACTGTCCGAACTGGGGCTGATGACGATCCAGAACATCAATCAGGCTGTCGAAACCCTCTCCGGTGGGCAACGGCAAGGCGTGGCGGTGGCGCGCGCCGCCGCCTTCGGCTCCCGCGTGATCATTCTGGACGAACCCACCGCCGCGCTGGGGGTCAAGGAAAGCCGCAGGGTGCTCGAACTCATCCTCGATGTGCGCTCTCGCGGCATCCCGATCATCCTGATTTCGCACAACATGCCGCATGTGTTCGAGGTGGCCGACCGGGTCCATGTCCACCGGCTGGGCAAGCGGCTTTGCGTCATCAACCCAAGGAATCATTCCATGTCCGATGCGGTTGCCTATATGACAGGAGCCAAGGTGCCGGAGACCGAACTCGAACCAGTATAGGTGGCGCGTCTGCTCGATATCACAGCCCATGTGAACGCCTTGGCCGACAGGGTCCACGCTTTGCGGCCCACGCATCCCCGGCTGATCGTGGCCCTCGCCGGTGCGCCCGCCAGCGGCAAATCCACCCTCGCGGCCGAGTTGATGCGCCGCCTGCGGCTACAGAAATGCGCGGCAGAGGTGGTGCCGATGGACGGATTCCATCTGGACAATGCGGTGCTCGACGCGCGCGGGCTGCGCACGCGCAAAGGCGCACCCGAGACCTTTGACGCAACGGGTTTCGTGAACATGATCCGGCGGCTCAAATCCCCCGGCGAAGTGGTGGTGCCGGTCTTTGACCGCGCCCGCGACATCGCCATCGCCGGCGCGCTGGTCGTGCCCAATGACTGCCCGGTGGTGATCGTCGAAGGCAATTACCTGCTCTTTGACGAGGCACCCTGGGGCAGTCTTGCGGCACTTTGGGATATTTCCGCCCGGATCGACGTGCCGATGCCCGAATTGCGCGGACGTCTCATTCAGCGCTGGCTCAATCAGGGTCTCAGCCGGGCCGCTGCAACCCGGCGCGCCGAAGGCAATGACATACCCAATGTCCAGCGCGTCAGCGACCGCGCCCTGCCCGCCGACATCAACCTGTTCGCGCCTCCGCCACTTTGACCCCCGTAACGTTCTTCCGATGTTATCGCTAACACCGGCATTGCGGCATGAAAGGATCAAGTTATGATCACATCCATGAAAACTTCCGCGTATCCCGCCCCGCTCGATCATGACACGGTCACACGGCTGTTGTCGGCAACGCATGACGACCCCTTTGCCGTGCTCGGCCCGCACGGATCGGGCAGCGCCAACGCGGTTACCGCGATTGATCCGGGCGCGCATGAACTCTGCGCCGTGACCCCGACCAAATCCTACCCGCTCGACCGGGTGCAGGGCGCTCTCTTCAGCGGCAAGGTGCCCGCAGACATACCCTACCACCTGCGCGGCACCGGCGCGGACGGCGCGACATGGGATTATCAGGACGCCTACCGTTTCGGCCCGGTGCTCTCTGATTTCGACGAATACCTGCTCGGCGAAGGCACGCATCAACGGCTCTGGCAAGCGCTCGGCGCGCATGTGATGACACATGAGGGCAGCGACGGCACCCATTTCGCCGTCTGGGCCCCGAATGCGCGGCGCGTCTCCGTCGTGGGCGATTTCAACGCATGGGACGGGCGGCGGCATGTGATGCGGCGGCGCGGCGGCACCGGCGTCTGGGAAATCTTCATTCCCGGCGCGGGCGAAGGGGCGGCTTACAAATACGAGATCATCGGCCCGGACGGCAGCCCGCAACCGCTCAAGGCAGACCCGGTCGGCTTTGGCGCACAGCATCCGCCCGAAACCGCCAGCGTCGTGCGCGACATCCGCGGCTATGGCTGGAAAGACGCAGGCTGGATGGAGACGCGGGCCAAGGCCAACCGCCGCGACGCCGCCATCTCGGTTTACGAGGTGCATCTGGGGTCGTGGAAACGCATCTGGGATCAGGGCGGCAGGCCGCTCTCCTACAAAGAGGCGGCGCTCGATCTGGTCAGTTACGCCCGCGACATGGGTTTCACCCATCTCGAACTGATGCCGGTCAACGAATTTCCCTTCGACGGCTCATGGGGTTATCAGCCGGTCGGTCTTTTCGCCCCCACCATCCGCTTCGGCCCCCCGCATGAATTCCGCGATCTGGTCGATGCCGCCCATAACGCGGGGCTAGGCGTCATCCTTGACTGGGTGCCGGGGCATTTTCCCACCGACGCGCATGGTCTGGGCCACTTCGACGGCACCGCTCTTTATGAACACGGTAACCCGCTCGAAGGCTTCCATCAGGACTGGAACACGCTGATCTACAACTACGGCCGGGCCGAGGTCGCCAATTTCCTCGTCGCCAACGCCTTGTTCTGGTTCGAGGAATACCACATCGACGGGTTGCGCGTCGATGCCGTCGCCTCCATGCTCTACCGCGACTACTCGCGCAAATCCGGCGAATGGATCGCCAACAAGGACGGCGGACGCGAGAATTACGAGGCAATCGCGCTCTTGCAACGCATGAACATCGCGGCCTACGGTGCCAATGACGGCATCCTCACCATCGCCGAGGAATCCACTTCATTCCCGCGCGTTTCCGCCCCGGTCGATGCCGGCGGGCTCGGTTTCGGTTACAAATGGAACATGGGCTGGATGAACGACACGCTCGATTACATCAAACGCGATCCCGTCCACCGCAAATACCACCACCACCAGATGACCTTCGGCATGCACTACGCCTTCAGCGAGAATTTCGTCCTCCCGATCAGCCATGACGAGGTCGTGCATGGCAAAGGCTCGATGATCGAAAAAATGCCCGGCAACTGGTGGGAAAAACGCGCCAACCTGCGCGCCTACTATGGCTTCATGTGGGCGCATCCGGGCAAGAAACTGCTGTTCATGGGCTGCGAATTCGGCCAGCCCGAGGAATGGAACCACGACGCCCAGATCAACTGGGACGCGGCAGAGCGGCCCGATCACAAAGGCATCCAGAGCCTGGTGCGCGACCTCAACCGCCTCTACCGGTCCATCCCCGCGCTGCATGTCAAGGATTGCGAACCCGACGGCTTCCAATGGATCGACGCCGCCGATGCAGAGCTTTCGCTCTACAGCTTCATCCGGCGCGGCCGCCCCGGCGACGCGCCCTGCGTCGTGGTCTGCAACTTCACGCCCGTGGAGCGGACGCTGCACCAGATCGGCGTGCCCCACGCGGGTCACTGGTCCGAAATCATGAACACCGATGCCGCGCTCTACGGGGGGGGAAATCGCGGCAATCCGGGCGGCGTCACAGCGACGAGCGAGGCTTGGCAGGGCCAGCCCGCCTCGTTCCGCATCACAATTCCACCCCTCGCCACGCTGATCTTCAGCCTGGATCAGGGTTAACGGCAGGGAGGAGCCGCATATGCCGCAAAACCGCAGACTGACCCAACGCACCATGGCCTTTGTCCTTGCGGGCGGGCGGGGATCGCGCCTCAAGGAACTGACCGACCGGCGCGTCAAACCCGCCGTCTATTTCGGCGGCAAGACCCGGATCATCGACTTTGCCCTTTCCAACGCGATGAACTCCGGCATCAGGCGCATGGCCGTCGCCACGCAATACAAGGCACATTCCCTGATCCGGCATTGCCAGCGCGGCTGGAACTTTTTCCGGGCCGAACGCAACGAGTTTCTCGATATCATGCCCGCCTCCCAGCGCGGCGGCGACGAGACATGGTATCGCGGCACCGCCGATGCCGTCACCCAGAACATCGACATCATCGACAGCTATGATATTGATTACATTGTCATTCTGGCAGGTGACCACATCTACAAGATGGATTATGAAATCATGCTGCGCCAGCATGTGGAGACGCAGGCCGATGTGACCGTGGGTTGCCTCACCGTGCCGCGGATGGAGGCTGTGGCCTTTGGCGTCATGGCCACCGACGCCGACGGGCGCATCACCTCATTTCTCGAAAAACCCGCCGATCCCCCCGGCATGCCCGACGATGCGACCAAGGCGCTGGCCTCGATGGGCATCTATATCTTCAACTGGAAATTCCTGCGCGAACTGCTGATCAAGGATACCCAAGACCCCAATTCGAGCCATGATTTCGGCAATGACCTGATCCCCGACATCGTGAAAAACGGCAAGGCGATGGCGCACCGTTTCGATGTGTCCTGCGTGCGCAGTTCGCCCGATGCACCCGCCTATTGGCGCGACGTCGGCACCGTCGATGCATTTTGGGAGGCGAATATCGCCCTCACCGATTTTGTACCCGACCTCAACCTCTGGGACAAGAACTGGCCGATCTGGACCTATTCCGAAAGCGTGCCACCCGCCAAGTTCATCCATGACGAAAAGGATCGGCGCGGCATCGCCATTTCCTCGATGGTCTCCGGCGGCTGCATCATTTCGGGCACCGAAGTGCGAAATTCGCTTTTGTTTACCGAAGTGCACACCAATTCCTACGCAGTGCTCGACCATGCCGTCGTGCTGCCCTATGTCACGGTCGGGCGGCACGCGCGGTTGCGCAATGTGGTGATCGACCGGGGCGTCGTGATCCCTGAGGGGCTGGTTGTGGGCGAGGACCCTGTCGAAGATGCAAAACATTTCCGCGTCTCCGAAAAGGGCGTCACCCTGATCACCCAAGATATGCTCGACGCAAAGGCCGCCGGCTGATGACCCGCGTCCTCTCTGTCGCCTCCGAATGCGCGCCGCTGGTAAAAACCGGCGGCCTTGCGGATGTGGTGGGCGCCCTGCCCGCCGCAGTGGCGGCAGAGGGTATCCACATGCGCACCCTGCTCCCCGGCTATCCGGCGGTGATGCGCGCGCTTGGCAAGACGGAGGTGCTGCTCACCGACCCCGACCTCTTCGGTGGTCCCGGGCGGGTGCTGGCGGCACAGGCGGCGGGCCTCGACCTGCTCATTCTCGACGCGCCGCATCTCTACAACCGGACGGGCTCGATCTACCTCGGCCCCGATGGCAAGGATTGGCCGGATAATCCCGAACGCTTTGCCGGCCTCTCATGGATCGCGGCCCGCATTGGCAAGGATGGCATCGGCGGCTGGACGCCTGACGTGATCCACGCGCATGACTGGCAGGCCGGTTTCATCCCCGAATATCTGCATGCCGTGGGCGGTTCCAACCAGACCGGCACCATCCTTACCGTGCATAACATCGCCTTTCACGGGCTGGCCGACCCCGGCAAACTCCAGACATTGCGCCTGCCGCGCAGCCGTTACACGCGCGAGGGGTTCGAATTCTGGGGCCGGATTTCCGCGCTCAAGGCCGGGCTGACCGGCGCCGACCGGCTCACCACCGTTTCGCCCACCTATGCCGCCGAACTGCTGACCGATGCTTTCGGCATGGGCCTCGACGGCGTGATGCGGCAACGCGAAGCCGTGCTCAGCGGCATCATCAACGGCATTGACGAGGACGCGTGGAACCCCGCCACCGACCCCGCCATCATCCCCTACAAGACGCTCATAGCCAAAGCGGCGAACAAATCCGCGTTGCAGTCCGAACTCGGGCTACCCCCGGCCACCGGCCCGCTCTGCGTCGTCGTCTCGCGGCTGACCGAACAAAAAGGGCTCGACCTGCTGCTCGACGCGCTCCCCGGCCTTCTGGCACGCGGCGGGCAACTGGCGCTGCTCGGCAGCGGCGACAAATGGCTCGAAGACGCCTTCGGCAATGCCGACCGCGACACCAATGTCGCCGTCCACATCGGTTATGACGAGGCGCTCTCGCATCGCTTCATCGCGGGCGGCGACGCGATCCTCGTGCCCTCCCGGTTCGAACCCTGCGGGCTGACACAGCTTTACGGGCTGCGCTACGGCACCCTGCCGCTGGTCGCCCTCACCGGCGGTCTGGCCGATACCGTGATCCACGCCTCGCCCGCCGCCCTCAGCGTGGGGGTTGCCACCGGCGTGCAATTCCACCCGGTCACAGCCGACGCGCTGCGCCGCGCACTGTCCCAACTCTGCGATCTTTATGCCCAGCCCGCGACATGGGCGCAAATGCAGGGCAACGCGATGCGCCAGCCGGTCGGCTGGGGGCCTTCCGCCGCCGCCTATGCCGCCCTCTACCGCGATGTAACGCGCGCCAGATGAGCACCCGTTTCGCGGTCACCGCAGGCCATCCCTATCCCTTGGGTGCAACCTTCGACGGCGAAGGCGTGAACTTTGCCATCTTCTCGCAACACGCCACCCGGATGACGCTTTGCCTTTTCACCCCCGACGGGCGTGACGAGATGCTGCTGATCAATCTGCCTGAATGTGACGGGCATATCTGGCACGGCTATATTGCCGGCATGCGACCGGGGCAGCATTACGGCTACCGCGCCCACGGCCCCTACCGGCCCGACGAAGGGCACCGGTTCAACCCGCACAAACTCCTGATCGACCCCTATGCCAAACAACTCTCCGGGCATCCGATCTGGGACGACGCGCTGATGGGTTACGATGTCAGCGCCAAACACGGCGACCTGACCTTCGACACCCGCAATTCCGCGCATTTCATGCCGCGCTGCATCGTGGTCGATCCGGCCTTCTCTTGGGGCACCGACAGCCCGCCGCGCCGGCCGCTCACCGATACGGTGATCTACGAGGCGCATGTCAAAGGCATGACCGCCGGCCGCCACGACATCGCCAACAAGGGCAGCTTCTTGGGCCTCGCCGCGCAGCCGATCCTCGACCACCTCAACCAGCTTGGCATCACCGCGATCGAACTCTTGCCCGTCCACGCCTTCCTCAACGACCGTTTCCTGCTGGACAAGGGGCTGACCAACTACTGGGGCTACATGTCGATGGGCTTTTTCGCGCCCGAACCGCGCTACCTCGCGACGCAGGATATTGCCGAGTTTCAGCACATGGTCGCGCGTTTCCACTCCGCTGGGATCGAGGTGATCCTCGACGTGGTCTACAACCACACCGGCGAGGGCAACCAGATGGGGCCGACGCTGTCGTTCCGGGGTCTGGATAATGCCAGCTACTACCGGCTCGCCGAAACGCCGCGCTATTACATCAACGACACCGGCACCGGCAACACGCTCAACCTCGACCACCCCTTCGTCTTGCGCATGGTGATGGATTCGCTGCGCTATTGGGTCGAGGTGATGCATGTCGACGGCTTCCGCTTCGATCTGTGTTCCACGCTGGGGCGCACCGATGTGGGGTTCGACCGGGGGGCGGCGTTCTTTGATGCAATCCGCCAGGATCCGGTTCTGACCGGCAAGAAACTGATCGCCGAACCCTGGGACATCGGGCCGGGTGGTTATCAGTTGGGCGGCTTCCCACCCCCATTCCTTGAGTGGAACGACAAATACCGCGACACCGTGCGCCGGTTCTGGCGCCGCGATCCCGGCATGGCGCCGGGGCTGGCCGACCGGCTGACCGGCTCGGCCTTGCAGTTCGATCACTCGGGGCGGCCTGCGACAACCTCGGTAAATCTGGTCACGGCCCATGACGGGTTCACCTTGCAGGACGTTGTTTCCTATAACGAAAAACAAAACATGGCCAATGGCGAGGACGACAACGACGGACATGGCGAGAATTTCTCGGATAACATGGGGGTCGAGGGGCCGACACAGAAACCGGCGGTGATTGCCGCCCGTGCGCGGCGGCGGCGCAACCTGATGGCGACGCTGTTCCTGTCCCAGGGCACGCCGATGCTGCTGGCGGGGGACGAGTTGGGCCAGTCGCAGAACGGCAACAACAACGCCTATTGCCAGGACAATGCCACCAGCTGGATCGACTGGGCCGGGGCGGATGCCGCCTTTCACGCCTTCACCCGCCGCATGATCGCCTTTCGCAAGGATCACCCGATCCTGCGCCAGAAGCTGTTCCTGCATGCCCAGGAACGCGCCGTCGACGGCAAGCCCGATCTGTTCTGGTGGCAGGCCGATGGGATGCCGATTTCCGACGGGTTGTGGCAGGATCCGGCGCTTGACTGTATCTGCGCCGAGATGCGCACCGCGTCGCGCACTCCGTTCTATGATGCCACCGAAACCGCCGTTTTCGCGGTGTTCAACGCGGGCGACGCGGTGACGGTCACGCTGCCCGACGCCCCCAGGGGCACGGCCTGGAATTGTGCGATCAACACCGCCGATCCGGCGCAGGCGCCTGTCCGCGCGGGCCGCGAATTCGAGGTGGCGGCGCACAGCGTGGCCGTTCTGGTGCTGGACACGGGGGCATGAGTGACGCCTTGCACTGGCTGGGCGCCCATCTGGGGGTGATGGCGCGCTACCTCGATCAGACCGACCGCTGGCACGAGACAACCGATGCCACGATGGCCGCCATCGTTTCGGCCATGGGGTTTGACACGGGCGATGCGGCGGGCGCGCTGGCGCGTCTGACGCACGAGGCGACGGCGCGGCTGCTGCCCGAATGGCAGGTGGTGGTGGCCGGGCAGGCCGGGCCGGTGGTGGCCCACCCCTGGGCGCTGAGCCGGGAAGACGGCGAAACGATCGAGGGACGGGGCGCCTTGCCGGTCCTGCCCCTCGGTATTCACCGGCTGGATGTGGCAGGGCAGGTGGGATGGCTGCTGGCCGCGCCTGAAACCCTGCTCGAACCGCCGAAAAGCTGGGGCGTGACCCTGCCGCTCTACGGTCTGCGCACCGCCGAACAGGGTGGCGTGGGCAGTTTCGTCGATCTGGCGACTGCGGTTGCGGGGCTGGCGGGTGTCGGGGCCGGATTCGTCGGGATCAACCCGATCCATGCCGGATTTCCCACCGATCCCGCTGCCTTCAGCCCCTATGCCCCGACCAGCCGCCGCCGGTTCTCGACCCTGCACATCGACACCGGCGCCGCCTCGCAGGATCACGGGGCGTTGATCGATTATGCCAGGGTGGTTCCCGCGCAGAGGGCGGCGCTGCATGCCGACTATGCCGCATTCGGCGGGGACGCGGGCTTTGACGATTATCTGACGGCCGAGGGTGACGATCTGCACCGCTTTGCCCTGCACCAGGCGCTGTCTGACGCGTACGGCCCTTATTGGCCCGATTGGCCCGCACCTTTGCAGGATGCCACGTCGCCCGAGGTGGCCCGCTTCGCGGCGGATCATCCGGACGCCCTGCGCTTTCACGCCTGGGCCCAGTGGCGTGCCGAGCGGCAACTGATCGGGGTGCGCGACGCCGCAAAGGGGCTGGGCCTTGGCCTCTACCTCGACCTTGCCGTGGGCACGCACCCCCTTGGCGCCGAAACCTGGGCCAATCCCGCGCTGTTTGCGCCCGGATGCTCGCTCGGCGCGCCGCCCGACGGATTTTCCGCCGATGGTCAGCGCTGGAACCTCGCGCCGCTGCGCCCCCGGGTGCTGGCGCGGACCGGGTTTCGCGCGCTGGCCGAAATCCTGCGCGCCCAGTTGCGCTTTGCCCGGGTGCTGCGGATCGACCATATCCTGGGATTCGGGCGGGCGTTCTGGGTGCCCGAAGATGCCCCCGGCGCCTATGTCACCATGCCCAGGGCCGCCCTGCTGGCCGTGGCAAGGATCGAGGCGGCGCGCGTCGGCGCGGTGATCATCGGCGAGGATTTGGGGAACATTCCCGAGGGCTTGCACGCCGATCTTGAAGCTTCGGGCATCCTTGGCTGTCGCGTTGCGATGTTCGAGCAGGACTGGAACGCGGCAACCCCCGACTTCAAGCCTGCGGGGGCTTATGCCGCCGGCGTGCTGACCGCCTTTGCCAGCCACGATCTGCCCACATGGCGGGGTTGGCGGCGGGGCACCGACATTGGCTGGCGCGCGAAACTGGGCGGTCTGGATTGCGCCGCGCAAACCGCCGCGATGAAACGGCGTGCAGCCGAGGTGGCGGCGCTGGAACTGGCCATCGGCGGGCGCAACATCGGGCGTTTGAACGGGTTTCTGGCCGGCACCCCATCGCGCCTCGTGGCCCTTCAGGCCGAGGATCTGCTGGGCCTGATCGAGCAACCCAACCTGCCCGGAACAGTGTATGATCACCCCAACTGGCGCCGTCGGCTGGGGCTGTCCGCAGGCGATCTGGCGGGGCATCCCGGTGTGGTTCAGGCCGCGCGCATCATGAAAACCGCAGGAAGGTGAGGACCGAAATGACAGTCACAACCGTGAAGACCGCCCCGATGACAGGTCAGGTGCCCGGCACCAGCGGGTTGCGCAAGAAGACCGCCGTATTCATGCAGCGCCACTACCTTGAGAATTTCATCCAGTCGATCTGGGCCGCCATCGGCGGCGTCGCGGGCAAGACCCTGGTTCTGGGCGGCGACGGGCGCTATTTCAACGACCGGGCGGCGCAGGTGATCCTGCGCATGGCGGCAGCTTCGGGTGCGGCAAGGGTGATCGTCGGGCAAGGCGCGCTGTTGTCCACGCCTGCCGCGTCGCACCTGATAAGGCTGCACAAGACCGACGGCGGCATCATCATGTCGGCCAGCCACAACCCCGGCGGCCCGGACGAGGATTTCGGCGTCAAGTTCAACATGCCCAACGGCGGCCCGGCCCCGGAAGGTGTGACCGACCGCATGGTCGCAGCGGCGCAGGCGATCACCGAATACCAAATCGTCGAGGCTCAGGATGTCGATCTCTCGACCCTCGGCACGACCCACCTGGGCGACATGCAGATCGAGGTGGTCGATCCGGTGGCCGACTATGCAGAATTGATGGAAAACCTGTTCGATTTCAGCGCGATAAGAAACCTTCTTCAATCTGGTTTCACCCTGCGTTTCGATGCGATGCACGCGATAACCGGCCCCTATGCCACGGCGATCCTTGAGGACACTCTGGGCGCGGCGCCGGGCAGCGTGGTCAACGCCATTCCCAGCCCCGACTTCGGTGGCGGCCATCCCGACCCGAACCCGATCTGGGCGAAAGAGTTGATGGACGTGATGATGGGCGCCAATGCCCCCGATTTCGGTGCCGCCAGCGACGGCGACGGTGACCGCAACATGATCGTCGGGCGCGGCTGTTACGTCGGCCCGTCCGACAGCCTGGCGGTTCTGGCCGCCAATGCCCATCTCGCCCCGGCCTACAGCGGTGGCCTGAAAGGCGTTGCGCGCTCCATGCCCACGTCGCGCGCGCTGGACCGGGTGGCGGCAAGGCGGGGGCTCGATTGCTATGAAACGCCCACGGGCTGGAAATTCTTCGGCAATCTGCTGGACGATGGCCGCATCACCCTGTGCGGCGAGGAATCCGCAGGCACCGGCAGCGACCATGTGCGCGAGAAGGACGGGCTGTGGGCGGTGCTGCTGTGGCTGAACATCCTCGCGAAAACCGGCAAATCGGTGGCCGGCACCCTGACCGACCATTGGGCCGAATTCGGGCGCAACTTCTATTCCCGCCACGATTACGAGGCGGTGGACGGGGCGCGCGCCAAGGAGATGATCGCGCGCCTGCGTGAGCGTCTGGGCAATCTGCCCGGCACCGACATTCTCGGCGCCGCCGTTGAATCCGCCGACGAATTCGCCTATGACGACCCCGTCGACGGGTCGCGCAGCACCGGTCAGGGGCTGCGGGTGGCGTTTCAGGGTGGCGGGCGGATCGTCTTGCGCCTGTCGGGAACCGGAACCGTGGGTGCGACCCTCAGGGTTTACATCGAGGATGTGTCCGACGATCCGGCGACGTTTACCAAAGACACACAAATTGCGCTTAGAGACATGATCGCACGGGCCGAAGCCTTGGCGGGAATCGCCGAATTCACTGGCCGCACTGCCCCCGATGTGTGCACCTAGGGGAAAACGGCCAAAGGGAACGACATGACCAAGCTGACCGAGCTGATCCGCTATTCCACATTCGCCGCCTCCATCCTTTTGTTTCTGCTTTCTTTTCTCTGGCTGTCCTACACGCCCTGGGGCTGGATCGGGATTGTCATCTTCGGCACAGCCGCCCTGTCGGGCCTGCATGATCTGTTCCAGACCCAGCATGCCGTTTTGCGCAACTATCCCGTCCTCGGGCGCATCCGTTACTTTTTTGAACAGATTCGGCCCGAGATTCGCCAGTACCTGATCGAGGGCGACAACGAGGAAGAACCGTTTTCGCGCGAAGAACGCAGCATCGTCTATCAGCGCGCCAAGGGTCAGGAGGAGGCCCGACCCTTCGGCACCAAGCAGAAGGTGTATGAACCGGGCTATCAATGGCTGACCCATTCGGTGAACCCGGTGCACATCGCCAACCCCGACATCCGGGTCAGGATCGGCGGGCCTGATTGTTTGCAACCCTATGATGCCTCGATCTACAACATTTCCGCCATGTCCTTCGGCTCGTTGTCGGCCAACGCGATTTCGGCGCTGAACCGGGGTGCCAGGGCGGGCGGCTTTGCCCATGACACCGGCGAGGGCGGGATTTCGCGCTATCA
>Ga0105055_10005989_pt1 | contig 16881 bp, 5 predicted proteins | sample BON03_FD_78090 | JGI IMG/M metagenome (GOLD analysis project Ga0105055, IMG submission 78090) | Freshwater microbial communities from Lake Bonney liftoff mats and glacier meltwater in Antarctica - BON-03 | ecosystem: Environmental > Aquatic > Freshwater > Ice > Glacier meltwater | place: Lake...
GCGGCAGCGCCCGAGGCTGCGAGCTCCTCCCCAAAGCAGCAGCAGCAGCAGCAGCAGCAGCCGCAGCAGGGGTTCCGGCGGGAGCCCGTCGACATGAACGACCTCCCGCCCGAGGACGACGACATTTACAACTGATGATGAGTTGGACGCCGTGGAGTGAAAATGAGAGATGAGGTGACGAAAGGATCGACGGACGACGGCGGCGGGTTTGATGCTGTGGTGGTGGTGCAGCGCGTCGGTTAATGAGGGGGGAGAACGCAGAGCGCGCTCGGAACAAATAAATGCATCGCGCTCGAACAAATGAACACATCGCGCTCAGGAGAACGCAAGGGTTAAATGCGACACGTAAGCAAGAGAGAGAGAAGGCGGCGCTCAGCGGAAATTGGGCGGCAGGATGGGCGACGCCGGCTGGAAGGCCAGCGAGCGGCCGAGCTGCTGCGCGCCGCCGCCGCCGCCGCCGTCCCCGTCGCCGTCGCCGTCGCCGTCGGCGCCGGCGCCGGCGCCGCCCGCGCCCGCGCCGCGGCGGCCGCCGCCGCGCATGGGGATGGCGGGGGTCCCGCGCGGGACGGAGATGGGCACGCCGACGGGCGGGCGGCGGCCGGGCGGCAGCGGGGGGCGCGCGCGGAAGGAGGAGGAGAGGGAGCCGCCGGCGCCGGCGGCCGCCGCCGCAGGGGCGGCCGCGGCAGCGGCGGCGGCGGCGGCAGGCGACCCGCCCCCCCCCGCTCCCGCCATCATCAGGGGCCTCGGCGCGGCGCGCGGCGCAAAGGGGATCGCGCGCGGCGCCGCCGGGGCGCCGCCATGCTGCTGGAAAGCCGAAGCCGACGTCACCGCCATCGTCCCGCCGCCCGCCCCCGCGCCCGCGCCCGCCGCCGCCGCCGCCCCCGCCGCGCCCGCGCCCGCCGCCGCCACCACGGCCGGCCCCGCGCCCACGCCCGCCGCCTCAATCACGTGCTCGACCGCCTTGTACTCGTAGGAGGCCGCGACCACCAGGAACGCGAGCAGGTTGGCCGCCATGAGCGCGCCCATCAGCAGCAAGAACAAGTCGAGCCGCCCCTCGTTGAGGTCGCGCGGCAGCCAGGGCGTGCCTGTGGGCGACAAGGCCCGAGTGACCCCTTGCACCCCGGCGACCAACCCGCCCCCCAGGTAGCTGCCGATGGCCGTCGACAGCAGCTGCAGCGCCATGCTGCAGCTGCGCATGACGTCGGGCGCCTGGTCGTAGAAGAACTCGAGCTGCCCGACGGACGCGAGGACCTCCGAGGCGCCGATCAGCACGTAGGCGGGCGCCAGCCAGAGGATGCTCACGGGCGAGGCGCCGCGGGCAAGGCCGGGGTCCCGGTCCGCAGCGCCGCCGCCGCCGCTTGCGCCGCCGCCGCCGCCAGCGCCGCCGCCGCCGCCGGCGGGATCCCCCCCTGCCGACGCCCAGTAGGCGTCCCTGCGCCACCGCTCGACCCCCGCCGCGTACGCCATGGCCAAGGCGGCGATGCCCATGCCCCACCCGATCCGCCGCAGGAGCGTCAGCCCTTTTCCCGCGCGCCGCAGCAAGGGGTCGACGACGCCGTCGTACAGCGGGACGAGCGCGATGATGGCGGCCGTGTTGAAGAGGGCCATACTGGCCGAGGGGATGCGGAACCAGTAGCCGCGCCCGCCGCCGCCGTGGGCGCCGCCGCCGTGGTTGCCGCCGCCGTGGTTGCTGCCGCCAGACTCGAACCCGCCGCCGTCGGACACAAATCCGCCGCCGCCGCCGCCCTCGCCTTGGCCGCCGCCGCCGCCGCCGCCGCCCGCGCCCGACGACGACGGCCACAGCCACGCCTCGACCCCGGCCAGCGGGTACGGTATCCGGTTGTCCATCAGCGACCCCTGCTGGATAAAGAACGTGCCCATCTGCGCGTACACCGTCCAGTAGGCGGCGGTCGTGAAGAAGATGGGCAGCAGGCGCAAGACCAGCTTGACCTCGTGCACCTGCCTGCGGGTGTAGCCGCCGGGGTAGAGGCGCTCGCCCGTCACCGGGTGGTACTGCCTGCCGCCGCCATTCGCACCCTGGCCCTGCCCCTGGGACTGGGAGGAGGAAGAGACGGCATGGGCGAGAAGGTGTTGGCGCGAGGGGGGGACGAGATTCTGCGGCGGCGCCGGGGCGGCGGCGGCGTTTGCGCCGCCGTTGCCGTTGCCGTTGCCGTTGGCGTTGGCGTTGCGGTTGGGGCCGGGGCCCTTGGTGCCGGCGCTGGGTTGGGAGGGGGTGGCGGCCCAGGTCGGGGGGCTGGCGCCGGGGGGGCGGAGGAGGGCGGCGGCGGATGGGGGCGGGGGCGCGGCCGCGGGGGTGGTGGGCAGCGCGGCGGACGAGGGCGGCGACGCGAGAGGCGGCGACGGCGCCGAGAGCGGGGGCAGCGCGGCAAACGCTTTTGCGCCGGCGTCCTCGCCGCCGCCGCCACCGATGCTCCCGCCGCCGCCGCCGAGGGACGACGGGTGGCGGCCGTCCGCGGCCGATGCGGATGAGGCCGCGCTCGCGAGAGACGCGCCGGCGCCGCCGCCGTTGGCGGGCGCTCCGCCCTGAGCGACGGCGGCCGCCGCGCCAAAGCGCGCCGACAGCCCCCCGCCGCGCCCGCCGCCGCCGCGGGGCGGGCTCGGCCGGTCGCGCCGCGCGGCGGCGTTTGGCGGCGTCGACGCCGCGTCCGGCGCCTCTGTCGCGCCTCCTGCTCCTCCCGCGCCGTCGGAGAAGCCGCCCACGACCGGCGACGCGGTTGTCGGGCGGGAGGAGGGGCCGCCGACCCCTGCTCCTGCTGCTGCCGCTGCTGCTGCGCCGGCGGCCGCCACGCCCGCCGCCCCCACCGACGCCGACAGCCCGCCCGCCGCTGCCCCGCCGGGCTGCTGCTGCCGCGCCTGCACCGCCGCCTCCCAGTCCGTGATGGCATCCTCGAGCCAGCGGAACGACTTGGCCGAGGCGTTGACGAGCGACCCCGCCAGACTGCGCGGCCCTCCGCCGCCGAGGACGCCGCCGCGGGGCGTCGTCCCGCTGGCGCCGCGCGGGGTGGCGCCGCCGCCGGTCCCACCCGCCGCCTGCTGCTGCTGCTGCTGCTGCTGCTGCTGATGGGGCAGGACGGCGGCGACAGCGGCGGACGCCGGGAGGATGGCGAGGGCGGCCTGCTCGTACGCCGAGGCGCGGTGCATGCTGGGCCCCGCCGACTCGCTGCCGCTGTCCACAACGATCGGGCGCGTCGCGCCGCCGTTGCCGGTGCCGGCGCCCGCCGGCCCGCCGCCGCCGCCGCCCGCCCGCCCGACCGCCGGCGGCAACGGCGGCGCCAGCGCCGAGCCCGCGCCGCGCCCGGCGTAAAAGTCCTCCGACCCGGTCACGGCGGTGAACGGCGGGTAGGGCAAAGGACCCTGGCCGCCGCCCGCGCCGCCGCCGCCCGCGCCGCCCCCGCCCCCGCCGGCGTGCGGCGGCGGCTGCAGCTGGAGCATCAGCTGCTGCTGGCGCTGCCGCTCCTCCTCCTCGTGCTGCTCGTGCTGCTGCTGCTGCTGGTGCCACTGCTGCTGCTGCCACGCGTCGTGCTGCTGCTGGTGCGGGTCGAGCTGCCGGTACGGCACCGCGTCCTGGTAAAAGTGCGGCGGCTGCTGGTGGTAGTGGCCGCCAAGGCCGACGCCGCCGGGGCCGTCGTCGCCGCCGTCCGCCGCCCCAAGCGCGCCGCCGCCCCCGCCTCCCCCCCACCCCCCGCCGGCCAAGTCCCGCCGCCTCTGTGCCACCCGGTTGCGCAGCGCCGCGCGCACCACGTTGACCACCCGCGCCATCGGCGACTCGGTCGGCGGCACGTGCCTATACCTGCCCGACCCCGCCAAAAACAGCAGCACGGCGGCTGCCATGGCCGCCGCCGGGATGGCAAACCCGACCGCCCAGGACACAGAGTCCTGGACGTAGACCACGAGGGTGCACGCGACCAGGCTGCCCGTGTTGATGGCAAGGTAGAACCAGTTCCAGAAGGAGGCCTTCTCGCGCGCGCCGCGGGCGTCGCGCGCGTCGAACTGGTCGGCGCCGAAGGCCGAGACGTTTGGCTTGATGCCGCCCGTGCCGAGCGCGACGACGGCGAGCGCGCCCCAGAGGGCCAGGTGCTGCGCCAGGGGCTGCTGCCGCTGCTGCTGCCGCTGGTTGGGGCCGCCGAAGAAGCCGCTGCCGCCAATGCCGCCGCCGCCGCTGCCGCCAGGGCCGCCGCCGCCGCCGGCGCCGGCGCCGCCGCCGCCGCCAAAGGAGCCGGGCGCGCCCATGCCGGAAGAGGAGGAAGCAACGGACGCGACGTCGCCACCGCCGCCGTTGCCGCCGCCGTGCCCGAGGAGCAGGGCGCGCGCCAGCCGGACCGGCCCCGCCGCCAGGCCCAAGGCGCCCCCGCCGCCGTCAGGGCCGCCCGCCGCCACGGCCTCGGCGCTCCACGCGCTCAGCGCCAGGGCCACCATGCCCGCCAGGTACACCACGCTAAACGCCTGGATGGTGCGGTATCGGCCCCAGCGGCTGTCCGCCAGGTAGGCGCCCAGCAAAGGGGTGACGTAGCAGGTGCCCTCGAAAAGCATCACGCCGACGCTGGCGTCGGCCGGGTCGCTTCCCATGACGTCCGTCAGGTAGGTGACCAGGTTGGTGGCGAGGCCGTAGAAGGCGAGGCGCTCGCAGAACTCGTTGCCTTTATTTGGGGGATGTGGGTTTTGTGGTTGGTTGGGGGAGGGACTTGGCGCGTGAGCGGGCGGCCGGGCGGCAGGCGGCCGGCGGCGGCGGCCGAGGGCGCGCGTCGCGAGCGTGGCCGCCGCGCGCCGCCGAAGAGGCAGGAATCGCGCGCGCGGTGGTACGCGGCGGGCGTGCGCGTCGCGGCAGGTCGACGAGCACGCAGGGCACCAGCCGGATCCCGTGGTTTTCTCATCCATGAAAGGCGGGAGAAACGGCGCGCGAGAGAGAGAGTGTCGAGACGGGGACCCACCGAGGATGAAAGGGCACACCGTCCAGAGCACGCTGCCCCGGCGCGCGGGCGGCGGGGGAGGAGGGGGCGGCGGCGCCTCCGGGAGCAGCGGCGACTCCTCCTCGTCGCGTGCCATCTCGCCCGAAGCGCCCTGCGCGCGCGGGGGAAAAAGAGGGGGAGACGGCGCTCTCTTCGTGTCTCGCTGCTTGTTCGAGTCGTGATGCTGGCTGCGCGCGTCGCCGACGTCGAGGACTAGGGGATGTGTGAGAATGATAGCCTTGGGACCTGGATCGCGGATGTGGTTGGTTTCCGGTGGTCGCGGGCCTGGATTTGAGGGCCTGGATTTGAGGGCTCATCATCGTCCGAGACTGGTGCTCCTCTTTCGCCTTTATGTGGAAAACGACGGTCGCTCACCACAAACCAACAGCACCACTTGCATCCTACTCACGGTCCTCTATCGTCGACCCTATCCACGTCACACCGCTGCCCTTTCTGGTTTCACAACTGAAATTTCTCCGGAACGCCCATGATGCTGCGCCATGATGCTGCACAATCAAGGGCCGGTGCAGCGAGGCCAAGGCCAACGTCGGCACGACGGTGTCGCTTCCCGTCGGCATTTTGGCGTGACCGCAGCAGCGGCGTCGACCCGCTGTCGGACGTGCGTCCGACCGCGCCGACCGCGCCGACCGCGCCGACCGCGCCGACCCCGCCGCCGTTGCAGCAGCGGCAGCCCCTGCTCGAGCAGACCAGACGTCCGAGCGCGCCGACCACGCCCGCCGCCGCACCGACGCCGTCGCAGCAGCGGCACCGGCAGCAGCAGCAGCTGCTGCTCGAGCAGACGGCGCAGCACCTGCTCGAAATCAACCGGCGGCGCGCCGAGCTGCAGGAGCAGAACGCGGTGCTCACGCGCGAGAAGGGCGAGCTCGCCGCGCGCCTCGCACGCGCCGAGGCGGAGGCGCGGGCGGCCGTCGAAGAGGTATCGCGGCTGAGGGAGCGGGCGGCGGCGGCGGCAAACGCAGCGGCGCGCGCGGCGGCAGGGGCGGCAGCAGCGGCCCCTGCTCCCGCCGCCCCCGCGCCGCCCCCCGCCCCGCCGCCGCCCCCCCCGGCACCGGCTGCCTTCACCATCGAGTACCACTCGGGCTGGCCGCGCGCCTTCCTGCACCACCGCCTCCTGCCGGGCGGCCCGTGGACGGCGCCGCCGGGGTCGCCAATGGGCTGGCGGCCCGACGTCGACGGAGGGTGGACCAGCGGCGGCGGCGGCGGCGGCGGCAGCGGCGGCGGCGGCGGCGCGGGCGGCCGGCACGTCTTTGTGCTCGAGGTTGACGCGCCAGAGGGCGCCGACGGCCTCGAGTTTGCGCTGACGGACGGGGCGGCCGACTGGGACAGCGGCGGGGGCAACTACAGGGCCGTCGGCAGGGGGGGGGCGTGGCGCGTACGCAGCGGGCGGATCGAGCGCGTCTGATTTTTTTTTTCGGCCCGATCTTTGCTTCTTTTTGTTCTTGTGTGATTCTGAACGCTACTTTTCGCAAAACGGTTTTTCGCAACGGTTTTTCGCAACGGTTTTTCGAATGCTCTAGTGTGGTTTCTAAGCGGGCGAATTAGACTGCGAGATCTACTCGGCCGCCGGCGGCGGCGGCGCTGCGCCCCCCTCGGCCGCGGGCGGCAGCGGCGGCGCGGGCAGCGGGGCGTCTGCGGAGGGCGGCGCGGCAGCTGCCGCCTCGGGTGCTGCTGCTGCGGCGGCGGCGGCGGCGGGGGCAGGAGCGGGGGCATCGGCGACGGGCGGCGCCGCCACCGCGGCCATGGGCGCGACCGGGGCGTCGGCAGGAGCGGCGGCAGGGGCGGCCGCAGGCGCGGGCGACGCGGCCGGCGGGGCGGCGGCAGCGGCGGCCGCAGGGGCCGGCGGGGCGGCCACCGCCGGCGGCGCCTCCTCGCCGGCGGGCGCCGCGGCCGCCGCTGCTGGCGCTGCTGCCTCAGGCTGCTGCGGCTGCGCCTGCCCCGGCGGCGACGGCTGGCCGTTGGTGGCGGCCTCGGGCGCGGACGCGCCGGCGGGAGGGGCAGCAGCAGCAGCAGCAGCAGCAGCAGCAGCGGCAGGCGCCGCCGCCGCCGCCTCGCCCTCGGCCGCCGCCGCCGCCCCGCGGTCCGGCGCGCCCGGCGCCGCCGCCGCCGGCGCCCTTGCCGGCGCCGCCGCCTCCGCCGGCGCCGGCCCCCCGCCGCCCACCTGCACCACCCCCGTCAGCTGCAGCACCACCGCCCGCCGCAGCGCCACCGACCGCCGCAGGTCGTCCCCCACCTCGGCCGCGCCCGACGCCTCGAGCTGCGCCAGCAGTGCGCCCTCGCGCGCCGACAAGGCCCGCAGCAGCCGGCCGCACTCGACCAGGTCGGCGACGGGAAGCTTTGCGTTGAGCGCGCCCTGCGGGTAGGGCGGCTCGCCGTGCAGCGAGTGGCCCGCGAGGGCGGCGCGCTGGGTGGGACCGGGACGGGACGTAGGCTTGCGGTAGCGCTCGCGCGAGCCGTCGCCGCCGCCGCCGAGGCCGCCGCCGCCGACGTGGCCGCCGCCGCCGCCGCCGCCGTGGCCGCCGCCGGCGCGCGGGGCTCCTCCCCCTCCGCCCGGGCCGCCGCTGCCGCCGCGCGCCTTGGGCTGCGAGGGCACGGGCGGCTTCTGCGGCGCGTGCGGCCGGTGCGGGAAGCCGATGGACGGCTTCTGGGGCGCGTGCGAGGCGCGGTGGTGCGCCTGCTGCTGCTGCTGCTGCTGCTGCTGCTGCGACAGGGGGTGGAGGGGCAGCGGGGGCACGCCGCCGCCGCCGCCGGTGCCGACGCCGCCGACGACGCCGGGCGGCGGCATGTGCGGCGGCGGGGGCATGGGCGGCGGCCCTCCCGCGTAGCCCATGGGGTGCGGGGGCGGCGCGTCGGGGCCCACGGCGTGCTGGTGGTAGTTGGGAGGCAGGGGCGGGGGCGCGGGCTTGCCGGGCCCGCCGACGAAGCCGCCCGCGCCGAGCGGGGGCTTGGACGGCGGCAGCGGGCGCGCCGCCTGCTGCTGCTGCTGCTGCTGCTGCTGCTGCTGCTGCTGCTGCTGCTGATGGTGCTGCTGCTGCTGCTGCTGGTGCTGCTGCTGGTGCTGCGCCTGCGCCTGCGCCTGCGCCTGCGCGCGCGCCACCGCCACCGCCTGCGCCACGGCCTGCTCGTGCCGCTGCGCGGCCTGCGCGGTCTGCGGGAAGGCCGCGTGCGCGCCGCGGACTGTAAACGAGGACGGGTGCGCCCACAGCGGCAGGAAGGTCGTGGCCTGCTCGGGCGTGCCCAGGTCGGTCGTGACGCCGTGCTGCTGCGACGCCGGGTCCCACTCGGTGACGACGGCCTCGACCACCGAGTTGTCCTCCTGCACGATGGCCACCACAAAGCCGACCAAGCCGTGCGGCGTCTCGTGCGGCGCGGGCCCCTGGGCGGCGGCGGCCGCCTGCGCGGCGGCGGCCATGGCGGCGGCCGCCTTCTTGCCGCCGCCGCCGCTGCCGCCGCCGCGCTTGCGGGGGTTGGGCGCGCCACCCCCTCCGGCGCCGTCGGCGTCCGACTTGCGGCCGCGGGCCTTGCTGCCCTTGCCCGTGGCCGGGGCGGCGCCCGGAGCGGCCGCGCCCATCGGCGGCGGCGGCGGCGCGCCTGCGCCGGCCGCGGCGGCGGCGGCGCCGTCGCCACCCGCCGCCGCCGCCGCGCCCGCTCCTAGCCCGCCCGTCTTCTGGCGCTTGGTGGGCGGGCCCGGCATGTTCCCCGCCTTGAGCGCCAGCACCTGGTCGTCCGCGTTGAGCTCGCCGAGCCAGGCCCCGTGCTGCTCGTCGGTGATGCCCATTTTCTGGCGGAGCTGCGTCAAGTGGGACGCCATCGCCTGTTTTTGTTGTTTTTTGTTTTTGTTGCGTCGGTGTGTGTCGAGAGAGAGGGGCCGGACGTGCGTGGGCATGCGTGGGTCGACGCGTCGCGCAGGCAGCGACAGAGAGAGGGGGCGCGCGCGCGCGCGCGCGCGACGCAGGCGACACGGAAAGGAGATGGCGCTTCTTCCTCGCTCTCTCTCTCTCTCGAGACGCCGACGACGCACCCAGCTCATCGAAGCGTTCGACACGAGCGCGCGAAGGACGGCATAGTAGGCCTCCTCCGGCGTCGCGCCGTCCGACATGGCTGCCGCTGTTGTTCGTCTCGCCCCTCTCTTGCTCTGAAGTTGGGGGCCGCGAGGAAAGGGGGGGGGGATTGGGGCGCCTGCGCGCGCTCGGGTCGTGTGTGAGTGTGTGGGTGGGTGTGTGTGTGTACGCGTCGATTGTGTTGCGGGTCAATTGAATGAGCTTGCGCGTGGTTGTGTGCTGCTTTTGCCGAACAAACATAGACGAATCGCCGGGGAGGGCTGCGGCGGCGGGTCGGCGGGTCGGCGGCGGCCCGACGTTTGCGCAAAAAAAATGCAGGTGGCGAGCCGCTCTCGTTTTTTGGCGAACATCAGGGCTCTTCCCCCCAAGTCGGGCGCAAGACGGCCAGACCCGACCCAAAGACATCGCCACACACACATCGAGCTCGACCCCGACCTCGAGCCTCGGCAAGTCGAGAACCAAGGCATGACGACAATCGTTTGAACTGGGCGCGTCGTCCCCTCTCGCCGTTTTTTTGGGCCTCCCGCACGGCAGTGGTCCTGCTGCTGCTGCCGTGGCCAGGCGGTGGGAGCACGCCAGTATCAGCAGCCCAATTTACACCCGGTCGGCGACCATGCTCGCCGCGGCGCCGCAGCCCAATTCACATGGCGCAAAACGCACAAGGCAAAATATGACGCCCCCCATCACCTTGTGAGCCAGCGACGACACCCGGTCGCCCGGCTGGGCGGGACCACAATGACCGGGACGACCGCCGCGATGGCGGCGACCGCGACCGCAACCGCATCCGCGACGACAACTACAGCAACAGGCCGACGCGTTGGGGGGGCGACGGGGCGGCGCCCTCTGCCGCCGCCGCCGCCGCCGCCGCGCGAGCCCTTGCCCGACGCCCTCGCGCGCCTGCTCCGCGACGCGGGCGGGTTCAGCCCCGCCGAGCGCTCGGCGGCGGTCGAGGCCGTGGCGGCAGCGGTGGCGACGGCGGGCCCGGCGGGGCGGCGGCGCTTTGATGAGCGCGGCAACGGCGCGACGACGGGTCAGCAGCTGCAGCAAGAACAACACGGCGCCGCCGCCAACGACGCCAAAGGCGCGCACCAGGCCGCCGCCGCCCACGCCGCCTCCGCCACCCTCGCCCCCTTGTGCGTCCGGCTCGCGGACGACCTCTGCCGCGCCAAGGACGAGGCCGCGCGCCACAAGTCCGACGCCGACGCCCTGGGCGCGGAGCTGCGCGCGCGCGGCGAGCGCGAGGAGGCCGCGCGGCGCGAGGCGCGCCGGCAGCGGGAGGAGGCTGAGGTGCTGCGGGGAAAACTGGCACGGGCGGCCGATGCGGCCGACGCGGCCGAGCGGGACGCGTCGCGGCGCTCGCGGGCGGCGTCCTCGCGGGCGGCGGCGCTCGAGGCGTCGCTGGGGCGCGAGCGCGAGCGCGGCGCGGCGCTCGAGCGCGAGTGCAGGGGACTCAGGCGGCGGGTGGGGGCGCTGCGGGCTGCGGGCGAGCGGCGGCGCAGGCTCGCGCGGGGGGCGGCGAGGGCAGCGGCGGCCGACGCGGCGGCGGCGGCCGCCGCCGCGGGGGTCGCGGCGCACCAGGACGAGGCGCGGGTGGCAGCCGCATCGGCCGAGGCGGCGGCCGAGGCGGCGGTCCAGGCGGTCTTTGCTGCGCTCGAAGAGACCGCTGCGCTCGACGCGGATGACGAGGAGGAGGAGGAGGAGCAGACGCGCCGGGGAGGAGAGGAGCGGGCGGCGGCATCGGAGGAGCAGCGGGGCGACGGCGACGACGACGCTGGCGACGACGACGACGCGGGCGACGACGAGCGGCGCCGGCGGTCGTGCGCGCAGCGCGCGGCCGACGCGCGCATTGTCGGCCTGCACGCCGCCCTGTCGCGCGAGGAGGCGCGCGCCGCCGAGCTGGCGGGCGAGCTCGCGGCCGCCAAGCGCGCGCTCGAGCGGCGGCGGCGGCACCAGCAGCAGCGGCGGCGGCAGCCAAGAGGGACATGGGCCAAGGGCACCGGCGGCGGCGGAAAGGACGACGACGGCGCCACCGATGACGGCGCCACCGACGACGACGAACCGCCGCCCAAAAACCTCGTCGCTGCCCTCAGCGCGCAGGTCGACGAGCTCAGCGCGCGCCTGGCCGCCGCGCGCGCCGCCGCCGCCGCGGGCGAGGAGGCGCGCCGGCGCCTGCCCCTCGCCGAGCGCGCGAGGGCAGAGGCCGAGGCCCGCGCGCGGGGGGCGGCCGCCGACGCGGCGGCGCTGTCGCGCGACGCTTCGCGGCTGCGCACCGTGCTGGGGCGGGCGCGCGCGGGCGGGCAGGCGGCGGCGGCGCTGACGGCCGCGGTCGCGAGCGCCGTGAAAGCGGCTCCGGCGCCGGCTGCTGCACCGACGCTGGAGCCATCATTGCCGCCGGCAGAGGAGCGCGCGGCGCAGACAGACAAGGAGCAAGAGCCGGCGGCCGCGGCGACGGCGACGACGCCCCTCCTGCCTGCGCGGCGCTGCGCCGAGGCGGCCGCCGGCACCGTCGGCGCGCCCACGCGCTCCTGCAAGGCCCAGACCATCGTCGCCTCTCCTTTGCTCACTGTTCCGCCGGCAGCAGCATCCACCACGCCATCGCCTCCCCCCTCCTTCCCGCCGCCCTTCCCGCCGCCGCCGCCGCCGCCGCCGCCAAAGACCGACGACGGCGCCGTGGCCGCCTCTGCCGCCGCCTCTGCCGCCTCGCTCGCGGCCGCCCGCCGCGACGCCAACGCCCTGCGCTCCCGCCTCGCCGACGCCGAGGCCGCGCTCGAGCAGCGCGAGGCCGCGCTTGCCGCCGCCAGCGCGCGCGCGGGCCGCCTCGAGGCACTGGCCCCGCGGGTCGAGGCGCTCGAGGCGGCGGCGGCAGCCGCGCGGAGGGCGGCGGCGCGGGCGCAGGCCGAGGCGGCGCGGTGGCGGACGCGGGCCGGCGTCGCGGCGTCGCGGGAGGGCGCGGCGGCGGACGACACGGAGGGCGATGACGAGGAGGAGGACGAGGACGACGAGGACGACGACGATGAGGAGGGGGCGATCGGGCGCCGCGCCTCCCCTGCCTTGGCCTCGCGTCATCGCCGCCGCACCCCCGCCGCCGCCGCCGCCGCCGCCGCCACCACCACCGCCTCTGCCTCGACCACCGCCGCCAGCAAGGAGGTCGCCGCCCTCAAGCGCGAGCTGGCCGACCGCGCCGCCGAGCTCGACCGCCTCGCCGAGCTGGGCATGCGCGGCGACGCCGCGCTGCGCGCCGTGCTCATGCGGCTGCGCGCGGCCGACGCCGAGCGGCGCGCGGCCGCCGAGCGGGCCGAGCGCGCCGAGGCGGCGGCCGACGCGGCGGCGCGGCGCGCCGCGGCCGCCGAGCACGCGAGGGCCGGGCTGCTGCTCGAGCGCGAGCGGGGAATGAGCGGCGGTGGGGGTGGGGGTAGGGCTGGTGCGGGCGGCGGCAACGGCGCCGGGACGTTTTTCGCGCCGGCTGCCTCTGGCACCGCAGGCGCAGGAGGAGCAACAGCGGCGACGTCCGACCACGCCCGCCCCCACCCTTACCAACACGACGGTGAGGCCAACGCCGCCGCCGCCACGGCCAGCGCCCACTCGGCGCGCCTGTGGGCCGAGCGCGCCGCCGACCTCGAGGCCGCCGCCGCGCTGCTGCGCTCGGCGCTCGACGAGGCGCGCGCCCAGGCCGCCCGGTCCCGGCAGGAGGCCGAGCGGGCGCGCCTCGAGGCCGCCGCGCTGTCGGCCGACGTCGAGGCCCTGCTGCGCGAGGGGCAGCAGGCGGCGGCCGAGTCGGCGGCCGCGTGCGAGCGCGCGGCGGCGGCCGAGGCGCTGAGCGCGGCGCTGGGCGAGCGCCTGGCGCGCGGCGAGGCCGCGCTGCGGTGCGCGCAGGCCGAGGCGGCCGACGTGCGCCAGGCCACGGGCAGGCTGGCGGCCGAGGCGCGCGCGGCGCGCGACGGCGCCTTGCGGGCCGAGGCGGCCGCGGCCCGGGCGGCCGAGCGAGAGCGGCTCGCGCGCGGAGAGGGCGAGGCCGCGCAGGCGCGCCTCGCGCGGGCAGAGGCCGAGAGCGAGGCGAGCCGCCTCGAGGCCCGCGCGCTCGAGCGCGACGTGGAACGCCTGAGCCGCCAGCTGTGCGCGGGCGCGGCCGAGGCCGACGCGCGTGAGCGCGAGCGCGCCGCGCTGCTGGACGCCGCGGCCGAGGCGAGGGAGCGGGGCGCGGCGGCCGAGCGGGCGGCGGCCGCCGCGCGGCGCCGCTGCGCGCAGCTCGAGGCCGAGCGCGAGGCCGCCGCCGAGGCCGCGGCGGCCGAGCGCGCGGGCGCGGACGACGGGCGCGCGCGCTTGCGGCTCGAGGTCGAGAGGCGGGCCGAGCTGGAGGCGGTCGTGGCGGCGCTGAGGCGGGCAGAGGCGGCGCGCGCGGGCGACGGCGACGGCGACGAGTGAATCATTTGGTCTGCTTTTGGGGCGGCGGTGGGCGAGGGGGGGGGCGGGGCGGGCGGGCGCGGCCGCCCGCGCAAACAAATATTAATGCCGCCGCCGACACTGCCGCCCGCCTCCCTTGGCCCCGCTACGACATTTCAGGTCTGATAGGACAATCATCCGCGACGAGATAGTGGGGCCGCACGGGCGTCCCCGTAATAATGAAACTACACACGTGGGCGTTGCTGCTAAGGAAGGGTGAAGGGGGGGAGGGCGGCGCTGCGAGGGCGGCGGTCGGGTTGCTGATGGCCGCGTGCGCGTCGCGCCGAACAGCATCGTTATAAGGAAAAGCCGCCCGTGTCGCCAGTCCCTTCCGCCCAGACACAATTTGACCTCGCGTTCACGGCACGTTCAAATCGCGCCCTCGTTGCGACCGCGCCATTCCAGAAATCGTATTGATCACGGCCAGCAATCGGTCGCTCTGTCTGTGACCTCGGCGATCCGGCGAAAAAACTTTTTGTTCACCGGTGAGGAGTCTCCGAAACGTTTCGCCCCGATTCGACTCCGGGGGGTGCGCCCCGCGCCCGGCCCGCTCGGCTTGACGGTTGATCCGTCGCAGTTTAACAGAATCGCGGGGCCGGGTCGGTTGGGGCGCGCGTTCGGGGAGGTCGGACGAAAAACGGATTCCTCCTCTTTTTTTGTCACTCACTCAGGATCTCCCACCCCTCCTTCAAAGAGCAGAGGCAACGGCAGAGGTGCCAAGTCGCAGACCTCTACCCCACTCTACCTATACTCATCCGCATCTCCGCCCCGCCACCAGGCCTCCCTGCGCCGCGCGCGGCATTCGTGCGCCCCTCGCGTCCCCCCGCGCCTCCCCCCTGTACTCGTCTCCTGTGGCGCGCGCCTCTCTCTCGAGAGAGGCCAAACCCACCAGTGAGAGAGCGAGACAGAAAAAAATTTGGCGAGCGTTGCCGTTCTTGTCGCGCGGCCCCCTCACGCCCGCACGGACCCCGCGACGCCCCCGACCGAGCGCGCGGCATCGAACCCGTCCACGAGCGCTCCGAGTGCTCTCCCGGTCACCTGTGGCGCGCCCGCGCGTCCGCGGGCAGCCGCACACCCCGAGACCGGATCACGTGCTGCCTCCTCCCCCTCCCCCGCTCTTTCCATCTCTCTCCCCCGCCCCGCAACGCGGCGAGGCATCTCCGGAAGCCAGCCACCTCCTCCGTCTGCCACATGACCGCGTTCGTCTCCCCGGCGGGCGCGTGGGCCCCGGCCGCCGGCGCGCCGGCGATGATGATCGGTGGAGAGGCGTGCGGCGCAGGCGCCGCGGCGGCGGCGGCGTTAGCGCCCGGCGCCGCCTCGGCCCGGCAGGCGCAAGCGTGGGCCGGCGTCTTTGCCGCGCCGCCGCCGCCGCCGCCGCCGCCGCCCGGCAGCGCCGAGCAGGTCTCGTACTACTACTACTACCACCACCACGGCGCGGCCGACGAGGGCGCGGGGCCGTGCGCGCTCGCGGCGCCCGCAGCGCCGCCGCACCAGCAGCAGCAGCAGCAGCAGCTGCTGCTGCTGCAGCAGCAGGCGGCGCGGGCGGCCGCGGCAGCGTGCCCGCTCGCCCTCGCCGCCGACGCGGCCGCGCCCGCCGCCTCGCCGCGCGTGTCGTCCTCCGGCTCGGGCTGGGCCGCCCAGAAGCAGCAGCAGCAGCGGCGGCAGCAGCAGCAGCAGCAGCATCACCAGGTGCCGGACGCCGGCGCGGCCGCCGCCGCCGCCTGCTGGGCCGCCTTCCTGAAGCCCGACCCGTGCGCCGCCGACGCCGCCGCCGACGAGCAGCAGCAGCCGCCGCAGCCGCCAAAGTGCGGCAGCGTCAACAGCCTCCAGTCGGCCGCCACCGCCGGCGCGGCGACGCCGCCGCCGCCCACGCCCGCGGGCGTCGTGCCGGCCCTGCCTCCGTCCGCGGGCGCCATGCCCGGCGGCGGCAGCAACCACAGCAGTGGCGGCGACCTGTGGTGCCTCGGCGCCGCCGCCGGCGGCGCCGCCGCCGTCGCCGCCGCCGCGCCGCGCCTGCGCCTGCACGGGCGCGTGCTGCCGGCCGAGGAGGCTGCGCGCCACCTGCACGTGTTGGGCGCGCAGTCGTTGTCGTTGTGCGGCAGCGCCAGCTTTGGCGCGCTGCCGGGAGCGGCGGCCGCCGCCAGCCGCGCCGCCTCGCTGCCGCTGTCGCCGGGGCCCTGCGGCGACGGCGGCGGCCACGGCCACGCCCACGCCGGCGCCGGCACGCCCGTGCCCTCTGCGCGCCGCCACCACCACCAGCTCCCCTACGGCCACCACGCCCACCCGGAGGTCGTCGACGCCGAGGGCGCCGCCCTGCTGCGCAGCCTCGTCGTCGACCTCGACTCGGGCGCATGCGTGGCGCTCGCGGCCGGCGCCGGCGCCGGCGCCGACTGCGGCAGCGCGCACGCCGCCGCCGCCGCCGCCGTCGCCGAGGTTCTGAGCAGCAGCCCCTCGCCGCTCGCGGCGGCCGGTGGCGGCGGCGGCTCTGGCGGCTCGGTCTCGGCGACGGTCAAGGCGGCCGCCGCCGCCTCCTACCGCGCCGCCCACGGCGCCAACGCTTGCAGCGCCTCGACCGACATGGACGGCGACGCCGACGAGCCGCCGCTGCTGCTGCTGCCGTGCCGCGCCGCGGCGACCGCGCCGCTGGGCGTGCCTCCGTCGCGCGCCGCGCCGCAAGACGCGGACGCCGCCGACGCCGCCGACGCCTTCGTCACCCTGGCCGCCGCCGCGGGCGCCATCGCCGCGCTGCCTCCGCTTGAGGCCGCCGCCGCGCTCGGACGCCTGGAGCTGCTGCAGCGCGGCGGCCTCGGCGCGTTCCGCGCGCTGCGGCGCGCGGCCGAGGCGGCCGGCGGCGGCGGCGCCTTCGACGCCGGCGGCGACGCGGTCGTCTCTGCCGCGGCGCGCGCGGCGGCCGACGCCGTCGTGCGCTCGGGGGTCGTGCGGGTGGCCTACTCGGCGCCCGTGCAGGATCCCGCGCCCATGTACTTCTGAACCCCCAGGGGGCGCTCCGCTCTAACGCGAGCAGACAGACCGAGCGCGGGCGCGGGGCGGGGGGGGGGGAGGCCGGCGCCGTCGATTTTGAACCGTCGAGCGGCGCGCGCGCGGGCGCTCTGTCGTCTGCGCGCGCTCATGCCTTTTTCCCCCCCCTTGCCTCGCCCAGCCCGCAGCTCTCCTCAGGTCTGTCTCCTGTCCCCAAGACCCGCCCTCCCTGCTCTCGTTGCCTCGCCACACCACAACAACATACACCACCCCTTACTGCCGCTCTCTTTGTTTCCCCCCCCCCCCCCCCCCCCCCCCACCCCCCCCCCCCCCCCCCCCCCCCCCCCCCCCCCCCCCCCCCCCCCCCCCCCCCCCCCCCCCCCCCCACACCCCCCCCCCCCCCCCCCCCCCCCCAC
>Ga0105055_10005994_pt1 | contig 16877 bp, 13 predicted proteins | sample BON03_FD_78090 | JGI IMG/M metagenome (GOLD analysis project Ga0105055, IMG submission 78090) | Freshwater microbial communities from Lake Bonney liftoff mats and glacier meltwater in Antarctica - BON-03 | ecosystem: Environmental > Aquatic > Freshwater > Ice > Glacier meltwater | place: Lake...
GAATCTGAAATCTTCAGGTTACTGTTCTCATTCAGAATCACCGAACTACCATCCGGAAGATTAATAAACCGACGGGCGGGCTTATCATTTGTTATAGACTTTTCTGAAATCAACTTAACCTCTTGAGATTGTGTAATACCAGATCTGCTCAAATAAAACAGTGCAGAAAGTCCGATTATAAATATGGCCGCTGCCGACCTATACCAAAAACTTTTGCTTTTAATTGAAAGAAATAACTCCTTCTCTCTCGAAGAAGCCATTATTGAATTAAAGATTCGCTCAGCTTTTTCTTCAGCAATGGGAGCATCTGAGGCAACCTGATTCCAAAATTCATCCAAAAGTATCTGTACTTCTTCATCATAGTCTTCGCGCTTCATCATTGTAAGAAATTCCTCTATTTCATCAGATGAAGCCATCTTTTTGATATACTGCTGAAAAAGGTATCTGAACCTATGAATTGACATAATCTAAAATTTTTAATAAAGGTGAACTCCTCCTTTATCCATATCCACATAATAAAGACAGTTGGGAAACAAAAAAGGGTTAGTCAAAAAAAAATAATTTCAATCAGATAGAAATTCTGATCATAGGATAGAGAAAAAAATATAAATACTCAGCACCAAATAGTTGGAAACAACTAATCGAAGGGTGCTTAATGCCTTTTTCAAATGAGCTTTAACAGTATTTTTCGAAAGATTAAGGTGATTGGCTATTTCCTCATACTTCATACCTTCATCCCGGCTCATGCTAAATACAATTCGCTGCTGAGGGGGTAATTGATCCACAGCCTGACTTAGAATATGCTGATATTCATTATAAATCACGGTTTCTTCTGTGGTATTATGATACTCAGAATTACTTAAACTGAGTTTATTAATGATCACAGCTTCATGAGCCCTACGTTTGATCGCATTGAAAGCATTGTTCTTGACTAAGGTGTATAAATAAGAATTAAAGTGGATTATTTCATTAAGACTCTGACGATTACACCAAACCTTTAGAAAGGCATCCATCACAATCTCCTCAGACAGCTCTTCATCGTCGGTTATTCTAAAAGAATAGTTATAAAGACTGCTACTATAATGATTAAAAACTTTACGAAAGGCCAATTCATTACCCTCGGAAACGAGGCGTAAAATTTCTGGCTCATTTTGCAAAATTTTCATTTAAGTATTCTAAAATTCATTCCAATATAAAATTTTACATTTTAAATACAAAGAATTAATATTTATTAAGCTAAAATTTTGGTTATTTCCTTAAAAATTAAATATCCTTTTTCCAAAGACCCTAAAATCACTACACATACCCAATACAATCGATCTCAATAATCGATTTTCCGGGAATCCCCCCCTTTGCAACCGCAACAGTTGAGCGAACAGGAGGCTTATCACCAAACCTGCCTCGGTACACTGCATTCATCCCTTCAAAATCAGCCATATCACTTAAAAATACAGTGACTTTCAATACCTTCTCCATCGAAGAACCTGCAGCCAATAATCTCTTCTCCATCTTCTTAAGCACAAATTCAGTATCGGCCTTAATTTCAAAAACAGATTCCGCATCCGCGCCGGTTCCTGATACAAAGACCATATTCCCATACCTAATAGATCCGGGATATAAGGTTACATCGGGAGAAGCTCCCGCACTTAAAAACAATGCATCATTGCTTTTAGGAGTCTGAGCACGGGCAACCAGGTTGAATCCGGCAATTCCGGCCAGGGTTGAAAAAAGGCTGGCTATAACTGATCTTCGGGTTGATTTCATAATAGATTTTCATTAGAAATTATAATAAGAAAGGATCTGCATTAATTAGGTCGCCAATGGCGGACCTGCAGGAATATCCACTTTTCTTTTGGGTGCTTTTTGCAGATTGCGTTTCGCAGTGAATTTTGCAGTGCGGTACTCCCCAAGATGAATATCACCCGACATCGTATCCCCATTTACAATCCCGGAAAACTGGTAGGAAAGATCATCTCCCACAATCCTCATGGCACTTTGCATCCTGATTTGATTTCCCTCAATCGTTCCGCTCATATTTCCTGATTGAAAATCAGTCTGATGAATTCCGCTCAACCAATTGCCATCCTGCACAATTGATAAAGAATGCTGACTAACACTACTGAAGAACTGAACACTCAGATCCCAGCGACCATTTAGGTTTGTGGCGGGAGCCATCATCGTTTCAGGTTTAGGATTGCGTTGTTTTGAAAAAATCGCAAATACTCGCTCTGCAACGATCTTCTCTTCTCCAGCCTGCATTTGCCCGGTAGTGATATTGAAAAAACTCTCTCCACTACTATCATCTTCTGCCCAAACCGCAATTCTGGGCTTATTCCTTCCAAGTTCTTCAGCCAGTTCAAATCCACTGATATGGAGTTTTGCAGGATCCCAACTTACTTTTAATACAGGTGTCTTATTATCCGGCAATATTCGCTCAATAACTTCTAATTTCAGTCCTGAGATTGGAGAAAGTCTTTTAGATATTGTATCTAACCATCCCAGCCATTTTTTCCAATCGGCTGCATGATCCCGCTTCACCCAATCTTCTACTGCCGCCATCATCCCGATCATCTCTTCCCTGCCAACTTTATTGTCGCGCCCCGGACCATGATGCGGAGAACTGGCCTGCCATGCAGACATTAATATAGATTTATCACCTAACATTAAGCCCGCACATTGAGGTCCACAAATTGCTTTTCCACCACTATAAGCAACAATTGTTGCTCCTCTCTTCAGGTGTACTGGAGGTATAGTAAGATTCTCTGCGGCAGAATCAACCAACACCGGCACATGATGCGGTTTAGCAATCTTCGAAATCACTTCAAGTGAAAATGGTTCTCCTGTAAATGTATCCGTATCGGTCGAGCGGATATAGATCATTGCAGTCCGCGGATTGATCGCTTTCTCAAGCTCCTCCGGTGTTTTAACACTTACAATTTTAACACCAATGTTTCGAATAGCATGATCATAAGCATTCCGTGAAAAATCAGGTATTATAACCTCATTCTTTTCAAAACCACTCAGATCAGGAATCCGAATCAGCTTCTCAGGATTACCTCCGGTAACGCAGGCAGCTGTTATATGTTTGAGACCGGCAGCACAACCTGCCGATACCATGCCCCATTCTGCCCCAGTAAGATCAGCCAATCTCTGACCAATCCCATCAGCGAGTTCATCATATTGCACAAAATTATGAGCCGCCGCCTCCATTGCCGTACGTACTGCAGGACGCTCTAATGAACCTCCAATGATTGTAAATGTACCCATACAATTAATTACAGGCTCTACACCAATGGATCGAAAGATATTCGTTTCGGCCATAAAAGCAGCAGCAGATGAATCCGCTGATAATGTTTCCGGCATGATGTTGAGGCTGTTATTTTGAGTATTAGCCTGTACAGTTTGATTTCTAAGCACCGTCCCTGCGAATGGTAGCAGTGCTAATCCCTTAATTGCGTTTCTACGTTTCATCATTATGATTATTTATTATAATGCCGAATTTTTATCCCTTACAAAAAATTCTAAGCAAAATATTTTCGTTTAATTAATTTATTCTCGCTGTTATAGATTGAGTTGCAAAATCAGGATTAAATGCGATTTATTCTAAACTTCAACAGGATTTGAAAGTACAAAATAAATTGATGCCATTTGAATTTTGGATTTATTAACTTAAAGGGCGAAGATTAGGGATTTTCCGAATTCAGCGCCCTGAAATCTGAATAATTCTGTGAATGCCGATTCCCATCGATAGCCCAATGATAAAATACCAAATTAAAACCTTACCTTTGCGGCGCATTCAGCAATATAGCTGATAGCTATAAAAATTATCATGAACCCATTTAGTACCTTGGGTATCCGTCATGATATTGTTAATGCCATTACTGAACTGGGATTCGAAAATCCCACACCAATCCAGGAGCAATCTATCCCGGTATTACTTTCAGGCAGCAACGATTTTGTCGGATTAGCTCAAACAGGAACCGGTAAAACGGCAGCCTTCGGCCTCCCCCTATTAGAATTATTGGATTTTGAAGAAAACTATCCACAAGCGCTAATTTTATGTCCTACACGTGAACTCTGTTTACAGATCACAAGTGATATAAAAAACTACGCCAAAAACATGAAAAACGTTCAAGTCGTTGCTGTTTATGGCGGAGCAAACATTTCAGATCAGTTACGCCAGATCAAACGAGGCGTTCAGATCGTAGTGGCCACTCCGGGCCGCATGCTTGATATCATCAATCGCAAAGCGATTGATTTTACACAAGTACAATTCGTAGTACTCGATGAAGCAGATGAGATGCTTAATATGGGTTTTCAGGAAGATATTGACAGTATTTTGTCAACTACTCCTGATGACAAAAAAACCTGGTTATTTTCTGCAACCATGCCTAACGAGGTTCGCCGGATTGCTAAAAAATACATGACTGATCCTTTCGAGTTAACAATGGGCACCAAAAATGCCGGAAATGTCAATATCGAACACGAATATTATATTGTAAAGGCAAGGGATAAATATGCTGCATTTAAGCGTATCGTTGATTTCAATCCTGAGATCTTCGGAATTGTATTTTGCCGTACCAAAATTGAAACTCAAGAAATTGCTGAGTCGTTAATGAAGGATGGTTACAATGCAGATGCCTTACACGGCGATTTGTCGCAACAACAGCGCGATAAAGTAATGAAACGCTATCGCGAACGCAGCCTTCAGTTACTGATTGCTACGGATGTTGCAGCCAGAGGAATTGATGTGAATGATGTTACCCATGTAATTAATTATTCATTACCTGATGAAATCGAAAATTATACCCACCGAAGTGGCCGTACCGGCCGTGCAGGTAAAACAGGTATTTCTATTGCGATTATCAACTCCAAAGAACTTGGGAAAATTCGCCATATTGAAAGATCTTTAGGTAAGCAGTTTACAAAAGCTGAGATCCCAACCGGATTTGACGTTTGCGAAAAACAGCTGTTTGCGTTAGTTCATAAAGTTCATAATGTAGAAGTAAATCAGGATCAGATTGAACAATACATCCCTAGAATTATGGATGAATTTAAAGATCTGGATAAAGAAGAGATCATTAAGCGATTCGCTTCACTTGAGTTTAACCGCTTCCTTGAATATTACTCCAAAGCTCCTGATCTTAATATTTCTTCTGATGACAGAGGATTTGATCGTGCCGAAAGAGGTGATCGTTCTGAACGTCCAATGAGATCGGGTACAAATGCAGGATATACTCGTTTATTTATGAACCTAGGTTCAGTAGATGATTTCACCCGCGGAGATATGCTGGGATTCATTTGCAACAATACCAAGATTAGCGGAAAAAGTGTAGGAAAGATTGATCTGAAGGGTGTGTTTACATTCTTTGAAGTTGAAGATTCTGCTGTTAATCAAGTTGTTGAAGGTTTCAAAACTGTTGATTTCCAGGGAAGAAGTGTCCGTATTGAATTAGCTGGCGACCGTGAAGGCGGAAGTAGCGAACGCGGTGGTTCTAGCTCTTACCGCGGTTCAGGCGGCGGTGGACGCAGAGAAGGTGGTAGTGGCGGCGGATATCGTGGCGGAAGCAATAGCGGAAGCGGCGGTGGCGGCAGACGCGAAGGCGGAAGCAGCGGTGGTTTCCGTGATTTTTCAGGCAAGCGCCGTGAAGATCGTGGTGGAAGCAGCACCAGTGGAGCACGCCGTGAAGGCGGCGACAGACGCAGACGCATCTAAAAGAGTGTAGTTGAAGATAACAAGGAGTAAAGACGAGGGGAAACCTCAGTTTTTGCTCCTTTTTTGTTTAGAGCCAGGAACCAAGAACCAAGATCCAAGACAGTTTAGTGGTGGAATTGATAATTTATAACCAATAGCAGAATCCCAAATACGAAACAGATTTGTCTTGATTCTTGGTTCTTGACTCTTGATACTCAATACTCACTACTCACTACTCAAGTAAGCTGCTCCGACAATAATTTCATCTCAATCTGGGGTGAATGTCTTTCATAAAGAATTGCATAAACCGCCCGGCAGATCGGCATATTCACCTTATATGCTTTATTAATCTGATGTAAGCAATTGACTGCATAATAACCTTCTGCGATCATATTCATCTCCAGTTGCGCAGAAATTACTGTGTAACCCTTTCCAACCATAAATCCAAAAGTACGGTTACGGCTAAACTGTGAATAGGCGGTTACCAGAAGATCACCCAAATAAGCCGACTCATTTATATCTCTTTGTATAGGATGTATTGCCTCCACAAACCGAGAGGTCTCTCGAATGGCATTAGAAATAAGGACAGCCTGAAAATTATCTCCATAACCTATGCCGCGACAGATGCCGCTGGCAATAGCATAAATATTTTTCAGAACAGCGGCATATTCTGTCCCATAAATATCATCCGAAACATTCGTCTTAATATAACGGGTATTTAGCATTGCTGCAAAATCTGCAGCCAGCACTGCATCCTGTGAGGCAATGGTCAAATAGGATAATTTCTCAAGAGCCACTTCTTCAGCATGACAGGGTCCGCTGATTACAATAAAATCGTTAAATGGAATATGATAATGTTTATTCAGGAATTCTCCGATGATCATATTCTCATCGGGAACAATACCCTTAATGGCAGAAATTATCTTTTTGCCTTTCAGATCCTCCGGACTAATACCCTTTAAGGCATCCTTTAAAAATGCTGCAGGTACATTCAAAAGGATCAATTCACATGGAGCTATTAATGTCTTTAGATCTATACTAAGGTTTTCATCAGGGATCTTTATCTCTACTGAACTCAGATAATGAGGATTGTGGTTATAATGGCGAATATGTTCGATTGCTTCCGAATTTCGCATCCACCAATAAATCTCTTTACCGATCAGATTATCGGATAATATCTTTACAATCGCGGTCGCCCAGCTACCACCACCTACTACGGCTATCTTCTTATGAATTTGTACCATACTAATAATCCCGCTTAATGTACTTTAAATATCAGTACATTTAGCGGGACATTTAGGTATTTCTGATAAATTACTATTTACCTTCAGCTTTAAAAAGCTTGTCTTTATCTACTTTCTCAACGATTGATCCGTCCTTAAGTGTTTTGGAAATTGCAGTAAATGGAAGTGAAACAACCTCTTCAGAACCCTTCAATCCAGTTTTCACTAAAATATAGGTATCATCCTGTATTCCGGTAGTAACCTGTACCTGCTTTACCTTTCCGGCACTATAAACAAATACATATTCTTTAACAGGTTCTGCATTTTTTTCCTTTGCCTTTCTATTTGTGGCTGTTGTAGTTGTAGGCTTTCCAGCTTTTTCACCTTCTTTTAAATCTTTCTTTTCTTCCCGGATGGTTACTGATTGGATCGGTACTGCAATTCCATTAAACTGTTCTGTTTGGATATCTACAGTAGCCGAAAGTCCAGGACGGAATGGAGAAGGATTTGCACTATTAGGGCTTAGAAGCTTGGCATAAGAATCAGGTAAAATCCGAACCTTAACAGTGAAATTTGTAACCTGATCAGTTGAAGTACCAACGATACTCGATGAACTAGCTATCTCAGTAACCTCACCTTTAAATTTCTGACTCTGGAAAGCATCTATGTCAATATCAGCCAGATCACCTATAGAAACGCGGTTAATATCACTCTCATTCACGTCCACACTAACTTCCATCGAACTGAGATTTGATATCCTCATAATTTCTGTACCTGCCATTTGTGAAGTTCCAAGGATACGATCTCCAAGTTCAATAGATAGTTTAGAAATTACTCCGTCAACCGGAGCATAAATTGTTGTTCTGGCAAGATTTGCACCTGCCTCTTTAACAACAGCATTCGACTGTTCGACGCCGAAACGGGCACCCACCACATTCTGGCGAACAGACTCAAGGCTGGCTTTTGCCCCTATATATTCGGCTTTCACCGCATCAAACTCGGCAGCAGAGATTACTTTTTTAGAAAAAAGCTCTTGATTACGTTTGTATTTTGCCTCAATATTGGTAAAATTTGCCTCAGACTGTTTAAGCTGCTGCTGAGTACTGGCAAGTGAGGCTCGCTGACTATTCAGAGATGCTACAGCACGATCATAACCCGACTGTAGAATATCTGGACGAACTTTACACAATAATTGTCCCGTTTTAACAACATCACCCTCTTTAACGTTTAATTCTACAACTTCACCGGATACTTCAGCACTTAACTTTACTTCTACCTCCGGCTGGACCTTTCCACTCGCAGATACTGTTTCAATGATGTTTCGCTTCCCAACTTTATCAACTGCCACCTTAATAACATCACTTTTGCCAAACCAGCCGAGCTTATTACCTGCAACTGCTACAACCACGAGGACTCCTGCTCCAATGAGCACATACTTTAAGGTATTATTTTTCTTTGCCATTTTTCTGATATAAGGGGAAATTTTTCTGATTAAAAGGTTATTGGATTGCCCAGATAATAATCAATTACTTTACTTCTGAAAATTAGATCATACCGCGCCTGGATCTGATCAAACTGTGCTTTATTTAAATTTGTCTGTGCCTGATTAAAATCCAAAGAATTAACCAAACCAACCGCGTAACGCTGCTGAATAACATTGAATGCCTCTAAAGAAGACTCATAAGCAGTTTGTGCAGAATAATAACGCTTGTCAGCAGCTCTAAGATCGTAAACAGCCTGATTAATAACTTTATTTAGGTTATTTTTCACCAGTTGCTCAGAAAGCATTGCATTTTGAAAATTAATATTGGCCCTGCGCACATTTGACTTGGCTGCCAAACCGTTGAAAATTGGAATGTTCAATCCAAACCCAATAAACTGGTTAAAATTGTCTTTAGTCTGTTCAACAAAAGAAGTATTGCCAAATGATCCGTTCGAATAACGGGAACCAAAACCACTCTGGAGGTTCAATGATGGAAAATAACCTGCTCTTGCAATATCAATTTCCTTTTCAAAAACCTGCTTTCTGAATTCAGCAAGCTTTATATCAGGAAAATTCAATGAAGCGGTTTTAAAAACATCCACTGCAGAATAGGCTGCATTTACGTTCATGACATTCGCAATTTGAGGCTTTTCAACTTCAAACGGTACCGATGGATCACGCTCCAATAGCTGAGCAAGATTCAAAAAAGATAGATCAACCTGATTCCTCGCATTGGTGACATTAAGTTCTGCAGTAGCTACCTGCGATTTTGCTTGTGCAAGGTCAGCCAGTGTTTTATTACCTACATCAAAGAATTTTTGCTCTATATCCAGCTGCTGAATAGCAATATCAAGTTGCTGCTGTGAGGCAATTAAAAGATCTTGAGCATTTAGTACAGATAAATAATTGGTTACCACAGCAAGAACAAGATCATTTTTAACTTTTTGGGTATTGCTTTTATCTGCTTCAAGCTGAAGTTTGTTTTGAGATATCTCATTAATCCTTCTGAATCCTTGAAACAAGGCGGTATTGGATGTGACATTCCCGCTGTTCGAGGTAATTGCCTGATTAATAAACTGGTTGGTCAATGGGTCAATACTACGCCCAAAGTTAAAATTAAGGCCTGTATTAGCATTCAGGCTCGGATAAAGAGCTAGCTTTGACTGGCTTAGGTTCTCGTCAGAAATAGCCTCAGAAAATTGAGCCTGCTTTATCTGAAGGTTATTCTCAATAACCAGCTCAGTAGCCCTTTTCAATGTTATCAGCTCCTGTGCAATAACCGGATTCGAAATTGAGCCAGCCAATAATAAGGCAAAAACGCTATATCTATAAAAGACCTTAAGGTTTAAATGTTTCATATATTATTCAACAAGATTGGTTAGGCTGTAAATCCGCCCAAAAATACTATCATTTAATTAATAACATATTTATCTTCGTGATAAATTATTAAAAGGCAATTGTATTTAACTTATTCTCCCTTTTGGCTTAGATGGTTATACCCTACCCTAACCTGGCATAAAAGCCGCAAAGAAAAACAGGTATATATAACTTTTGACGACGGACCCATACCAGTTGTTACACCATATGTATTAAATACTCTTAAAAAATTCAGTTGCAAAGCCACGTTCTTTTGTATTGGCGAAAATGCAGATAAGCATCCATCCATATTATCTGATATAATCACCGAAGGACATATTGTGGGAAATCACACTTACAATCACATTAAAGGCTGGAAATCTTTTGACAATGAGTATTTAGATAATATCAGAAAAGGCTCTTTACTTACAGGAACGCGTCTGTTCAGACCACCCTATGGCAGGATAAAAAAATCACAAATAGCTGAAATCAGAAAACATTTTCCCGCGACTGAAATCATTATGTGGGATGTACTTAGTGGTGACTTTAATGAAAGTATCACTAAGGAACAATGCGTCAAAAATGTATTAAAGTATTGCAGAAACGGCTCTATTATTGTTTTCCACGACAGTATAAAAGGATTCGGCCGACTGGAATATGCTCTCCCAAAGATTCTTGAAAATTTAACTGAACGGGGTTTCATATTTAAAACACTGTAAAAACAGATTTTGGCTGGCTCATTTATGATTTTTATTCCTATTAAATAAAACTTTAACCATTTTTGCAGCTAAAATATTTCGTTGTGAATTTCAATAATAAATACAAAAAAATATATTCATCAAATTCTAAAAAAGTGACTTAGCTCATGCTTTTCCCAAATTCCAATCATTTTAAGATAATTTTATCCTTTATAATTTTACTGTAGCAAATTCCACAAGGATTAGTATGAATAATAAACTGATAAGTCTGGTCTTAATTACTGCATTGAGTTTTCAATGCTTTATTAAGCTAGGTGTAATCGGTTACTATAATCTGAATATAGAGTACATTATAAAGGAGCTCTGCGAGAATAAAAATAAACCGGAATTGAAATGTAATGGTAAATGTTTCTTGAAAAAGAAAATGAGTGAAGCAGATAAGACAGAAAAGGAAAGTAAAGTGGTTATCAAACAAGTTGAATTCCAAGTAATTATTCCTCAAAGCCAGCTTTTATTAAATGCTGAATACATTGTCTTTGAAAATCCACTAAGAGAAATTACAGACCTTTATTCTCATAATCTAAATACTAGGATATTCCATCCACCATTAATTTGACCCTTCTTTTAATCTGCTTTGAGCGGATGTCCTGAAATTTCTATAGGACAACAATCATTTATTAAATAAATAAAACTGGGCAATATTGCCCTATACTAAAATTAACTGATCATTTCTTATGACGCAGCGAAGGCAGCGCGCATCAGAATATCATATATAAAAAATTATGAAAAAGATATTATTCTTTGTTTTCGCCGCTACAATTACAATTCTTGGCTCCTGCCAAAAAGATCCTATTGCAGAAACTGAAGATCCGAAAAAGTCACTAATCAAGATATCTGAAAGCTTCGCTATAGGCTCTGCAACTAAAGTTGAATTATGGTCCAAAACAATTCTTGGCACTGGTTATCAAAAATTATATATCGCACTCTATGATTCTACATCCAATAAAGTCATTACCAAAGCATCCGTGCAGATTCTACCCATGATGGATATGGTGATGAATGGAACTAAAATGTCACATTCTGCACCATTGGAGAATCCGGAAAATATGGATGCCGAAAACACGCTATTCGCATCTGCAGCAGTATTTACAATGCCTAGTAGCGGAGAAACCGGTAAGTGGAGTATACAAGTCATAGTAAAGAAGGAAAGTCAAACAAAATATGGAATTGCAAAAATAGATATTCAGGTTAAACAGTCTGAACCTGAAAGAGTTAAGTCTATTACCACAGCTGATGGATCCAAATTAGTTGTAGCTTATATCTCACCTTCAAGCCCAAAAGTGGGTATAAATGATTTTGAGATTGCCATTTTCAAAAGACAAGATATGATGGCTTTCCCTGCCGAGGATAATTATAGCATTACCATGACTCCTGAAATGCCGAGTATGGGACATGGCTCTCCAAATAACGTAAACCCGGTGCTTACAAAGAATGGCCATTATAAAGGCAAGGTAAACTTTACAATGACCGGCGACTGGAGAATCAACCTTGAATTAAATAAAGACGGAAAAACAACAAAAACCTTCTTTGACTTGTTATTCTAAAAGCATGAAATCTGTATTAAAAGTCCTTATATTGCTTAGTAGCCTGATCATTTCAGGCTACTCTGAGGCAGCCCAGCCTGTACAGGACACTATTTTCAAACGTTTAGAACTGAAAGAAGTTTTTATTCAAGGACATACACAAAGCAAACACCCCGGTTCAGCATTTTATCAGTCCTCCAGCCTCTCAAGCACTGAAGATATCCTATCAAAAATAGAAGGCGTCAGTCTTATTAGAAGAGGTCCGATAGGAATGGAGCCTGTGCTCCGAGCCTTCAGCGGAGGTCAAGTCAACTTAGTAATCGATGGCATGAGATTTTTTGGAGCATGTACCGATAAAATGGATCCGGTTACCATTTATACAGAACCAGTAAACCTGAAAAGTATCGATATTAAATATGCAGGCGATGGGATGGCAATGGGTCCTTCAATTGGCGGATCTTTGAATCTGAAACTAGCTGAACCTACCATCAATTCTGAGAAAAAAATGACAGGGACCATCGCTTCCGGTTACTATACGGCAGCTGCAGCAGTGCAGAACATTTTAGCACTTAATTATAGTTCAAATAAATGGGCATTACGGGTAAGCGGAGTTTATCGTAAAGCCGAAAATTACCGCAATGGGTTAAATCAAAAAGTAGATTTTTCGCAGTATGAAAAAGCGAATGCAAGTATTTCAGGCAAATATCAGTTAAACAGCAAAAGCAGCTTAAAAGCAGATGTATTACTAGATGATGGCTGGAATATTGGGTATCCTGCATTGCCAATGGATGTTGGTTTTGCAAGAGCAAGAGTTGCGGCTCTTACTTACACACATGAGCTTCCAAACAAGTTAATTAAAAACTTGGAAGCTAAAGTCTATGCAAACAGCATAAGACATGCTATGGATGATACCAAACGTCCCTTGGTACCAATTCATATGGATATGCCCGGAAAGAGTGATACACAAGGAGCATTTGTTCAAGCTCAATTGAAAAGCTCTGGCAAACATAGCCTGAGTATGAAATTGGACAGCTATCATAACCGAGTAAAGGCCGACATGACCATGTATGCCTCAAATAGTGCCCCAATGTACATGCTTACTTGGCCAACAAATCATCAAATAGTTAGCGGACTCTATATTCAGGATTTGATAACTCTTGATGAAAAAAACAGATTAGATTTTAAAGTACGACTGGACGCTGCATTCTCTAAGGTTAGTAATAAAATGGGACAAGATCAATTTGCTGTCCTAGGCTATGATGTGTCAAAACCAATTAATAATTTACTCAAGAACATCAATGCCGGTTATACTTATTTTATTGACTCAGAATTCAGTATCTATGCCAGTGCAGGTTATAGCGAACGTTTGCCAACCACTTCTGAACGCTTTGGATTCTACCTTTTCAACCGGATGGATAATCATGATTACTTGGGTAATCCTAATCTAAAAAAGGAACACGCATTGAATACAGAATTAAATTTTATCTATTCAAATAACAATATTTCTATTAAGTTAAGTGGATTTAGTAGCTATTTACAAAACTTTATCATTGGGCAAACACAATCAGGTTTAAGTGTAATGACTATTGGGGCCGATGGTGTGCGATCCTATAACAATATTCCTTCTGCAAGAGTTATCGGAGCTGAAAGTAGTCTGAATTATCACTTTGCAAACCACCACTTTATATTAAATAATACCTTAAAGTGGCTTAATGGTCAGGATAGTAATGGCAAACCACTACCATTGATTGCACCATTCAAATCAATAAGTTCCTTACGTTTTACTCATCATCATTTATTTTTGCAAGCAGAGTATGAGATAAGTTCAGCACAAAACAATGTAAGTGCGGACTTTGGGGAAAAGAGCAGTCCGGCTTTTTCTATAATTAATCTAAGAGCAAATCATACTTTCAATCTGAATAAATATAACTTGGAATTATCGGCTGGAGTAGAGAATCTTTTAGACATGGCTTATTATGAACACCTCGACTGGACTAAGATACTCCGTCCGGGAAGAAATATCTATACCATGTTGAGTATGAAATTTTAAATAAAATTGCCTGCTTGTTTTAAATCATCAATAACATGCTTAAATTCGCAAATTTACAAGAAATAGGTATCTGCATAATTTATGAAAGGTCTTAGAATAGCGATTAGTGGTTATGGTAGTATTTCAGCTTTAGGGATAAAAAGTGAATCTATTTGGAATAGATACCGGAATAGTCAGCATTGCTTTCATCAGAAAAATTTTAATGGCAATCAGGAATGGATAGCTCCACTATCTTCGGAGGCTCAACAATTAATTTCAGTTCTAGTTAAGGATAAGAAATATCAGCAACTCGATCCAAGTGTACTTTATGCAATTGCAGCTTCCAGAATTGCTGTAAAACAAGCCGGATGGGATAAAATTGAGGGTTTTGGCATTAATATAGGATCATCCAGGGGGGCAACTTCAAGCTTTGAAAAATACCATGGTGATTTTATTGAGAACGGAAAGCAAAAAGTAAATCCTCAAACCTCTCCAAGCACTACCCTCGGGAATATTTCAAGTTGGGTGGCTTGCGACCAAAATATAAGTGGACCTGTAATTTCTCATTCTGCTACTTGTTCTACAGCTTTACAATCTATAGCCAATGCAGCTGCCTGGATTAAAGCAGGTTTTTGTACTCGCTTTCTTGCCGGAGGCAGTGAAGCGCCATTAACGCCTTTTACAATTGCACAGATGAAGGCTCTAAAAATATATTCTGGGCTTGATAGTGATTATCCCTGCCAGAGCATGGATCTGAAGAAAGTGCAAAACACCTTAATTCTTGGGGAAGGCGCTGCCTGTTTTTGTCTGGAGCTCAATTCTGAAAAGGCTATAGCTTTTATCACTGGCATAGGTTTTGGAACAGAGATCATCAGTCACGGAGCCTCTTTATCTGAAAATGCCCTTTGCCTCCAAAAATCAATGCAGATGGCTCTGGAAGGTCATGATCCGGGCAGTGTTGATGTAGTCATCATGCATTCGCCGGGCACTATTTTGGGCGACAGTTCTGAAATGAAAGCCATTGAAACCATTTTTGGTCAATACAAGCCCATGTTAACAGGGAACAAGTGGAAAATCGGACATACCTTCGGTGCATCCGGTGCTCTGAGTCTGGAAATGGCTCTTTTAATGCTGATACATAATCAGTTTATACAGGTTCCCTATCTTCCTGAGCAAAAGGAGCAGAAACCCGTGCAAAAAATCCTCATTAACGCGGCAGGATTCGGTGGTACTGCTTTCAGCCTCTTGGTTGAAAATAATCCTCAAAACTGACCAAGATCATTTTTATATTTTGTTAAGAATCTAATTTTGCCCTATGTTAATTTACAAGCAATTCACCTTCGATTCAGCACATTTTCTCCCAAACGTTCCTGAAGGGCATAAATGTGCTAATATGCACGGACATACCTATGCATTGAGTGTTTTTGTGGAAGGGGAACCCGGTGAAAAAACTGGATGGATCATTGATTATGCAGATCTAAAAAAGCATATCAAACCCGTTATTGATAAACTTGACCACCATTTATTGAACGAGATCCCGGGCCTGGAAAACCCAACTAGTGAAATCCTGACAATCTGGTTATGGAACAAATTAATTCCCCTAATTCCCGAATTAAAAAGAATTGAACTCAAAGAAACCCCAACTTCAGGTGTGATTTACGAGGGTTGATTTCCTGTTTCTAAAATCACTAGGATCCGTCCAAAGCTGAGAAGTAATCTTTATTACTCTAACCTGAGATTCGATATAAGGAAGGTTAAACTAATGCGGTTAAAATTGGTCAGACAAGGCTCTGGAGCCAATTAATTTCATTTTTGAAAGCAATACCTGTGTGGCATAGGTCGGTTCAGCCCTTTCCTTCGGTTAGTTCCGGCAAGAAATAGCCTTCCGTTTCAAATTACCAGCAGCCGGAAGCTACCTCCTGCGGCAAGGTTTATTTTACCCAAAGCGGTATTTCATAGGGAGGGGCAGCCCGACAAAAGGACGAAAGCCATTTGAAATAAACCCGGGTGGCAGCTGTATCTTTTTGCAATTGAATTTCATGATATCTTTTAAATCTGCTGCAAAAAATACGGCAGAACACGGGAAGGCGCGACCAAAGAAGCACAGACCTTGCTTTCTAAAACCAGAAAATTATTCCATTCAAACTAAGCCTAGCAAGATTTTATATCGATCTCAGGTTAATATATGGAACCTGAGTCACCCTATTGATAAATACTTTTATAAAAATCTTCTAAAAATGTCATATTTTCAATGCGGAAAAATACCTCAAATGAAAAAACTCTATTTTGCTTTTATACTATTAATTGTTTACTCCTGCGGCGTCTCCCGAGAGCAGGCTAGTACATCAAAAAAGTCTAATCCAATGAATTAAAAATCATGAGTTATAATATCCATATCGGCAATCCTCCTTCTAAACCTGGGCTGATCGACATGGATGCCATCATCAAAACAATCAAAACCGAAGACCCTGATCTTATTGCCTTGCAGGAAGTTGATGTTAACACTGCCCGGTCCGGAAAGATTAATCAGGCAGAAATCATTGCAAGAAAACTTGGAATGAACTTTTACTTTGCAAAAACTATTGACCATGACGGCGGCGATTATGGTGTTACAATATTGTCTAAGTATCCAATTAGCGAAACAAAAACCCATCGTCTGACAACTTTGGCAGGAAGTGGTGGCGAACCCAGGGTAATTGCAACAGCCAGAATCCAATTGCAAAACGGGAAATATATTCGTTTTGGAGCTACCCATCTCGACCATTTGAAGAATCCTGTAAACAGAGAAGTACAGATTGATGAGATCAACA
>Ga0105055_10005996_pt1 | contig 16868 bp, 27 predicted proteins | sample BON03_FD_78090 | JGI IMG/M metagenome (GOLD analysis project Ga0105055, IMG submission 78090) | Freshwater microbial communities from Lake Bonney liftoff mats and glacier meltwater in Antarctica - BON-03 | ecosystem: Environmental > Aquatic > Freshwater > Ice > Glacier meltwater | place: Lake...
CTCTTCATCTCGCGTCTCTCCTGCCTACACCAAGCCCAACGGCACGCATACACGCATTAATTACGAAATATAGACTACTACTACTTCTCTACCTAGCACACGTCTTCCCTCCCTCCCTCCCTTCCTCCCTCCCTCCCTCCCTCCATCCCTCCATCTACCAATAATTTCTTTCCTCTTCTACCACAAATGTGTCTTTCTCCCTTCCCTTTTTGAGCTCTTCTCCCCCCTTCTCTCTCTCTTGACCCCCACCGAATTACGAAGGTAAAAAAAAGAAACGAAAAGAAAGCATCTCTCAATATCCTCCTTCTTCTTACCACCAACCCCTCTTAGATATATTTGCTTACTTAGCCGGCTCAGTCGTGTCGGCATCAGCGTCCGCATCATCATCATCATCCGACCCTCCCCCACACGCAGAAGTATCACAGCACGCCGTGCAGGTCCCCGCCACTCCAGCCTTCGCCCAGAAATCCTTCGTTCCACACCCACCAGCAGCAGGGCCCCCCGTGCACTGCACTGGCTCAGTGGCACCACACATAGAGAGAGACGCGCATTGCTTCGGCGTGCATCTAGCACAGGTCAAGGCCGGCTCGCACGTCTTGAGATCACAGCACGTCTCGCAAATGCCATTCAAAATGCCCTGAGGCCAATAACCCGCCTCCGTAGAACATCCCCCGACACTCGCCCCCTCCACGCAGGCATACCGACGGTTAGCACCACACACGCTTTGGACCTTGTGGCAGTCCTCCGGAGTGCATTGCCCGCAAGTAGGGGCCTGGCCAGCGCACCCGGCAAGAGTACAGAAATCAATGCACCCAGGATGTTCCCACGCGCTTTGCACCTTGGCGCAGCCGCCCTTGGCAAAGCCACCGACGCAGACAAAAGGGAAGGTGGCAGGGTCACAGCCGCTGTAAGTCTTGCACTCATCCAGGGTGCAGTTCCGCGCGGGGCCGCCGGCGACGGGCTTGCTGCTTGCGGTGGTGTTGCCCTTGGAGGAAGAGGAGGAGGAAATGACCAGCACATCCTTAGTCACCATATTTTGCCACCCAATAGGCGCCTTGGGCGAGTTGCCGGCCACGTCGTTCCCGGGGCGGGTGGTGGGGGAAGTAGGGCTGGGGGACATGAGACGCGCAGGCGACTCGGAGGCGGAGGAGGAAGAGGTGTTGGAGGCAAAGGCGACGGCAGTCAAGACAACCGCCACCAAAGCAGCAACCACCATACCGACCTTCCCACGGCTCCCGCGGCATCCCTCCTGCTGCTGGCGGCGGAAGACGCTGATGGTCGCGCCCTCCTCGCCTTGGCCAAGCTCTACGGCGCCGTAATTCCCGTGGTTGCCCGAAAGGGTGTTGCCTTCCTCCACGATGTCTGTGTGCGGCATTTTTACTGAGGTGTTCGGCTTGCTGTGTTGTGTGAGGAGAGGTGTGTGGTTCATTGGTGGGTTGGTACGGTGTGGTGGAGTGGGTGGCGGCGCATGGGGGAAGATTCAGCCGCTTGGGTCTTGAAGAGCTTCGGTGCGGGCGAAGAAAGAACACAGAGCGCCTTGTTGTGTCTTGTGTGCTTCTCCCACCACCAGCCAACCCCGTCGCTTGGCAGCGCAGTCCCAGAGTCCCGCATGCCTCAAGGAAATGGTGTCTGGGAGGTGTAAAGGGGAATGTGGTGGCAGGGGCATGTGGATTAGCCAAGTGCAAGCAAGCCAAAGAAGGAGTTTGCGTGTGGCCTCTGTGTGGCCTCGATGTTTGCTGCTCTTGGCCTCTTGGCCGTTGCTCAGGGCAAGGTCAAGCTTCTCTGTTCGCCGGCCAACAAAGCGAAGGCAATTCACTGAGCAAATTGTGCCACGTGTCTCTTTGTGTATCTAGCTCTCCGTTGTTGGTTCTCTTTTGGTTTCTGTATCCTATCGTCCTGTCGTTTACGCCATGCAACAAGGCTGCTGTCGTCCACTCATTCCACCCCCCTTCCTCCCCCACCAAAAAACCTTCCCGTCGCTCTTTCGCCACTCTAAAAGCCACTACCAGCGCCCTACATACACTAATAACCACACACAAATCCCGCTCCTCCAGAAAATCAAGCCCGGCCAGTTATTGCGCCCAACCATATCGTGCAACGATCGCTTCTTGCTCATCCCCATCCACCAGCTACCTCTAATCAACCTCCTCCCTCCTCTCCCCATCCTCCCTCCGTCCCTCCGTCCTCACTTTCCACTACGCTCTTACTTCTTCGTCGTCGTCACCACCTTGGACAAGGCCACCTTCTTATACTCGTCAAATGTGCCATTGAAGCGCTTGATGGCATTGTCGCCACACACAAAAATGTCGGAGGTGACTTGCTCGATGAAGTGCTGGTCGTGGGACACCACCAGGAGGCCGCCGCGGAATTCCTTGAGCTGTTGTTTTAAAAGGAAGTTGGATGGAAAGTGAGCATTTCTGCATATAAACTCTGGAAAATAAATCTATGAGAATGGAGGGAAATAGGGAGAGAAAGAGGGAACGCATCCATTTAGGGGGGAAGGGAAAAGGATGAAGAGAAAGCAGACATGAATCAAGAAGGACTTACCGCCTCGATGAGGGCTTGGATGGTGTCCATGTCCAAGTGATTCGTAGGCTCGTCCAGAATGACGATATGCGGCTTCCGGTGCGCTAGCAGGGCGAAGGCTGTGTGTATATGTGTGAGAAGTGAGTGAGCTGTGATTCAACCCCCCCCCCGGAATCATGCCCTCCCTCCCTCCCTCCCTCCCTCCCTCCCTTACCAGCACGGGACTTCTGCCCCCCCGACAAGAAACGCATGGCCTTCATCGCGTCATTGCCAGACAGACCGAACTTGCCCACCAGACTCCGCAATTCCTAGAGAAAGGAGGGAGGGAGGGAGGGAGGGGGGTGAGAAAGAAATATGGATCGATCGCGAGAATCTTTCTACTCTAGAGGATGACAAATAGAGAAAGGAGGGGAAATGAGTACAACTACATACCTGCTGATCGCTCTTCGGGAACATGGCCTCAAAATTCTCCACGGCGGACAAACGCAAATCAAACTGATCCCCGTGGTGCTGCGTGAAGGAAGCAAGCCGCAAATTGTGATGTCTGAAGATGTGGCCTTCGGTCGGACGGAGCTTGTCGAGGATGAGGTTGAGGAGAGTAGACTTGCCGGCACCGTTAACGCCGACGATACCTGGAGGGGGAGGGAGGGAGGGAGGAAGGGAGGGAGTGGGAGTGAGTATGAAGATGAAGATGTGGCCTTCGGTCGGACGGAGCTTGTCGAGGATGAGGTTGAGGAGAGTGGACTTGCCGGCACCGTTGGCGCCGACGATACCTGCGTGAAGTAGGGAAAAAGGGAGGGAGAAGTGAGAATGTGCGCACACGCAATCTAATTTCTCAGCAAAGACACTCCTCTCCTCCCCTCCCTCCCTCCCTCCCTCCCTACCTATTCTCGTCTCCAAATCCACCCCAAAATCGACATTCTCAAACAGCACCTTCCCCATCTCCACCGGCGGCCTCAACAGCATGGGCACCGGCACTGGCGGGGGCACCGCCTCTCCTCCCTCCTTCCCATCCTCCCTCTCTCCTTCCACGGGCTTCATCTTCTTTTTCTTCCCTTCTTCGTCCTCGATCGAAGCGCCTGGTTCCCTTTTAGGATAACCAAACGAGACTCTCTCGATGTTGATGACGGGCCGACCAAGAGGCTCGGGGGTAGGGAGGTGGAAGCGGAATTGAGCGTCGTCTTCGGGGGGTTCGACGACCTCGAGTTTTTCGAGGGCCTTGATCCGGGATTGGACGAGGGCGGCACGGTTGGCGTTATACCTAGAAAGGGGAGGGAGGGAGGGAGGACGGAGAGGGAGAGGAGGGGAAAATGTGAGATTTTGCTTCCTGATAATTCAATAAGGACATAATTAGGTAATTAATGAATTAAAAATAAATGAGAGAAAGACGAGAAAATATCAACGTTTGCTCCCTCCTTCCCTCCCTCCCTCCCTCCCTCCTTACCTGAATTTATCGATAAAATCCTGGATGTGCGCGCGCTTGGCCATGTTGGCCTCGTACAACCTCCGTTGGTTCTTGGCCTTCTCCAGCCGCACCGCTTCAAAGGTGTCGTAATTCCCTCGATAATACGTCAAGGTCTTATTCTTAAAATCCATGATGTCCGTAGTCACTTCATTCAAAAACGCCCGATCGTGCGAGACGAGCAACACAGTGTGTTTATACGTCTTCAGATACTCTTGCAACCACAACACAGCCTCTAAATCTAAGTGATTGGTAGGCTCATCCAGCAACAACAGGTCGGGTTCAATGAAGAGCGCAGAGGCAAGGGCCACGCGCATGCGCCACCCTCCGGACAAGTCGCAGGTGGGGGAGGCTTGCATTTCTAAGCTGAATTGGAGACCGTTTAGGATGGCAGCAGCTCTGTTTTTTGAGTTTTTGGAGGAAGGAGGGGAACCGTTAGATTTCTGAGTATTTTCCCGCTTTTCCGGTTTCGCGAACGCCCTTTACTAGCCACATCTCCCCCCCTCCCTCCCTCCATCCTTCCCTCCCTCCCTCCCTCCTTCCCTCCCTCCCTCCCTCCCTCCCTCCCTCCTTACCTGGCTTCGGCCGAGTTGGAGCCAATGATGTTGAGGCGCTGGTAAATCTCCGACAGCCGCTTCGAGTCCGCCTCCACTTCCTCTATAGTTTTGTGTTTAAGTGGTGGAGAGAATAGGTTAGAATGATTGAAACCAACAAACAAAAATTTGAGAAAATCAACCCTCCCTCCCTCCCCCCTTTCTCTCCCTCCCTCCCCTACGTACCAGCCGACGCCCCTCCTCCTCCCTCCTGGTCCTTCTTCTGCTGCCTCCGCACAATCTCCTTCTCCTCCTCCATCAGCGCCTCGCGCTCCACATCGCTCTGCAACACTGTTTCAAGCACCGTCTTCCCGCTTGACCTGACCTCTTGCTTCACGTGCAGCACACGATGATGGCGCGGAAAACCCTCGATTTCAAAGGCGGCAATATGCTTGAGCAAGGTGGTTTTCCCGATGCCATTGGCGCCGATCAAACCATACCTAAAGAGGAAGGAGAGGAGGGAGGGTAAGCCTCCGCTATTCTGCATCTTTCCCTCCCTCCCTCCCTCCCTCCCTCCCTCCCTCCCTCCCTCTTCTCAAACCTACCTTCGTCCATACGCCATCCGCAGGTCGGCATTGGAGAGCAGCTCCAGGCCAGCAAACCTGCAAAGGGAGGAAGGGAGGGAAGGAGGGAGGTTGCGTGAGTGTTTCGAGTAGGAGTGCTTCAAATCAGACTTGCCACTACTGTTGCTGCTGCTGCTGATGCTGCTGTTACTGCTGCTGCTGCTCCAGACGTACCTCAACACAAAGCCCAGCACATTGATGTCTTTTTCCCCGCACCCACTGCTATAATCGGGCAAGATCATCATCGACACCTGCTCCTCCTCTTCGTCCGACGACTCGTCCGCTTCTAACAACCGGCGTTGCTTGCGCTCTTGACGCTTGCTCAAGCTGTTGCTGTTGGTAAACTGTTTTTAGGGAGGGAGGGAGGGAGGGAGGAATTGAGAGAGGGGGGGAGGGGATGGTAAGCGAAATTCTATCGCAGCCACGCGTCTTCGCAATCACACACATACTCGACACAAATCAAGCAAGCATCACACCGAGCATGATCGTCAGCTCGACCAAAACGAAGAAATAAAAATAAATTAAAGACAAAATCGTACCTGGACATTGCGGGCTTGCCGGACCTTGTCCTTCCCCCACATCAAGTCCATCAACTTGGTATCGGTGGCCGTCGTATTCTCCTTGAATGAGAGAGGGGCCGAGAGCAAGGTGGGGGTGTCGTCTTGCCCGCGCGTCGAGGCAGCGCGTTGGTGGCTCACGTCTTTTGTGTCGGGAGGAAGGGAAGAGAGGCAGGAGAGAGATAAGTACATGATTTTGTAATGGATTATCTTCGACAAAATTATTTTCTCCCCCGCGGATGTAACAAACTTCGTCTCCTTTACTTTCCACCTTCCTGTCCTCCCTCCCTCCCTCCCCAACTGCTCACCATGCCCTAACGCCACTGACAAGGCCGAGGAAAGCCGCACACACAGCTCAGTCACCTCGGGGTCATCCTTCGCGTACTCCGTGCTCAGCAAAAAGGGTCCTACCGATGCCTCCAGGTCCTGTGGCTGTGTGATGCGTGTGGTGGGGTCGTGTACGTAGGGGAAGGTATGAGAGCGCGGGATAGGTGGTGGGTGGCTTGGCGCGTCCTGCGACCGCCACCATCTTGGTTTGACAGTGGAGCACATTGCACAACACTCGTGCGCGGGCATCCAGACGTCGCTCCCAGCGCATGGTTCACGCCCTTGGCCTCCGCCTCCACCTCCCCTCCCTCCGCCTCCCCACCCTCCTCTTCCTCTGCCGCCCCTGAGACCCAACTTACCCTTTGCAACGGGTCGTCCTCCAGCACACTAATAATGTAGTCGGCAATGTGCTCGTCCAGGCCGTCGAGCACTGTGTTAATCACGCCCTTGACCTTCTCCAAGTTGGCAGCGGCCTTGGCGGCCATGGCTCCTCCTTTGCTTGGGCTGGGCTGGAGTGAAGGGAGGGCTGTGGGAGGGAGGGGAGGCTGGGCGGGATAAGTGGTGGCTGGTGGGAAGATTCAAGCAAGGCACGATTAAGCACAGGTTGGTGGATAAGTCGTATGATAGAGGACGCGCCTTACACAGCACTCTACACGCACTACACAACGCAAGCACTCGCTCGAAATGCTTCTTTCTACGGCCCTCGACGGCATGCATTTGTCATCATCATCATTCGGGAATGAACCGATGGGCCAGCGTCAACAAAGCCTCCCCGCGCTCTGCCTCGTCTAACTTTCATTGCTTCATTGACTTCCCACCACACAACACACACACCACACTCACGCAGGCCCTTCCTATACTCTTCTACGTGTACATTGCCTGGGCATGGACCAGGCAGCGGCCTCGACAGAGTCGTGTACCAAAAATCGTGCTGCTGCGAATTTGACTTTCCCCGCGTTTCGTGGGCGCGGCCTGCTTGTTTTGGTCCCCAAAAAGACACCTACGCCTCTCCTCCAGCCAGGCACTGACCCATCTACACCCACACGCATCCACAGGCAAGACTTCTCGAGCTCGCGCCTGGGCGCTTCGGTCCCCTCCTTTGGTCCCGCGCCGCGGCCCTTGCTAGCACCATCATGGGTGTCTCCTGGTTTTTGCTGCTATGCGTCGGCTTGATGATTGTCATCTTGCTCATCGTCAACGTGTACATGCTCGTGCATTGGTCCCACCCAGACGACAAGAACGAGGCATACTTCCCCAAGGCCCTGGTGGTACGTGCATCGAGAGAGTGTGGGGTTGGTACGGGAGGCCCATGTGTTGAACGCGAATGCCGGTCTGCGGTGCTCTCCCTTCCCGCCTGCTGTGTGTATGTACCTTGCTCCTACTTTGCCGACATTCTCTTTCTCCTTTCTATTCCTATGATATGATCGGAAGCTGCTCAATTAGCTTACCGTGTCGCCGCCATTGGCCATCCGTCGCGCTGCCCTCCCTCCCTCGCCCTCTCACCCTCCCTCCCCCACACCACCACCACTACCCCAAAACTAGGTCTTCGGCCTCCTCCTTGCCGAAGCCTGCGTGCTAGCCCTACCCCTCGACGTGGCCAACAACAGCAGTAACATTGGTTGTGCCCAGGGATGGGTACGGAGTTGCGGTGGTCTAAACATGGGCCTGTTTTGGGAGATAATGTATGTGGTCGTCACAGTGTTGTGTGTGGCTGTCCTGCCGTTTGCTATTTTCTTCTACGAGGTACGTGTTTTAAGGACAAAGATGGAAGGATAGAGAGGGAGAGGGTTGGAGGGTACCATCGGGTATGATGCCTATTGTCGGCTGGCTCATCCGTCCCTCCCCCCCTCCCTCCTTCCCTCCCTCCGTCGACCGACGTAAAGTGCTTCTGCCTTTCCCTTTTCCCCAACCAATGCAGTATTGAAATGAAAACCTACATTCATTCACACCCCTCCTAATTTACTCACGCAGAGCGATGACGGCCTGACGGAGAGCAAAGGCCAAGCAGCCTGCACGGCGATCAAGTACACGATGGTCTGCCTCTTCGCTTCGGGGATGGTGCTGGGCCTCTGCTACTTCTTTGTGAGTACCTTTTGGTTTTTATTCCTTGCTCTACTATGCGTAGCTAGTGCTTTCCATCTATTCATCTCCTTTTCCCCTTCTTTTCTCTATTCACTTTGTCAAATAGTAGGCACGTAGCTCACCCTCCCTCCCTCCCTCCCTCCCTCCCCCCCTCCTTCTCCTAACCACAGATCGGACGCATCCGCCTCCCCGTAACCGAGTACCCCGTCAGCATGGTTCACCTCACCACCCACCCCCTCGCCACGGCCATGAACATCACCCTGGACACGGCCGAAACCGCTTTCGCGGGAGATGTGACCAAAGCCAGTTTTAGGACCTGGATGACCTTTCAATCTTCCTTCATTGTATATATGATAGCCCTTGTCTCTTTTGTGGGTTGGATTTTCTTCTCCGTCTTTGGTGGGGTGGGCCTTGCGGCGTTGCCTATGGATTTGATCACGGCGTTCACGACGAGGCCGAAGGCAATGTCGGCGGAGGAGTTGGCGCATGAGCAGTTGTTGTTGCAGACACGGGTGGCGGATTTGATTGAGGTATGGGTGCGAGGGAGGGAACGCGGGAGGGAGGGAGGGAGGGAGGGTGGGAGGGAAGGATAAGCTGAAGGAGCATGAAGCTGCACGCCAGCACAATGTCAGGTGTATTTTTCCCATGCACATTCTGTGCGTCCACGCCCTGTACTCCAAGCACACACAGACTCACCCCTCTCCCTCCCTCCCTCCCTCCGTCCCTCCCTCCCTCCAACCCCTCCCCTCCCTCAGGTCGGTCAACTCGTCCAATCCGAGCGCAAAGACCGTCGTTCCGCAGGCGGAAACTTTCTCACCCGCACCCGGGCCGAGCGAAACGAGCGCAGCACGATGAAGAGCTTCAAGCAGATGGTTTATTTGCTTGAGGATGACTTTGGGAGATTCAGCGCGGCGAAAAACATGGGCAATTACAACCCGTTGTGGCCCATCGCAATGCTGCTGATGGGGATCGTTTCCTCGGTTTTGACGTTGATGTGGGTGTCGCACGTGGTGGTGTACATGTTCTTCTTCCCGCCGCAGTCCCAGTTTTTGAATAAGTATTTCATTCAGTTCGATGAGTGGTTTCCGCTGTTTGGGGTGCTGTCTGTGGCGCTCTTTGTCCTCTACCTCCTCTTTTGTGTGGTGGCGGGCAACTTCAAGATTGGCGTCCGGTTTTTGTTTGTGGAGCTGCACCCGATGAAGATCAATGGCACGTATATGAACTCTTTCCTGTTCAACCTGATTTTGATCCTGCTGTGTACCTTTCCGATCGTCGAGTTTTCCACGTCGGCGTTTGCGGGGTACGCGCGGTTTAGTAATATCTATCACTTCTTCGGGGTGCAGATGAAGTACTTGGTGTTTTTCTCCTACTTCTACACGAACAATGTCTTTGTGGGCATCCTTTTGGGCTTCTGCTTCTTGTCCACGGGCTACTTTTTGATGACCCCTCGACAAAAGGTAATCAAGGCAGAAGACGTCAAGCAGACTTTGCGGCGAAGACGCAAAATTTCCAAGTTAGATAAAGAGTGAGAGAGAAAGAGGACGGGGTGGGGTTTATTCATGTATATGTATGCATGCGGGTTTTTGAGGTGGTGGGTGTGCGTGGGAATGGAAAGAGGTGGTGCCTCATGTATGTGCCTGCGAGACCCGCGGCCATCCGCTCCTAGCCTTGCTTGAGAAAAAACAAACAACGAGACAGAGACACAGAAAGGAGACGACACAAAGAACGAAAAGCGAATGTAAACTAAACTAAATGCGATTTGCTGCGCTTTTTGCTTTTGCTTTTGGTGCTTGTGCAGCGTATGGGCCAAGCTTGAGCGAGCGAGTCTCCGCCGCCCACGCACCCCCAACATGACTAGGCTAGATACTCCCCCGTTTGCATCGAATTTGGCTAACCCCAGCACCCGCCCCAACACACCCACACCACACCAAGAGGACGCCAAGCAGTATGCGGCGGTCGGCGGCCCTGGTGCTGGGCCTGTTGGCCTCGAGCGCGACGGCATTCTTCCTTGCCCCGGCGCCTCTGCATCATCATTCCTCGCCTTCAACCTGGGTCAAGGATGGGGCAGTGATCACGACGAGGGTACGTTATGGAGGCATGCGCTGTGTGTGTCTGTATGTAATTCATGCCTCTGTGTGTCTGGGCAAGACGCGGGTCTTCTTTGGTGGGGTTTTGGTTGCGTAAGTAATGCCTTGCCATTCTCAGTCTGTTGGGATGGCCAGCCCTCGGGCCGCTTGTATGATGCTGCTGCTGCCCTTTTACCATGGCTTTTCATTATCCATTTACGTTTACCCATTCTTCATTGTCTAATTCTGCTGCTGCCTCCTCACCATTATCAGCACAAATCTTAAATCTCTCCCCTCACACTCCTACCAAATCCCAGACCCGCACCAACCCCCTCTCCATGGGGCCCTTGAACGCGGCCAACCTCAAGAAGCAGCAAAAAGGCGGCAAGAAGGCCGGCAAGGGTGCCGGGGGCAAAGGCAAAGGCAGCGGCAGTAGCGGCGGTGGGAATGGCAACAGCGCGATCGACACCAACAAGCGCGAGTACATTTATCAAATGCACCGCATGAGCAAGACTTTTGGAAAAGGGGACGGGTCCAAGCCGGTGCTGAAGGACATTTCCCTCTCCTTTTACCCGGGCGTGAAGATTGGTGTGTTGGGCGGGAACGGCGCAGGGAAATCGACGCTGATGAAGATCATGGCTGGGGTGGACGAGAACTTCAACGGCGAGGCCCGGCCGGCGCGCTGGGCCAAGGTGGGGTACCTCTCGCAAGAACCGCAGCTGGAGGGGCCAACGGTGGCAGATGAGTTGGAGAAGGCCGTGGCGGAGACTAGGGGTTTGTTGGAGGAGTATGCTGACGTGAGTGGTTCATTAGGCAAGGCGGACCTGACGCCGGAGGAGCAAGAGAAATTGAGCACCAGGATGGACGAGTTGCAGAGTGCGATCGAGGCGAAAAATGGGTGGGAATTGGATAGGACGCTTGAGCGGGCGATGGACGCGTTGCGGTGCCCGCCGTCCGATGCGCTGGTCGATCAATTGTCGGGAGGAGAACGCCGCCGAGTGGCCTTGTGCCATCTTTTGCTGCAGCGCCCGGATTTGTTGCTTCTCGACGAACCTACCAATCATTTAGACTGCGAATCTGTTGCTTGGCTGGAAGACTTTCTCGCTGCGTTCACCGGTACCGTCGTTGCCATCACGCATGACCGCCTCTTCCTGGAGAACGTGGCTGGGTGGATCCTGGAGCTCGACCGAGGCGAGGGCATTCCCTTTGAGGGTAACTATTCTGGATGGCTCGATAGCAAGGCCAAGCGGTTGCAGCAAGAAGGGCGAGACGACGATAAGCGAACAAAAGCCCTAACGCGCGAGTTGGAGTGGATGCGCATGTCCCCCAAGGCGCGCCAGATCAAGGCCAAGGCGCGCATTACGAACTACGAGCAGATGGTGCAAGCCGACGAGGATGCGCGCGCGAACGCTCGTGGGGGGCCTACCAACATCTACATCCCTCCTGGTCCTCCATTGGGGAAAGTGGTCGTCGAAGCCGAAGGACTCGCCAAGTGGTATGGGGATCGTTTGCTCTGGGACAAGGTGTCGTTTTCGCTGCCCCGCGGAGGAGTGGTGGGCGTGATTGGTGCCAACGGTGTGGGGAAGTCGACGCTGTTCAAGCTCATTGCTGGGCTGGAGAAGCCGGACCAAGGTACGCTCACCATCAGCGACAAGGTCAAGGTGATGTACGTGGATCAGAACCGTGAGGGATTGGCGGATCCGGATAAGACTGTGTACGACACGATAAGGGAGGGCATGGAGGAGATTGAGTTGGGGAACAGGGTGGTGAACGCTCGCCAGTATGCAGGCTGGTTTAACTTTAAGGGGGTCGACCAGCAGAAGCCGGTGGGCGTGTTGTCCGGAGGAGAGAGGAACAGGTTGTGCTTGGCGCAGACGTTAAAGCAAGGCGGCAACCTGTTGTTGCTCGACGAGCCTACGAATGACTTGGATAACGACACTTTGCGTGCGCTGGAGGATGCGATAGAAAATTACGCCGGATGTGCTGTGATTATTTCACACGACCGGATGTTCTTAGATCGGGTTGCTACGCACATTTTGGCGTTCGAGGACGATGGGAATGTCACGTGGTTTGAGGGCGACTTTAGCGAGTACCAGCGTGATTTGATAGCGCGGAATGGAGGAGTGGAGCCCAAGAGGCCCAAGTTTAGGCCCTTACCCACTGTATAAGGGTTGCAAAGGGGAGTAGGGAGCAAGAGAGGAATGGATAGAGTGGGTATCCTAAGAAAGTCTCAAAAGCAAGAAAACGTCGAAGAGGAATGGACAGAAGTGAGTTTATGACTAGCGCGATATTTTGGCTTTTCAGCGCGAGGTTTTGGCTTTGAGTTTTCTTTGCTTTGTTTTGTTCCCCTATTTTCGTGCCCAGAATAACAGCTTCGAGCAAAATGACCTGCCTAGAGCGTGGTGGAGGAATGCTTTCTCAGCGGCCTCCCACACGGGGGTACGCACAGAGTATGCCGCTCTTGCCTTCAAGGCGGCCATGTTAGTTTACACTTGCGACCGCGGAGAGAAGAGCGCCTTTGTGAAAGAGGAGATTGTGCGGCTCGACGGCGTTTCAGATGGACGAATTTAACAGCAAAGAGAGAAGCACTCGCAGTGTGTGAGATTGAGGGAAAAGATACAAATTTGGAGATTGAGGTCTCAGGTCGGGAAAATAGACTACTGCGCCCATGCACACGACTGCCAGGTCGGGAAAAGATACTCTGGCCCATGCACCACAGTATACGTTATGTGTAGCGCCAGTGTTACGCTCTTTAGACCGCCTTTTGGTTGTCCTTGTAAGAGTAGTACTCGTCTAGGAATGCCGCCAGGAGGTTGAAACGCTTTTCTGCGCGTACGTATGTCTAAAGGGTGCAGCCTAAATGGTCGGGACGCGGGGGGAACAGGCTAGTTTCAAAGGAAATGGTAGCCAGGTTTTGCCAGTAGTACCGTACAATGCTTTTCAGGGAGACAAGAGCAAGACCCGGGTGAGCACTTTCAAGCAAGGTGAATGTTCAGCCGGTCTAATATGTACCACGCGCGCACGCCTCAATTTATTCAAGAAGCAACAAGTAGCCTTGCTGGGTTTCAGCGGCAAGCAAAAGAAGAGTTTGTGCTGCAACGTAAGACTGTAACTCCATATATATATATGTACTTTTTTGGTGTTGATTCCATTCCTCTTCTTCTTTTCTCTACTCATCTCATTCATTCATCGTCCCTTTCCGCGTGCCTGCGCCGGCCGGAAGGCGGTTCAAAATATTCATCTTTAACAACTGCTGCTGCTCCTTCTACTTGGTCTCTCCGCCAGTGCCTGTAGTATTGCTGGTGGAAGATTCCCCTGCCCCTCCTGCTCCTCCTGCCCCTGCAGCCTCAGCGGCTGTCGACCGCACCCAGACTTTGTGGTGAGTCATGCGGCCCGTCGCTGAATTTCGGATCAGAGAGCGATTATGCGTTACTGGAGGAGGGACAGCGCAAGCGGAGGAGGAAGAGGAGGAGGAGGAGGAGGAGGGGGTGGTGCTGGTGAGTGGAGGTGGGGAGGGAATGACTGCGCCTCGTGTGACCTGTGGCGCAGTAGTGGTGGGTGTAGAGGCCGAGACACCTGCTGCTGTTGCTGCCGCTGCAGCAGAAGGCGTGAGGACCAGAGACATGTTTTTGCCTCCACCCCTTCCTCCGGGCCCTGCCCACGACGTTGTAGAAGGAGGGAAGGAAATACGTGGCGGATAATGAGAGTTGGGGGTATGGTGGCGGAAAGAGCTTCCTCGTCCTCCCCCCCACCCTCCTCTTATAGGTCCATAACCACCGCTGCCACGGGGAGGGCCTCGAGGATGGTAAGGAGGGGCAGAAGACGAGAGCGCGGGTGCTGCTGCTGCTGCTGCTGCTCCTCCTCCTCCCCTCTCTCCTGATGGCGGTGATGACGATGAAGGTGAGAAGGATGAGCGGGAGGGAGTTGTGGCCTGCATGTCAGTGGGACTATCGCTGCTTCGACGCTCGTCCCACCCTCCCTCCATCCCTCCTCCTCCTTCTTCCCCTCCACCTCTTGCTACTGCATGTGCTGCTGCTAATTTCGCTGTAGTCAGCGTGTCCTTGAACGTTCCTACCCCTCCTCCTCCTCCTCCTCCTCCTCCTCCTCCTCCTTGCCCCAAACCTGTAACCCTAAAAACGGTCGGCTTCTCCTCCATCCGTGCAGCAATGTAGAAGGAAGAGGCGACATAGGGTTTGAAGGAGGGCTGGATGGAGGGAGGGGGAGGGGACAAAGCCGCGTTCCTCACGTTCTTCACAAAACGGGCGTCGCGCTCTTCTGATCGCCCACGCTGCTGCTGCTGCTGCGGCTGTTGGCGCTGTTGGTGCTGTTGGGGGGGTCGCTCTTGTGACCTATCCCACTGTTGTTGCTGCTGCTGCTGCTGCTGCTGCAGCTGCTGCTGCGGTTCTCGTTCTCGCGACCGCGACCGACTGCGTCCTCGTTGTTGGTGTTGAATGACGGTACGTTGGTACTGCTGCTGCTGCTGCTTCTGCTTTTGCTGCTTCTGCTGCTGGTGTTGCAGCTGTGGCATTCTCACCACCTCCACCACTCGCCCCTCCTCGCTGGCAAATGTGCCCACCCCATTCGTCCTACCACCAAAATCTATCGCTCCTCCCCCTCCCCCTCCTCCCCCTCCTCCTCCTCCTCCACCGCGTGCAGAGTTGGCCGCCGCAAAGCTTCCCCAAAACGTCCTCCCTCTTCCCCCTTCTCCTCCACCTGCTGCTGCTGCTGTTCCCACTGCTGCTCTTTCTTCTGCTCCTGGTGTTGCTACTGGCACACAAACAGAACGCACGGACTGCTGCAAAGCTGAGGAGAAGAGTCGACCCCCCATCCCTCCACCTGACCGGGAGCTGGAAGAGGACGAGGAAGAGGAGGAGAGCGTGCGGGTGTGTCGATGGTGGTGGTGGTGCTGCTGCTGCTGGTGCTGCTGCTGCTGCTGCCCATGACGACCTCGATTGTCGTGTTCATAAACTACACTAGCACTTCCGCGCCTTCTTTGAGGCTGCTCTTCCTCCTCCTCTTCTTCTTCCTGCATTTCCTCCATACCATCACCCTCCCCACCCTTCTCCTCCTCGTTAAACATTTCTGCATACTCCTCTTCTCCCTGTCGCTGCTGCTGCTGCTGCTGCTGCTGCTGCTGGAGCTGCTGCTGCTGTTGTTGCTGGAGCTGCTGCTGCTGTTGTTGCTGCTGCTGCTGCTGCTGCTGCTGCTGCTGCTGCTGCTGCTGCTGCTGCTGCTGCTGCTGCTCTTCCATCAACGCCTGCATCTCCTCCTCCTCCTGCCGCAGCACCTCGTGCGTCTCGCACAAATCTCGGACGTATTCACACAACCATTCCCGAAGCGGCGTCGCCACGGAAGCACCCAACAAGTCTTCGATCGCCGTGCCGACGTCCTTCATTTTCTTGCGGTTGCTTAGGACCATGACGCAGATGTACTCGACGAGCGTGGCGTCGGCGTCGGCGTCGTCCGCTTCCATGAGAGCATTCAGTTGCCGGGTGAGGGCGTCCTGTGATGGGGCGAAGGGGTGGGGGAGAGGGGTTGGGCGGTGGTGAGGAGGGAGGGCGCGCACAGCGATGGAAAACGTGGGGAGGGGTGCGGGGGAGCAAGGGTGGGAGGCTGATTTGAAAGGCAAGATTGAGCACACGAACCTTAAATTGAGCCGTCTCCTCCTCCGAGGCGTTCCCCGCCAAGCAGAGGTCCGCGTCCTCCACGTCGTCCATGGCTTTGTAGGTCTGAGGGCGGCGCTGTGCGATTGGAAATGGAAGAGGGGAGGCAAGAGGTTAGATGGAGAGAGAGATGCTGATGCCCGGATTCAGAGCCCGCGGGCCTTGCTCGCCACACAAGCACCCGCAGCCTAGCAGCACCACGCATAGATAACCTGTGCTGTGAGGGTGCTTGTGTGTGTCCTGGGCGTGTGTTCGAGAAGGATAGATGGCTTCGAGCTCGCCAACAAACCGCTTGCATGTGGGCCGCCTCCCACCCCACCCTCCCTCTCCTCATTCACACCACCCCGCCCGAACACCACACACAAACCCACAGACCTTGCCACTGCCTGAGGATAACGACCACGACCTCTTCTTTGTCTTCTGCCCTTGGTGACCCCACATTTGTCTTGCTGCTCACGCCTTGTTGCCCGACACATCCCAGCTCCTTAGGAGTACCCCCCACAGACGACCACTGTGTGCAGCACAAGCCAACGCAAGAAGACGCATAATGGAGGATTACGCCACGCTGAGCTACCGCGACCTGCAGAAGCTGTGCAAGACGCACGGTTTGGTGTGCAAGGGCAAGACGGATGAGCTGCGGGCGAGGTTGGTGGCGCACGTTACAACCCAAGCTGGGACGCAAGCAGAGATTGATGAAGGCGAGGCGCAGCAGCAGCAGCAGCAGCAGCAGAAGGCGAACGAGGAAGACGAGCAAGTGGGGGAGGCCATGGATGTTGCGAGGGAAGATGCTGACCAGAAAGACGAGGAGGTCGCCGCTGCGTTTGAGGCTGCTACTGCTACTGCCGGCCAGGACGACATGTTCTCGGACATGCCCGACCTCGTCGCACAGCCGACAGCAGCAGCAGGAGCAGCAGTAGCAGCAGCAGCTCAGCAGCAGCAAGAGGAGCAGGAGGCAGAGGAGGGGGAAGGGTCCAGGAGCACCAGCACGAACGTGACCAAGCGCAAGGCCGACACTTCGATCCCCACCAA
>Ga0105055_10005997_pt1 | contig 16862 bp, 13 predicted proteins | sample BON03_FD_78090 | JGI IMG/M metagenome (GOLD analysis project Ga0105055, IMG submission 78090) | Freshwater microbial communities from Lake Bonney liftoff mats and glacier meltwater in Antarctica - BON-03 | ecosystem: Environmental > Aquatic > Freshwater > Ice > Glacier meltwater | place: Lake...
GGGGGGGGGGGGGGGGTGGGCGGCCCGTCTGGCTGTTTCGTCCCCCCCCCCGGTCCCCCCCCCCCTCCCCCCCGCCCCTCCCCCCCCCCCCCCCCGCTTTTCTTTTTTTCTGTTTTTCGTGGCCACCCCATGGCTCGCCTTTTCTTCCCCCCGCGTACCACCCTCCCCCTAAACCAGCCATTACCTCCGTGTTTTGCTTGGGGGCGTGCGTGTTGTAAAGAAATAGCCTAGTGTAATGTTTCGGCTGCGCGGCCGCCGCCGCCCCGCCCCGCCGCCGCCGCCGCCGCCGCCGCGCCGCCCGCCGCCCCCGCGCCCGGCGCCGCCGCCGCCCCCTCCCGCGACTGCAGCGTGCTCCAGATCTGCCACTTGTGGTCCGCCCGCTCCGCCCCCTGCACCGAGGGCGCGCCGGCGCCGTACAGGACGCGGCAGGCCACGGGCAGCGGGACGTGCACAAGGGGCGGCACGCAGGCCAGGGTGGACTGCTGCACGCTGCTCAGGCCGACGACCTCGGCCCACTTGGCGCGCGGGTCGTGGATGGTCGACAGGTCGGACGGCTCGGGGACGGAGATCATGTTGACGCTGCGGATTTCGTTGAGGGGGGGGGCGGGGGGTGTTTTTTGGGTCGCGGCTCGGAAGAGGGGTCGTTGGCGTTTCTTCTCTGAGCGAGAGGGAGCGCGAGCGCGTCCGACGACGCAGCGCCGCCCAACAAAAATGCAGCGTCGCAAAAAAAACCTCCGCGCCGTCTCACCACTCGTACGCCCAGTAGACGTAGAGCACGAGGAGCACGAGCCAGAGGGGTATGGCCAGCGCCCAGTGCTTGCTCGGGTAGTACGTGACGCCCATCGCGTGCAGCGCGCTCTCGGGCAGCACGGCCCACAGCAGGAACGCGACGAACGCGACCGCCGAGGCGATCCACCCGGCGAAGCCGTAGACCTCGACGCTGGACGCGGCGCCCACGTTGGCGGTACCGGGCGGTGGTGGCGGCTGCACTGGTTGATGCTGCTGCTGCTGCTGATGGCGCCGGCGCGCAGCGGAGGATGAAGCAGAGGGCTCCGTCGGAACCATTCTCGTTTCGATTTCGCTCGTCTCCTCCTGGCGGCCATCGTCGACGACGGTCGTGAACAGCGGTCGCGTGGTTTTGAGTCGGGATGGCAGAGCAAGTTAACTGCGGCGCGGGCGGCTTTCCAACTGCCGGCGCCAGACGCCCGAGGCGTTCTTTACACGCCATCTCACGCCTCGTCCTGCCCCGCCGCCGCCGCCGCCGCCGCACCCCCCTTGTAGATCCGGTACGCCGCCAGCCACAGCGTCCCGTTGCCCACCACCGTCAGGAAGGCCTGCAGCGCGACCAGGCCGTCCAGCTGGGGGCTGTTGTAGAAAAAGTGCCAAACGCAGGCGCACAGGGCGGAACCCAGCGCCGGCACCATCCCCCACGTCAGCCCCTTCCAGCGCTCGTCGCCGACCGCCTCGGCGTAGCGCCACGCGAGGGACATGGCGATGACCCACTCGGCCACGGAGGAGACGTGGATGGCCCAGGTGGGCAGGGAGAGGGCGTTGGCGGGCTCGGGGAAGAGGGCAAAGGCGGAGGAGGGGAGGGCGGCGGCGGCGGCGGCTGCCGTCGCGGCGGTTTGGGCGGCTTCGGCGGCGGCGGCGGGGGGGGCGGACGTGAGAGTCGTCGCTGCTGCTAGGAGTGCTGCTGCTGCTAGAGTTGCTGCTGCTGCCGTTGCTGCTGTTGTTGACGTCGTTGTTTTTGATGGTGCGGATGCGAGGCTGGGGGCGCCGCGGGGCGCAGCGGTGGCGGCGAGGCGGCAGCGGCGGCGGTGCGCGTCGTCGCCGGCACCAGCGCCACACGCCGGCCGCGCTGGCCTCCTTGCCCCTGCTGCCCCCCCCGCCGCCGCCCCTGCCCGCGCAGGCAGCTGCCTCTGCGCGATGGCCTGCTGCATCATTGGCGGCGGCCTGATGGAGACAGGAAGACGAGGCAAAAAAAGCTCCAAAAGACGACGTAAAAAGGGAAAAGCGCGGAGAGAGGAGCGCAGACGTTTGCTGATCGAGGGATGCGCGCTGCTGGTGGGTTTGGTGTTGGTGCGTGTGGTCAAGTGGCGATGAGGGAGACGTGCGCGTCTCTCCGATGAAAAGAGAGCTTCCCTTGGTTTTTTTGTTTTTTGTGCGCGGCGCGGCAACTGGAGCGCGCGCCCGACGCGGCGCGGCGCCAAGACAACGCCGGTCGGTGCGCGCCCCCTCCGCTCTGCGTCTAGGGCCGCGAATGTTCCGCTATGCCACATCTCTCCTGTGCGCAGGCACAAGACGTTGCGATGATGCTGATGATAATCACACAAGAAGAAGCAAATCAAAGAAAGGGCGGACAAAGCCACGCCGCCCGAGAAGAGGCGAGGCGCCCCTCTGAAAACGGCCACCGTGAGCGCAGACGGCCTGCTCGGAAAAAAACAAAACAACCGACCCACGGGACAAAATCTAGGCGCTCGACGACGTGGTCGCCCACTGCGCCAGCATGGCAGCCCCAAAGCCAGTCGGCAGCCCCTCCTTCTCGCTCCACACGGGGCCCGCCATGTCGACGTGGGCCCAGTCGACCCCCTCCTCTACAAACTGCTGCAAAAACAGCGCGGCCGTGATGCTGCCGCCGTACCGGCCCGCGGTGTTGCGCATGTCGGCCACCGGGGATTTCAGCCCCTCAAAGTAGGACGCCTCGAGCGGCATGCGCCACACCTTTTCGCCAGCGTCGCGCGCCGCGGACATCACAGCGCCGGCAAAGGCGTCGGAGGGCGAGTAGAGGGCGGCCACCTCAGTCCCGAGCGCGACCATGCACGCCCCTGTGAGGGTGGCGATGTCGACGATCTTCTTGGCCCCGGCCTTGTGCTGGGCGTACCACATGGCGTCGCACAGGGTGAGGCGGCCCTCTGGTTTTTTTTTTTTTTTTTCCGTTTGGTGGGGTCGGAGGGCGAATGTCGGGGGTGGTTCCGGGGGGGGGGGCGGGAGCTTGAGGGCAAGGGGCGGGTGAGTGCAAACAACCTCGGCGGCGAGAATAGCGGGAGAGGGGAGGGACAGGGGAGGGGTCACGAGCGCAGAGAGGCGGCGGAAGTTCGACGCAAGTGCGACGAAAAAACAAATTTGGACAAGAGGAATGGACGGGAAAAACAAATTTGGACAAGCGGAATGGACGGGAAAAACAAATTTGGACAAGCGGAATGGACGGGAAAAACAAATTTGTGGACAAGCGGAATGGACGGGAAAAACAAATTTGTGGACAAGCGGAATGGACGGGAAAAACAAATTTGTGGACAAGCGGAATCAAGCGGCGCTCTCGCCCCTCCCTCCCTCCCTACCCTCCCTCCTCTCTCTGAACAAATGATGAATGACTCACCGGCGTCCGTGTTGTTGATCTCGACCGTCTTGCCCTTGGCCGACGTCAGGATGTCGCCCGGGCGCAGGCCCTTGCCGCCGACCATGTTCTCGCAAGACGCGACGATGAAGTGCACCTCGACGCCGGCGGGCTGCGTCCCGGCGAGCACGCGCGCGGCGCCGAGCGTGGCCGCGGCGCCGCCCCTGTTTTTTTTTTTTCGGTTTCGTTTGGTCGGTTTCGTGCAAGGGGGGAAGATGAGTCGCGTGAGAGAGAGGATGCGAGAGGGGGGAGGGGGCGTAGAGGATGGGCGGCCGAAAAAGAGCGGCACAAGCAGTCGGAGGCGGGCCGAAAAAGAGCGGCACAAGCAGTCGGAGGCGGGCCGCGGCAAAAGGCGCGGGGCTCCCAAACATCGACGGAGGGACGAAAAAGAAAAGGCGAAAAAAGAAAAGAAAAAAGAAAAGCAAACTCACATGTCAAACTTCATCAGCTCGATCATCGACCCCGCCCCCGCCTTGAGGTTGTACCCGCCGCTGTCGAACGTGAGGCCCTTGCCCACGATCGCCACGGGGGTGGCCGCCGACCCCCCGCCGCGGTAAGTCAGGTGGATAAATTTAGGCGGCTCGAGCGACGCCTCCGACACCCCCAAAAAGCAGCCCATCTTGAGCGCGGCGCACTCGTCCGCCTCGAGCACCTTGAGCTCGAACTTCCCGGGCGCCAGGGACGCGATGTGCTTGGCGGCGTCGGCCAGGTGCGTCGGGGTGCACACGTTGGGCGGCGCCTCGACGAGGTAGCGGGCGAGCAGGTTGCCCGCGGCGCCGGCGGCGGCGCGCGCGAGCGCGGCGGGCGCGTCGGCCGAGGCCGGCAGCGACAGGAAGGCGAGGGACCCGAGGCGCGGGGCCGGCGGGTGCGCCGACTTGAAGCGCGTCGACTCGTAGGCCGCGACGAGGGCGGACGAGGCGGCGCGCTGCACGCCCGCGGGCGTCAGCGAGCCCGCGGCCAGCGAGGGGAACGCCAGCGCCGCCGAGCGCAGGCGGCCGCCCTTGCAGAGCGCGCCGACGGCGGCGCCGGCCGACGCGAACGGCGACCCGCCCGCGGCCGCGCCGCCCGGGCCACCCGCCAGGGCCCCCGCGGCGGTGGACGCGGCGGACGCGGCGGCCGCGGCCAGCTTCTCGGCCTTGCCCAGGCCCACCAGCGCGACGTTCTTGGGGCCCTTGGCCGCGCCAAAGAGGCGGAGGCACTTCGACGGCGCCCCGGGCTTGCCGTCAAACCCCCCGCCGGCAAGGATCTCGGACAGGGCGCCGCCCAGCGCCGCGTCCAGGGCCGCGAGGGCCGCGGAGCCGGGCGCGATGCTGGCGGAGAGGGCGGCCTTGGACGCCGGGTCGCGCGACACCTCGAGGTCGTCCTCGCAGACGGCGATGGCGAGAAGGTCCCCGGAAAAGTCGGCGGCGGCGGCGGCGCCGTCGGCCGAGAGCGCGGGGAGGGTCGGCGGCTCGAAAGCGACGGCGGCGACAAAGGGGGCCATGTCGATGACGCGGCCGCCGGGGCCCGGGGTGGCCTGGGTGGCCATGGCGCGGCGGCGGGAGAGGAGCGCGGCGCCGAGGGGCGGCGGGGCCGGGGCGGCGAGGCGGCGGCTGGGCGGGGCGGAGGCAGACGGGGGGGACGGGAGGCGGGCGGCGACGAGCGCGCGCGCGGGCGGCTTGGCGGCGGCGGCGGTGGTGAGGCGCCTGGTTTTTGTGCGTGGGGGTTCGTCGTTTTGTGGTGGGAGGGCAGGGTTGCTTCGTGATGGCGGGGCGATCGGCCGATTCGATCGAGACGTGCGGCTCGGCCGACGGACCCGGCGCTCGCTCGGGGTTGGAGAGGGAGACTGGCGCGCGCGGAAGAGGCCTCTCGCGGGACCACAAAAAGAAAAAAAAAAACTCACACTACGCGCGGCAGGCAGCGCACGATCATTCGTGTTTGGGGGAGGAGGCGGGAAGCGCGAGGGCGATCGATCGATCGGTCGCTAGCTTGAGGAGGAGAGTGGGTTGTGGAAGGCTGGGTGTTAAATGGTGAAAAACGTTTTGTTTTTGCGGGTTCCGTCTCGCCGCCGCCGTCGTCGTCCTCCTCGTCCTCTCTCCGCGATCATCCTCCTGGACACGTCAGTTGCAGCCCGGCGTCGTCTGGGCGTCGGCGTACACGAGCCTTGCCGACGCGCGAACAACCTGCGGGCGCGGCAACATCGGCGTCATCGCCGCCAGACCCCAAAGCCCCCCCCCTCGGTCGGCGCAAGAGTCGGCGGGGGGGGACGTGCACGGCGACGACTCTTTTTTTCCGGCGCTGTTTGGTCCGTCTGTTCTCCCGGGGCTTTTCGGAGGGACGGACGTGCGGCGTCTGCCGCCGCCTCTTGTGCGCCGCGGTTGCCGCTGCCGCCCACGGAAAACGCCGACGTCCGCGCCGAGGCCCCGCCGCCAACCAACGACATGGCGCGACGCAAGTTTGTTCTATAGTTTATTTCTTCTACAGACTTGCACGCGACTTGCACGCGACTTGCACGCGCGTAAGAGGGCGCGTCGATATCCGACACGTATGAATCGTCGCTACCGCGCCTCGAACTGCACCACGCGGTTGGTGCGCTTCTTGCTGAGGATGCGGAAGCCGCACGAGCGGCAGACGATGGGCTCGGACGGCTTGAGCTTGACCTCCTCGCCGCAGTTGCCGCAGATGTAGGGGGTGGCGATGTCCTGGGGGAGCGGGCCGAGCCCTTGGCCGGCGCCCGGGTAGGCCTGCATTCTTTCTCGGGCTTTTTGTGTTGGCGTCGAGGACGAGCGAAGGGCGCGCGCGCGCGCTCGCGCGCGACGACGACGGCGACGGCGACGGCGACGGCGACGGCGACGGCGACGACAACGACGGCGACGACGGGCGGCGGAGCGCTCTCTCTCTGGCCAAGCAAAGAGAGCGAGAGGCGCGGAGGCCACTCAGGTAGGGCGACTGATGCAGGTGGTGATGTGGCGCGGCTCGAGGGCTGACAGGCAGGAGAGGCTGCGCGTCGCAAATCGGAGAACGGGCGGCGCAATCGCAATCGCAATCGCGATGTCGAGTGTTTGTGTGTGTTTGTGACCTTGAGAGGCGCGCGCGCGTGTTTGGATTGTCTGTGAGCGTGTGAGGTCGTCGGGCGTGATTGTGATTGGCCGTGGTGGCGACAGCGGGCTAGAAGGGGGCAGAGAGGGAGGAGGAGAGAGAGGACAGACAAGAGTGTCTGAAGAGCCATCCCCCTCGCAACACAAGCAGCCGTACTCTTGACCACACACAAGCGATTGCACCAGCCCGACCTCGTCCGATCCCGAGGTGGGCGCACAAATCCCACACAACGCTCGTGTACCGTCGATTTCTTGCGCTGCCCCCACCACAACCAAGCAGCAGCAACTTCACAGCGACCCGACAACACCATGACCCCGAGCGCAACCCAAACCGCGGCCGCCCCCAGCAAGCAGCCATCCGAGCCCGAGCCCGAGCCGCGCTCCGAGCAGGAGGTGCTCGCCCGCTTCAACGAGCGCCGGCAGCAGGTCGCGTCGCTGGCGCAGCGGCTCGGCGACCTCGAGGCCGAGGCCGCGGAGCACGCGCTGGTCGAGCGCGCGCTCGCGCCCATGGAGCCAGGCCGACGGTGCTACCGCATGGTGGGCGACGTCCTGGTCGAGCGCACGGTCGGCGAGGTCCTGCCGGCCGTGCGGCGCAACCGGGAGGGGCTCGAGGGCGTCGTCGCCGCGCTGACGAGGCAGCTTGACGAGCGGCAGACGGATTTAAGCGCCTACCAGCGGCGGTACAACATCCGCGTCAGCGCGGGCGGGGGCGGGGGTGGTCCTGGAGGAGGGGGGCAGGGGCCGCCGCCGGCGCCGGCGGCGGCCGGGGGCAAGGGGCCGGCCGGGGTGCTGGCGGGCGCGTGAAATAATTGGGCGCTGCGGCGGCGGCCGCCACGCCGGGGACGCCCGCACTTTTGTCGAGCGGGGGGAGAGGAGTGCGAGGACGGTCGGGGGAAGAAGACAGACGAGGCGGGACGATGGTGCCGGAAAAGGCAACAGGTTGCTTTGTTTACCTGTCGAGAGGGAGAAGAAAGCCGATCCTTGGCGGTGGGCGGTGTCTTCGCCGCGGCCGCGCGCGACGCGCACGCGCACAGAGGGCGCGCTAAAAAAATAAAAACGAACAAAGCAGGAAGAATCAAACAAACGCGCGTTGCAAACAATAAAATAACGATCATCCCATCCTCTGCTCCTGGAGCGTCACGCCCGCGACGGCAGCGGCCAGCGCCGCCGCGACCGTTCCGCCGCTGCCACCGCTGCTGCCGCTGCCGCCGCCGCCGCCGCCGCCATGGCCGCCGCCGCCGCCAAACGCCAAAGAGCCAAAGTCTCCGCCTCCGCGGCCTGCCGCCGCCGCGGGCGAGGGCGCGGGCACGACGACCGTGATCGTGGTGACCAGGCGCGGCGGCGGGGTGGGCGCCGAGGACGAGCGAGGGCTGTCCGGCGCGCCGCCCGTGGCGTCCGAGACGCGCCGGGGCGAAGCGCCGCCGCCGCCTCCGCCGCCGGCGCCGGCGCCGCGCGCGAGCGTCGCCGCCAGCAGCGGCGGGGGCGGGGGGGTCTGCGCGGCGGCGGAGGAGCCGGCAGAGGGCGTTCGGTAGTGGTGCGACGGCGCGACGGGGAGGTGGCCGTGGTGGTGGTGGAGCGGGTTGTAGTGCGAGTGGGGCGGCGGGTGGTGGTGCTGCGGGTGGCCGGGCAGGGGGGGGACGGCGTGCGCGCCGACGGCGCCTGTGCCGCCGCCGCCGCCGCCGCCGCCGCCTGCGCCGCCGCCGCCCGCCGCCGCCCCCAGCGCCAGCGCCGACAGCCCTCGCAGCGCCCCGGGCGGCGGCGGGGGCATCGCCGCCCCCTGCGGCGTCGTGACCGCGGGCGTCGAGCACAGTGACGACGGCGTCACGGAGCGGGGCGAGTCGGCGCCGGCGGCGGCGACGGCGCTGGCCCACCCGGCCCCCCCGGCGGCGCCCGTCGCAGGGCCCAAGCCACCGCCGGCCGCCGCCGCCGCTGCTCCCGCGCCCGCCGACGCCGCCGACAACGGCGCGCCCACGCTCCGCCGGAACAGCATCGAGTTGGTCTTGGGCAGCGCCATCGGCCGGTCGTGCAGCACCACCACCGCCACGCTGATATTGTCCGTCGACGACCGCCGCACCGCCCGGTCCGACAGCGCGCGCGCCGCCAGCCCTGCGTCCCGCTCGCGCGCGAGCGCGCGGCGCGCTGCAGACACGGCCTCAGCGCTCCCCACGGCATCCCACAGGCCGTCGCTCGCGAGAACGAGCAGGTCGTGCGCGGCCGTCAGCGCCACTGTCGCCACGTCCGGCACGCACGTGAGTGCGCGCTTGCTCGGGTCGGACTTGAGGTGCTGGGAGCCGAGGGCGCGCGCGACGGCGAGCTCCGAGTAGAGGTAGCCGTCCGCGGAGACGACACAATCCTCCTCCTCCCCTTGGCCGGCGCCGCCAACGCCCGCGCCGCCGCCGCCCGCGCCGCCGCCGCCGCCGCCGCCGCCCACGCCGCCGCCGCCGCCGCCGCCGCCCGCGCTCGGCCGGTGGTCGCGCGCGATGCGCTCGCGCTCGCGCGCGCACCCGGGCTTGTGGTCCGTCGTCAGGGCCACGGCCTCGCCCCCCGCCCGACCCAGGACCGCGCGGCAGTCCCCCACGTGCGCCAGGTGCACGTGGCCGTCGAGCATGAGGCAGGCCAGCAGCGTGCTTCCCGCGGGGAGCCCCCGGGCGCGCAGCGCGGCGACGACCTCGCGCTCGGCGCGCCCGACCGCGCGCTCGAGGGCGCGGGCGGGGTCGGTCAGCAGGAGGGGGACCGCGGGAGGAGGGGCGGGGGGCAAGGGGTCCGAGGACGCGCCGGGGCCGCCGCCGCTGCAGCCGCCGCCGTTTGAGGCGCCCGCGCCAGCGCCCGCGCCTGCCAGCGCCGCCGCAGCCGCTGCAGCAGCTGCGGCTGTTGCCCCTTCTTCTGTCTCTGCCCCTGCCCCGGCTTCCTCGACGTCCGCACCCGTGTCCTGGAGCACGTAGCCCAGCAGGTTGTCTTGCAGGTACTGCGCGGCCTCGTGCCCCGCGTGGCCGTCGCACACGGCGAAAAAGGCGGCGCGGAAGAAGCGCAGGCGGGGGCGGCGCGGGCGCGCCTGCCGGGAGGCGGGGAGCGTCGGCGGGGGGGGCGCTGCGGCAGGGGCAGCGCCAGCCGCACCGGCGGCAGCGGCAGCAGGCAGGGGGCTCGACGACGACAGCCCAGCGAGCTCGCCACGACCGCCGCCACCAGCGCCACCCGCGCCGCCACGGGGCGCGTCGTCGTAGGCGGTCGCCGCCGTGCCGCCGCCGTCGCTGCCGGCGCCCCCCGTCGCCGCCGCGGCCCCTCCTGCCAGCGGCCCGCCCCCCTCGTCAAGGTCCTCCTCCTCCTCCTCCTCCTCCTCCTGCTCCTGCTCCTGCTCTTCCTCGCCGCCGCCGCCTCGCCCCGCCCGCAGCCGCCGCAAGCCCTCGAGGCGCGCCGCCTCGCCGCGCCGACCCGCCGCCAGCGCGGCGGCGAACCGCGGGTCGGAGAGCAGGTCCACAGCGACCACCCTGTCCTCCATCGCCGGGCGCGCGTTCTGGTCCTGATGCACGCCGAAGGACCAGCCGTGGCGGGCGTACCAGGGGAGGGCGCCGGGGGAGGCGGGGGGCGGGGGGCCGGGGCCGGGGCCGGGGCCGGGGCTGGGGCCGGGGGACTCTGACCGGGCGGCGGCGGCGGCGGCGGCGGCGTGGGCGGCGGCGCTCGCGCTCGCGCTTGTGGCGTTGGCGCCCGCGGCGGCGGCGGCGCGCACGGCGGCCATCGCCGCGGCCATGGCCGCCGCGTCGATGCCCTCGCCAAAGGGCACGGGCGACCCCAGCACGGGGAGGAGCGGCAGGGAGGGCGCCGACGGGCAATCGGGCGCCGCCGCAGCCGCAAGCGCCCCCGCGGCCGCCGCTGCCGCCGGGAGCGCCCCTTCTGGCGCCGGCACGGGCGGCGGAACGGCGGCCGACGACGCGCGCCGGCTCGCGCGGCCGCTCTCGCTGAGCATGGACGCGCGGCGCGCCTGGCCCGCGGAGAGCGGCGCGCAGCCGCTGATCACGGGAGGGACAGGGGCGGCGAGGGCGCCGGCGCCGGGCCCGCCGCTGCGCGCGGCGCCAGCGACGACCGTCGCCGCCGGCGCAGCAGCAGCGGCAGCGGGCGCCAGAGGCGTCGGCGCGGGCACCGCCGCCGCCGCCGCCACCAAGCCGCTGCTGCCCCCGGCCGTCGGCGCGCCGAGCAGCACGTACGGTCCGCCGGCGTCCGAGTCGTCGCCGATGGACGAGCACGTGCTGAGGCTGCACGTTGAGGCGGGGATCAACGGCGCGCGCGGCCCCGCGGCTGCCGCCGCGCGGGGCGCCGAGGGGCCCGCGCCGCCGCCGCCGCCGAGGCCCGCCGGCCCCGCTCCCGGCGCCGAGGGCAGCAGAGGCACCGGCAGCGCGCCCGCGGGCGCGGCGGCCGCTGGCCCGCCGCCGCCGCCGGGGCACGACGGCTGGCCGACCGAGGGCGCCGGCGGCAAGAGCGGGTAGTGGTGCGGCGGCAGCGGCGGCAGCGCGGCGGCGGCGCCGCTCAGCGCCGGCACCAGCAGCGACGGCGTCGTGGCGCGCGAGCCCGAGGGACTCGGCCCAGACGACGCGCCGGCGCCGCCGCCGCTGCCTATCCTGAGGGCCGTCGGCTGTTGCTGTGACTGCTGGGGCTGCTGCGACTGGCGCTGCCGCTGCCCCTCGTCGGCAGCAAACGGCGACGACGTCGCCCGCTGCGGTTGCTGCTCTTGCTGCCCCTGTCGCTGCTGCTCCTGCTGCTGCTGCTCCTGCTGCTGCTGCTGCTGCTGCTGCTGGCCCTCCTGGCTGAGGCGCTCGCCCCCTCGGTTTTTATGCTGCTGCTGCGTTTGCTCCTGTGTGGGTTTGCGTTCGAGTGACGGAGATGAAAAGCAGAGGGAAAAGGAGGGGCTCGTGAGGTCACGGGGGGAAAAGGTACCTCGAACCGCGCCTAGAAACCGGCAGGCCCCGCCGCATCGGACGAGGACGCTGGGCAGACGATAGCTTGACGCTCCGCGCCGCGCTCGGGCGGTCTATTGAAGACGGCGATGGGGCGCGCGCGAGGTATCGGAAAGAAGGCCCTCTCCGCCTCTGTCTCTGCGCGACCCACCTCTCCGCGCTGGGCCGCTCCTCCCGCTCCTCCTGCTCCTCCTGCTCCTGCTGCGGCGCCCGCTCCTGCCCCTGCTCGGCCGTCAGGATCTCCCATCAACGCTGCGCTTATCATTGCGCTCCTCGCATGATTGGGCCCCGTCTTCTTCCCGCGTGGCTCTCGTGGCTCTGTTGGTCGTGCGTGTGTGTGTTATTGTGAGGGAAGTGATGGTCGTGTGATGGGTGGTGATGCTGCCGTAGTTTTTTTGTGCGAGAGAGACGTCAGGGAGAGCGCCGGTCTTTCGGGCGTCGCGGCGAATCGCGCGAAGGCGGCGTTGGCGTCAGCGTCGGCGCCACACGGGGGGCGGTCGTTTGTTCGTCGGGCAACTCTTGCAAACGGTCAGACCTAGTCGTCGTCTCCAAACACGCGCCACAGGCCCCGGACGACCGATCCCACGGTCCCCCCGCCCTCGCCGTCGCCGCCTGCGTCGTCGCCGCCGCCGCCGCCCCACCCGTCCGTCCAACCGCTGTCTCCGCCGTCGCCGCCGCCGCCGCCGTCGCCGCCCGCCCATCCCCATCCAGACTCGTCCGGCTGCTGCGGCGCCTCTGCCCCTCCGAAACCGCCCCCGCCACCACCGAGCCCAGCGTCGGGGGCGCCGCCGCCAGCGCCGCCCGCCGCCGCCCCCCCACCTGCGTCACCGCCGCCCGCGCCCGCCGCCGCCGCGCCCTCGCCCCCCGCCTCCTCGGCCGCGCCCCCGCCGCCCGGGAACGGCATCGGGAAAATGAGGGGCGGCGCGAACATGCCGCTCGTGTGCGAGTGCTGGCTGAAGAAGGCAAAGTCGATGGCGATGGCGGCGGCCAGGGCGACCAGTCGCTCGTCCAGCGCCAGGGGGCGCGAGACCGCGAGCTGCCCGCCGGTGGTCTGCGGAATGGCGGCGACGGCGGACGACGAGGCCGACACGGCGGCGGCGGCGTCGGCCCCGCTCGCTCCCTGCTGCGGCTGCTGTCCCGCCCCGTCCCCTGCGCCGCCGCCAGAAGCCCCGCCGCCAGACGCGGCCCCGAGCAAGGCCAGGGGCCGCACGGGCGGCCAGTCGGCGCGCCGCCCCGCCCCCTCAGCGCGCGCCTCGAGCGTCCGCTGCGCCATGCGCGCGCTGTCCTCGGCGCCGTGGCCAAAGTGGACCACGTACTTGCCCGCGTCCGTGAAGAGCTCGCGCGCAAAGCCCTGGAAGTTGCGGTCGATGAGGGCCAGGGTGTCCCCGGCATCGTCCGTCAGCACAAACTCCCACGCGAGCAAAGGGCCGCTGATTCGGGCGTACTGCTTTTGTCCGATGTACAAATCAAAGTTGCGCCGCAGGGGGTGCCAGCGCTGCCGGACCTCGCCGATGGCTGTGCCGTCCTCGGCCTCGACAAACGTGGTCGACGACACGAGGTAGGCCGGCCGGCGCACGCGGAACAGCACGGACCCGTCCGCCGGGGACAGGACCGTGGCGGTGAAGGCGCGGCGCGTGCGCAGCAGCTGCCGTCCGAGCGCGTTGGTCAGGCCCGTCTCGTCCTCGGCGATCAGGCACGCCACCCGCCCGTCCTGGTCGTAGACTGTATATTTGTTGGCCTGCTCGAATCCAAAGACGACCGTGCCCCACTCGACGGCGCGGGTGACCACTAAGGCAGGGTGCGACACGGCGCGCGCGACGGCGGCGGCGTCGGACGGGCGGAGCGAGCCCGGGTCGACGCGGTCGAGGGAGCCGGCGGGGTGCTCCGGCAGGGCCAGGGCGCCGTCGTCGGCGACGGGGCCGTCGTCGTCGAGCGCGTCCGCGGCTGCTGCCGCCGCAGAGGGGGCGCGGGCGAGGCGGGCGGCCGCGCGGTCGTGCTGCTGCTGGCGGCGGGCCTGGGCGGCGGCCAGGCGGCGCGCGCGGACGGCCGCCTCGGAGACGGAGGAGAACGAGGCGGAGGCAAAGGAGGGCAGCAGCGGCGACGAGGGGGCTCCTGCTGCCGCATGGGTTGCTGCTGCTGTTGCTGCTGCTGCTGCTGCCCGGGGGGGCGTCGCGCAGACGAGGGCGTCGCGCGGACCGCGACCACCGCCGCCGAGCATCGGCGCCGCCGTCGCCGCCGCAGACAGCGGCGCCAGCGCCTGGGCGCCCCACGCGCGCTGGCCCGCCGCCCACGCGCGCATCTGCAGCAGCCGCGCCGCCGCCGTGGCCGCGGCCGCCGCGCGCGGCATATGGAGAGAGATAGAGAGCGACGGAAGGAGGTCCTCTGTCGTGAGATGGTTTTTGGTTTGCGCGGGCGAGGCGGTTTCACAGGTGATTCGAGGCGTACATCGTGCAGAAGGTATCCACGGTTGTACGAGTCGAGATGTGACGCGAGTCGAGCTTGTGGCTCGGAGGACGCGAGGATTGGGTCTTCAGTGGCGGCGTCGTTGACGTCGGGGCGCCCGCCGTTCCTCATCCAGGCGCGACCGCCGGCGACGACGCTACCCGCCTCGTGGCCGCCGCCGCCGCGCGGGCCGCTGCCTTTTGATCCGGCCGCGCCTCACTCCCTCTCCGTCACACATTCACCGGTCGCGGTTGTAGTCTCTCGCATCGCAATCATCCACGCCAGGAACCGCGCTTCTCTCTCCCGCAGGAATCAAAAGCATCAATCAAGCCGAGCCACTCACCACTCATCCCTGCAAGCCTCACCGTTTCCGCCAAGTTGTCCAATTGCTCGGTCCTTGCTTCACGCCACCGACCAGACGCGCCGCGAGGCGGCGCAGCACGAGAGGCCGGCGACTGACGGAGGCAACAACACGATGGCGGCACGAGCGTCGGCGCCGCCGGGCAGCGGCGCTGACGCCGACGCTGTCGCCGCCGGAGCGCCGACGCCGCGGCCCGAACTGTCGCCCGCGCGCCGGCTCGTGGCCGCGGCCGGCGCCGCCGTCGTGGCGGCGACGATCGTCAACCCTCTGGACGTGATCAAGACGCGCATGCAGGCGGCGGCGGCGGCGGGGGCGGCGGCGGCGGCGGAGGCGGCGGCATCACCACCCTTCCCGGCGGCGACGGCGAGGGCAGCAGCGCCCGCGCTGCGCAACCTGCCCCCGTCGCCCGCGCTGGCGGCGGCGCTGCAAAGCGCCGGCGGCGGCGGCCGAGGCAGCAGCGGCGGCGTCCGGGCGCCGCCGCCGCCCGCAACGAGCGCCGCCGCCGTCGGCCCCGCCCGCCTGCGCGCCGCCCTGGCGGCGGCCGCCGCGGCCGTCGAGCAGCCGGGCGAGTACCACGGCACCCTGTACGAGCGCTGGGGCATCCTGGAGGAGCCCCTGTGCGTCCGCCGCACGCCGGCGCCGCCCGGCGCCGCGCGCGCCGCTGCCGCCGCGCAGGAGGCCGCCCAGGCCGCCGCCGCCGCTCGAGCCGCCCCCCGGCCGCCGCCGCCGCCGCCCTCCCCCTCCTCCCCCTCTCTCCTCGAGGAGCGCTCCATGCTGCGCGCCTTCCGCCGCATCGTCGCCGCCGAGGGCCTGCCCGCCATGTGGCGCGGCACGGGCACCTCCCTCGTCATGGCCGTGCCCATGGTCGGCATATACATGCCGCTCTACGACGACCTGCTCTTGGCCTTTGAGGCCGCGCGCGAGCGGCGCCGCCTCCTCGCCCGCGCGACGCCCGCGCCCCTCGTCACGCCCTTGGGCGCCGCCGCAGACGGCGGCGCGGGCGCCGCAACCGACAACGGCGCAAGAGGCGCCGCAGACAGCCCTTCGGCCCCGTCGTCGTCTTTACCCGCACCGGCCCCACCTCCCGGCCCCTTCGAGGCGCTCGCGGGCCGCGTGCCCGCGGCCGCCGCGCCCGTGGCCGCGGGCGCCCTCGCCCGAATGGTGGCGGTTCTGTGCGTGGCCCCCTTTGAGCTCGTGCGCACGCGGCTGCAGGCGTCTTCCGCGGCGCAGGGCGGGCCCGCGCGGGCGGTGGACGCGGTGCGGGACATCCTGCGGCACCACCACCACCCCCCCGTGCCGTATGGTGCGGGCGTTGGCGGCGGAGGGGGCGGAGGGCTCTTCTCGGCGGCGGGGGCGGCGGCGGGAGGAGGAGGACGAGGAGCGGGGTTGGCGGCGGCGGCGGCCCCGTCGGCGCGCGCCCTGCCGCGGCTGTGGACGGGCGCGGGCGCGACGCTCGTGCGCGACGTGCCCTTCTCGGCGCTGTACTGGGCCATGGTCGAGCCGCTGCGCCACGCCATCCTCGGGTCGCCGTCGTCGCCCCCCGACTTGCCCGCCGCCGCTTCTCCCTCGCAGGCCCCGGCGTCGTCGTCGGCGTCGTCGCCGCCGCTGGACGGCGCGCGCCCCCACCCCCCCCGCCACCCCCACCCCCACCACCACCGCTCGCGGGGGGAGGTGCTCGCGGCCAACCTCGTGTCCGGCTTCGTCGCCGGGGGCGCCGCGGCCGCCATCACCACGCCGTTCGACGTCGTCAAGACGCGCATGCAGCTGGCGGTGGTCGGAGGGCGAGGGAGCCGGGGCGGCGGCGGCGTCGGCGGCGGCGGTAACGGCGGCGGCGGCGGCGGAAACGGCGGCGGCAACGGCGGCGGCGGCGGCAATGGCGGCGGCGCGCAGCCGCGGCTGGGAGTGCTGGGCACCCTTGCCGACGTGTACCGCGGGGGCGGCGCGCGCGCGCTCCTCTCGGGCGTGGCCCCGCGGTCGCTGCGCGCGGCGCCCGCGTGCGCGCTGGTGATCGGGTGCTACGAGCTGCTCAAATCGGCGCTGACAGTGGAAACAGAGGCGGCGGGCGCGGTCTTGGCCGCCGCCGCCGTCGCTCACCCTCCCCCCGCCGCCGCCGCCGCCGTCGCCGCCCCCCGGTTGCCCACGGCGACCGACGGCGCCGCCGCCGCTGCCGTCGCCATGGCCGCCCCTCGCGCCGCCCTGTGATGCTCCTTGGCCGGTCGCGTTTTGCACTGCATCTCTTTGCGTCGCGCGCCCTCTGCGCGCGGCGCGTGCCCCAACCCTCTTTTTCTCCCCTTCTTGCCTTGGAAAAATCGAAACAAAAAAACAGGACGATATCGGTTTTTAATTGCGACGGTGTTGTTTCTAGGCGTGTCTTGTGTGTGTTTTGTTCGTCCAAGACACAAGGCTACGTTAAATTGTCTAGGAGAGAGGGCTCGCGCGTTCTGTGCGAAGCCAGCGCGGGAAACAAGTGTTTGTTGGCGAGCCGTTGTGGGGCAGGGGGGGTTGTGTGACGCGCCGGCGCGGGGGCTTCGAGACGCGCGCGGGGGGGGGGGGGGGGGGAGGAAGCATTTTTTTCTTCGGGGGGGGGGGGGGGGGCGCTCCGCGTGCTGCCGGGGGGTGGCCAGACAAGCGAAAAAACCTCA
>Ga0105055_10006002_pt1 | contig 16858 bp, 15 predicted proteins | sample BON03_FD_78090 | JGI IMG/M metagenome (GOLD analysis project Ga0105055, IMG submission 78090) | Freshwater microbial communities from Lake Bonney liftoff mats and glacier meltwater in Antarctica - BON-03 | ecosystem: Environmental > Aquatic > Freshwater > Ice > Glacier meltwater | place: Lake...
GAGTGCGGGAGTCGAGAGAACGAAAATCAGCAGAGGGTTCGGAAAACAGCGGTACTGCGGCACGGTGAGAGTTTTGGGGTGCTCAATTGAGAAGGCCTCTCGGAATTCAATCTTCATTCAGCAGTGTCGTCTTGTGTTGCCATCTCCTCTTGCGTTGCCATTCCTTATTGCGGTGGCATCTCTTCATGCGGTGGCATCTCTTCTTGTGTTGGCATCTCTTCTTGTGTCGGCAGATCTGCTTTAAGGTTCACACTCACAAGCAGAAACACATATGCGTGGTGAGAGATCATAAAATAGCAAGCAGAGAAGGGAGGGCATCTTCTGTTGTTGCCCGCCGCCCTCTGTCTGGCTCGCTATGCCTCCAAGAAATGGGCAGAATGGCATGATGCGCGCAAGTTTCAGAGCGTAAGGCACAGCAGCAGGAAGCCCACAGGACAGGATTTGAGCAGGATTTTTCGGCTGCGGATGGCACAGACATCAACTGTCGCGAGATTAACTGCAGCGTGGCAGGCGGCCATGCGACGCGGCAGAAGGCAAAGCGCAGTAGGTGAGCATGCGGCTTTTCTGGGCTCACACCGCCGCGTGCATGCAGGCAGTGTATTTGGATCCAGGCGTCCTGCTCTTGCGGGGCATATGCGTGAAGGCGCGCGGGTGTCCCAGCGTATGCTAGTGTTTGGGCTTATCAGCGCGCATGCAAATATCACGCCAACACGCACCATGCCCTCAGCTCAGTTCATCAGTTCTCGGCTGCTGCCCTCCAGAAAAGGGCCCCGGGGATCAGGAGGTGCGGGCGTTGTTGTGGGCGTTCGCGGGGCAGGCAAAGCACACCTCGGTTAAGTCAACATCTGCCGTCTCGTGCCAGGACCCAGCGGCGTGCGCTGCTGTTTCGGCTGTCCAGTAGGCCACTCGCCGTGGTCTCGTGCGACAATGGCATTTTAGGGTTTGAGTATTGTAATACTCTATATTTGAGTAAGTCAAAAGTCTGGAGGAAGCGATGATGTAAGTTAATTAAAAAAGCGCCGCACATGACAGGATGCATTGTGACAATGAGCACAAACTTGCACGAATAACGACGAATTCGGCACAAAAAGTCGTGATTAAAATCTCATGCAGTGGAAACATCCGAGTTTGTCCTTTTCACTTTCAGGCCTCCCTAGTCTAACAAAAGGGGAAAATGATTGCTGATTCACCAAAATACCCTGCTCATGAGAAGTGTGCTAGGAAGGTGTTTTTCCAAAGTTTTGTCTCCAATATTTATAACCCGATGATTTTGGAATGTCTTTGTAGTGTAGTCAAAGATCTGATGAGTGCCAATTGGCACATAAAGAGTCGGAAAGAGGTACGGTTGCATTCGTGGCGGGGCGCTACCAAGGGAACAGGACTAACATTTAAAATGATTTGTGTTTTCATTCTCATTTTGCAAATTGAAAGAAGATCAGTGAAGTTTGCACACGCTCACTATGGCACTGAGAGTCAGCAAAACGACATGACATTGCATTGTTCTGGCAGATCGAATATGCCTGCGATGACTGCAGTCATGAGCTATGGATTGTGAAAAATTCGATTACATACTATACTAACTAGACACACTACCCATACGGATTCGATCTTAAAATCTTGCCTGTGGCGCAATTCGTTTGATACAAATCTTCCTTGCGGGGAATTTTGTTTCATATCAAATTTTTGTGTTTTGTTCTGTCTACTGAGTCATTGGTAGCTAAAATGATTCAAACCTACATACGCATCAATCACAATGACGCAATTTGTTCAAACAGACACGTCAAAGCGCGCGGTGCGACGCTGCGATGACATCAGTTGACAAGGAGCGAGTCAATTGATGTGTACTAAAACACCTTTTTTTTGAGGGAGTCAAGTAACATCACATATCGCCAAACATTGATTAGTTATGCGATCTAAGAATCAGGACGCTCGATCAAGAGTGCGGTGACACAAGAACGCGGTTTGTCGTTGACTGGTCGACGAACTTCTCGATCAATTGAAGATCAAAAATCGCAAAACTCATGACGGATGAGGTGGTCTATGCAGAGGTTGCGCAAGAATTGAAAACAGATCTCAAGGCCGCAACCGCTAAATTGGAAGCCAAAGGCAAGCAGCTGGACTCAACCCAGAAACGCCTTGCCTCGTCTGAGGAGACTGTCTGACAGTTGCAGGCATCAACGAGAGCTCAAGTTGACATTTCTCGAACGAGTTCTGTTGACGCTGCGCTGTCCAGCTTGCGGAAACATCTGTCACTTGAGCGCAGCGATGAGATCCCTTCCCAACACCTTCTCAGCAGGCCACTCAGCACCAAGTCCGGCGCATCAATTGTTTCTATGCGCAACATGGGCGATTTGATGGAGTACTATTTGTCAACAATGTCGCATCTCGAGAAGGCGAGTAGCAGCTTGCCTCCCCTCAAATGATGCCACTCAGCTCCCATCACTATTGGAGAGCAAATGGTCACGACGAACAACATTATTGACCGTGATAGGCGAAAAGACTCGAAATCATCTTCTCTGCCACTGGCAACTTCCATGTACTTCCACGCCAAAAGTAATGCCAAGGAGGGTAAGCAAAAATGTGCCAAGGAGGGTAAGCAAAAATGTGCTGCAGGCAGCAGCACTGCTGCCTGTATCAACAGAAGTTGGGCTATCAGGGCTGTAACAGGGCTGTGCGTCATAAAGAGATACCCCAACACAGGCCTCCTCAGTGGCGCAAGCACAAGCATTGACTGGGACATGGATGTACCGGCGAAAATAGAGTACTAAAAATACAAGTAAATCGTCGAGTCAACACGCATACACACAACGATAAGGGAGAGGTCATAAAAAAATTGGGCCTAGGCTTGTTGCTTATCAATACATCATAAATGAAGAAGGAAATGTTTCACATGTGGAATGACCCGTTGCAAGGATGCATCTCAGCGTTCAGCCCAACCTGGGTTATACAATCCTTTTTAATACTTTTTGTCACTGGTTTTCTTCACTGGTCACGTCATGCATATATGTACCTTTGAACCAATTTTCAGGGCATTTAAGTCTGGCAAGTCGGCTGAAAGAAATAGGTGCTGTGATATCATTCTTTTGGAAAAGGTGACTCAAGTACCTAAATGCCCTTTTCTGCGTGTCTTTTCTTCAACTCAAAACAAGAAATGACACACGTACTGATATGGCAAGAGGCCCTGTTCAGTGCCCAGGTTCAAGGGCGGCCTGAAACTGTTCATATCTGGCCTGCAATACTATGCACCTGCGATGTGTTTCTCCTGTTACACAACTTCGCTCAAGGTGCAGCTCTAGGTCGTAAATACGCGTTCCGTCTGGGGGGCAGAATGGAGGCCACATCATGATCTTCACTGGGCTCCACGATTCTCTCGCGTCAACTGCCCAGGCTCGTGCCAATTCGTCAATGGACTATCATTATTCACATGCTGTCATACGAGCTTCTGCGGATGCCACTTGACGCGCGCTTAGCGGTGAACACACATAACATGGGGGGGCGTTTTGTAGAATCAATGAAGATGCACAGTGGTCGATGAACCCGCAAGAGGCGGGGGATGGACTCGAAAGCATAATTGAGTTTCAGGTCCAGATCAAAGGACACAACAAGCGAGATTATGAGGACACATGGCAAGGATGGCAAAATTTGACTGATGAAACGAAAGGTTTGCAATAAAACTGACGAAGAGTTCACCAGCAATTGGTCTTGTTACTACCAGCCAGGTGGTGGCCTGACACGTTGCCAGGATTTGAAAATGGAGGGCGGTGGCAAAGGCCATAAGACGCGAATAAAGTGTATGCATTGCTGCTGTGGCTTCGTAGAGAATCCTGGTCTTAGGTAAAAGACTGGACGGCATAGTTTTCACCGATGCAAATCCGCGATATGCAGGGAAACTCGACGATCCGCAGGGAGGTGACATTACAATGCTGATACAGCAGGTAAGAGAAGTCATGACAGTCAATCAAGAAATGGAAAACAAATCAAGTTAGATCTGGCTAACGTCGGAGCAGATGGGGTTTCTGCTACGGTTGGAATTTGCAAATGAGAATCATGGTGACGCCAGAAGTTCGAAACAATGCAATGACCAGCGTACTGATCAAACCACATTTTTCTTGGCGCCTATCATCACAGATTTCATTCGAAACACAACAAGGGAACTCTATCATGAGAAGCTCGAAGATGCGCTTGAAATGCTAGATTTGGAATTGAGCAAAGACGATGACACCAAGACGCAGTGCAACCTGTTAAACTCCAGTCCACTTCACCGAGGAAATGCGTTCAACAAAAATGGTCCAGCACGGGTAGAACGGCGGATGCAGTGGGAAGCGCCTTTCAAACCGTTAGCCGTTGATGACCCTCTGCTATTGCCGGAACGAGAAGTGCATGCAGAACTCGGCACAAATTGGTCTTTGGATCAAGACATACCGTCACATTCAAAAGAAGGGTACGTCAGAATCCTAGCAGAGTCGCTACTCTGGGAAGAACGCCTTGGTAGAATAAGAATAAGAACTACAGAGGGCCTCACTACATGCATGGAGCCGCACAGAGGGTGAACAATCGCGAGCAACATTTAGATTTTTTTACGAAAGCAATGGTTGGACCGAGAACAAGAGCTGATCACGGTCATCCAAGAGGAAACCAAGCGCACGGAGGAAAAGGAAAAAGCTGGGTATAGATCGGCGTCTGTTCCTGTTTTTGAAACTCTGAGTGAAAAATGATTAAATCTATTAGTCACCTGCTCCTCCTCGAGCACATACAGCTTCCAGCAAAACTACCCGACTATTTTCTACGAAGTAATAAAAGCAACATCAATCAATCTGGATAATATACGTGAGACTATTTGGACTCCGTAAAATAATTAGAGGGAACTCGTATTTGTGCGGTTCGTGCACTTGGTACCCGAAGGCGAGTAATTTGTGGATCAGCCTAGAAATATTTAGAGAGACGGGACATTCTTGAGATTCGAGGTCACTAATCAACAGTATAAACGCCCAATCCTCATTCAGTGATCACCAATGATGTTTGGATGTGTCGCGGCACCCCGCCTCAACTATGCCTAAATCTATTTCCGTTCAATCGGGCCTGTGTGTCCGAGCCCGAGGCTGAGCATAGAACCCCGAGTGCCGGCTAATACTGACAAACTAACACAAATATATATATGCATATAAATAATGTTCGTCACCACCTTCCTCAAACGTCCCAACTGGGCCAGAGCCCAAGAGTGAAATTCATGTCCGTCAGGCGGGAGCACCCAAACTCGGCGGGCTGCAACAGTGACAATGCATCTATAAGAGGCCCTTACTGCGAAGGTGTGCTGTCTGGAAGGACTAGCCATACTCATTTCGTACGCATTAGTTTTTTTTATCCCGTAATTTGATGTGTCAGGTGGGTATGGTGATTTAACATACTTGATGCTTTGTAATACGTTGGTGTCGTGGTGGTGAAGTGTGCTCACGTGGTGGTGAAGTGTGATCAATCCTGGCGTTTCAAGTTCCGTCGGTAGGCTCTTCCAACTTATCATGATACTTCCCCATTGAAACCGAACGGGCCTTGGGCATAAACTTGCTGGAATGCACTAATTGCTGCAAGAACTCTGTGTCCGTCGAATGAGGGAGAGAGGAAACGGGAGTGCTAGCGATGTAGCAAAAGCGGAGAGTTCTGAAGAAGATCCCATGGCAACTGAAGGCCTTATTTCGAATCTTTCTCACCCTTGGGTCAATAAAACAAAGCAACACACATACTCATACTGTGCCCTTTAGAGTCTGATTCCTCGATGTACTCGATTGCAGCCCCGTAACTGTCATCATCTGTTGTCCCTCAGACCTAAAGGCCTTGTGCTGCCCCGCTTTCCCTCAGATCTTCAAGACTCCCCCTCTGGTCCGAGCCCAGGAATTATCGTCTAAAGCTTACTTGCCACTCAGTCAAATCTGAAAGGATCCTGCACGAGGTCTGTTTGTTACATAGGGTAATCTGGTAATTGCAAACGTACATGGTATTATGGATTCCGGTGTGTGTTGTTTTGTTATATTAAACTGATATTGGGGAATCGTTACGGTCCTAGTGACGAGAAACCTTTTTGTGTGTGGTAGGAAATTACAAGAAATTGTGACTTGGTGACATTGAAAGTCGAAGAGTGCACGGACTAACGCGCGCAAGAAAGAAGTCAATACTTTAAACATGTAAGGCTCAGCCTCGGACCAGTCTATCGCCTGAGACTTGTCAAGTTTGAATTTTGACTTATTCCTTGACGCTAAATCTTACAGTGTACTTAGTATGTCTGATGTGTTGTGTCTGCCCCGAACGCGCTTGCTCGCCTATCAGGTTAGCACAGGAGAAAATACAAAATTGCTTGCTTGTCGGAAAGGTGATTCATTCCCTAACTGCACACTTTGTACCTTCGAACCTGCAGCACCAGGGCTCATAACCAGCTTTGCCGTCTGATCAAAGACTGTCCTGTTACCCTAAACCGCTGATTGAAGGGCAGGGTACATGTAGAGTTCCCAAAAGTCTGCACGGGGTTGACCGCTCGGCGAAGTCAACGTCTAGGCCAGCGCCAAATGCGCGCCAAAGGATGGGCAAGACACAGCAAAGACACCGTGCGAGATCATCTTTGGCAAGCGTGCTTGTATTGACGCAAACATGTGGCAGCTCACCTTGCCCTCAATATTTCTTGAAGCAGGGATCAGGGCCTTTGAATGAATAATGTTCTAGATCACGTTCCAAATTTGAAAACTCTGTTTGGACGCATGGTGGCGAGGCGCACCACGCCGAAGCTGCCGCGCGCTCGGGCAGGTCCCAACGCGTGAGGTGAAAATGGGGGGACTGAAGTAGGGTAATGTATCCTCCCTATGATAGTAGTATCTCAGAGATACGCAACCCTTATATATTGTTCGTTGTGTGGAACATTCTTAGCTGTTGAAATCAAAAAGGCACGGACTCAAATAATCAATCATTTCATCAAATTAGATTGAACAATACAGGACTCAAATTCACACCTCTAATCAATCTATAACGGACTCAAATCAATTGAATCTGGAGGGTTGATGTTAGACACCTATTTCTTAATGTGGGATTGTCCATGGGAAAACGTGTGATCATTGGGTTATATGTTTTTGCAGTGTATTTTTGTGTGTCTCAGCACTGGGCTAGTCTTGTCCTAGCTTGGTGGACAAGGTTATCTTGCGCACAGGGATCAAGAGGCTGATAAGGCGTATCAAAGATGCAGGCTAAGCAGACCAGACTGCTAGCTGGACTGAATAAGCCTCCTTGTCCTCAGACAAACTTGGCACGCAGGGGAATCTGGAACGAATACAGCAAAAAGACAACAAAGAACGAGTCTGATTGTATGAAGAGTGTACGCAAGGGTAGACACCTAAGAAGAATACCAAACCGTATACATCAGTGGGCTGTGCGTCTTGTCAAGCAGTACAGCTCATGGACGCGACCTTTTTGAAGAGATGAAAGATGTAATCGAAGGCGGATTTGTGACGCCAGTGGCAGGACCGATTTTACACGGTGGAAATTTAAGCCAAATCTGCAAGCTCAATTCTGCAAGCTCCCGATTTTGTCGGTTGCAATTTACTTGTTTTTGTATTCCTAAGCGTTGAGGATTTGATTTGTTTGTTCAGTTCAAAAAATTCTTCCCCGACGACCGAAGAGAGCTGTGAACCATCACTGAACTAAAGATGCTACGACCAATCACTGAAAAAAAGAGGCTACCTGAACTAGATTAAAAAGCAAGCAGGCTTTCGGTAGCGAAAAATCGATCTCGATTTGAATTTTTTGCAAATCACGAGTTTACTGGATTACTCACCTGTTTACCAATTGCAACCAACAAAATCGGAAGGATGGAGCTTGCAGAATCGAGCGTCAGAATCGAGCTTGCAGATTTGGGCTTAATTCCCACCGTGCAAAATCGGTCCTGCCACCGGCGCAATTCTAATTCAAGGCGGAAGATGAGTCAAAGATTCACTACTCGCAGATCTGCAGGAGATTTTTTTGTACTATAGCAATTGTCTGGTCGTTACTGTAATGATTTCGTATTTGGAAAAATAACAAAACGTTACCATAAATGACGGAGTCGTTTTACGTCACAATTAATCTGAAGGTGAGACGTAGCTGGAAATTAAATCCTGGAATGATCACAATTATTCGACAGAATCCCACGATCTTGGCTTAAGTGCGTTGAGAACCCACACATTTGACATTCAAATCGAATGGAAAATGAATCTCGCAGCCCAAGAAGCGACAGATCATAAACATATTACAATCACGATAGATTTTGAAATACAGAAGTACTGTTATGTGGCACGTTGCCGACACAAGTCGATGCACATCACATATACTCGACAAGAGTCAGCAACGATTTACAACGACATAGGTCTCCAAACACTCAGGCCTGCATGACGATTCCAAGATCTACCACGATGTCAGCGGAGGCTATGTGAAGAAGAATCACTTGACCCGACTCCTTCAGAGCACACACGAAACAAAAAGAAGTGTAAGATGTTTGGAAGAAGCACGTAAGTGCATGCGATGAGCATAAAATTATAAAGGCAATGACATACAGCACATTGTTGACACACGTCAATACACGTCACATATACTCGAAACACGAGTCAGTGATGATTTACAACGACAAAGGTCTCCAAACATACTAGCGCTGTTCCAAAATCTGCTACGTTATCAGCGGAGGTGAAAAATGCAATGTATGCTATGTAACGTGTTGTATCATACTATGCGTACATTGCATTGTCTGACATGCAATGTGTTGAGCAAGATAGATACAGCCGATGATGTTCTCTTTTAGCTTGGTAGTTTTAAGATGAGCAAATCGAAGCTCCAAACTTGACTTACGAGCAAAAAGAATTTTGGCGTATGAATTGTGATGAATTGCACCAAGCAAGTGGAATAAGCCAACACACACAATGAGTTCAATGATCTAGTAGGTTGCAAAGGCAAAGGTAGATTGCGTATGACGTATCATGTATGTTGTAGCATGGTACGTATGCAGTGCACAGAAAAAAACCATTCTGTCATGACTGTCACAGCTTGCAGTTGCAATTGTCACAAAAAGACAGCTTGGCATATGTTGCTTCATCTTGATGAGAGTGTATGAATGATGATGGCTTTTATTATTGCTCGTAAAGAAATAATGTAGTAGTTTTGTTTGGAACTCTCAAGGTGCAGTCTTTTATTTTCACCGATGTGAGTGACTGTGGTTTGCTGATTGTCGTCACATCTTCTACTTTTCTCAAAAGAAAAGACATGTTAAAAGAAAAAAAGGCAATTAGCCAAGATCATCAAAACCCGCAGCCCAGCATATATATAGACAAATGTACTTTGTACGCCTATACGGTCTAGATGTATACTGCGCTTTAGTCGATCTGGATTCTTCTGGCTCTCCAGGTGTCCGTCCTACACCTGGGCCCACATCAAGTACCCAAGTAGTTTGTGTGTGAGTACGCGCGTATACAAGCATACACGCACCCACCACCCTAACGCCCGCAAAAATAGAGGAATATACGAGACCACGCCCCTATCTCTACCCCTGCTAAAACACAGCTTCCCACGCCAGCAACGAGCGCTAACCATGGCATGAACAAGCTGGAAACCCCTCCACTTCCAATCCCCTCCTACACACGCATTCAGGTGTTTAAGAAACACCTGTGATACACACACACGAAATAGAGAGATTGGATAGTACTAATAAACAAAATGCGCCTACACGAGTGCCACATAGAGCTTCCAGCAAAGCTACTAGACTATTTCTTACGAAGTAATAAAAGCAACATCAATCAATCATATGTAAACCCACACGCGTGTGTATATACATATATATGCATACATATACACAGACACACATATATACATTTACATACATATGTACATGCACACATACACGCATACATGCACATACATATACATATGCATGCATATGCACACTATACACAGATAGAAAAACTCAGCAACGACACCTCAACGCCTCAAGCAATATCATAGACACACATACGTCAAGCAATATCACAGACACACATATGTATCCATATACATATGCATGCACATACATATATATATGCACATACGCATATGTGTACACCCTGCAGCGAGTGTGTCGCAGATGTGTACGTTGATGTCAAACAAACACCTTTATGACATATACACCTGCATATGCACTGGTGCCCAGAACACCTGTTCCAAAGTGCATGCAACACTCACTGCAAAAAAATGCACATATATACATACATTCACACATATGCATACGCATACATATGCACACGAACACGCATGTGCATCCACGACACTGCCCCACACGCCAACGCCTCGCTATGGAGACTCATAATCTATACACAAGTATGCATACACATACGTACGCACATGTATATACATGCAAACGTACACTTATACATATACCCATGCATATATATACATATATACATGTTCGTACACACACATACATACACATATACACACACACACATACAGCATGTACCTATGCACGCATGCATGCACGCCTGGAACGACAGTGCTGCAGTGACTGCGTGAGAAGCCCGACTGAACGCCTGGAAGCTCCGCCCTTCTCCCTGTCTGCTGCAATCTGAAGGAGGATCCCCTTCGTGGCCAGCAGCCCAATTGCCCGTTCTCGAGGAACGACAGATAAGCGCAGAACAACCACAACCAACAGCAGCTCAGCACACCATCACGACAGCGCGCCAACCAGACTACACCTGCTCATCTGTACTGGAGCGGAACCAATCCATCCGATCCATCTACTGATTGCGACTGACTGCACCTGTGGACATAGACTTACAAAACAAACAGAAACTCTGGAATTTTCCCCTTTTGGTGTAATTTCACTTGTTATGTTCTATCCACTGAAATACCTAAAAGTGTATGTCATACTATGGTAAAGATCCTTATCTTTAAAGACGAGAGAGTTCCAAACGGAACTATAACAATATTTCTCCAAAAGTGATGATAAAAGCAGTCATCATCATTGTAGCTCAGTTATCGCTGACTATAGAATCATCGAATTCTTTTACTAGTGTATCGCAACTATCCCTCAAGGCAATATTGGCATCATAGATAGCAATGAGAGCAGAGATGAAATGTGGGCACGAAGTGTAAATACGCTGATCAAAAGGAACACAAGAGATTCAGCGAAGATGCCAATGTTCAATAATGTTCTCCAATAATGAAAAAGGCAGGCCCTTTTATCTTGTTGCTTTCAAATCTCACAAACACGCATGATGAAAGCCCGAGGCAATCTACACAAGCAAAATAAGTAGCGATTCAACGACAAACAGTGTGTAGACACAACAGAGTTAACTCCCTTTGGCTATCTCAACAAAATGTGTTCACCTTGTGCGTGACTGTGAGTTTGGAGGAGATGATTGCAGATGGAAACAAAATGGTTTGCTTTTGAGGAAAACTAAACGTTTCAAGGTTACATGTCTATATTGTTTGTGAAATTTCTCATACTCCTCACGAAAAGAGCCATTGTACTAAATGGACTCAAGAATTCCATCTGAGTCGCTAGAAACCCAGGCAGCAACTGTTCTGACGCTAATGTGTTTATCTTTGGCAGTTCTGTATCCGAGTCTGAGAGGGTAGAGCGCTGTTAGTACTCTTATTGAGATCGAAATTTTAGTACTCTTATCAAGATCGAAAAATTTCCTGCTCTTGATGCTGTGAGTGAGTCATTTTCTGCACACGATCATTACTCAGTGACAAAGAATAGATGAGAAAGAGCTTGAAAAACCAGAACTCGGAGAGCTTGATCGGCTTTGAAGAAACAAATTAGAGTCAGTCTTCACTCAATGTGCAGCCAAAGCTCTTGCTTACACCTGAGTGCTATTGAACGAAACACGCAATCTCGGAATTTCATTTTAGCCACCCACATACAGCTGATTATAAAAGAATTTACAATCATGTCACGCCAGGACTTTAATTTCAAGGAATTTTATAGACTCGAGCTTGCGAATTTCTTTGATCCTAGACTCGCGCCACAAGATAAAGTCCACAACTCGAAGAGACTCTTTATAGAGGCTGAATAAAGTGAATCCTCAAGCTACAATATTATACACGGAGAAACAGTGAGGTCTGCCAATGTGCTTCAGCACAGTCACGTCAATAAGAGTGTGTACGTGCTAGCTGATCAGACACTGGATTGGACCTCTTGATTTTGAACAGTCAAGACGTGGGAATCAATTCTAGCACTTTTTCAACGAAAGTAATTCATACGTAGAATCTAACTTGTAATCAATGCAACACAATTCAGCGACAGAATCATACGAAGAAACAACACAAGAATAAATGCCAGAATTTGTCAAATTTCTGCAGGATCATGCGGCCTACGATGCGTGTACAATTAGATCGAAGGTCACCTTCAGAAAATGGTATTGTCACCGCAGTCGTAACAGCGAGTTCGTTGCTTGAAAGCTTGGAAGCAACCTTCGATTTCTGTTCATGTTTAAAGGGGTCAACGTGGAATGAAAGGCGTTTCAAAGGAAGTGTGCTAGTCGCATCTACTCTTGGCATTGTAGAAGAGCGAGTCATACAAACAGCCTGGATAGCGAGCTGTTCTCGAGCGCTTTGCATTTCAAGATTATGCGTGAGATTGCTGCTGGCGTCCTGATCAGTATCAAAGATTTCAGGAGTTCCATTCCCATCTGCAGAAACGTCTGAACAATGTAGAAATATGCCTTCGATCTCTCTCAATATTTGCTCAGCAGACACTGTATCTGTCAACAATATATTCTGGGACTGGAGCAAAAATTGCAGCCAGGTCAACTCAGGATTCAAAATTTGTGACTTGTTGGTGTGTGCAAATTTGTCAGTTATATAGATTACATTATCTCGATCTGACACAAAGGAGCTAAGTCCTAAGTAAACACAGCATAGAACACTTCGCGCAGGTTTCCGTAAACTCAGGTAAATGCCAGGCTTGTCAGTAAGCGGAACTTGAGTTTCACACGGAAATACAATGTGTTGTAAAAAGTAAAGTGTAGTAGGCTATGTGTAACATGCAATACGTGACATAATTTCTAAAAGTTTTTGTATGGCACGCACTGCTGCTAAACATGCAATAGGTGGTATTTGATCCAAATTGTTCTTCATACTAGTTTTAACCCCATTAACAGTCATTAACAGTAATCTTTTTGTTTATCAGGCACAAGTTATTGCATGAATTAATCTAAAAATTTCAACGAGCATATTTCGCATGTTACGAGGCATAGTGTAATCTGCAAGCCATGTCTTCACCATACTGGCAAATAATGCAATACTACGTACTGTAAACCTGTCAAGAAAGTGTTCTCCACTGGATACCACTGCAGCAGACACTTGACTTGAGTACAAAAGAGCAAGGGAGGAATACTCGATTCCCCTGCTTTTGTGATACACTGTGTCTAAACGATCGAAGGCTACATGTCTGTAACGCTTATAGAGTTCTTCATACTCCTTTGATTGAGCTTTTGTGCTGGACTGACTCAAGAAGTCCATCCGAGTCAGATAATGCTTAGGTGCATTAGTCCCTGTGTGAATAGTCTTACTTAGAGCATTTCTGTGTTTCTTTGAGTAGGGACTTCTTGTAACCGATATCATAAACAGACATGCACTTGATGCTGCGAGTGAGAGAAATGCTGCCATAACACATGCTTGTAGCTCCGCTTTATTAGAGCCACTCCAGACTCAATCTCTGAGACAAAGGCATCCAAAGAAGATGCAGAAGAGTCTGACGTGAAACTTCCGCACAGTCCTGTTTGGTGATTATCTAAGCACAATTGTCACTAGGCACAACAGATGAATTACAAAATACAGCAATCAACGAGCTATTTGAGCTGTCAAGATCCGAAAAGAGAATCCAGAAATCAAAGGGCTATACACAGTGCTGTATTCACTGGCATATTCGAATTCATGTTTCGTGACGCACAATGTGTGACATGCTATGCATTACAATCAACGTTCGGCATGCTATGCTTTACATACCATATGTGACATGCTATGTGTAACATGCAATGTGCGACATGCTATATACTGTAACAAAAATTGATAGAATGTACTCGGGAATCTTGAGCTACCAGTCAGGTTGGCAGAATTTGAAAGTGAAGTGTGGTGGCAAAGGCCACAAAAGCGAGTGAGGTGTAGACAGTGTCACCACGGCGCTTTGGCTTCGTTAAGAATTAAAGTCTGAAAAGGTAACAAGTGTCATGAGTGTGAGAAGCGAATGCAGATCATAGGCAAGAGACTGGACGGCATAGTTGTTACTAATACTGATTCGCAATATGCAAGGAAACTCGACGATCTGCAATCAAGCGATACGACGATGCGGTTGGAGCAAATAAGAGAAGTCATAACAGCCAATAAGATGACAGACCAATCAAGTTTGGTCTGGCTAACGTCGGAGCAAATGGGGTTTCCGCTGCGGTCGGAATTTGCGGATGAGAACCAAGGTGAAGCCAGAAGTTCGAAACAACGCAATGACCAGCGTGCTGATCAAACCGCATATTTCCTGGCGCCTATTATCGCAAATTTCATTCAGAACACAAAAAGAGAACTTTATGACCTTAAGGTGAGGAGCTCGAACAGAAGCTTGAATTGCTCGATTCGAAATGGATCAAAGACGATGACACCAAGACACACAGTGCAACCCGTCTAACACCAGTCCACTGCCATGCGAAAACGCGTTCAACACAAACGGTCCAGTACGGGTAAAACGGTGGGTGCAGTGGGAAGCGCCTTCCACCGCTGACAGCTGTCAGATTTTTCACGAAAGCGATGGTACACGTTCAGTCTGTTATGACAAGTGAGCCTCTCGTCTAGGTCTCTTTTTACAAACATAGATTTTGTACGACATGTGGGTTTCTATTCTACGTCTCTTTTTACAAATATAGGTCTCTCATGACATATGACCCTCTTGTCTAGGTCTCTTTGTACAAATACATGTCTCTTATGACACATGGATCTCTATTCTAGGTCACTTTTTACACATACAGGTCTGTTACGACAAGTGAGCCTCTCGTCTAGGTCTCTTTTTACAAACACAGATTTCGTACGACACGTGGGACTCTATTCTACGTCTCTTTTTACAAATATAGGTCTCTCATAACATATGACCTTCCTGTCTAGGTCTCTTTTTACATACGCAGGTCTCTGATGACGCATGTTTTTCTATTCTAGGTATCTTTGTATATATAGAATCACACATCGGAGTCTATTCGAGGCATCTTTGTACATGTAAAGGTCTCTTATGATAACACGACGTACTTCATCAGCACACATACACAACCTACAACATCGGTGCGTTCGAACAAATAGAGCTTCCAGCAAAACTACTGGAATATTTTTAATGGAGTTACAAAAGCAACATCAATCCATGCACGCCGTACTTTATCCGCGCCCATCCGCCCCCCCCCCCCCCCCTTCCCCCCCCCCTCCTTCCCCGACTGGCGTTTTGATATGGAGGGGCTGAAATTGGAAGGTGGAAGAAGTATAGGAGAGGTGATGTGTCAAGTGTGTGTGAGTGTGTGAGTGTGTGCTGAGGTTACACCGGGGGGGTGTGTTGGGTTGAGTAAAGAGCGATCAGATTCTTGAAGGTCTAGTACGAAGTCTTTATCATTGCAATCTTGGGAACGTGGAAAGTATCGTGGATCCGAAATTTTTTACATAAAAATTGAGATTGACCAAAATTGGAGATTCAGGTGTAAAACCAATTATCTGGAAGTTTGTTTCAAATGTAACTGTGAAAATTGATGCATCCTCGATTTTTTATTCAAGAAACCCGAAAGGGAAGCAATGCGAGCACAAGCGGCGGAGGAGCACGAGTTCAAAAGTGTAGATAATGAGCCCACAGAAGATCACAAAATGTAGAAATTTTGCTAATATGCTGTCTTTTTTCCGCCGCCGCAGATTTTGCACTTGCTCCTCTGCCGCTGGTGCTCGCAGAGGCCGCTGCCGCCACAGTCTTTGCATAGACTCCTCACCCGCTGGTGCTCGCAGAGGCCGCTGCTGCCGCAGTCTTTGCTCTTTGTAAAGAAGTTAAATGTTTATTCTTCTGTCGATTTAATGATTTAGTCGTGTGTATACACGAGAATATTTCGTATCTGTCTGTTCTCCCTCTATCCAGATCTCCCTTTCTATCCGTATCTATGACCTTGACACTGTTGATTGCCAGATGGGCTCAGCGGTCCAGCAAGGGGCTGTCAATCCTTAGGCCGTCGGTTCGATTCCGTCTGCCGGCCGACATATGTGTGACGGTCATTTCTGGTTCAAACGGTTAAAGGTCGGGGTTTGCTCCTGGCCTACCGGTTCGAACCCGGGACACACCTCACCGATGAGTCCAAACGAACATTGGACTCACCCAGATAACGGAGCCGCCAGGGCAAAGGCCCATGGTTGTCAACGGGGCAGTTGTGGGTCCGTTCGAAGAGGAAGACGAGGGGACCGGTATAGCCAGCGACGTAGTTAAGGTGGAGGGTGAGGATCTGCGCACCCCAGGTCCCCTGATTTAAGGAATGACCCCAGGACCGTAACGATTCCCCAATATCGGGTCAACAAAACAAAACAAAGCAACACACATACTGCTCATGGCTTCCCTTGGGCGCAGTGAAGTTAAGATTGCTTTTATTATTGCTCAGAGAGAAATAATGTAGTAGTTTTGTTTGGAACTCTCAAGGTGCAATCTTTTATTCTCACCGAAGAGAGTGACTGTGGTTTGCTGATTGTCGTCACATCTTATATATTTATATACATATATGAACATATACATATATATATATGCAAATATATATATAGACAAATGTACTTTGTACACATATACTGTCTACATGTATACTGCGCTTTAGTCGATCTGGATTCTTCC
>Ga0105055_10006004_pt1 | contig 16853 bp, 17 predicted proteins | sample BON03_FD_78090 | JGI IMG/M metagenome (GOLD analysis project Ga0105055, IMG submission 78090) | Freshwater microbial communities from Lake Bonney liftoff mats and glacier meltwater in Antarctica - BON-03 | ecosystem: Environmental > Aquatic > Freshwater > Ice > Glacier meltwater | place: Lake...
AAAAAGAAGAAGAAGAAGAAGAAGAAGAAGAAGAAGAAGAAGAAGAAGAAGAAGAAGAAGAAGAAGAAGAAGAAGAAGAAGAAGAAGAAGAAGAAGAAGAAGAAGAAGAAGAAGAAGAAATAAAAACCAAACCAAACAAGCGTTTGCACTGTCGACTGCAAACGAGCACGCGCCGGTTTGCAAATCCGCCTCTCCGGGCTCCGACGTCGGAGCACGGAGCATATGCGCCGAACGAACGCGCCGGAGATAGCTGCTCAACTGCCGGCCTGCTCCTCTTCCAAGCCCTTTTTCTACACTACTAGTGAATGCCATAGCCAATGCTGCTGGCAGCTGAAGAAAATTGACCCTTCAGTATCTTGCCGAAACAATTGAAACCTAGACTGCTCTCTGGCACACACGCGCTCGTGCTCATCCCCGCTCTTGCGGGGGTGGGGAGGTTTTTTGAAATGCTGAGAAGGAAATGGAACGATAGAAGCAAAGTTTCTCATACGTAATCCAGAACATTGCAATATTGAAGTGCGATCTTAACTTATATGCATTTTTTGCTGTACAGGCCATTCGCACCTCGTCATCCTCACCCCTGCTTCGGCTTCTGACCCCCGCCTCTCCCACCTCCACCTCCTCCTCCTCCTCCTCCTCCTCCTCCTCCTCGGAACGGCCCCGTCACCACCCTCCACACCACCTGCACCGGCCACAGCATCATCCACACAAGCAGAAACACAGGCCACAAAATCATCCTCGCCAACGGCAGAATCAACAAACGCTGCCACCTCCACACCCCCACAATTTCTTGATACGACTTGGGCGGGGAGGCATCCACCCCAAAACTCAAATCCTCCCACGTCCGACTGAACACCCCACAGCTCTTCGCAAGCCCCACCATGATAGTAGTCATCAATCGACTAATTTTTTCGGGGCCAAAATGTCCAAAATTCGATTTATTGGCATCGAAGGCCAGTTCGTGCAAGGCGTGTAAATCGGGGAGACGCTTCGCGTTGTACTTGCCGAAGGGATGCTCGATATCAGCATGCATAGCGTCGATCAAGACCTCGACGTCTTCAGCCCCAGAATTGAAACCTTCACCCGTAGGGGGGATGACGGAGTGCGCGGCATCTGGAAGAGGGAGGAAAGGGGAGGGAAGGGAGGGCGTGAGTAAAGAAAGTAAGCCTTCATATCATACCAAGACACACACACACACACGCTTGGAACGCACAGCATCAAACTACCTCCTCCTCTCTCCACCTCCCCTCCCTCCTTCGCTCCCTTATCCCCTCCCCACCCTCAACCCCTCCATACGTACCACCCAACAACACCCCCCACTCTCCCAAGTTCAACCGATTCACTTTCACAATCGCCCCTCGAAAGCTCTTCCTCCCAAAATATAACCCCAAATCCTCCTCCTCCAAAAATGGGGCCGCCAACGGCGCCTTCTTCGTGATATACGCCCTTAGAGCTGCCACTCGTTCAGGCGTCGCTTCTGTGGCGAGAAGCAGTTCTCGAGTCTGTGCTGGGAGACCATCACTTATCCCCAAGGCGAGCACCCACACATCCCCCTCTATTATCGACACGTAAATTCCACTCATCACATAATGATTCTCCGGTTTTAAGTAAGGAGCCAAGGCCCCCGCGCCGGGCTTGGAAAAGAGCAGGCGGAATTGGACCCCCCAGGGAGTGACTTGACTCTTAAAACCCTCCACGTGGTTCTCTGCAAACGCCCGCACCTCGCTCCAGACCCCGTCGCATGCCAACACCCTTGCCCCCCTTCCCTCCACAGTTACTTCCTCATATGTCCGTGCCACGTCAGGGTCGATCACTGGTTGCTTCACGTCAAAAACCAGCCGGCGTTCGAGCAAATCTAGGGACTTGAGTCGATGCCCCCACTTGATTTCAATCCGCCTTTCAAAATGCTTTCGGACCTCGTCATACAACATCTCATTAATCGTGCTCCGCGTCGTCCCCACCACCAAGCCCGAGGGCACCTCAGCGACCATTCGTGTGCCTGCATAAATTTTCCAAGCATCCACCATAACGCCGCGCTTGCGCAAGGCAATGGCCATATCGGGCCTAGCCCGGTCCAACGCCCGTGCCCCTCGAGGGTTGACGCCAATAGGGTAGCTCTCGTGCAAATCCGTCGTGAGGCCATCCCGGGCTTCGTAGATGGTCACCTGTTTTGGTGAGGAATGGAAGTGGGTGAGAGAGGGAGGGAGGGAGCGCAGTAGGAGGGAGGGAGGGAGGGAGGGAGTGCCTGGCCATGTGAGTTGCAGCTCTGGTTTCGGCGAGTGAGGCGTGACCTCAACGACAACACCCGCCCCCCGCGTCGCCCTATCTTCTATTGTGATGCCCTCCTTTGTCCCCCTTTGGTCGTGCGTGCCTTACCTGGAGGGCGTCGATTTCTTGCACCAGGAGGATGGCAGCCAGGAGACCCACGGGGCCAGCTCCCACGATGACGAAGCGTTTGTTAGCTGGGTCCAACTTCTTGGGCTCCTCCTCCATTGTCGTCATGGCGTGCGTTTGTGTTGAGTGTGCGAGCTCTGTGTTGTGCTGTGTGGGCGGGGAAAGGGTGGAGAACGTGAGAAGCAATGCTAGGTCTTGGTGGGAGGAATGAATGGGCTTGTTGCTGCTGATTTTGCGAGGGTTCGTGATGGTGTCCAAACCGGCGGCTTGAGCTTCACGATTCACAATTCACACGCACTCAGTCCTCGCCCTACCCACACTATTTACCACCACCCTGACACACAGGACAGGACACGCTCTTCTCCACCATGGTTTTCCTCTTGCCGTCCAGGCTATTGACCTCGCTCCTTCTATGCCTCCTCATGGCTGCGTTTTGGAGCACCACCCTGGCCTTCGTCCCTCCCTGTCCTAGCAGCAGCACCAGCAGCCGCCAAGTCAAGGCCGCGACGACGCGCATGATGGCGGAGCGGTTCTACAACAAATGGAGCCGGGCCGACTTTGTGCTCAAGAGCGCGTTGGCGGCGGTACGTAAGGGAGGCAGGCGGCAAGGCGGGCGGGAGGGAGCAAAAGGGGGAAGGGAAAAGGAAAGCAAGACTCACGCAGCACACAGGCATTACCCATCTCACTAGCCAATCTCCCTCCTTTTTCCACCCTCCCTACAGGCGGCAGTCATCCCCGTGATTAAGGGCGGGGCCATGGCCCGCGATGCCCAGGCCCCCGAGCGCGTAGCGGTGCCCATCAAGTACGTACGTAGGAGGGGTGGAAGAGAGAGAGGGAGAGGGAAAGTGAGAGTGAGGGAAACAGGACTTTCTCCTCATATAGCAAAGTAAATCCAATCAATTTTTCATATTCTCATCTCTTTCCCGCTTTTTGCAAGCAGGCGGGTCACCGATGCCGACGACGAGGAAAAAGATAGCTCCCTCGCCTTCTCCTCTGCCCAGGGCGTGCCCCTGCGTTTCCCCCTCCACAAGAGCCAAGAGCAAGCCCTCTCCGAGCTTCAAGAAGTGGTCGCCCGCGTCGGTGGCCGCTTGACCAAGGCCCGTGGAGGCGCCCAGAGCGATGTGCTCCGTGCTGCGTTCCAGTCAAAGTACATGCATTTTCGCTTTGGCGGGGAGGGAGGGAGCAGTGGGTATAGCCGTGTGTTGCAGGCGAGCGTGGGGAGCGGGGCTGATGACATGAGGTTGATGAATGCTTTGGCGGATGGATTGGCGTCCAAGGGGTGGTTGGCGGCGGGCTTTCCTTTGTCGTGCGATGCCGCCATCGGACAGTACTATTCGTAGGGGTAGAGTGGATTGAGTGCATGGAGTAGGGATGTGTGGTGAAGGCAAGCAAGCAAAGGTCGACGTAAAAAGAAAAACTAAATTAGGCGCATGAGGATTTGAAGGGCTTTTCTTTTGTTTTTTTTTAATTCCATTCCTCGTTGGCTTTCGTGATTCCATCCCTAAATAAATCGACTCCTTGCGCAAAGTGTCAACTCCCCACTTCTTCCTACCCGGATAAGCAAGCTCTCCCTTTCATTCACATCTACCATCCATCACAGACCACACACAGGGACAACCCCTGGCCTGCACACACGCGCCAAGAGAACAAGCTGTAATTGATGCCGGTGCGTCGCCTGCCTTGCTGTTACCGCAACGCTTGCTTGTCCACGCCTTCACTCACCGTCATCATCATCGCAGCACCACGACTAAGACCACGACCGCTACTACCACTGCGCCCGTCTTCCTTCCTGGTCACTGCCCTCCTCCTCATCTCCGTCCTCCTGTCTGTGGATGCCTTCCTACAGCCGCTCGCAGGCAGTAGAAGGGGAGGCTTGCTGCATCAACGCCGCCAGCCCCATCGCCATCTCCAAGCCGCTGGTGCGTCCTTGCCACCTGGTGTGGCAGTGCCTGAGCATTTAGCCTTGGTCTTAGACGGGAATGGACGGTGGGCGCAGCAACGTGGGCTGCCGCGTGGCGCGGGGCACATGGAGGGAGCCAAGCGGGTGTTTGAGGTCCTCAAGGCGTGCCAGGTGAGAAATAGGGAGGGAGGGAGGACTGGGAGAGGTCCGCGGGCTGGGTTGGGAAGGAGGGATTATATTCCATAGACACACAGGACTAATGTCATCTCCCACCCTCCAACACACCCACCCTTCTTTGCAGGCATTGGGCGTTCGTACCGTGACTCTGTACTGCCTCTCAACCGAGAACTGGAGCAGGTCCCAAGCCGAGGTGGCCATAATTTTGGCCTGCGTCGAGAGCTCCCTCCGGGCCAACCTGGACTACGCTCACAAGAATCGCATCCGCCTCGTTGTGATTGGGCAGATGCACCGACTCCCTCCCAGCCTGCAGGCGCTGGTGACGCGAGCCGAGGCAGAAACGGCTGGCTACACTCAGAAGGATGGGATGACGGTGTGCTTGGCGTTGAGCTACGGTGGGCGAGATGACATTGTCCAGGCGTGTCGGACCCTGGCCAATCAGGCGGCCACGGGCGAGATCCAGCCAGAGGAGATCGATGAAGCCTTGTTTGAGTCACGGCTGTCCACGCATCAGAAGGGTGTTTCCCGCCCCCCAGACTTGGTAGTTCGCACGTCTGGCGAGCAGCGCTGGAGCAACTTTATGTTGTTTGAATGCGCGTACTCGGAGTTCTTTGTCTCGGAGGCTTTGTGGCCTGATTTTAGGGAAGAGAATCTGCTTGCGGCGTTGGAAAGCTATGGGCAAAGACGCCGGCGATTTGGCGGAGTGACGGAGAGCAAGCCAGCAGCTGCGGCACTAATAGAGCAGGAGGGTGGGAAAGTAGAATCGCGGAAGAGCATGTAAGCGGTATTCAAAATCCGCCAAGCTGTTTATTAAGAAATGATTTGTAAACTTAGGAATGCAAAAAACCGGCAAAGTAAAGAGCAACGCACTATCTCGTATGTATTGTTGCTATGAATGACTCATCCGGTATTTCTTTCTGTCTCCCGCCTCCCCCTTCTCCACCCTCACCACAATTATTTACTTCACAATATTTGGACCGCAAGGCCCCCCCCCCCGCTCTATCCTCAATCGCCAATCTTCTCCTTCAACTACAGACACAATTTATCTTACTTGGCCATTCACTCCTCCCCGCCTTTTTCCTGCATTTTTACTCAGCCCTTCCCAACCTACCCGCCGCTTCCACCGCCACGCCTCCTGACCCCCGCGCCTCCTCCTCGTCGTACTTCGGCGCCGCCCCAACCCCTGGCAGCAACTTGACGGCGGGCAAGCCGTGCCACTGCGTGTGCGAAGGCAGCTCCTCGGACCGCAGGACCAGCGACAAGGAGCTCAAGGCGCAATGGTCCCCCAGCACTGCGCCCAACAACACCACCGAGTCCGAGCCCAAGCTGCAAAAGTCGCCCACTTTGACGGGACCCGTTGTCCGCATGCGATCCTGAAACAAGTGCGCCTGCAAGGAGGCCGTCCGTTCCATGTTGCAATAATCGCCCACTGTGCAGAGGTCGGGCTCGCAAAAGTACGGGAATTCCAAATAGGCTCGGCGCCCTATCCGCACGCCCATGGCCTGGTTCACGAGCTGCATCCACACTGTTCCGCTAATCAAGGGGTAGGTGTAGGTGTGCAGCAAGTTCTCTTCGATGCGTTCCACAAACTCGGTTCGCCACACATAAGTCCCGTACAGTGGATAGGCCCCAGCGCGGTACCGGCCAATGACAACCCACTTCCAAAACAAGGTCAGGGCGGCCGCCACCACGGCTTCCCCAATGACAAACAAAGGCAGCGTCAGCAAGTACGTCACGAGGCTAGTGCGGCTGTTGTCTCCGTTGTAGCACCAAGTCATGGTCACGTACAGCAGCGCAAAGCACGTCGCCAACGAGAGCTGCAACAGGAGAAAGCCCACGCCCTCAACCACGTAGCGTACAAACACCATCCAGTTCGGCGGGCTGTATGTGTTCTTGGCTTGACGTGAGAGCTCGGCCCGCTTTTGTATCCGAAAGGGCGGGCAGCCGAGCAACGTCTCCCCCGAGCCCGTGGCCTGTGAGGGTGGCAGTGTCAGGACTCCGACCAGCACGTCGTGGGGTAGGTGCGTGCCGCCTTCCACGACGGAATTGTTGCCTACAAAGGTCCGATCTCCGATGGACACCGACTGTTGCGTCACCACCCCGTCTTCCACGTGCGGCATGCCGAGCATCACGTCATCCGCCACAAAGACTTGGTCCCCCAGCGTCAGGCGCTCCGCGCACACGTTCTCAAATGCCGAGATTTCAGCGTGATGTCCCATTCGCGCGCCCATCAGCCGGTACCAAAGTGGCAAGTACAGGGATCCCCGAAGCTGCTTGGTGTAGACCGCCAGCGAATCCATCAGATTGTCCACCGCCCAGCGTCGAAAGAAGGTCCAGGATGTCAGCGGGTAGGTGGTCGCCTCCTGCAGACCGCCCAGCAAGAGAAGGCGCTTCAATCCTGCCACCAAGCACGTACTAGCTAGAAAAAGGCCTATCTGCAAGTCCATTGAAAGCCAAATCACGTGCAGCAACGTCGGCCCCGCCTCGTGCCGGCGTGTGGCCACGGGATCGTCCTCTGTCACGGAAGGAACCGGAGCCGCGCGAAGGAGATAGAGAAAGGGCACCAAGAAGACCGCCTCCATGGCCTTTTCAAGCACGCTCCACAAAAGCTGCAAGGTCCCAACCAGCGCACTAGGCTCCGTCGCCGCTGAGCCGATGTCTTGACGGAAGCCCACAAATGCAATCGGCGCCCCTGCCCAAATCTGGCGAGATGGCACATGGGTGGCCGAAGGCACGAGGGACAAGGCTTCGATCTTGCAGTGGTCGTCCAGGTGGACGTCCGGCTGGACCATGGCCCGGACGCCCAGCGTCACGCCTTGACCCAGCGTGACTTTGCGCAGCTTCAGGTAGTTGCCTTCTATGCTCACGGCGCTCACATTAGCCTGGCAGTTGACACTGCAGCCGTCCCCAATCGTCACCAGATCGTACCCCTCCAGGTTGCCCTGCAGATAGACTCCGCGCCCTATGCGTGCGCCCAAAGCCCAGTGATACCAAGCCGCCAACGGCGTACCCTCCAGCGATGCCATATAGAAGAGCCGAAACACACTATCCAAGCACTGCACGAACCAGAAGCGCAGGTGGTAGGATTGCCACAGAGGATAGTCGCCCTCCCGAACGCGCCCAAGCACCAGCCACTTAGTCGCCACCAACACCACAAATGCCAGCGGGATGAGGGCAATCGAGACGCCCGCGAGCAGCGCCAGCAACTTGAGCGTGGGCAAGTCCTTGTAGTTGAAGTATAGGAGATACATGCTGAGGCCATTCAGTCCCATGTAGGCCGCCACGAGGTACATGGCGGCCAGTTGGACCAGGTCGGCGAGGATCGTAGTGGCCATCCGTGGGATATAAGGAGGAGGTAAAGCCAGCATCTGCTGCTCTAACTCGAACACGTGACTGCGACCGCCAGCGGATTGAGTGTCCTCTCCCTCCTTATCTACTGTCATCGACTGTCCTGCCGTCGCCGTCGCCGCTGCCGCTGCTGAAGCTGCCGTTGTGTCCAAAGACTCGAGGACGTCTGCCAGTGCGCCCACCGTGCTGTGACTGTACACGTCTCGGGCGGTCACAGCGGGATACTGGCGCCGGAGCTTGGTGACCAGCATGGAAACTAGTAGCGAGTTGCCTCCGAGGTCGAAAAAGTCCGCATCAGTGGCCTTGGGGCTCGCCAGCGTCTGGGCAGGCAGGCCTAGCACTTGCTCAAACGCTCCCGTCACCGCGCGCCGATGCTCGTTGTGCTCTTCCACTAGCACGTCGTCGCAGACGCTAGCTGCAGCAACGCCATTTCCGGCCCGCAGGGAGCGCGACAATGACCTCGTCAAGCTTTTACTGAACGCTCGGCGGGAGGCGGGACGTAGGACTTGAGGCAGGCGGCGTCGGTCAAGCTTCCCCGAGGGCAAGGTCGGAAAGGCAAGCATCGGCTCGATGTGCGACGGAATCATGAAGGCTGGCAGCTTCTCACGCATGGCTTGCATCACCGCGGCCGTGTCCAGGGACAACGTACCCTTATCTCCAGCCGCAAGCACCACAAACGCCACCAACTCCTTCATCGTCCCGGGACCTTGCTGCTGCACGTCCACTACGGCGCTTTGGATCCCTGACAGCCCACAGAGCACAGCTTCAATCTCGCTCGGTTCCACGCGGTACCCGCGGATCTTGACTTGGGCATCCGTCCGGCCGTGGTACTCAATCTCGCCCATGGTATCGGCAGCCAGGGAAATGCGCGCCAAATCGCCACTCTGGTACAGCGGGTAGTTGTCCGGTTTGCCGGGCCGGAAAGGATCAGGCTTGAACACGCTCCGGGTCTTGTCCGGCAGATTCAAATAGCCCACGCGGGAGACCGAGACGCCGCCAATGACCAGCTCGCCGAGCGCCCCAGGAGGCAGCAGGTTCAGGTGCCCGTCCAGGACGTAGCACTGGTAGTTGGGCAGCGGCTTGCCGATGGTGATGCGGTGCACAGGATTGTTGGAAGAAGGTGTAGCGCCGTACTCTTTGTAGGTGGCAATGACGGTGGCCTCGGTAGGACCGTACGTGTTGAAGAACCGGCGCCCGCCCGTCGCCCAGCACGCCATGAGCTCCTTGGAGCACGCCTCCCCCCCCGTGATGACGAGCCGCACATTTGGGAGCAGTTGTGCTTGTCCATCGTCACCATCTTGGCCATCATCGACTGCTCCCAAAGTTGCGAGAAGCGTCGGAACAGTCGAGAGACACGTCACGCCCAACGCTGTTAGGTACCGTGGGAAGTCGGGGCCCGAGCGCATCAGCTCCTTGGTGCCCACCACCAGCGCCGCGCCATTATGCAAGGCCATCCAAATCTCCTCCACCGAGGCGTCAAAGGAAGTAGAGAAACCTTGCAGGATCCGGTCTGAGGGTTGCATCGCGTAAATGTGCGCCTCGGCTTGGATGAGGTTGAGCGCATTGGCATGGCTAATCTGCACGCCCTTGGGTCTGCCCGTGGAGCCCGAGGTGTAAATGACATAGCACGGCGCCTCGATGGCGTTGGACATGGTGGCAGGAGGAAGGCGTGTCGTAGATTCTTGAGCCAGCGCTGCCGAATGCTTGGAGTCGTCCAACAGCACAAGGTGGGGGGGTCCTTGTGGCGCCGCCGTCTTGCCCTGGACCCGCGGAGCCAAAGCTTGCGTCGTCACCAGTGCCGCAGCCCCCGAGTCTTCAAGCATAAATTGAATGCGGTCGTCAGGGTAGTCGGTGTCAATCGAGACGTAGGCGGCACCAGCCTTGAGCACCCCGAGCATCGCCACGTAGAAGGCCACAGACCGCTCCAGGAAGATGGCAACAATGTCTTGATTTTTGATTCCCTGCCGGCGCAGGTGATGGGCGAGACGATTGGCTTGCCGCTCTAGCTCCCCATAGCTAAGTTCTTGCACACGTGCGGGATAGTGGTCGATGTCGCTCTCGGCTTCAGAGACAGGACCCACCACTGCGAGGCGGCTCGGGGCTTCGTCAACGCGTGCCTCAAAGAGCTCGTGGATGCCTTGCCAGGCTGGGAGGAACAGCGTCTCAGTCTGATTCCACTCCCCTACCATCCGCTCCATATCCAGAGGGCTCACGACCGGCACCAAATCTTGCCGCACCGACATGTTTTGACGAGCATTGGCCAGCAACGTCTCCCAGCAGCGCATCATGGCCTCCATCATAGTGCTCGAGAAGAGGCGTTCGTTGTAGAGGAGGGTGAAGAAGTGGTCTTGCTCAAGGACCAGGCAGACGTCCGCTAAGCAAGGAGGAGGCGGCGACATAAAGGACAGCTGCGGCCACTCTCGAGGCGGGGGAAGGAGCACATTGTCCTGCATCGCAAAGGCTCGGGTGCTCAAGTCACCGCCGTCGGTGGCGGAGGCGGCGGCAGAGGCGAACGAATCCAGGGGCGCACGGTCGCGCAGGAGGGCGTGAACCTGCCCAGCAGCCTTGGCAATGGAGAGCTCTAGCCCCGCAATCCCGTGCAAGGGCATGCCCACCCACGCTCCGTCGTCCAGGACCATGGCCAGCTCGATCTCGGGCTCCCGCGTGTAGCGCTTCATCAGGAGGCCGTACAGTGCCAGCAGGGTCGCTTGCTTGCGTCCGACGTGGTCGTCATTCTTGGAGGTGGTGTCGTCGGCTTTCTTGTCCTTGGCATCGTCGTGGTCAGTGTAGTCCAGAAGTGGCCACGCCAAAGCCGAGCGCACCACACCAGGCACGTACTCTTGCTTCTCCGCCTTGGACGCCCGGTCATAGTCGGTGGGCAGCTTATCGCAAGAAATCTGGCCGAGCAAGGTGCCCAGGAGGGCCATGGCCGTAGCTTGGGTCGGTGTGGCCCAATGGACTTGAGGTGTCGAAGACTATGGCTCTAGCGTTCAGGCTGTGGAACGGCATGGGGGAGGGGTGTGTAGAGGGAGTGAGGGTGAGGCCATGGAAGCACATGCAGCAGAGTGAGAGGGGGGAGGGCAAGTAGATGCGGTGGTGCATCTCTCAGTAAACCATCCGATTGCACCGTGCGCTGGATCCACCCCACTCGAGCCGTCGTGTTGCCAGCACACGCCATTTTGTTGCTTGTCGTGTACGGGGGGAGGTTTTTGCTGGCGCAGTTGGTGGCCGTTACACATTTTTGAATGAGAGGGACATGCCCTTGGACAGCCAACAGTGTGCCCTGTGCACGCCTCTTTGGCCTCTGTGTCTTCTAGGGGTGTGTGTCTATGCGTAATGTGCCCTGTCTTACCTGGATTGTCCCTCACTCGTGGTCACAATTTGCTGTTGTCCAATTACCACGCTCGATCGTCATCTCAACCTCGTCTGCCCACCCACTACACACTACGACACAGAGGGCACGCGTCTCACCACGACATGCCAATGTACCCCATCCAGAAAGAAGTGGCCGAGCTCTCCATCATTACGAGCGGGACGCCCATGGCCGACCGCGGCGTCATCCACCCCGGGATTGTCAACATTCGAGGTAAGCAGGGCAGCAAAGCAGACAGGCATGGGATTGAACGGAGCATGCACAAGAGGACACGCGAGCTATGTCGAGGGAAGGAGGAGAGAGGAGGGATGACGAGAGGCTCAACTGTCAGAGGGAGAGGGAGAGGGAGATGGAGAGGGTGGTGGCAGCATGCTGGTCAAGCACGCATGGCGCGGTGCCTCGGGGGGCGCCGGGGAAGCAAGCTTCTATGGCAGAAGAGTTCGGGATGGCCTATATAAGCAAGCACCTTGATCAAAGCATAACCCACTCATAACCCTCTACTCATACATACATACATCCCTAGTGCTGGCGGCCAAGGGCATCAAGTCTAATGAAATTCTGGGCAAGCCAGACACCTACGTGGTGGTGCGGTATGGCGGCGAGGAGCACAGGACCGAGGAGGTGGACGACTGCGAAGACCCTATCTACGAGGATGACTGGGTGTCAACCGTGGGCATGGCCGTGAATGAGTATGTGGAGGTGTTGATCATGGAGAAGTACAACGTGCAGGACAAGGAGCTGGGCAGCCTCAGATGTACGTAGGCGTGTTCGTGTGCGTGTGTGTGTGTGTGTGTGTGTTTGTGACTGTCCTTTTCATTTAGATCAGAAATTTCTCTTGCGTTTTCGGTCCATCTACTTCTTTATATTAGCTGCTCTTCCCGTTTCCCCTCCTACCCTTCCTCTGTCTGCACTATCAACTCATCCTCCCTCCCTCCCTCCCTCCCTCCCTCCCTCTCTCAACACCCACTACAGTCCCGGCCGACTCCTTCGCACACAATATCCTAGAAGCCTCCTGGTTCGAGCTGGAACGCGACGGTGAGGTGTGTGGAGAGGTCTGCTTGGCCGCACGCTTCACCCCCATTGTCTGCAGTGGTATGGGAATGCCCGGCAACAGCAGCAGCAGCAGCAGCAACCATTTCGGGAACGGGACGATCGAGCAGGCTGCACAGTATTTCTCGGGGCCTCGACCTTGGTATATGCGTGGGGGGTTCTACTATGATTTGAGCAAGCGGGTGTATCGACGCGTGAAGCACATCCCGCTGGTGGGGTTGGGGTCGACGATGGGGGAGTGTGTGGTGGAGGGGGTGTTGACTCACATCGTGTTGCGGCAGCCTCCGGGAGAGATGGTATCGACGGAGAGTGGCATCTCACGGTTGGACCATGTGGTGGCTGGTTTAATTACGACGATTGACATTGGGATTGATCAGACCAAGGACCAAGTCTTGAAGAAGGCGGTGGAATTGAAGAAGCATATGACTGGGGAGGTCGTTGTGGTGGTGCCACCGCAGCAGCAGCAGCAGATGAAGAAGAGCAAAGGCATCATTTGGGAGCTGGTGGAGGGGACAGTGACACATGTAGCGAGGCCCGTGACGAGCTACGTACCGATTGTAGGAGGGTTGGGTGTCCAGATTCTTGATTACATCGTTCCTCCCCCACCACCGGCTGAGATGAGCGTGGAGGCCAAGCTGGCTGCTGCTGCTGCTACTGCTGCGGCGGGGGGAGGGGCAAGTCCTATCCCTACGGCTGATGTGTCGGCGTTCGACAAGCCCACGAAGAGTAGTAAGATGACCGCCAGCGGGTTCTAAGCGAGGAATAGACCATCCCTCCCTCCCTCCCTCTCCCCCTCCCTCCTTCTCCCACCACACCACCAGTTCAAACAGAGAGTTATTTTTCTCCTTTTCTCCAACACAAACAAAAGTATTTTTCTTTCTCCCTTTCGGCTGCCCTCCCGCCTGGCGCCCGCCGCAGAACATATACACACACTTTTTTACGCATTTACACACAAGCAACAACAACAAACCGTGGACAATCAGCAGCAGCTGCAGGGAGGAGGAACAGAAGAGAGAAGGAGGGAGGGAAGGGAGAGTCGCATGAACGAGAAGTAAAGCTGAGAGAGAGAGAGAGGGAGTCTATCAATATACATGAAAGCTTTAGAAACGGAAACCAAGAACAAAAGAGAGAGAAAAGACGGGATGTGTTAAAACAAGGAAACAAACAAAGGCGCGGTGGCTGAATAAAAATGCGGATCTCTTTCTCTTCTTTTCTGATTGCTTGCTCTCATGGTACTTTGATTACTTCGCACAGACACTAGGCGTGTGCTGGGTTTACTCGCCGTCGCTCCCTCCCTCCCCCCCTCCTATCTTCGACAGGTCTTCAGATTCCGATCCACCTACAAGGTGCTTAACACTTCTCTCAACAATAGTAGAAGCTTATCCCTCTCTCCCTCCCTCCCTCTCCCCTCCCTCCCTTTTACTCATCGTCGTCGTCGTCATCATCCTCCTCCTCATCGTCGTCCTCCTCGTCCTCCTCATCGTCGTCCTCCTCGTCCTCATCATCGCTTTCCTCTTCTTCCTCACTATCACTTTCCTCTTCTTCTTCTTCCTCCTCCTCTTCCTCTTCCTCTTCCTCGTCCTCGTCCTCGTCCTCGTCCTCGTCCTCGTCCTCGTCCTCGTCCTCGTCCTCGTCCTCTTCTACCTCCTCCTCCTCCTCCTCCTCCACCGCCACCATCTCCTCCTTCTCCTCCACCTTCTTACCCTCCCCCTCCTTCCCTCCTACCACCACCCCTCCCTCCTTCCCTTCCTCCCCCTCCTCCTCCCCATCCACCGACGCCTGGTAATAAGTCGACCCCCCCCCATAATACCTATTCCCCTTTGTCTGCGCCTCATCTAAATGACCCTCCGAAAACAACGTGTGCGTCCCCCCCCTCCTCGGCTTCTCCTTCCGTGCTTTCGCCTTTGCCGCCAACACATCCGCCGACACCACCTTCCTCTCCTTCCCTCCCTCCTTCCCTCCCTCCTTCCCTCCCTCCACCACCGGCGGGGCAATCACCAAACTCAGAATCACTTCTCCACCACCCAATTCTAGGTCACCTAGCTTCTTCCCTCCCTCCTTCCCTCCCTCCAGGTAGGTCCTCATTACCGGTACGCGGGCCACGAGCTTTAACCCTCCTACTGCTGCTTTCGCTGTTGTTTTTACCTTGTCTGCGCGGATTTTGGAGAAGACTGCAGAAAGAGTTGCGGAGGGCCCAAGCCCTGTTTTAAGGATACTCCCATCGGGTAAACGAATGGAAAGCGCATTGAAAGCACGACGAGGCACCATCTGAGGCTTGTTTTTGGGCATCCCGCCCGTAGCAGCAGCAGCAGCAGCAGGAGCAGCAACAGGAGCAGCAGGTTTAGATTTCACAGCAGCTGGAGCAGCAGCTGCGGGTTTGCTGCTGCTGCTCTTCTTGCCTCCAGGAGCAGCCGCTGCTGCCTTAGCAGAAGCAGCAGTAGCAGCAGCAGCCGCCACCCCTCCCACGCCCTTAGCGACAATAGGGACAGGCGCCGGCCGTCTCAACGACTTACTCCGAAAAATAGGCGCTCCCCCCCCTCCCCCACGCCCCCCCACCGGCCCTCCTCCCCCCCCCACCCTGACCCTAGCCAAAAACTTGCCAATCACCTGCTCCGCTGCTATGACAGGCGCTCGATTCCTGTGCTTTAGGACCAAAGTCCCCTGCCCTCCCTCATCCCTGAAACCCACTTTCTCCAAAATACGAATCGCGGGTGGGTAAGGCCCCAATCGAAATTGAAACGCCTCCTTCTCCATATTAATACTCCTAAATTTCTCCCCTTCCTTCCCCCCAAAATGCTTAACCAAATTCGACAAATACGCACTCACAGTCTTCACAGCCCTCATCGCTCCCTCCCTCCCCACCCCTTCCTCCCCCCCTCCCTCCCCCTCCCCCTCCTCCCCCATCCTAATTACCTCCTCCACAAGACCCTCCACGGCCCTCTCGAGCTTCTCCTTCCTCGCCGCGCCAAACGAGGCCAACCCCGCCAAATGCGCCAATTTCCCCCCCATCCTCCTCAAATCCTCCTCCGTCTTCCCATTCGGGTCCTTAACCAAATCGACCTCCGGCCTCCTACTCCCCGTCAGCAACCTCATCATGAACTCCTGCAATGTAGCCTGCGGTGGCATCCCGATAAAATTATCGACTAATTTTCCATCTCGGAAGGCAAAAACAGACGGCAAGGCCTGCACGGACAACATATCACTCACCCCCCTATTCTTATCAGAATCAATTTTAACCAGTCGAAAGATCCCTCCCGATTTCACAGCCAGCTCTTCCAGCATCGGTCCAAGTTGCTTACAAGGCCCACACCAATCCGCATACACATCAAGTAAAACAGGCACGGGGGATTCAATCACCAACCTTTGCAAATCAGCCTCCGTACCCTCAAACACCACATCCTCCCTTTTCACCGCAGGAGCAGCAGGCTTAGCCGGCTCCGCCTTCTTCATCGCTGCTGCTGGCGCTGCTGCTTTCTTAGGCGCAGCAGCAGCAGGAGCAGGAGCAGCAGCGGCAGGAGCAGCAGTAGCAGCAGTAGCAGCGGCTGGGGCGGCTGGGGCGGGGGCGTTCTTGGATTTTTCCCGTTGGGCTAGGAGGGCTTGTCGTGCTACTTCTTCATCCCATCCTTCTTTGACCATTTCTTCTACGGCAGCATCAAGGTCACGGGCCATGGAGTCTTGGTCGAGGATTTCCAGGGCGGTGGGGAGGTCGCCTTTGGCCATTGTCAGGAGTTCGAGGGCGTCGGGTTGGGAGAGGCCCTTGGCGATGAGGGCGTTGACGCCATCGATGTACGCGGGGGGAATGCTGATTTTTTCTTTCTCGAAGTCTTCCTTTAAAGGAGGGGGAGGAGGAGGAGGGGTTGTAGAAGCTACAGGAGGGGGAGGGGGAGGAGCGGTGGCGGTAGGGGGAGGAGGGGCGGGGGCTGCGGGCGCTGGTTCGCCGGCGGGGGGAGGAGGAGGAGGACGAGGTGTCGCTGGTGCTGGTGCTGGTGCTGCTGCTGGCGCCCGTGCTGCTACAGGTGGCGGTGGTGGCGGTCGAGGTGCTGCTGGTGCTGCTGGTGCTGCTGGTGCTGCTCCTGCTCCTGCTGCTCCTGCGGTACTGCTGCGTCGACCCTTCCCTCCTCCCTCGAGCATGGCCGCCGCAGCCGCCACATCGTAATGAGCTGCGTGCAACGCCCGCTCACTCTCCTCGGCTGTGTGTCCTTTCGCTACCAATTCTTGGACTTGCACCGAGAAGTAATCCGCGTGAGGCTTGTCTGTATAGGCAGCTGCTGCTGTCGCTGCTGCTGGTGCGCCGGGAGTGCCTGGCATGTAGCAGACGTCGCCGTCACATACCATTCCTGGGGGGGTGAAGGAGGCCGCTGCAGCAGGAGCAGCAGGAGCAGCAGCAGCCGCGTGGTTGTGGTCGTGGTTATAATCGTGGTCGCAGTGCTCTCCGTGCTCGTGATGGTGGGGGTCGTGCGCGTGGTGAGGGTGGCCTTCCCCCGCTTCCGCAGCAGCAGCAGCAGCAGCAGCAGCAGCACGTGCGTCCTCCCCTTCCTCGTCATCGGGAGAGGCAGCGCCGCCGCGGACGCCCCACAAAGAGGCAGGCAACGTAGCAGAAGAAGGCTTGGC
>Ga0105055_10006006_pt1 | contig 16851 bp, 15 predicted proteins | sample BON03_FD_78090 | JGI IMG/M metagenome (GOLD analysis project Ga0105055, IMG submission 78090) | Freshwater microbial communities from Lake Bonney liftoff mats and glacier meltwater in Antarctica - BON-03 | ecosystem: Environmental > Aquatic > Freshwater > Ice > Glacier meltwater | place: Lake...
CGCAAGCAGCACAATTCTGTGACGCATTTGGCGCACATGCCCGCACCTCCGGAGATCGCGGTGCAGATCTACAACCGCGGCACGTTGCCGACAATGTTCGCCAAGATGAAGGCCGGCGAGTCGATCGACTCGGTCATCAAGTGGGGCAACACCGAGCTCGAGGGCTTCCTGTAGCCATCGGCTGATACCCGACCGGCCGGGCCCCTGGCCCAGCCGGTCGGCGCTTCTTTTTAGTGACGCCAGGGTCGCGCGGATACCGCCGGTCCCGGCGTACCCTCAGCCCTTGAGGAGGAATTGATGGCAGACGGTAGCACCATGGTTGTCGGTTCGGGTGACGCGATGTCGCCGGCGCCGCGCAAGGTTGGCAGCCTGAAGCAGTTGTCCCGCCGCCGCTCCACCGCAGCCTTGCTGCTGTGCCTGCCGCTGATTCTTCTCATCGTCGGTCTGAAGATCTACCCGACCTTCTATGCGATCTTCCTGAGCATGCTCGACCGGAAGATGAACAACTTCGTCGGGCTGGACAATTTCGCCTTCCTGCTGACGCGGCCGTCGTTCCACCTGGTGATTTTCCAGTCCTGCCTGTTCGCGATCACCGCGGTGATCCTGAAGGCGTTCCTGGGGTTCATCCTGGCCCACCTGATGCACAACATCCGTGGCAAGAACCAGCGCGTCTGGCGCGGCCTGCTGCTGGTGCCGTGGGTGATTCCGCTGTCGCTGTCGACGCTGACGTGGTGGTGGCTATTCGACCCATCGTATTCGGCGCTCAACTGGACGCTTGAGTATTTTGGGCTGGACGCGATCCCGTTCCTCGGCACGAGGTGGAACGCGCGCATTTCGGTGATCATGGTGAATGTGTGGTTCGGCGCGCCATTCTTCATGATCATGTATCTGGCGGCGCTGAAATCGGTGTCGGAGCAGCTTTATGAGGCGGCCGCGATCGACGGGGCCAATGCGTGGCAGAAGCTGATCTACATCACGCTGCCGATGATGCGGAACATCATCCTGATCACCGTGCTGTACAGCCTGATCGTGACGTTCGCGGACTTCGACATCGTGCGCATCCTGACCAATGGCGGACCGCAGGACAGCACCCACCTGTTCGCCACCTATGCCTTCACCGTTGGTATCCAGTCGGGTAACATCCCGCGCGGCGCCTCGGTGAGCCTGTTCATGTTCCCAATCCTGGCGACGCTGGCATTCTTCGTGCTGCGCGACGTGTTGAAGCGCAACAAGGAGGTTGCATCGTGAGCAGTGTCGTGAGCAGCACTGGGGCGACGGCGGGCGGCGCCCAGCCCCGGAAGAAATACGGCAGCCTGGAGCAGCAGCACCGCACGACGATGCGGTACAGCTACGCGGCGCTCAGCTTCTTCGTGGTCGTGTTCCTGATCCCGCCGTTCTACATGATCATGACGAGCCTCAAGTCCTCGGCGGAGATCTCGGCGCAGCAGGGCAACCCGTGGATCGTGCGGAGTCCGACGCTGGAGAACTACGCACACCTGCTGTCGGACGCATCGTTCCAACGCTACTTCCTGAACTCGACGTGGGTGACGGCGCTGGTGGTGATCATCAGCATGACGATCGCGATCCTGGCGGCGTTCAGCCTGTCGCGCATGGGGTTCAAGGGCAGCCAGGTGATCTCGACCGGGGTGTTCCTGACCTACCTTGTGCCGCCTTCGCTGTTGTTCATCCCGCTGTTCCAGATCGTCGGAACGCTGGGGCTGATCAACAATACCTGGGTGTTGGTGCTGCTGTTCCCGACGCTGGCGGTGCCGTTCTGCACCTGGATCATGATCGGCTATTTCAGTTCGATCCCCAAGGAACTGGACGAGGCGGCGCTGATCGACGGGGCGAACTACCCGCAGATCCTGATCAAGATCTTCATCCCGGTGGCGTTCCCCGGGATTATTGCGGCGACGATCTTCGCCTTCACGGTTGCCTGGGGGGCATTCCTGTACCCGCTCGCCTACCTCTACAGCGCGGACCAGGCGACGTTGACGGTAGGCATCGTGCGCGAGCTGATCCGCGGCGACGTGTTTGCCTGGGGCATGATCATGGCGGCCTGTGCGATCGCGGCGGCGCCGCCGATCATCATCTACACGTTCCTGATGGACTACTACGTTGCCGGGCTGACCTCCGGCGCGACCAAGGGCTGACGACGCGGGGCGCGGACCGACCACCCGCGCCTCAGGCTGAAAGACAGACCAGCCGTGCGCAATGCCGGCTTAACGAAGGGATAGACCGGCATGGCGAATGTTTCGATCCGCAAGGTTGTGAAGGCCTACGAAGGCGACGTCCAGGCGGTGAAGGGCATCGATCTCGAGATCGAGGATCATGAGTTCGTGGTGCTGGTCGGCCCGTCGGGCTGCGGCAAGTCCACCACCCTGCGCATGATTGCCGGCCTTGAGGAGATCACCGCCGGTGAGGTGTGGATCGGTGGCGACGTGGTCAACGACGTGCCGCCGCGCGACCGCGATATTGCCATGGTGTTCCAGAACTACGCGCTGTATCCGCACATGAGCGTGTTCGACAACATGGCCTTCGGCCTGAAGCTGCGGAAGTTCCCGAAGGAGGAAATCCGCCGGCGCGTGGACGAGGCGGCCACCATGCTGGACATCCACATGCTGCTGGACCGCAAGCCCAAGGCCCTGTCGGGCGGCCAGCGCCAGCGCGTGGCGATGGGCCGCGCCATCGTGCGCAACCCCAAGGTGTTCCTGTTCGACGAGCCGCTGTCGAACCTGGACGCCAAGCTGCGCGTGCAGATGCGCACCGAGATCAAGAAGGTGCACCAGCTGGTCCCCACCACCACCGTGTACGTGACGCACGACCAGGTGGAGGCGATGACCCTGGCCGACCGCGTGGTGGTGATGAACCACGGCGTGATCGAGCAGGTTGGCGCGCCGCAGGAGCTGTACCACAACCCCCTCACCCGCTTCGTTGCCGGCTTCATCGGCTCGCCCGCGATGAACTTCCTGCCGGTGCAGGTGATCGACGACGGCGGGCTGAAGGTGCAGTTGGCCAATGGCGCCAAGATGGCCATCCCGCCGCAGCGCGTCGACCGCTACGGCCCCCACAAGGGCAAGAAGATGACCCTGGGCATCCGCCCGGAGCACATGACCGAGACCCACGACCAGGAGAAGCCGGGGGTGCAGCTTCTGGACGCACTGGTGGATGTGGTGGAGCCGATGGGTATGGAAACCCTGGTTCACCACTTCATCAACGGGGTTGCGGTATGCTCGCGCGTCGACCCGAACACGCATTGCCGCCCTGGCGAGACCCTGCCGCTGGCTATCGACATGAACAACATGCACATGATCGACGACCAGACCAACCGCGTCGTCTGACGGCGCGGCATATCCCACATCGAACGGCGCCCGATCGAACCGAAGCGTTCGGTCGGGCGTTTTCACGAGATCACCTGGCTATCGAATCCACTGGGCCACGGGGAGCATTGCACCATGCCATCGCTGAGCGGCAAGTCCGCCTGGGTGACCGGCGCCGGAACCGGCATCGGCCGTGCCATCGCCGTCGCCCTTGCCCAGTCGGGCGCCAAGGTCGGGCTGAGCGGGCGCACGCGCGCCACGCTGGATGAAACGGCGAAGGCCATTCGCGCCGAGGGTGGCGTGTGCACCATCGCCCCTTGCGACGTCTCCGCGCCCGCGCAGGTGGACCAGGCCTACAACGCCGTGGTGGCCGAGTTCGGCGACATCGACATCCTGGTGAACAACGCCGGCTGGAACCTGCCGCAGCGCGCCTGGACGCAGCTGACGCCGGCTGCGGTGCAGCAGATGGTGGGCATCAACCTGACCGGCCCGTTCCTGTGCACGCTGAAGGTGTTGCCGGCGATGCGCACGCAGAAGGACGGGCTGATCATCAACATCGCCTCGGTCGCCGCCACCGGCATCTTCCTGGTATCCGGCGTGGCCTATTCCGCCACCAAGCATGGCGCGCGCGCGATGAGCCTGAGCATCAATGCCGAGGAAGGCATCAACGGCATCCGCAGCGTTTGTATCAACCCCGGCGCGGTCGAGACGCCGATCATGGACCGCCGCCCCAGCCCGCCCTCCGCCGAGGCCCGCAAGCTGATGGTCCAGCCCGAGGATATCGGGGCCGCCGTGGTTTTCTGCGCCACCCTGCCCCCGCGCTCGTGCATCAGCGAGCTGACCATCGTTCCCACCGACAACGACCTGTACCGCACCGAGGCGCAGGCGATCGCCGCGAGAGTCTGAACAGCATCATGGCCGACCTTCCCACCCACCTGATCCAAGTCGACACGCTGCAGCGCTTCGTGGGCGACATATTCGTGCGCGCCGGCACCTCGGCCGAGGAAGGTGCGCGCATCGCCCACCACCTCATCGGCGCCAACCTCACCGGCCATGACAGCCACGGCGTGATCCGCGTGCCGCGCTACGTGCAAAACCTGCAGGACGGCGACGTGGTGGCCGGGCGGAAGGTGGAGATCGTCACCGAAGGCCCGACCCACGCGGTGATCGACGGGCACATGGGCTTCGGCCAGACGGTGGGCCCGCAGGCGGTTGACTACGGCATCGCCAAGGCCAAGCAAGCGGGCATGACGGTGATCGCACTGCGCCGCAGCGGCCATATCGGACGCATCGGCGACTGGGGCGAGCGCGCGGCCGAGGCGGGGTTGATCTCGCTGCATTTCGTGAACGTCTACCAGGGCCAGCTGGTGGCGCCGTTCGGCGGCGTGGACCGGCGCTTCTCCACCAATCCGGTGTGCATCGCCATTCCCATGGAGGATGGCGCGGCCCCGCTGCTGCTCGACTTCGCGACCTCGGTGGTGGCCGAGGGCAAGGTGCTGGTGGCGTCGAACGGCGGCAAGGCGCTGCCGGCCGACGCGTTGATCGGCGCTGACGGCAGCATGTCGTCCGACCCTGCCACGCTCTATGGCCCGCTGACCCCGGACGGGCCACGGAGCGCCGGCAACGGCCCGGGCTCGATCCGTGCCTTCGGCGACCACAAGGGCTCGGGCATCGCCTTCATGTGCGAGATCCTGGCCGGCGTGCTCACCGGCGGCGGCACCTCCGGGCCGGTCGACCCCGACCGCACGCGCCGGCGCATCGCCAACGGTATGCTGTCGATCTACCTCGACCCGCACCGCTTCGGTTCGCAGAACTTCGTGGCCGAGGCGCGTGAATACGCCAACTACGTCAAGGCCTCGCGCTGCGCCCAGGGTGTGGACGAGGTGCTGGTGCCCGGCGAGCCGGAAGCCCGCGCCCGTGCTGACCGGCTTGCCAATGGCGTGAAGCTCCAGCTGGACACCTGGCGCAGCATCGTCACCACCGCCCGCGGCCTGGGCCTGACCGAGCCGAACTAGTGGTCCGAATCTGACGGATAGTGCCGTCAGAGTCGGACCACTATCTTGATTTTGTGGGGCGATTCACAAAATGCTTGGATAGCAAGCGTTTGGATCGCACCACTAGCTTCCCTGCCCGGCCGGCTCCAGCAAGCCAGCCGGCGATACCAGAGCCTGGGCTGTCCCCCGCGCGGCCTGGGTGAGCGACCAGTGGGCCGCCGCCGCCACGCATGTCTCGAAGGCGCCAAGATCGGTCCACAGAGCACAAGCCGGCACCGCACGGGCCACGAGCGCACCGCCAGAAGCCAGGATGGCGCCGTCGATCATCAGGTTGTCGGCCACGCCCGCGAAGTCTTCCAGCACCATGCCGTCGCTGTCGCGCCACGTGCCGTCGGCCGCAAGCGACGCCGAATCGCCGCAGAAGGCCCGAGTTCGGTCGAGGAAGCGGTCCGCGTTGTTCGACCAGCCGAACACCGGACGGCCCAGGGCGCGCATGAAGCCCAGTTCGAACACCGTGCCGGCATCGGCGCTGGGTCCGCGGAATGGCGTGAGATTGGCAATCATCGCGCCGCAGCTGGCGATGTGCGCCTCGTTGCGCAGGGCAATGCGCCGGGCCTCGCTCAGGCTGGCCCAGGGCGCCGGGTCGCCCGCGGGCAGGCTGTCGAGCGGGGAGACGCCCACCAGGCCATGCCGGGCGCAGACGGCGCGCAGCAGGTCCGCCCGGCCGAGCGGGTCGGGCAGGAATACGTCGGGGCCGGCGAGGTAGACGCGCATGGCAGGATGTTGCCGCAGACCGGGCGACAAAAGAAGGGCATCTGCCTCCGCACGGCCGGTCAGGTGCCCAACTCCCGCAGCCAGCCACGCAGGGCGGTGCCGCTCTCGGCGAAGACATGGTCCAGGCCCTGCCCGATCGTGCGGGCCGTGCGGGTATCGCCGGCACGCGTGGCCGCCATCAGCGCCTGCATGGCTTGCGCCATCAGCGGCAGGCCGTAGCTCGCGGCCATTCCGGCCAGGGCATGCGCCTGTTGCCCGACCGCCTCGGCCGCGCCTTCGTCCAGCGCGGTGCGCAAGGCTGCCAGGCGCGTGTCCATGTCACCCAGGCACTGCCCGCAGAGCGACACGAGGGCGGCCGGCGGCAGATCGCGGCGCAGGTCCACCAGCCTCGCCAGATCGAGCAACGCGGCGGGTGCCGAGGCAGCCTGGGGGATGGAGGTCGGCGCGGCGGCACCTTGCTGCAGCACGCGCGCCATGATGCCGGGCGCCACCGGCTTGCTGAGCATGCCCTGCATGCCGGCGGCCAGGCAGCGCTGCCGCTCCTCCTCGCCGGCATTGGCGGTCAGCGCATGGATGACCACCTGCCCGGCCGGCGGCGGCAACGTGCGGATGTGCCGCGCCGCCTCGTAACCGCTCATGCCCGGCATCATCAGGTCCATCAGCACCACGTCGTAGATGCCCGCCTCGACCATCCGCAACGCCTCGGCGCCGGAGGATGCGACGTCCACGCGGTGGCCTTCGCGGCGCAGCTGGGTGGCGGTGACCATCTGGTTCACCGGCATGTCCTCGACCAGGAGCACGAGGCAACGCCGCGGCCGCAGGCCGGTGATGGCGGCAAAGGCGGGCGGCGGCGCCATCGGCGCCGGGGGCAGCACGATCCTGCGGCCCAAGGGGGAAGGGGCATCGTCGCGGGCGGCCGTGACCGGCAGGCGCGGCGCCACCTCGCGGCAGCGCACCAGGAAACCCCCGGCGGGGAGGTGGGCATGGTGCAGCTCGATGATCGTGCCGTCCGGCCGGCGGCGCTCGACCGGCGGCTGTGCCGTGCCCGCATGGACGCGGGCGACCTGCTGTGCCACCTCCTGCTCCACATCGACCAGGCCGAATTCCCCCGTTTCGGCCTGGGCCTGCAGCACGCTGCGCAGGGTGGGGCCGCGGGTGCAAAGGGCCAGCGGCAGGCCGGTGAGCGTGGCGTAGCGGCTGTTGCAAAGGACAACGCGCAACGTCGGATCCAGCACCAGCAACCCGTCGGGCATGGCCTCCAACACCGCCTCCAGCGCCTGTTGGCGGGCTTGCGCCTCCTCTAGTTCGCGTATCGCGGCCTCGCCGCGGCGCCGCTCGGCGGCCAGGATGTGCTGCAGGCGCACGCACAGCGCCAGGAACACTAGCGCCAGCAACACCAGTGCCAGGAACACCAGCGCCAGCAGCAGGCTTGCCGGCAGCAGCAGGCCGCCTGGCCCGGCGAGCGTCACCGGCGCGCGCGCGGGCGCGGATGCGCGCATTTCCGCAGCCGCGGTCTTGCCCCGGCGGGGCGCAGGTGCAATTGTCCGGCCCCGTTCGGACGCGGGCTGCAACGGGCAGCATACGCTGCAATGAAAGAGGATGGTATGGCGAAGATCAAGGTGAAGACCCCGGTCGTGGAGCTCGACGGGGATGAAATGACCCGGATCATCTGGGGCTTCATCAAGGACAAGCTCATTCTTCCCTATCTGGATATCGACCTAAAATACTACGACCTCGGTATCGAATACCGCGACCAGACCGACGACCAGGTTACGGTGGACGCCGCCCACGCCATCAAGCAATACGGCGTCGGCGTGAAGTGCGCCACCATCACTCCGGACGAGGCGCGGGTGGAGGAGTTCAAGCTGAAGAAGATGTGGCGTTCGCCCAACGGGACGATCCGCAACATACTCGACGGCACCATTTTCCGCGAACCGATCATCTGCCGCAACGTGCCGCGCCTGGTGCCGCACTGGAGCCAGCCGATCGTGATCGGCCGCCATGCCTATGGCGACATCTACCGGGCCAGCGAGATGAAGATCCCCGGCCCCGGCAAGGTGACGCTGACCTACCAGCCGGCCGACGGCTCGCCCGCCCAGGTGCTGGAGGTGCATGACTTCAAGGGCCCCGGCGTTACCATGGGCATGCACAACACCACCGCCTCGATCACCGGCTTCGCCCGCGCCTGTTTCAACTATGGCCTGGCGCGCAATTATCCGGTGTACCTGTCCACCAAGAACACCATCCTCAAGGCCTATGACGGCGTGTTCAAGGACACCTTCGAGGACGTGTTCAACAAGGAGTTCAAGGCAAAGTTCGACGCCGCCAAGCTGACCTACGAGCACCGCCTGATCGACGACATGGTGGCCGCCGCGCTGAAGTGGGACGGCGGCTATCTATGGGCCTGCAAGAACTACGACGGCGACGTGCAGAGTGACATCGTGGCGCAGGGCTTCGGCTCGCTCGGCCTGATGACCTCGGTGCTGCTCAGCCCCGACGGCAACACGGTGGAGAGCGAGGCGGCGCACGGCACGGTGACGCGCCACTACCGTGAGCACCAGAAGGGCCGCGAGACCAGCACCAACCCGATCGCCTCGATCTTCGCCTGGACGCGCGGCATCGCCTATCGCGGCCGCTTCGACAACACGCCGGACGTGACGGCGTTCGCCGAGACGCTGGAGCGGGTGTGTGTGGAGACCGTCGAGTCGGGCGCCATGACCAAGGATCTCGCCGTGCTGATCGCCCGCGACCAGCCTTTCCTCAACACCCAGGACTTCCTGGCCAAGATCGACGAAAACCTGAAGAAGGCCATGGCCTGACGCCTCGGGGCCAACCCTTTGGCCCCGGGTGACGGCAGCACTGCCGGGAAGGGTCTGCCGCAAGGCAGGCCCTTTCTTTGTGGCCCGGCCGCACGCCCAGCGGTCGCCTGGTCCACCCGCCTGGTATTCCTGATGGTGGGCATCGGCTTTGCCGTCTGGGCGCCGCTGGTGCCCGACGCGAAGCTGCGCCTGGGCATGGACGACGGACAGCTTGGTACCATGCTGCTCGGGCTGGGCATCGGCGCGCTGGTAGCGTTGCCGGCGGCAGGCCCTCTGGTGCAGGGGTTCGGGCCACGCGCGGTGATGCTGGGCGGCGGGATGCTGTTCTGCGTGCTGATGCCGCTGCTGGCACTGGCGCCCTCGCCGCTGGCGCTGGCCCTGCTGCTGGCCGGCTTCGGCGCCAGCACGGCGGCGGTCGATATCGCCATGAACGCCCAGGCGGTGGAGGTGGAGCGGGCCACCGGGCGCACCATGATGTCGGGCTTCCACGGCGCCTACAGCCTCGGCGGGGTTGCCGGCAGCCTGGCGATGATCGGGTTGCTGGCCGCCGGGCTGGCGCCGGCCTGGTGCGCGGCGCTGCTGGGCGCCGCCTGCGCGGTGGCGCTGCTGGCGGCGGCGCGAACGATGCTGCCGCGCGCCGATGATGCCGAGGCGCCCCGCCTGGTGCTGCCGCGCGGGCGGCTGGCGCTGATCGGCGCGCTGTGCTTCGTCGCCTTCCTGCTGGAGGGCACGATCCTGGACTGGAGCGGCGTGTTCATCCGCTTCGTGCTGGAGCAGGACGCGGCACGCGCCGGGTTGGGTTTCGCCGCGCTGTCGGTGGCGATGACGGTGGGACGGCTGACCGGCGACGCGGTGGTGGCCCGGTTCGCGCCCGTGCCCGTGCTGGTGGCCGGTGCGGCGCTGGCCTGCGGCGGCTACCTGCTGGCCGCCACGGCGCCAGCCTTGCCCGCCCTTGGCTTGCCCGCCCTTGGCCTGCCCGGTTTTTTGGCCGGTTGCGCGCTGGTCGGGTTGGGGCTGGCCAACATGGTGCCGATCCTGTTCAGCGCCGCCGGCCGCGTGCCCGACACCCCGGCCGGCGTGGCGATCGCCGCGGCCGCGACCCCGGGCTATGCCGGGCTGCTCGCCGGGCCGGTGGGCATCGGCTGGGTGGCGCATGCGACCTCCCTGCCGATCGCCTTTGCCGGTCTGGCGGTGCTGGCGCTGGTGGTCGGCGTCTTTGCCAGCATCGTGCGCCCGCCGCGCGACGCTGGCCCGAGGACGTGAAGCCTAGGCCGGCTCGCGGTCGCGTTCGGCCATCATCTCGCGGAAGGCCGGGCGGGACTGGCAGGCGGCGAGCCACGCCTTGACGTGCGGATAGGCGTCGACCAGGGCCGCGGCCGGCTGGGCGTAGCGGATGATCTCGGCCACGTTGATGTCGGCCACGGTGAAGCGCCCACTCACGAGGTATCCGCCACCCGTGGCCAGCGACTCGTCGAGCGCGGCGAAGGGCCCGGCCAGCCCGTCGATCGCGGCCTGGCGCAGCGCCGCATCGCCGGCGGGGCCGCTGTTGTAGAGGATCTGGATAGTCTTGGGTTCGGCCGAGGTCGCCGCCCACAGCGACCACTGCACCATGCGCGCATTCTCCTGCTCGTCGCGCGGGGCCAGCGGGCCGCCGTGCTTGCGGGCGAGATAGAGGCTGATGGCCAGGCTTTCGTGCAGCAGGAAACCGTCATCATCCATGCTGGGGATCTGGCCGGCCGGGTTGACCTTGCGGAAGGCCGGGCTGGCGGTGTGCAGCGGTGCGTCCGGGGCATCGGGGATCGGCAGGCGGTAGACCTGGATGACCGGCACCTGCTCGTACGCCAGACCCAGTTCCTTCGCCACCCATACCGGGCGCGTCGCCCGCGAGCGCAGCACGCCATAGATCTTAAGGCCCATCGTCGATCCTCCGGTTGGTTGCGCTGGCACGTATCCGGGTGGCGACATTCGCGCAAGAGGCCTGCCGGATCAGACGAAGGTGAGAACCCGCGCCGGCGTGCGCACCATGATCTGGTCGATCTCGGCCTCGGTGAAGTCGCGCTCGCGCATAAGCGGAAGAATGTTCTTGTAGATATGCGTGTAGCCGTGCCCGCCGAGCTTGGTGAGGCGGGTGCAGTAGCAGATGTCGTGGCTGATCACGACGCGCTCCAGGTGGCCGTGGTCGATCAGCAGGCGGATCAGCTTCAGCCGCATGCCGTCGTTGGGCATGTCCACGTTGGAGGTGCCGTAATAGGTGGTCTCAAGCCCGAACAGGTCGAACTCGATGATCACCCCGGTATCGGCCAGGCGCAGCAGGCGCTCGTGGTCGAAGATGGTGCGGTCGATATGGCTGATCACCACGCGGCCCAGGTCGACTCCGCGCGCCTTGAGGAAGTCGGCGACTTCCTGCGGCTGGTCGGGGTGGCGGCCGGGATGGACGTTGATCGCCGCGCCCGTCTCCTGCTGGGCGATGACGGCGGCTTCCATCACCTGTTTCTCGTGGTCGGTCCAGGGTGACTGGCAGCCGACCTCGCCGATGATACCGGAGCGCACGTCGCTGCCCCAGGCGCCTTCGGTGATCTGGCCGATCATCTCGGCCGCGTAGGCATCCACGCCCCGGCCGAAGGTGGCGGCGGACTGGTATTCCTCCACGTAGAAGCCGCAGCCCATGACGATGTGCGTGTCGGTGGCCTCGGCGATGGCGGCCAGGCCGGCGGGGTTCGGCTTGAGGCCCTCGCAGGTGAGTTCCACGATCGACTTGCCGCCGGCTTCGCGCATGCGGGCCACCTCGTCGCGGATCAGGTCGGGGATGACGAGCTTGTATTTTCCGGCGTGCGGCACCCGGCCATAGATGATCTCGTAGTAGTTCTCCAGCGTGATCTCCGGCCAGGGCTGGTTCAGTGCGGCCAGCTTGGGCGGCGTGATGTCGCACAGCAGGTGCTCGTGCATCAGTGTCATGCCAAGCTCGGCAGGCTCGATCAGCCCGAGCACCGTCTGGATGCGGCCCTTCAGTTCGCTGCGAGACACCATGATGTCGATCCCCTTCGATGATGCGTGGCACTTTGGCAAGGCCGCGCGCGCGGGGGAAGCCCGGCGCGGCCGTCAATCGAGGATGAGGCGGGCCTCCATCACGTCTGGTTCGTCGTGCATCCGGCGCACGGTGAAGCCCAGCTTGCGCACGAAGGCCAGCATCGGCGCGTTGTCGGCCAGCACCTGGCCCTCGACCTCGCGCACGCCCTTGGCCCGGCCCCAGTCGAGCAGATGGCGCATCAGGGCACTGGCGACGCCGCTGCCCTTCGCGTCGGCCTGAACCACCACGGCGAACTCGGCGCGGCCGACATCGACCTCGCGCACCAGGCGGGCCACGCCCACCGTCTCGCTGGTCGCCGGGCGCACCGCCACCAGCGCCATCTCGCGCTCGTAGTCCACCTGGGTGAGGCGGGCGACCTGCTCGGCCGACAGGGCGCGGATGGCGCTGAAAAACCGGTAGCGCACGTCCTGCGGCGACAGGCGGCCGAAGAACGCCGCATGGGCGGCGGCATCCTCGGGGCGGATCGGGCGGATTACCAGCACCTCGCCGCCGGCGCCGTGGCTGCGCACCCATTCGCGGGGATAGGGCGGGATGGCCAGCCGCCCCACCCCGTCGGCACGCAGCACGATGCGCACGGCCCCGGCGCGCAGCCCCGCCGCGTCCAGGTGCAGCGGGTCGATCAGCAGCGTGGCGATCTGCGGCGCGTCCACCGCCAGCTGGCTGATCCGCACCAGCAGGTCGGCCACCGCCGCCGCGCCGCCGGATACCGCGGCGATATCGGCCGAGGTCGCGGTATGCGCCACCAGGGCGGCGGCGAGCGCGAGGTTCAGCGGCGGCAGGTCAACCGCGGTGTCCGGCCGCAGCGCGCCAGCCGGTCCGCCCTGGCCGAAGCCGATGGTCGGCCCGAACATGCGGTCCTCGTCCAGCGCCACCCGCAGGGCCACGCCGCCGGGCGCCGATCCGCTGGCGATGCCATAGGCAGCCAGCAACGCGCGCGCGGCTGGCGGCGATAATTCCGCCCCCGGCGCCGCGCCGGCGAGCAGCCGTGCCGCCGCGGCGCTGTCGATGCCCAGGTCGGGCAGCGTGCTGTCGGGCAGCTCGCGCGCAGCGGCCCGGATGCGGCGGTGTTGCACAAGATGCAGGAAGCCGCGCACCGCCTCCTCCGGCGTGGCGAAGGCCGGCACTCCGGCATCGGCGAGTTCGCGCCGGTGTGCCGCCCCGGTGGTCTCGCCCATGGCGCAGACCAGCAGCGGCACCTTCATCGCCTGCGCCGCCGCGCCGATCGCCTGCATCCCGGCCGCATCGCCCGGACCGGTGGGGGCATGGACCAGCAGCACGCCGCCCACCTCTGCCGCGCCCGCCAGCAGCGACGCCACCTCGGCCAGCCGGATCGCCTCGTCGGGCCCGGCATAGACGATGCGCTCCGATCCGGGCACCCCGGAACGCGCGGCGAAGGCGCCCGGCAGGGCAAGGCGCACCACCTGGCGCGTCGCCTCGGACAGGTCGGCCAGGACCAGCCCATCGCGCAGCGCCGCGTCGGCGGCCATTTGCGCCGGGCCGATGGCGTTGGTGACGATCGCCATCCCTTCGCCGCGCACCGGGCGGGCACGGGTCAACGTCTCGGCGGCGGCCAGCAGGTCGGCCAGGCTTGAAACCCCCAGCACGCCGCAGCGCCGCAGCACGGCATCGAAGGTGGCATCCGCGGCGCCATCGGGGTCGGCCAGCCGCCCGCCCGCGCGGATCGCCACCACCGGGCGCTGCCGTGCCGCCGCGCGTGCCGCGGAGACGAAGCGGCGGGGGTCGCGGATGTGGCGGATGTCCAGCAGGATCGCCCCCGTGTCCGCGTCGCGCGACAGCCAGTCCAGCACCATGCCGAAGCCGATATCGGCATTGCCGCCGATGCCCAGGATGGTGCTGAACCCCACCCCGTTCGGCTCGGCCCAGTCCATCACCACGCGGCACAGCGCGGCCGACTGCGACACCAGGGCCAGCCGCCCAGGCCGCGGCGGCAGGTGGGCGCGCGAGATGTTCAGGCCCAGCTTCGGCACCACCACGCCGAAGGAGCCGGGGCCGAGGGCGCGGATGCCGGCCGCCTGCGCCGCCAGGCCAACGTTCTCGGCCATGCACACCACCAGCGCCAGCCGCGTGCCGAGCGCCGCCAAGGCCGCGAAGACCGGCGCGATCGGCCCGTCGAGGGCGCAGATCACCGCGACATCCGGTCCCGAGGCGAGCGCGTCCACCGCCTCGACCGGCCACATTTCGCCGGCAAAGCCCCCGGCCGCCAGGTTGCCCATCACCTGCACCCCCACCGCCGAGCCGGCGCCGAGCACCGCGACGCTGCGTGGCCGGAACAGCAGTTCAGGGCGGAACTTGCCGGGGAAGGCGGGAAACAGGGCCATGGTACATCCTACACCGCCGGCGCGCCGTAAGCGTGCGGATTGCACGGCACGGCGGGATGGCCATGATGGCGCAAACGAGGGGAATGATCATGGTCGACCTGTCACGCTGGGATCCGGAAATGCGCGCAGCCCGCGTGCTGATGGACGCGGAGGCGGCGAAATACCCGCCGGCCCTGCCGCAGGAGCCGTTCGACCAGGCGCGCGAGACCACCGACCGGCTGGGCATGCTGTTCGGCAGCGGCGGGCCGGAGATGCCGCTGAGCGAGGACCGCTGGGTGGCCGCGCGCGGGCGCAAGGTATTCGTGCGCCTGCATCATCCGGCACCCGGCGAGGCGCGCCCCCTGCTGGTGTGGCTGCATGGCGGCGGCTGGATCTGGAGCAGCGTGGAGACGCATGACCGGCTGGTGCGCGAACTGGCCACCGCCAGCGGATTCGCCGCGCTGAACGTGGACTACGCGATGGCGCCCGAGGCGCGCTTTCCGCAGGCGGTGCTGGAATGCGCCGAGGTGGTGCGCAAGGTGGCGGCCCAGGCGGAGGACTGGGGCATCGACGCTTCGCGCATCGTGATCGGCGGCGACTCGGCGGGGGGCAATCTCGCGGCCGCCACGGCCATCGCACTGCGCGACCAGGGCGGGCCCGCGCTGGCCGGCATGCACCTGGTGTATCCCGTGACAAACGCCGATTTCGAGACCAACAGCTATCGCGAATTCGCCGAGGGCTACGGCCTGACGCGGGCCGGCATGCGGGCGTATTGGAACCTGTACACCCGCGATCCCGCCGACCGGCTGCACCCGCTATGCGCCCCGCTGCGCGACCACCTGCATGGCCTGCCGCCGGCGTTGGTGCAGTTGGCCGAGCTCGACGTGCTGCGCAGCGACGGCGAATTGCTGGCCGCCAAGCTGAACATCGTCGGCGGCAGCGCCACCCTGCTCACCTATCCCGGCGTGCTGCACGGCTTCTTCCGCTACACCGCCGGAGTGGAGAAGGCACGGACGGCGGTGGCGGATGCCGGGAAGTGGCTGCGCAACCTGGCGGGCTGAGGCATCTGGCCAGCCCTATACCGGCCGGTCGCCCTGCACCGTCACGCGGTTGCCGCTGCGGGTATGCGGCCAGTAGTCCCACATGGCGCGGTGCTGGACGCAGCGGTTGTCCCAGAAGGCGACCGCCCGTTCGGCCCAGCGGAAGCGGCACTGCCACAACGGGCTTTCCATGTGGTCGTAGAGGTAGCGCAGCACCGCGTCGCTCTCGTCGCCGGGAATGCCGACGATGTGCCGGGTGAAGCCGCGGTTGACGTACAGCGCGCGCTTGCCGGTCACAGGATGGGTGCGCACCACCGGGTGCTCGGCACGGGGATAGGCCGGCTTGTCGGCGACGCCATGGTTGGCATAGGTGCCGCGATAGACCTGCTCGCCGTCATGCACCGCGGTCAGCCCGTCCAGATAGGCCTTCATCCGGTCCGACAGCGCCTCGTAGGCCGCGTACATGCTGGCGAACAGCGTGTCGCCGCCATGCGGAGGGCATTGCTTGATGTAGAGGATGCTGCCCATCGGCGGCTCCTCGTCGCACGAGACGTCGCTGTGCCAGCCTTCGCCGTTGGCGCGTGGGCTGTCGCGGTCGGCGTGGATCTTCATCAGCGCCGGCAGGCCGGGCTCGTGCGGGGCGGCGGGATGGATGTGGAGCTCGCCGAAGCGCCGGCCGAAATCGAGGTGCTGCTCGGGCGTGAGGTTCTGGTCGCGGAAGAAGATCACCATGTTCTCGGCGAGTGCGCGATGGATCTCGTCGAAGGCCTGGTTGCCGAGCGGCTTGGACAGATCCACCCCGCCGATCTCGGCGCCGATGATCGGTGTCAGCTTGTCCACGGTGATGGTCTCGAAGGGCGCCGACTCGCCGGTATCGTGGCGGTAGCGGGGGCCCTTGTTGCCGCGCAGCGCATTCATCGCATTCCTCCTCCTGAAGCCTTATGGCGGGTTGGCGGCATTACAGCACATTCCGCTACAGCGGCGACAGGTCGCCCCAGCTTGCCACGCGCGCGATGCGCAGGGCGATGACCGGCAGGCCGCCGATGTCCATGGCGCGCAACTGGGGATAGCGCGCCCGCAGCAGCGCCTGCGCCGCTTCGTGCTCCCCGCTGGCCTCGATGGTTTCGGCCTCAATGGTTTCAGCCTCGATGATCTCGGCGGTGCCGTGCAGCATCACCCAGCCCAGCCGCGCCCAATCCTCGTCGTAGCGGTCGACCACCAGGCTGGCCGCCGGGTTCGCCGCGATGTTGCGCAGCCGCTTCAGCGGGCGGTCGGTGCGTTTCGGCTTGGCGTCGATGGTGATGTAGGCGCTGGCACCGTGCAGCGCGAAGCACACCGGCACCACATGGGGCACGGCATGCCCATCGGCGGTGGCCAGGTGGCCCACCCGGCGGGCCAGCACGAACGCACGCTCGGCCTCGCTCAGCATCGCATGCCCCCTCGCCAGACCCGTTACGTGGTGTAGATCCTGGGCGTGGTGTAGGCTGGCCCGAACAAC
>Ga0105055_10006008_pt1 | contig 16850 bp, 6 predicted proteins | sample BON03_FD_78090 | JGI IMG/M metagenome (GOLD analysis project Ga0105055, IMG submission 78090) | Freshwater microbial communities from Lake Bonney liftoff mats and glacier meltwater in Antarctica - BON-03 | ecosystem: Environmental > Aquatic > Freshwater > Ice > Glacier meltwater | place: Lake...
ACCGTGTGCTGGGCGGCTTTATTAACCTTGGCGGAGCTCAAAAGGAAGAAAACGCACCACTGGAAGCTGCCGACAAGGGAATCTGGTCCGAAGCCCCCGATGGTTCCATCACAACTAAGAAGGCGGACACAGCAATTTTTCTGCCAGTGAATTTGCCCGACAAATATGAAATTGAATTTGAGGTGCAATCAAGCAAGCCTCTGAATTTTCAAATGGCCATGGGGCGTGACGCCAAAAGTAGTCTGCGGATTGAAACATGGATTGATGTGCTTGTCGCTGCAAAAGGCAAGGCGTCTTTCAAAACGCTGCGGACGATCGGCGAAAATGACTTGTCGGTTCATCTGTATCTCTTTGTGAACCGCATAGCGAATACGATGGAAGTCTTCTCCGACACCGGCGAAAAACTGGGCGATGTCAGTACCGAATCAATTCAAGCGGACGCCACAGGAATCACCTTTCGCAATGGTGATTTCGACCTGTCCATTCGACGCTTGCGAGTCAGTCACTGGGACGGTAAGACGCCTCGCATCGCATCCGGCGAAAGTTCCCGTATTGAACTGATCGACGGAACAGTGCATTTCGGCAAGGTGCAGGAATTTGATGCGACCGCTGGCAATTTGATTCTGCTGGCGGAAGAACAAACGATCACGGTCCCGATTACAGACGTTGCGTCGGTGGCGATTTCTGGCCAAACAGCAGCACCAAATCCTGAACGTCCCAGCGCGTGGCTGAATTGGAACGATGGTGGGTTTGTTTCCGGTTCATTGATTTCTGTTGCCGACGGTACCGCAGTTGTTCAAACGCCGTATGCTCAGGTGCCGTTGAAGTGCGAAACAACGGGGCTTGCGAATATTGGGCTGACGAATAAACGACACGAAAGTGAGCCGGACACAAAGATCAAAGTAGCCGATTCGGGCCCCTATGTGAGTGATTTGAAACGACGAACCCTGGCTATGGACAAACTTAAGCTATTGGAGGAACAACTCGGACGACACCATCCGCAAGCGGCCGAGGCACGAGCGGAACTTGCGAAATTGCAAGCAAAAATTGACAGCGACACTAAGGATGCAGATGCAGAATTAACAACTGAACACAGCGAACCCGATCGTCTGTTCCACGAACACGGTTCACTCCAGGGCACACTTGTCGTCGAAGGCGCGGCTGATTCTCCGATTCAATGGACGCCGCTGGGAGGCTTGAACGCATCAACGCTGCAAGGCGTCGAAAATGCACGCTTTGTGCGTGCGGCCGACGTTCAGCACCTCTCAGAAAATCCAGATCTACTGGCGGCGTTTCCGGACGTTATCTATTTAAAAAACAACGACGTACTTCCATGTCGTATCGAAACCTGCAGCGAAAAAGGAATTCACTTCACGTCACCTCTGACAGAAGTGCGATCCTTTGCCTGTGATCAGATTCGAGCAGTCGAACTTTCAGCTGCCGGTCGTAAACATCAGAGTGGCTTTGCGGACGAGGGCTGGAAGGGCATCAGCGTTAAGATCCAGAAAGAGAATCGCCAGAAGCTCGTGTTTCGCGGCAACACTATGTATTCGCACCCCGAAATTCTTACCGGGGACACCGTGCGTTTTCACATCGAATGGCCAAAACAATCGTGGGCCGATTTGAATATCGCGATGTTCGGCAACGGACAACGCGACGACGAAAATTGTACGCACGTTTGCTTGAGCCTGATGCCAAATCAATTGCAGGTCTCGGACAAGCCAATGCCGGCCAACCAGAGGATGATGGGCATGCGAATGGGGGGCGTCCAGGGCGGCGGGGCGAACAGCGGGCAGATCTTAATTAAGGATTCCGAAGCCGATATTCAGCTTGTCGTTCATGACGGCACGATTATCGTCTCGGTGAACGGACAGCCTGCCAGGACGATTAAGATCAACGCTGCGTCGTCCGGTGGCCGAGGCATCGCGTTCGATTCAAATCTCACGGCAGTGGGCCAGGTGATTGTCAATGGTCGAGTCACACAGCGGGCCAATGATGGCGTGGCCATTTCAAAATTTGAAGTTGACAATCTCTCGGGTACTTCCATTCGGCAGTTCATCGAGGAAGAATCACGGCAGGCGGTGCTGACCATTCCACGTTTCCGCCGCGACAGCCCGCCCACTCATGTGATCATCGCGCCCAACGGAGACCTGCTGCGTGGCCGATTGCTGGCTGTCGAAGGCGATCAAATTGAATTTGAATCCCGGCTCGAAGCACTGCGTTTTGAACGCAGTCGAGTTGGTGCGATCGTCTGGCTGGACCCGCCGAAGAAAGACGATCCAAAACCTGTGAACTCTGAAAAGGCAGCGGCCGATTCTGCCGACGTCGCAGAAGCTGCAACTGTTGCTGTGACACCGGAGCCACCGTCCGGTGACGCTGATGGCTTCGCAACTGACGATGCAGCAGATGAAGCCGTGCTGCAAGCCCAGTTGGCGGATGGATTCAGCATTACAATGAAACCAATACGACTCGTCAATGGCCGCATTGAAGGATCATCTGCGTTGTTGGGAAAATGTTCGTTCCCGGCGAATTCAGTTCGTGAACTGTTCACGGGCGATCCCAAAGCCAGCCAACGATTGGCGGCTTACGACACATGGGTCCTGAAATTGGCTCGCGAACCAGACTGGGATATTCCGCAAGCCGATGGTGGGAACTCCGAAGCCGCAGCGATGATCGGCAAACCAGCACCGGATTTTGAGTTGCCTCTTTTGGACGGCACTAAGTTCAAACTCAGCGACCACAAAGACAAAATCGTCGTACTGGATTTCTGGGCGACATGGTGTGGTCCCTGCGTGATGGCTTTACCCGACTACATAGCCGCCACATCAAAGTTTGACGAATCGCAGGTGATCTTTGTCGCCGTGAATCTGCAGGAATCGCCCGACCAGATTCGTACGTTTCTTTCAGACAAACAACTGACACCTCGGGTTGCACTCGATCGCAGTTCTTCGGTAGCTCCGACGTTTCAGGTCTCGGGCATACCGCATACCGTGATCATCGGACAGGGCAACATTGTCGAAGACGTACACGTCGGCTATCAGCCCGGCAGTGGCGAATTGATGCAGACCATGCTCCAGCAAATGCTGGACGGCACGTGGAAACGATCTGTTGATGAAACAGTCAAGCCAGAGTAGTTTTTATGTAGGTCCTTTCTGCCGGAAAGGACTTTGCAGCTTGCTGCAACCTGCGACCAGAACCACGTTGCCCACAGGACAACGCGACGCCGTTGAGCGGACGTCCGCCCTTGGGTCCGCCTTGCGGCGAAGCGGTGCGGTGTGATGTTGCCAAACTCGGGGCCGGCTTTGGTTGAATATATCTAAGAATGGTCGCGACAAGTCGCGAAGTCCTCCTCGGCAAGGAGGACCTACCGAAAACCGACCGCGACGGCGACTTGTGTTCCTGTCCAAACAACTGACTCGTTTGCATCCATAGCGAGACTTTCTGACAATCTGGCTTTTTGATCGTGCATCAGGCGTGTTTTACATCGCCTGTCGCACTCAAGTGATCAACGATCTTCGCGATTTCCCCTTCCAGTCAAAGCAATTTGTTTATGCCCGATCAGTTTCTAAAAGACCTGTTGAACACACCCGGAACCTCTGGGGTTGAACAAAAAGTCCAGGACGTGGTTCGAGCTTTTGTTTCAGAGTTCGCTGCTGACGTCACAACAGACGTGCATGGCAACGTCCTGGCCACGGTGAATCCTGGCGGCAGCCCCACAATTCTGCTCGACGCTCATTCCGATCAGATTGGACTTATTGTTCGCCACATCGACAACTACGGTTTTCTGCGAGTCAACCCGATCGGCGGCTGGGACATGCAGATTCTGCTTGGGCAACGCATGGTCGTCCATACCGACGAAGGGCCGATCCCCGGCGTCATTGCACGAAAGCCGATTCACCTGCTTGATCCTGAAGAAAGAAAAAACGTCCCCAAGATGAAAGATGTTTGGATCGACATTGGATCAGCATCGGAAGCGGAAACTCGAACGATTGTGCGGATCGGCGATACGGTGACTCCTGAACCCTGTCTGCGACAACTTCGAAACGGACGCTTGTCCGGCGTCGCCATGGACGACAGAACCGGTGTGTGGGTCATCATGACGGCGTTGCGAATCCTGGCAGAATCAAATCCTGCCGCGAAGATTGTCGCAGTCTCCGCTGTGCAGGAAGAAATCGGATTGCGTGGCGCGACGACGAGTTCCTTTAGCGTGAATCCTGATGTTGCGATCGCAGTGGATGTGACACATGCCACGGATTGCCCTGGTATCGATCCCAATGAATTCGGGAAGATTGAAATCGGCAAAGGCCCGGTGATTGTTCGTGGCCCAAATGCAAATCCTGCGGTCTTTGAACTACTTTCTAAAATCGCTGAGGCGAAACAGATTCCAGTACAGATCAACGCACTGGGATATCCGGCCAGTAACGATGGAGCTGCGATTCAGGTTGCTCGCGGAGGTTGTGCAACCGGCTTGGTTTCGATTCCAAATCGCTACATGCACAGCCCGGTCGAACTTGTCGCTGAAAGCGATCTTGAACAAGCAGCCAGCCTCATTGCGGCATTCTGCCTTGCGGTGAATGAATCAACGTCATTCGTTCCGAAGTAACACGACCTGTCCTCAGGTCGTGTACCTTTCAACGCGGCCAAAACGATCAACAAGGACGATTCACCGATTTGCCAAAAGACGGCTTTGCGATCGTGTGGTATGCTATTCGTTCAATCGGCAGTGTTTGATGGGCGATGTTTGCTGGTTGCTGACCTGAGGACAGGTCAGCCTACGTCGCACGACCTGTCCTCAGGTCGTGTACCTTTCAATTTGGCCAGAATGATCGACACGGGTGATTCACCGATTCGCCAAAAGACGGCTTTGCGATCGTGTGGTATGCTATTCGTTCAATCGGCAATTTTTGATCGGCGATGTGGGGCTGGTTGCTGACCTGAGGACAGGTCAGCCTACATCAATTCACACCAAGTTCCCCAAAGACCATTGTCGCATGAAACACGTCCAACTGGATTCGGTCAACTTTGACAATCAATTCGTCCGCAATCTGCCAGCGGATTCCAATGCCGTCAACTCCCGTCGGCAGGTGCGAAATGCCTGCTACTCGCGTGTTCTGCCGACGAAAGTTGCAGACCCGAAGTTGATAGCCTGGTCAAAGGAAGTTGCCGATCTGCTCGATATCGATGGCGATCCGTTCGCAACAAGAGATGTGGCAGATGTATTCGGTGGCAATCGAGTCCTGTCCGGAATGGATCCGTTTGCGATGTGCTACGGCGGGCACCAGTTCGGAAACTGGGCCGGTCAACTTGGCGACGGGCGTGCCATCAATCTTGGCGCGGTTGTTAACAGTCGCAATCAACGCTGGGCATTGCAATTGAAGGGAGCCGGCCCGACACCGTATTCTCGCACGGCCGACGGGCTGGCAGTCCTGCGATCATCGGTACGCGAATTCCTATGCAGCGAAGCCATGTTTCATCTGGGCGTGCCGACCACGCGGGCACTAAGTTTGGTGCTGTCCGGAGAAAAAGTCGTCCGCGACATGTTTTACGACGGCAACCCGCAACACGAATCTGGAGCGATCGTCTGCCGCGTCGCGCCGTCGTTTACGAGGTTCGGCAACTTTCAGATCTTCGCCGCACGAAATGAATTGGACGTCCTGCGACAACTGGTTGATCACACGATTCGTTACGACTTCCCGCATCTCGGCGAACCGTCGCAAGAGACCTACGCCGCATGGTTCGCTGAAATTTGCCGCACAACGGCCGACATGATCGTCCACTGGATGCGTGTGGGATTCGTTCACGGAGTGATGAACACAGACAACATGTCCATCCTTGGACTGACGATCGATTATGGCCCATACGGCTGGCTGGAGAACTACGATCCCAACTGGACTCCCAATACAACCGACGCATCGGGCCGACGCTATCGATTTGGCCAACAACCGCAAATCGCTCTCTGGAATTTGACACAGCTTGGAAATTCGCTGGTCTCTCTATTCGACACGATTGCTCCGCTGCAGGCGGGCATCGATCTGTATTCATCGCATTTCAATACCGAATGTCGAGCGATGATGTTGGCGAAACTGGGGTTAAGCGTGATCGACGAACATACCGAAACAGACACTTCGCTGACGAATGATATTCTCGATGTGATGTATCCAACCGAAACCGATATGACAATTTTTTATCGCCGTCTGGCTGCGATGCGACTCGACGGCACGCCGGACGAACTTGAAGTCTCAATTTTGGATTTGATGATCGATGCGTATTACCGTCCTGAGCAACTGACTACGGAATACCGCGCGACAGCATTGAACTGGCTGCAGCGATACCGCAATCGCGTGGGTGTGGAAGGTCTTTCTGACGCCGATCGTCAGCAAAGAATGAACACCGTCAATCCGAAGTATGTGCTTCGAAATTACATGGCTCAACTGGCGATCGACAAGGCCGATCAGGGTGACTACTCACTGATTTCTGGGCTGCTCGAAATCCTGCGGCATCCATACGACGAACAGCCCGAAAGTGAAGAATTTGCAGCGAAACGACCGGACTGGGCACGCCAACGCGCTGGCTGTTCCATGCTGTCCTGCAGTTCGTAGTTTGAAATTTGGCGACTGCTTGCTGCATTCATTTTTTGAACTGAGCGGCGTACCAACTTCTCACCAGCTTCGCGTCATTCATGCTGCACAGGATGCCATGAATTCTTGACAGTGTCGTCGGTCTGTCGCATTGAAATGTGCCATCACATCACTGCGCGAAAAAGAGCGCGGACGCGAAGCATCACACTTCAAAAACTGTCGTGCAGGTCGCTCACGTTTGAGTCTACCCAAAGTTTGCGCTTGACGTCTTCTGTGATGCTGACCTATAACCCGCAACAGATTGTTACAGGCAGGTCTTTTTTGCCCCGCCGCAATCTGTTTCCGCGGTTGTTCGTGATTGGTACCGACGAACATCCTGCAACTTAAACTCGGTACTAAAAATTCCCATGGAGGAAAATTGGAATGGCCGCAAAGAGCACCCCAGCAAAGTCTACTAAGGCAAAGACCGTAACTGCTAAGCCTGTTGCCGCAGCGAAGTCTACCAAGGCAAAGCCAGCAGCAGCCAAGCCAGCAGCAGCAGCAAAGTCTACCAAGGCAACAGCCGGTGCCGCCAAATCCACCAAGGCAAAGACTGGAACTGCTAAGCCTGCACAGACTGTAGCAAAGAAACCAGCTGCCAAGGCTAAGAAGTAGTCACTAGACTGCTTTGGCGACGAAGACACTAACGGCCGGGATTTCCAATGGAATTCTCGTCCGTTTTTTTACGCGCCAAGCGGAATTGAATTTCCAAATCGTAGGGTGTGTGAAACGCAGCGAAACACACCAAAACGGATAGCTTTGTTATGCCAACGCGGGATTGAATCATTAAGGGCCAGAACTGGTGCGTTACGCGTTGCTTCACACACCCTACGCCGCTCGCCAGTGGCGAATCGTCAACATCACTGCACAACCAATTGTTGCTGCCAGACAGAGAATCAATCCGAATCCTTTCAGATCGCCGCTTGTCACTAACCAGGCAACAAGTCCCGCGATCGCAAGGATCAGGAACAGACGCTGACAGAAGATAAAGACCTGTCCTTTGCTGCCAGGTCCTGCCAGCATCACGATAGCTATGCCGCACAGGATCAGCCAGATGGCGCCCGTGCCTTTGGTCACGGAGTCCGATGATCGAACGTCCAGAGTTAACGCCGGATTGCCACCGACTCGCAGGAAGTCGATTTGCTGGCCATCGGTAGGGATGTCGAATTTCAGTGAGAGCAGTCCTGTTGGTGTTGCTGAGCGGCCTGCGATGGTCCCAGTCTGTCGGACGTCAAGGCTGAGCGTTTCGCCCCATTGCTGCGGCATGGCTTGCTGCTGAAGTTGCACTGCGTCCTTTGGCTGATTAGCAGGTTCGCTCGCCTGAGGCTGTTCCGCGCGTCGCTTCATCAGTTGCGATCTGTTCTGAAGACCTAACGAATCAACAGCGTCTTTGGACTCCGCCAATTCCCGGCCGTCCTGCACTTTCTTAGATGCACTGCCTGGGAGTTGCGGCGCTTTGTCTGCTGGCTTTTTAGCGTCAGACTTCTCATCTGCAGCTTTGTCACGTTCGGATTTTTTAGCGGCAGATTCTTTACCAGATTGATCCATCCATTTTGTTGCCTCTTGTTCTTCGAACTCCTGAATAGTGAGTCCAAAGCGGAAATCCGCGTCTCCGTTGCCTGCGGACTGCTGCCCACTTTGCTTGTTATCCTTTTCGCCAGGCTGGCTTTCACCAAACTGAACGCGACCGTTCGCACGGTTCCTGTCGATAAACGCATTGTTGTTAAAGAAATTCAGGCCGTTCTGGCCCTGTTCCTGTTCAAACAAGTAGCCGTTCCCGATGTTCGCGGCATCAGTCTGCGGTTGGGCGCGCTGATCATACAGCATAACACCATCTGTGTTGTTGATTCCAGGATAGCCACTGGCTCCTCCGCTGCTCATGCCGCTGCTGAGCCCGTTGCTCACAATGTCGCTCAGCTTTTTCAGCACGTCGCCACGCTGTTGTTCAACGTCCGAATCGTTTCCGGAATACCGACGCAGTAACTCCGTCTTGTTCTGAACTTCTGAGATTGCTTTGCGGCGAGCGAAACCGGACTTCGCGGATCTGACGTTGTTCAACAGGGTCGATGCCTGTTCCACTTCGGACATCAATGACAAATCCTGCAAGGCGGTCGCAGCAGCTCGCACCACATTCGTCGCATTCGGATCTTCCACCAGAGTCGCACGCCATGAATCGGGAACGTAGACGCTCCAGCGATTGCGGGACACCTGAATACCGAACTCCGGATCATCGCGAAATTCCGGAAACATTGGCACCGGAATCTGCAGGCGGCTGCTCTTGAATTCTCTGCGAATCAACGCCGCCGAATCATCAAACCGTCCCGCCAAAGCGAACTCCACCTCAAACCCGGACGCCAATGCCCCGGACTGCGGAATCGGAATCAAATGCCGCGCGTCATCGCCTTCGCCGTGAATCACCACGCGACTCGGCCGCCCCTGCACAAGGCAATACATCAGACGACTGCCTTGAGGCAAAACGACCGGCAAAAACTGACGTGATTCGTTTGTGACCTGCAACAGGTGGCGGCTTCTCCAACTGCCGTCGTCGGAAATCACGGTCGTATGAGTTGCCAGATTCACAACTGCTGGAGCGACCTGGAATTGTTCCGGATACACAAGATTCCAGAAAGCCGCATCAGGCCGCAGCTTTTTCACGGCGACCGCCTGCTGCAATAGCTGCGGCGGGATTTGAGTTGTAATTTGTTCCGGGCTGACTTTGTCTTCTGGCTGTTCAGATGTGGGCTGAAGCAAGCCGTTTGATTGATTCACCAATACCCAGAAGTGCTGTTGCCCGGACAGTGTCGATGGTGCATTCTGCGGAACAACGATATTCGGCACATCCGCGCGAATGATTTTGTCGGCAGGCAAAGGCAAACTGGCTGTCCCCAGGACGAACAACCGATCGGTCACAGGCTGTTGAAGCTGCATTGTCACTCGAGTCCGCCCGTCGCCCAGGTCGTCTTTGGTGACACGGCGCTGACCAGGAACATCGAACGACATGATTGACGCCACGCTGGTTGGCAGTTCTACTGCGAAGTGATCGGCCGCAGCGCGATTGATCTGCCAGTTCAAAGCCAGTGTCAGTTCAAGTGCTGTTTCCATAACGTTGGTTACGGTGACTGATTCGGCGATCAGCGTCGAAACCGCCTGACGCAGTTTCACCGTCACCGATCCCGGACGAACAGCGTTGCTCTGAAAAGCCAGCGATGGTGCAGCCGCACAGATTTCCTGGAAGCCTTGATTCACGGTGGCGGTCGATTTCACGGTCCAGTCGCTGCCGTTTTCCAGCCCCGCGCTTTCCGATGCCGCGTCCAGCCAGACGGCAAGTTCCGATGATGCCTTCGTGGCATTCATCACCACCGGCGGTTGCAGCTTCAGCAAACTGCGATCGGCATCCCGATTCATCTGGCCTTGAATTGCGATCTGCAACGCCCCCGTGTGAGCGTCCTGAAGCTGAATGCTCAGGATGCGACTGTCTGCGTTGGCGTTGTCGCCGTCGGTAGCATCGGTGAAATACCAGTCCTTCAAACCTGTCGAAGTGACGTCCAGTGCCAGATAGCTTTTTGGCACGGTGATATCAATTCGCGAACGAGGTGCCCCGGAGATTCGCAGAGTCATGCGACTGCTCCACAATTGACGCTGCTCTTCCAGACGCACGGCGTGCATTGCTTCGACCGTAAGTTCGTCGGCCGTCGGTGTGACTTTCACTGTGACCGACGCCGGATGACGCGTGTAACGCCATCCGAGCATCGGACGACCTGGAAGTTCGTCGCCATCCGGAGCTGCCGCTTCGCTGGCATTGATCTGAGTGACCGCAGACAGCGAATCGGATCGTACCTGAAACTGCGGGCCAGTTTTCAGAATCACTGTTCCCGTATCGCGACTGGCTCCACGAACCATCGAAATCGGCACTGTCAGTGATGCCAGCGCTTCGACCGTCGGAACGGGTGCGTACAACTGCACGGTAACTTTCGTGGCATCGTTGACCGACCGCCGAAATTGAAGTTTCACTGATCGCGTTGCATCAGTGCTTTTAGCCGTCCAGCCCGCAACGTCTTCGCCGGTCACGGATTGCACCGAGTAGCCTTCTGGAATCGTTACGTCCAGTTCAGAGATTTCACCCTGACGGCAGTTCACTGTGACGGTCGTGCGTAACGTAATTCCGGAATCCTGAACGGACATCGCCGAGCTGACAGACGAATGATAAACAACATCGCCCGCCACTTTTTGCACCGTCGGCAGCCATTGCAATCGAACGGTCGAAAGCTGTGCAATCGGAAGAATGATGGTCCGGCCGTCGCGTCGGTAAACGTTCGTGCGGCCGTTGATTTTGGCGTCGAGACCATCAGCAGGCAGCGTCCATTCCAGTGTTCCCGCTGTTGCGGATCTCAGGGGCAAGTCCGCTCGTCCAAGTTCACCGTCCACTTGCGCTGAGATATCAAATTTTAAATCGACAATATGAAATCCTTTGCCGGTGACTTCGACGGCGTACGCCGGGCCTTCGGCTGTTTGAATTGCCACGTTCGTATTGATCGCCTGCTGTTGTTGGGTGATGACTTGCTGAGCGGCGAAGTTTGGTATTTCTGTTCCCGTAGCTCCCACAACCAGCGGCTGCACTGAGCCATCTTTGCCATCGACCTGCAAAGAACGGATGGCGACAGGCCCGATTGGCAGCGGCACATTGATCGCTTGATCTGAATCGCTGGAAACAACGAAGCGACCTTCAAAGCTGAGTACATATCTGGTGCCGTCCACCTGAGTGAGCGTCCCTGCCTTCAGGAAAGTCGCGACCACCGTCGATCCGAGTGGATTATTCGCCGGGGCGTTCAACGCATCGGGATTTGCCTGTTGATAAAGCTTCAGAAAATCTTCGTGGCGAATGAACACCTGATCGGCTCGCAACGCCGGTTGATCGGGAGAGTACGGCACAACTACGTCTGGCTGCGGGATGGATTGTTCCTGAGCTTGCGCAATCACAGCTGATGAAAGCAAAAGGACGCAGATTGCCAAACATCGAATGATCTGGAACGCATAGCCGTAGGACGGGACTCCAGTCCCGTCCTGATGTAACCGTGTCCGGACTGGTCTGAAGACCCGTCCTACGAAACGACGAGCATCACCTGATACAGGCCCGGATGGGCCGGCACAACCTCTGCCGGGGCCATCAGGCCCCGGCAAGAACTGGCGAGAACTCGAAGGGCTGAAGGCCCGACACAGGTTCGGTAGTCGTAGCACATTTTGTTGTGTCGGCCCTCCGGGCCTTTGGGACTCTTCATTCGAATTCCGGGGCCTCACGGCCCCGGCAGAGGCTGTGCCGGCCCATCCGGGCCTAAACGCAGATTGTCTTTTATAATTTCGAGACATGGAACTACTTCTCGCTGAATTCACTTCGAACACATTTAATTCACACCGGCGAGCGGCAGGGCATCAGCCCTCCGAGCACCACGCGCACGACTCAGAGGGCTAACGCCCAGCCGCTCGCCACTCAGCAGCCTTGGAAACCGTCCAATTCTGGAACCACGTCAACGGACAAACGCAGCACTTCAGACAGCCACACACCAATGCCATTGCGACACTCACCAATGCACCCAGCGCCACGCCGTCAACGACGCTTTGCCAAGCATTCGACAACAACGGGGTCAGGCCGAGAGCCAACAATAACAATCCGATTGCGACGGTTAACTTCCATAGCATCGGGGATTTTCGAATGCGCCACGCCAGCAAAATCACAATCAATGCCGCCACCATACGAATCGCTCGAATCTGACCGCGTCGCTGCACAACTAGACTCAGCATCGATGGCTGATGCACAGCGTCGGCAACCGATACAAATTCACGAGATCGATAGTCTGATGGTATGTCGAGGTTCACATTGACCGACAGGCGCGCGTTGCCTTTCTTTGGTTTCGCCATTCGACTGACGTATGGGATCTTGTTCAGAATCGGGACGCCTGAAGTCGCTGCCTCTTCGACGGATTGCGGACTTGACTGCACTATTGCTGGGAAATCATCTGCGGGAACCGGAGGCGCTGCGAACGGATCCTGCCCCGGTGCCGTAGCCTGTGTTGCTGATGCCGCCGGAAAGCCAGATGCTCCGCCCGTACGACCATTCAAATCACGACCCCCAAATCCACCTTCGCCAAAGCCACCCATTCCGCCGCCCATGCCGGTTGGGCCCGGAGCATTAGATTTCGCCATTCCGAATACGTTGAGCGCATCCATCGGTGCTTCGTCATCACCCACCGAATCTTCCATCTCAATTTCCCGCATTCTCAACTCATTGCGAGCCTGAGTTCGCTGCGACGCTTCGCGAGACTGTTGAACAGACGGCAGCAACAAAAAGAAACCGACGAACAAAATCAAACACAGTCCTGCCACGCCGTACCATCGCTGGCGGATGATGGCGACAGTCACCACAAACAACACCAACAAAAAAATTACCAGCGGAATCAACTTTCCTGGCAATTCAGAAGTTTCCGGCCATGAAATGTGCCCCAGCGACACCAGCCAACCCGGCTGATCAACGCCCGAAGTTGGACGAAACTGGCCATCGCTATCCACAAGCAACGATGACTGCGGATAGTGGACTCGCCACGATTGCTGCAGCACATCGATCGGGATCGCACGCAACTCGCCCGCATCAATCGAAAACTGAACCGGCCCTTGAACGGTCTGACCGAACACTCCGGCATGGCGAGCATCCGATTCAAACAACACGGTCAGCAAATGTTCCTGACTCTCCGAATTCGTTGGCACTGCCACCAGGTAATCGCCGCCATCGCGACGCACTTCCACAGGTTCGCCATTCAGCATCGTCGACCACAGGAACGATTGCGCTTCGCCACCCGGCAAAGTAAACCGCAACGTCTGCACGCCGCTCGAACGAATCTTCGCCTGACACCAGCGCTGGATACTTCCGGAATCGTTCAGAGTACACACGTTTGCCAACTGCTCGCACACGGCCGACGGAACAGCCGTCGTCACGAAGCGAGTTTCCGTCACATTAAATGCATAACCAGGTTGCACAAAGCGATACGTCAATGCGACTCGACGACCCGTTGAGATCGGCGGAGCATCCACCAATCCCGCGTCGGCGACGAACAAACCAGGGATCGAACGCACTTCCGGCGCGACCGTTAGCTGTTGCTCGGGCGATGCCTCAAATACCAACACGCCCTGTTGGCGAACCGCCTCCTGCACCTGCACAATCGGTGCGGCAATCGGCGAAGTTTCATTTGTTCGCACTTGCTGCACAAACGCATGCAGCGACAGCGAACCTGCAAAGCGATGGTCCAGTTTCAAAGTAAACGGCCGCAAACCCTCCACGACTTCACCGGATGATTGTTCAATAATCGTCACCGGCCGAATCGTTCGAGTCTGCTGAATGCCGGGCACAGGTCCAACGCTGCGAACTTCGAATCGCACATCGGCACCAAGCGATTCTGAAAGCCGAATGGTCAGAGTCCGAATCGTGCCGTTCAATACGTCAGCAATAATTTCCGCATCCAGTGACTGTTGCCGACTATCGGCCCATGTCTTCAGCACCGAACGACTCGCCAACCGCGCAGGCTTACGCAGGATTGACAGTTCACCGGAGACTGTTGTCCCCGGATTTTGGAACACTTGCTCTGTGCCACTGCCGGCAATCGGAGTTAACCCCGTCAGCGACAACGGTGCGACGGTAAGATCATCTGCAAATCGTATGATATACGATCCGCCAACCGTGGTCGTTTCCGCAATGGTGACAACGGGAAGCGTCAGTTTTTGTTCGTTGTCTGGATCAGCAATCGTGCGAGACAGCTTCAGCACGAGTGTCATCAACTGTCCCGGCGAAATGGGTTGAGCTGGCCGAATCAGAATTTGATTGGGTTCATTCGTATTCGTCCATGTCACCGGAATATGAGATGTCGGATTTGATATTTCAGATGCCTCGACGCTCGTCAACTGCCAGTCCGCAGGCACGTGTACCAGCAGTTCAAACAATGGAGCGTTCAATGTTTCAACCGTCAGAGTCGCATCAAACGTTGCCGTAGTATCATCAATCGCCAGTACCGCGCTGGATTCGACAAACAGTTCCCGGTCACGTGGTTTCGCGGCGACCTGAAGTTCAAACGACTGCATCCAGAAATCAAACACAGACGCTTCTATCGACAGACCGAGTTCCGCCGCCGACATCCGACGAATACCGCCGCCAGTTTCGGAGACCAGTCGCAGACCGTCTTCATGCGTCACCACCAGACGACCCGTGTGAGCCGTGACTTCCGCTAATTGCAGAGTCGGGATCTTCTGCATCGCACCACCAGCAGACGCACCACCAGCAGTCGCACCACCAGCAGTCGCACCTGCAGCAGGGGATTCGGCAGTTCCATTGGCCGCAGCGACCGCTCGGATTTTCACAAGTCGATCGTTCGTAAATGGTTGTCGATATGTCATCGTGACTCGAGTGAAACCGGCGTTGTCCGGATCATCATCCAGCGTCCATGCTTCAAGGCCGGTGGATTCGACGCTCGTAATCTCAAGCCGCGCCGGAACGCGCGCGATGACTCGATTGATCGTGCCGCCGAAGACACTGATGAGCGAATCGCTGTCCCACCGCAGAGTTTCTTTCTGGACCTGTAGCTGTGCGTCGGTTCGTACGAAAACTAATGTCTGTGCTTCAGTCTCCTTCTGCTGCACGACCCATCGCAATCGTACATCGGTCGCGTTGCCGACTGGTATGACGTAGTCCGCGACTGCATCTTCAGCGGCAGGGCGTTCGAGTTTCAAATCATTGACCAGCAAGTGCCGTCCAGCAGGACAATTCACTGATAACTGCACCGCTGGCACGACTGGCAGCTGAAAAGCCGCCATGCGATCACTGCCAAGCGTTGCCAGTTGAGTAGACATAGTCACGACGGCCGTAAAATCACCAACCTTGTCATGTGCCAACATCAGTGCCGTTGGATCGGCGGGGTCGCGAGCGATGAGCGCGGGCTGGCCATTGATTTCGATCTTTTCAACCTGCAGGTTTCCAGCTCGAATCCGTAGCATCTGCCAGCCTGCGGCATACTGACGGATTTTGAGTTCCATCTGCACAGAGGCTTGCTGATCGTCGGGTCTGACCGTGATATTTGCCTGCTCGGTAATGATTGGAATCGGGATTTGTTCAACGTCAGCGTTGGCCCGAGCCTTATCGAGCAGAGCCTTGAAGTCATCGCGCTTCATCATGACGCCCCGACGATCGCGATCGAAGACGGCGTCCAATTGATCGGCCGGGATGAATTGTTCGTTGGATTCCTGGGCCGAAACGCATGGGAGGAATGTGAAGCATGTGAGGAATGCGATAAGCATTTGCAACGTGGCAAGCATTGGCAATGCGCAGGAAGCCATTCTCGTTCCGGGGCTCCAGCCCTGGAACGCACTGCTCCGGAGGCTCCAGCCTCCACCGAGAATTCCGGGAGGCAGGAGCCTCCAAGGCAGTTTGTTCCGAGGCAGGAGCCTCGGAACAAGAACAAGATGCGTTTGAGGCCCAGAGGGCTGACACATCCATTGCCGGTGGCGTAAGCCACCGGTCATAGCTGGAAAGACCTCCAAGACCCGGAGGGCCGACATATTTCTGAGGGAATCCTGGCGAGCTTGTGTCGGCCTTTCAGGACTTGCAGTGCCGGTTTGTAACCGGGGCCTTACGGCCCCGGCAGTGGATGTATCGGGCCTCCGGGCCTGAGCGGCAGACATTAAGGATCGTATGCTCACTTCGCACCTCCCATCAGGTCATTCATCATCTTGATGACCTCAGGTGCCGGAACAACAGTTCCCGGTGGCACTAAAACGCCGCTGATTTTCATCGGTGCGGTTGGTGCCATAGGAGTAACTGGGACCGCTGGTGATGGACTCTTCGGTGGTGGACTTTTTGGTGGTGGACTTTTTGGTGGTGGACTTTTTGGTGGTGGACTTTTTGGTGGTGGACTTTTTGGTGGTGGACTTTTTGGTGGTGGACTTTTTGGTGGTTGAGAAGGTTGCGATGACCGTCCTTCGTGGTTTCCTTTGTCGTTCTTTTGTCCAATTAACAAACCCGTCAACCAGATTCCCGCGACCACAAGAATTCCCGGCCAAGCCATCGCGACGTACTGTGAAGTTGCGTTATCACCGTTCAGCGAAAACATTGCCACGGCAAACATCGCCAGCAGCACCAGCGTGATACGATTCTCCCACGACGTGTGACGCAGAATCAAACCGATCAAGACCAACGTGCCG
>Ga0105055_10006009_pt1 | contig 16850 bp, 11 predicted proteins | sample BON03_FD_78090 | JGI IMG/M metagenome (GOLD analysis project Ga0105055, IMG submission 78090) | Freshwater microbial communities from Lake Bonney liftoff mats and glacier meltwater in Antarctica - BON-03 | ecosystem: Environmental > Aquatic > Freshwater > Ice > Glacier meltwater | place: Lake...
GGGGTTAATCTCCTCCTGATTCTCGGCGTGATGGCTAGTATTGGAGCGACCCTCACGTTGCCTGGTCTGGCGGGTATCATTTTGACCGTCGGTATGGCAGTGGACGCGAATATTCTAATTTTCGAACGCATGCGCGAGGAACTCGCGCTCGGCAAGGGGCTGAAAAGCTCGGTTTCTGCTGGTTACGACAAAGCCTTTACGACGATTATCGATGCCCACCTAACGCAGCTCGCGATTTGTGCGGTGATGATCGGTCTAGGCACTGGCCCCATCAAGGGCTTCGGTGTTACGCTCGCCATCGGTGTGTTTTCGACGATGTTTTCGGTGTTGATTACCGGACACTATCTTACCGATTTACTGGTTGATAAGGGTCTCGTGAAGAACTTCCGGATGATGTCATTCATCAAGGCACCGAAGATCGATTTCCTGAAATACGCGCGTCCCGCTTTTATTGTTTCATGGCTGATCGTTCTACTCGGAGTAGGCACTGTCTTCATGAAGGGAGATAAGATTTACGGTATCGATTTTGCGGGTGGTGATTCCATCACGCTTGATTTCAAACAACGGATCGAGGCTTCTGAAATCCGCACTGTCGCGGAGAATAATGATCTGGGAGAAGTAAGTTCGACCTACATCGAGGAGCTGGGCACGAATAGCATCACACTTCGTATCGTAACGGCTTATGATAAATCCGCGGCCACTTTGGCTGCCTTGCAAGCGGCCCATCCTGAAGCTGGATTGGAGAAGCTGGGTGAGAATCGAATCGGTCCTTCCATCGGTGAGGAAATTCAGTGGAACGCTTTGCTCGCGCTATCCTGCTCTATGGTGATCGTCCTGCTCTATGTCGCTATCCGCTTTGAGTTCGGATTTGGTATTGGTGCAGTGGTCGCTTCGGTGCACGACATTCTGATGACGATCGGGTGGTTTGTGGTGGTGGGACACCAGTTCTCATCACCCATGGTCGCGGCTATCCTGTGTGTCGCGGGTTACTCGATCAATGATACCATCGTGGTGTTTGACCGCATCCGCGAGGAATTGAAGATTAATCCGAATACGCGTCTGCGCGACGTGGTTAACCTCGCGATTCACCGAGTTTTTGCCCGTTCGTTGATGACGAGTATCACGACCTTACTCGCTGCATCTTCGCTCTATTTCTTTGGAACAGGCGCCCTCAAGGATCTTTCGTTCACGTTTATCGTGGGTATTATCACTGGAACGTTCTCTTCGATCTTCATCGCCTCGCCTGTTTTCTTCTGGTGGCACAAGGGCGATCGCAAGCATGTCGAGGCCCACGCCGATGTGGCACCGAAATACGAGTGGACTGGCTCCAGCAAGGCTTCGGAGTAAACCTATCGGACGAACTGCTTGATGCGCTGGACCTACACGCCACTCCCGGCCAATGAGGTCGAGGGGCTTCAAAATGCCACGCGGGTAAACCGAATCATCGCGGAGCTACTCCTCCGTAATGGTTTAGTGGATCCGGAGGTCGCGTCTCGTTTTCTTAATCCGAAGCTCGCGTCGCTTCACGATCCGTTTCTGTTGCAAAACTTACGGACCGGTGCTGCGCGAATACAGGTTGCGATTGCCGAACGTCAAAGTGTCACCGTGCTGGGTGATTATGATGTCGATGGTGTGAGCAGCACGACGCTGCTGGTGGGGGTTTTGCGCCGATTCGGAATGCAGCCCCACTTCGTCGTGCCACGGCGTTCTGAGGATGGCTACGGGCTCTCTCTGAGTGCCATAGATCGCGCTTTGGAGCCTGGGGTGCCGGATTTGTTCATAGCCCTCGATTGTGGCACCAATTCGCACGCCGAAGTTGCGTATCTGATTGAGAAGGGTTGTGACGTTATCGTGGTGGATCACCACCGTTCCACGGAGGAGGCTCTGGCGCAGGGAGTTTTGATTAATCCTCACGTGAGCGCAGAGGAGGGGCAGGTCGGTGTGGATGGCCGGAATCTTTGCACCGTTGGACTGGTTTTTAAACTCGTCCACGGGCTGTTGAAGTTGCTGCGTGAGGAAAAGCATCCGACGGCATTTGAGATCAAACTAAGCGAGGAACTCGATCTCGTGGCGATGGGCACAGTGGCAGATCTCGTGCCTCTGCAGGGTGAAAATCGCACGATGACGAGATACGGATTGCGCATCTTGCGCGACACGCGACGTCCGGGACTGCGCGCCTTGATGACGACTTCAGGAGTGACTTATGGCCAATCCCTCACGCCGGTGGATATTTCGTTTCGTTTAGGCCCAAGGATCAACGCCAGTGGTCGATTAGCTGATGCTGCGATGGCCGTGGAATTATTGCTGAGTGAGGACCACGATTTCAGTGCGAAGACTGCAAGTAAACTGAACCAATTCAATCGCGAGCGGCAGGAGATTGAGCGCGAGATCACCAAAGATGCTGAGCGGATGGTCGACGAACTCTACTCAGATGATCCGGGAATCGTGCTTTACAGCGAAGACTGGCATCCAGGCGTAGTCGGCATCGTGGCGGGCAGGGTGACGCGTAAATACAACCGGCCGTGTGTCGTGTTGGGTAATGATGGCGATCTGGCTAAGGGGTCAGGCCGTAGTGTGAATGGGGTCAATCTCGTTGAGATTCTTGCGGCATGCAGCGATGAACTCGATAGCTGGGGTGGTCATCCGATGGCTGTTGGGGTGGCCGCAGTTAAAGATAATCTTGAATCGTTTCGGTTGAAATTTGCGGAAGCGATTCGGGCCCACTCAGGCAGCGAGGTTGCTGAGCTGGAGCTCGATCTTTCCGTTTGGCTGGATGCCGGAGATGTGACCGATAAATTGATGACAGAAATCGAATCGCTACATCCATTTGGCCAGGGGAATGCTGAGCCGATCTTCGGGGTGCGTGGAGTTCGTTTTAAACCCCGCAGCTTGAGCGTCTTTAAGGATCTGCATTTCCGTTTTTCCTTTGATGTGGATAGCGAACGACGTCTACACGGCGTGGCCTGGAAGATGGCAGATCGGCTTCCGCCGGTGAATACCGACTTGGATCTCGCGGTAAAGCTGGCCTGGAATCACTTCAATGGTCGCAAGCTCTTGCAGATGGAATTGATTGACTGGCGGTTGGCTTGTCAGAGGTGATTATTGGTCCGACGAGTTTTTGTGACGCTAACCCATATTCTGCTTGCACTTATCCCCGTCTATCTGCTTTTTCGCAACCTTCGTGCACCCGTAGCTCAATTGGATAGAGCGCTTGGCTACGAACTAAGAGGTTTGGGGTTCAAGTCCCTACGGGTGCACCATCTTTTCTGAGGTTAGAGGCGACATTGGTCTCACGTTTCCAGTGAACTCGCTCTCAGGCTTTTAGCCATACTAGCATTGAACTGGCGTGTATCACGAGTCCCTCCGCATGTGACTGTGTCGATTGATACGTCCATTGCTCCAGAAGGAAATGTGGTTGCCCAGATTTGCGGCCATGGATTGATCGCAAGGGAAGGGCTTAATAATGCTCAAGATGAAGGAAGATGGACTTTGCCTCTTCGCTACGAAGAGGTAAATCGCATAGTTTGCTTCCCCCACTGGCATTTCAAGAGGTCGCGAAGAGTCGCCTCTGCTTAGCGATCACCAAAGTGCTCCTGCCGCACTTCAAATACATTGTCCTGCGCATGCCTGGCGGCAGGCTTTGCCAAGCGAGCTATGCGGTTGCTGGAGAAACCCGATTTTGTAGGCCAAGTCGATAAAGAGAACACCACATAATTACCGAGTTCTGCACAGTCCGATGTCCAAGTGACTGCTTCTGAAAGTGACGCGAGAGGGAGGGAAGGGTATGAAAACAATGTTGGCGGGAGGAAACTGATGAAAATTCATCCGCTTGTTCCGCTGAAGAGACGCCAATGTAGCGCTCTGGGATAAGGCCACATGACTCATGGGTAAGAAGCCCATCGTTTAATAGCGAGCAGGGCGGTATGATGCGGCGCCACGTATAGCCGTGTTTGGGCAAGATCAGTTGCTCGACGAACACATGAGTTTGGGCCGAGCGAGCTCTACTCGGGAAAAGTGAAAGGGAGATCGGCGGCCTGGGCAGGATCCTGATCGAGGAGCACGACGATCTGCTGCTTACGCTCGGCCGGCGTGACTTCGAGGTGGATGATTTTGCCATCCGCTAATTTGCAATCTACCACGGTTTTCTCCGGCAAATGCAGTCGGAAGGATACATCCCAACGATTCGATGGCCAAGCGGGGAAGAGATAGATCCGCGAGTCGACAGTTTGCACGAGCATCGCTTGAATAGCGATTTGTCCGATGCTGCCGTGATCAAAATCGGGCACCCAATCGAAGTTGGGCCCCCAGAAGCCAGGGAAACGGATTTCGGGATGGTGGCCCTCGGTGTAGTTTTTACCTACATAGTATGCCGCCTGTTCGGCGTGGCCGAGAAGCGCTGCTTGAATGGCATCCTGTCGCCAGCTACCGGTATCAGCAAATAGGCGCTGATCGTAGGTGTTGCTCGCCAGTTCGAGGTCGGGACGACCGATTCCGAACAATCTAAAGGGGAAAATCGCGTAGAGTTCAGGATTTTCGTAATTGTGGGGTTCCACCTCATGATCGGCGGCAGCGAGTAGAGTGAGCTTGCCGTGGCGCTTCCCCATGGGGAGTTGTGGAAGACGGGCGGAGAGGGCGCGCCAAGCGCCGAGATCGCTGACGGTGAGCGCATCGTCAGGCAGCATCAGTAAACGCGGAAGTAGGTAGTGTAGACCGGCTACCTCAGGCATAGGGTTGGTTGTTTCCCACCATGTTTCGAGCGCTTGTGAAGGATGAATCCGCAAACGGCCTGATGAATCATGCGGGTAATGCAGAGCGTAGAATTTCAGCACGGCCCGCGCGATGGGTAGGAGCTCATTGTTAAGCAGCGCTTTATCCTGAGTGTGCTCGAAAGTCTCCAGGAGCAGGGCGACCAATTCGAGGCCACTGATCCAACAATGCCTAATGTAGCGATTTTCAACATCTTTGGGTTCGCGATCCGTGCGATCCCAACCGTAGTTACTCGGCAGATGGGTGCCCCAAAAATACTGGGTTTCCGGAAAAAACACGCCGCCATGGTCGAACCATGTCTTTGAGCGATGCTCTGCAATCGGGAGCATATCGAGATACATCCGGAAGAGCGGCCGCAACATCTCGTAATCGCCTCGGGCCAGGAGTGACCAATAGATCAGTCGGGTGTTTTGCCACCAGTAGCCACCGCCCCAGCGTCGGTAGTCGGCATCAAAGGTTTCACCTTCAATCGGCCAATCGGCAGTGAAAAGCCCGCCATTGAATTTGACGGGAAATTCGCCCCGCCCAGCACACGCGACCATGAATCGGTGCCACGCGAGCTGTTGGCTGATCTTCTCCGAGTGGCCGCCATCTTCGCCTCGGCTCTCGATTTGGATGTGACTGCGGTTCCAAAATGCGCTCCACCATGATTGGTGATCTCGCCACGCATCGGCAATGGCGGCAGGCGCAATCGATCCGGCGCGGTTTTTAATTTGTTCGAGCCAGTTTTCCACCGACTCGGTTTGGGCACAGTGTAGAGTGATTGAGAAGCTGGCTTCAGTGGCTTTTCTGATAGAGAGCCCATCACGGCCTTTATTTTTGAAACCATCGCCTTGAATGTAACCGCCGAAGGTGCGGTTGATTAGCGGATCGCTCGTTTTGGATTCTTCGCCGCTGAGACTTTGGAGATCGAGAACCGACGACCAGATGGAGCTCTCATTGCGCTGATACCACGCGACGGCTCCTCGTTGTTTGGGCCCGAGTTGATCAGGCATGGCAATTAGAGGAATGTCTGATCCCTGAATGCCGTTAGCCGAATGCAATTCCTGTCCCGTCAGTTCACGTGGCTTGGTGCGCCACTTATCGAGCTTTACGCGCACCTCGCAGGGCTCGTCGCTTTTTACTTCAACCACTAGTCGTGGCCAGTGAGCGTCGCACCAGAGTTTGATGGTCGTGGTGCCATTGCTGATCACGATCGAGGCATCTTCAAGGGAGAGGGATTGTTTGAAATCGCCACTATCAAACAGATCCGGTTTCAGCGAGATGCGGATACGGCCGACCTTGATCAATCGACCGAGGTGATCCCAGGCATCGTTCTTGGCGAGGTAACAGAGAATATCTCCGTCGGGTTCGGTCCATACATTCGCGGCGATATCGCCGTTGCCCAAAGGCATTGAGTCCGCCGAAGAGCGGCCGGGGGTAGTCCAAGTGAGGTCGCCAAGCACGGAGTCATTCGAGTAGGCACTGGCGCTAGACGCAAGAAAACCCGCCACGAAGGGCGGGTTTTCAAAGCGAAAGTTGGGGCGTTTGTTACACGGCCTTGGGTAAGGCAACGTCCGCGAATTCGATGGAGTGTGGATGATTACGCTTTTCCTTATGCAGTCGCGAGCGGCGTCGAAGCATCCGGTCTAGTTTGTCTGTGAGAAGGGAGACCGCTTTGTGGCACTCGTCGGAAGATACGATTGCATTCATATCAGGGCCGTGAATTTCAATGTGCCCCTTGGCTTTGAAACGGCTGGAAACATTTTCTTTGGAGTCTAGTTCCAGTTCCACGCGGATCCGCACGATGCGATCTTCGTGGCGAAATAATCGTTCCGCTTTCTCCTGCACATAGGTTTTGAGAGACGGAGTCAGGTCGAGATGGATTCCGGATACAATTAATTCGTGGTTGTTTTGTCTGTTCATATTTCAGTCCATGGGTTGAGGTTGCTGACAGAAAATGTGTCCTCCTTTGATACCATGCCCTCGCTAAGCGAAGCTCTGAAATCCTTCTCTGCCGTTGTGATAACGGGGGGATCTTCCGGTATTGGAAAGACGTTCATCAAACTAATGCATAGTCTGCATCCGGAGTTGAGGTTTTGCAACCTATCTCGGCGCGATCCGGGTATGAAATCAGCTCAGCTTAAGTTGCGTCACATCACTATTGATCTGGCAGAGAGAGCACGGATTCCCGAGGTCAGTTCAGAGGTGATTTTGTGGTTAAGCGAGGAAGCTAAGGAGGGGCGCGTGTTATTGATAAATAACAGTGGGTTCGGTGGTTACGGTAATTTTCCTGAACCAAGCCTAGATCATCAACTCGCTATGATGGATGTTAATATGAGGGCGGTGATTGAGCTAACAGGTTGCCTGTTATCGACTTTACGTGAACGGGGCGGCGCGATCATTAATATAGCTTCTACGGCGGCGTTTCAGCCAACCGCTTTTATGTCCGTCTATGGCGCAACCAAGGCCTTTGTTTTGCATTGGAGTCTGGCGCTTGATCAGGAACTAAGAGGGTCGGGTGTGCGTGCTTTGGCAGTATGCCCAGGGCCCACAGCGACGGAGTTTTTCAAACGCGCAGGACTGCAAGAGGGTAGCGTCGCGGATGCACTTGGTATGACGAGTGAGCAAGTGGTCGAGATGTCGCTCAAAGCTTTGGTGAAAGGTAAATCGCAGATCGTTACTGGCTGGAAGAACAAGGTCGGAGTCGCGTTGGTCACTAAGTTACCGAAACCGTTCGCAGCGTGGTTGGCCGCGAAAATTCTCGCGCAATTTCGACTGAAGAAAGTTTCCTCATGAGTGCAGGCGATGGCGTCAAATATGGTCGTTATGGGAAAGCCTGTGCGTGGCCACCGCGTCCGCCGCCGGATCCCGCCACGGTGCGCCAGATTACACCGGATGAACTGCGTTCATGGATTCTCTATGAGGATGATGATTTACTTGTGCTGAATAAACCGGGCGATGTCGTCTGCCATCCATCGAAAGCGGGACCGTGGTCGAGTTTAGTTGGGGCAATTCGCGAATACACCGGACTGCCGACGGTTCATTTGATTTTTCGATTGGACCGTGAGACCAGTGGAGTGGTCGTATTTGCTAAACACGTCGCGATGGCGAGCCGCTTGCAGAAGGCGCTGCAGAAACGCCGTATCGGAAAAAAATATACAGCCATCCTCACTGGGGAGATAAAAGATGAGGTTACGGTGGACCAGCCATTGGGAGATGATCTGGCGAGTCCGGTCTATGTGAAAACGACGGTGCGTGAAGATGGAGCGGAAGCGATTTCACATTTCACACCGCTGGCCGTATCACAGGGGTTTACGTTGGCGAAGGTGGTTACTGAAACCGGCCGCAAACATCAGATCCGAGCGCATGCGCATTGGATGGGCCACATGATAGTGGGGGATAAAATATACGGGCCCGATGAACGTCACTATCTCGAGTTTATCGACCACGGTTGGAATGAAAAACTGGAGGAACAGTTGCTGTTGCCGCGCCAAGCGCTGCATTGCGCGGAAATCGATCTGAACGGCGCTTGGGTAGAAAAAGTCTTCAAGGCTCCGTTGACGGAGGACATGGCGGCATTTGCTCGAAATCACGGATTGCTGCTCTGACTGCGGCTGAGACCGCGAGCTTGAGTGCACTCACTCGCGATTCGAGCGGCATACCGGAAGGCGTCTCAAACGTATAGCCGAGTGAAGTGTGGTGGTTGATAAGGTAAATCGTCTCGGGCCAATTTTCACGCAACAACGGATCGCTGACCGGACGAATGATTCCCGGTTCATCAATGGGCCGATCATCGATTAGGGTCGCTGGATCGACGGGAAGAGCGACTTGGGCTGATTCCAGAATTTCGGAAGCGTATCCCGATGTGTCGCGCCGATTGACCTCATAAATGTAGATGCCTCGGGCTTCCCAGTCTTCGTGTAGGCAGAGGCATAGGTCGAAGAGAGGCTGACGATTGAGCCATGAGGTGAGCGAGCGAATTTCAGGTGTCCGGCGATCGAGGAAATCACGATTCAGATCATTGCCATGTTGATCCTCGCGCGTGCCTATTTGCAGACCGTTCGGATTGATGACTGGGCACAGAAACCAATTAGCTCGATCATCGAAGAAACCGTCACGAATGAGCGAGAGCAGGGCGACGGGAGGTGCTGGTTCATCACCATGAATACCAGACGATAGGTAGATGCGCGGGCGAGGGCCGGGGGAGTGTTTGGTGAACGCCAGCAACGGGCCATTGGCGGTATCGCCAAAATTCTCTTCGCGGAAGGAGTGTGCTTTCGCGAGAGCAGCGAAGTCGCTGAGAAATGGGGCGACCTGTCCGGTTGGATCGGCAATCGAGGGTGAATTCACGTTGGGGCATATTCGCGACTTGGAACCGAAGAGCAAATCCTGTTAGGTCAATTCTTACACATGACACAAGTTCGCGTTCGTTTCGCCCCGAGTCCCACCGGGTTTTTCCATATCGGTAGTGCCCGCACGGCATTGTTCAACTGGCTGTATGCCCGTCACACTGGCGGTGTGTTTGTGCTGCGGATCGAGGATACCGACAAGGAGCGTAATAGTGAGGCCTTTCTCAATGTGATCTACAACAGCCTGACTTGGTTGGGCATGGATTGGGATGAAGGGCCGCAGAAGGGCGGAGACTTTGGGCCCTACCGCCAAAGTGAGCGGGGCGAGATCTATCAGAGCTATGTGAAAAAGCTTGTCGATTCAGGTCGCGCCTACGAACAGGACGGCGCGGTGTGGTTTAAGCATCTCGGTGAGCGCTACGATGTATTCGACGACCATCGCAAAAAGAACGTCACCAAAGTGAAGACCGAGCCCACGGTAATCGAGGATCGCATCCGCGGTCGCGTGGAGCGTCTCGAAGATGAGGATTTCGTGATCGTGCGTTCGGATGGCAGTCCGACTTTTCACTTGGTGAATGTGGTGGACGATATCGAGATGCAAATCACGCACGTGATTCGCGGTGAAGATCATTTGTCGAACACAAGTAAGCACGTGGAGCTATTCAAGGCGTTCGCTGCGCCGCTACCGGAGTTTGCGCATATACCGCTGATTCTAAAACAGGAAGGCCCGGGTAAGATGTCGAAGCGTGATCAAGGTGCGTTGGTCGAGGATTACCAGAGTCGTGGTTACCTGCCGGAGGCGATTGTGAATTTTCTTTCACTGCTCGGATGGAATCCGGGCGATGATCGCGAAAAGATGCCGATTGAAGAGATCATTAATCTCTTTGATTTGCCCGGCGTGAATCAGAGCAATGCACGTTTCGACGAAAAGAAGCTGGCGCACATGAATATGGTTTATCTGCTAGAGCTCCCGCCAGAGACGTTTCTCGCAATGGCGCGCACTTACTTTGAATCACAGGGTGAGAAAGGAGCGACCGCTTTGGCTACCGCCGAATCGTATTTCCGCGAAGTGATGCAGTTGAGCCAACCGAAGATTAAGAGCTTTGAAGAGCTGCCGGATTACACCTGCTATTTCTTTGCTGATGAATATCCGCTCAACGAAAAGGCACAGAAAAAAGTGCTCGGTAAGGGGAATCCCAAAGAACGCCTCGGGGAATTGATCGGGATCATGGCTTCGATGGATTTGTCTACCGACGAAGCGATTGAGGAAGTGATCAAGGTCCTCGCTGATTCCAAGGAATTGGGCTTCGGAAATTATCAGTCAATCGCACGTCTCGCACTGACTGGCACCAATGCAGGTCCCAGTATCACCGCTATCATTCGCGTGCTTGGTCGCGAACGGGTTGAAGCGCGGCTGAAAAAGTTTTACGAATCGCTCTGATCGTCATAAAATAGTGCCGGTCAGCAAAACCAATTAAGCTCATCTCCTATGTTTTGATGACCATTGCCTTGCCCCGCTTCGAATTGTAGCCGCGAGCGACAGGCTATCCGATTTTCTTTCTATGTGGCTAGTAATGGCGTCTCACCGCATTTTGGGCGTTGTCTTGGATCGAAGGTGTATATCTCCCTCTAATGTTCGAAAGGGAAAGGGCATGAAAAAGAGTTCATGACCATACAGGTCGTAACAGGCACAGGTATTGCTGGATTAAGTTATATCATCGCGACTAGCTTTTGATTCGCAAAGCAAACGGTTCCGCAACCACGGCCAACTACTCAATATCCGTCTATTTCGATCATGAGTGCCCCTCTCCAACTGAGCGCGGCTGAGTTCAAACTATCGTCTTCAATTCGAATGCAATTCCAACATGTCACCTATTAAGTGACATATTGTGCTACTTGCTCCAAGTGTCGCGGAGAGTGATCGTGCGGTTTAATACAGGTTGGCTGGGAGCGGATTCATTGCTGTCGGGCGGTGAAGTAACCGATTCGCTCGAATTGATAGACTGTGCCAGGGACGGCGTCTGCGAATGAGGGTTCGACGTTGGCGGCGACTACTGCCAGTGAATTTGGATTGAGCGCATGAACGAAGTCTTCTTCGGCGCGGGGCTCTTCGACGGTAAAGAGTTGATCATAGAGGTGGGTGATCACGTTGTGGCATTGGGTCGCGCTGCCCAATGAACCGTGCCTTTTACTTACTTGCTCGAATTGGGTTCGCCACTGCGAGTGTCGAGTTGCGTGAAAACTCGCCCTATTTCCTCCTAGCGAGGAGGAAACTCGAAATCGGCTTTGTCCTTTTTTGGCCCGAGCACGAGGTAGGCGCTGAATTCGGAGCCGCGCTTAGAAACGAATCCTTCGATCAAGCTGCTCTTACCCTCGGTTAGAAGTTTCTGAACTTCTTCAAGCGGGAGTTCTTTTTTACAGAGTTCCTTAGTGAGTTTGAAGACGGAGCGGTTTTCCTGATCGGGCTTGCGCACATAGTAAGTGCCATCGACTTCCACGATTTCGCCGTGGTGCAGGGTGCTTTCACCGAGAGACTTCGCCTTGGAAAGATCTGGTGGCGCTTTGGTTTTGCGGACGATCGGCTTGCCGTCCTTGTCGAGACGTGCTTTCCGGGGAGGAAACTCCCACGCGATGCGGTCATCGTTGCGCTTGATGAATGCGTCGAAAGGGCGGCCTTTCTTCGAGGTGAAACCTACGATGAGCGTGGTTTTTCCTTCGGACACAAGTTGGATCGCGTTCTCCTGGGTGATCGCTTTCTGGCACATCAACTTACCGACTCGGAACGTCTGTTTCCATTCGTCGTCTTGCTTCTCGCGTAGAATAAAATTTGGGCCGGCTTCGCAGAGTTCGGCTCCAGTTTTCTCGTTGGTCCAAATAGGTTCGAGGGTGCCGATGTCTACCTTATCGCCGAAATCGAATTCGGTCTTCCACTTCTCTTTTTCCTTATCAAAGACGAGGAGCAGAGCGGCGGAGAAACGGGAGCGGGTGCGAGCGGAGACGAAGCCATCGCGAGGGCCGAGGGCGCGCGTTTCCACGAGTTCCTTCACTTCGCTTTCTTCCATTTTCCGACCACCAATCACCTTGTAAACAGCAAATAGACCGTCCTGCGATTTGAAAGCGCGGAGGGTTTCGATCAGGGGCTGGCTATCGGTAGGGGAGATGATGTCGGTGCGACGAGCAGTGGACTCGTCTTCTTCAAAGGTCTTCACGTTTTCGATGATGGCTGTTGTCTGATCGACTACTTCCTTCATGAAATCTTTGCGGGTAAATTTGTTCTGCTCCATCTGGCGGAGTTTGAATTCCCATTCACCGGTCATGGTGGGACTGGTCAGGGCCTCCGCTTTCACGGCGACGAGAAACTCCATCACCTGCTCCGCTTTGGGAGTGGGGATGAGCTCGCGTTGCTCGCGATCGAGATACTTCTGATTGATCAGACCGTCGATCGTATCGGCGCGGGTGGCTGGGGTGCCGAGTCCGCGCTCTTTCATCGCTTCGGCGAGTTCGTCGTCATCGATGAGTTTGCCGGCTCCTTCCATCGCGGAGAGTAGAGTGGCTTCACTGTAGCGTGGAGGTGGACGCGTGGCCTCGTCGTGCAATTCAACTTCGATAGTTTTCGCATTAGCCGGAGAACCATCGGAGTCGCTGAGCGCGGGGAGCGCTTTCGCGCCTTTGGCGTCGGGCTTTTCTTCATCGACGGACGTGCGGCCATAAACGGCGAGCCATCCGGGAGACGTGAGCACTTTGCCTTCGGTTTTGAAACGATGAGTAGCGACTTCGCTAATGCGCGTAGTCACGTCGAATTCTGCGGACGGATGGAAGGTGGCGACGAATCGACGGGCGATCATGTCGAAGACCTTGGTCTCCATCTCATCGAGCTTCTTGGCGTCGTGCGGGGTCGGGATGATCGCAAAGTGATCCGAGATCTTGGCGTTGTTGAAGATCCGCTTATTCGGTTTCAGCCATCCAGAATCGAGCACCTTGGTCGCGTGAGGAGCGAGGTCGCCGCCGAGGTGCTGCAACGTTTCGCGACAGGTCGGAATGTAATCTTCCGGGAGAGCCCGCGAATCGGTTCGCGGATAGGTGATCATCTTGTGTCGCTCGTAGAGCGCCTGCGCGATTTGCAGGGTGCGTCGCGCGGGGAGGCCGTAGCGATTGTTGGCCTCACGTTGCAAGGTAGTCAGATCGTAGAGCCGCGGTGAACTCTGGGTGCTCGCCTTCTTCGCATCCGTGACGACGGCCATGGGTTGTCCAGCACAGGCGGCCATGATGACATCGGCTTTAGCTTTCTCCCAAATGCGATCGATCCGGTCGTGTTCGTTATCAGCGGATTTCTTGAACTCAGGCTTCTGATAAACGCCCTCGTAAGCACCTTTCGCGACTTCGAAGTTGGCGGTGATGCGCCAGTAATCCTGCGACTTGAAATTTTTGATCTCTTGCTCGCGATTGTAAAGGAGGGCGAGGGTTGGAGTCTGCACGCGACCGACGGAGGCGACATTCCCAGCCCGTGAGCCAAACATGCGCTTCGTAAGTGCACGCGTGCCATTAATCCCGATAAGCCAATCGCTTTCGCTACGGGATCTTGCGGCATCGCTAAGACCCGCCATCGATTCACCATCACGAAGATTGTCGAACGCGGTCTTAATGCCAGAAGGCGTCATGGTTTGCATCCAAGCGCGTTTGACGGGCTTCTTGCACTTCGTGAGCTGGTAGATGTTATCGAAGATCAACTCCCCTTCGCGACCGGCATCACAGGCGTTGATCACTTGATCGATATCTTTGCGGGCGAGGAGCTTCTTGATTTTCCCGTAACGATCCTTGGAGCTATCGATGGGCTTTAGCTCGAATTTCTTCGGGATGATCGGCAGTTCTGCGAGGCGCCAGAAGCCATATTTCTTCTTATCAATATCCTCCGGCATCTTCAATTCGACGAGATGGCCGACGGCGGAAGAGATGACGAATTCGTCATTCTCATAGTGCTCACCTTTCTTGGGGACTTTACCGAGAACTCGGGCCAAATCGGTGGCGACGGAGGGTTTCTCGGCGATGACAAGGGTCTTCATGTGCGGCGACCCGTAAGGGGATGAACCCGCTCATGACAAGCCCTAGTTTTTTCAGGCACCCTGCATAGAGGCTGTAAATCACTGATAATCAACTGGTTAAATTTCCTACTTCTGCTAGTGCGCTTTCGAGCGCGGAGAGTAGCTCAGCGATAGTCTCGTCGGTTTCATCACCCATATTGGAAATGCGGAACGCTTTGCCCTTCAATTTGCCGTAGCCGCCATCAATTACGAGATGGTGCTTGTCCTTGAGAATCTTGTTTAGAGCCGGCAGGTCGATCTCGAGGTTGTTGTTGAAACAGTTGAGTGAGATTGAGCCGTTTTGCTCAGCGGGGAAGAGAGTGAACCCCTTCGCGAGAACCCATGAGCGCACAGTTTGATTGAGTCGCGCGTGGCGAGCGTAGCGATTCTCGATGCCCTCAACCATGATGTCTTCGAGCTTGGAGCGCAGGGCATAGATCAAAGGAATGATCGGCGTGCTCGGCGTCATGCCCTTCTCGTGATTCTTTTGGAATTCGAGAAAATCGAAGTAGTAGCCGCGATCCGGCATAGTCGCAGCGCGTTCGCGGGCGCGATCAGACACGGAGAAAATCGACATACCGGGAGGCAGCGCGAGCGCTTTTTGAGAACCAGTGAGCAGGATATCGATGCCCAGCTCGTCCTTCTTGATCGGAAGGACACTGAACGAACTGACCGCATCGACGATGGATATCACTTCGGGAAATTCGCGCACGACCGCCATGATCGCGGCGATATCGCTCATCGTGCCGGTCGAGGTCTCATTGTGAATGAAAGTGATCGCATCGTAATCGCCAGTAGCTAGCTCGCGTCTCACGGCTTCGGGTTCAACGGGCTGGCCCCAATCGAATTTCAACGCGCCTGCAGCTTTACCACAGCGTTGAGAGACATCGTGCCATTTATCGGAGAACGCACCGTTCATGCAATTGAGCACCTTCTTGTGCACGACGTTGCGAATCGCCCCTTCCATCACTCCCCAAGCGCTACTGGTCGAAAGGTAAACGGGATCCTTCGTGTAGAAGAGGGCCTGCAGATCCGGCTGCACGGATTGATAGAGAGCCACAAAATCCGGGCTGCGGTGGCCAATGGGGGCCTGTGTCATCGCGAGAAGCGTTTTCTCCGAGACGTCGATCGGGCCGGGAATGAATAGTTTGTAGCTCATGAAAGGGAAAAGTGTGAAATAACATGAAAGCGTCTTCCCAAAATGCTCGTCAACCTCCATTGATAACATTCTTGCATGTCTTCCTGGCTGAAGAAAAAATCTAACGCTCTCGAACTCTACACCATCGATGTGATTTTGGGGCGTCGCGCGGACACGGGTGCCGCGATCTACGGCGTGTTTCTGCAACTGTTGTCGTATCTCTTCAGCGGAATCGCCCAGTTGCGTTTCTGGCTCTACCGCAACCGCATCTTACATGATCAACCCCTCGGTTGTCTCGTGGTTGTCGTGGGGAATCTAACCGTCGGCGGCACGGGTAAAACCCCCGTCGTAGAGAAATTTGCCCGCGCGCTCCACGATCGAGGCCGCAAAGTCGCGATTCTCAGTCGTGGTTATAAAAGCAAGGCGCCACCGATATGGAAAAAATGGTGGTGGTCGCTCACACATAGCGAAGAACCGCCGCCCCGAATCGTGAGTGATGGCAAGAATGTGTTGCTCGACAGCGAACAATCGGGAGATGAGCCGTTCATGCTGGCGAAGAACCTCCCTGGCGTGATCGTGCTCGTGGACAAGAACCGCGTAAAAGCAGGTGCGTATGCGATCAAAGAGTTTGGTTGCGATACCCTCGTGCTCGATGACGGGTTTCAATATCTCCCGCTTAAAGGGCAGCTGAATCTATTGCTCGTCGATAAGACCAATCCATTTGGAAACGGTCACCTGTTGCCGCGCGGCATCCTGCGCGAGCCAATCAAGCATCTGAAACGTGCCTCGTATGTCTTCCTCACGAAATCGAATGGCGAACGCGATCATGAGCTTGAAGCCCTGATCCAGAAGCATAACCCCGGAGTCGATGCGATTGAGTGTGCGCACAAGCCAAAGTATCTGCAACGATTCGGCTCAGAAGAGCGGCAGACCTTGGACTTTCTCAAGAATCGGCGAGTGGTGGCCTTTTGCGGAATCGCCACGCCAGAAAGTTTCGAAAAATTCCTGCGCGACCTCGGTGCGAAAATCGTGGGCCGCGAACGCTACCTCGATCACTACCGTTACGGCGAAGACGACTTCGAGGAACTGGAAGCACTCGCGCGGAAAGAAGATGCTGATTGCATCATCACCACCGAAAAAGATGCCGTGCGCATCAACGAAGGCCGCGAGTGGGATCGCCCGCTTTACTACCTACGCCTCGAAATCGAAATTCTCCGCGGCGCAGCCGATTTCGATGAAGCTGTCAGTCGCCTCTGTTTCCCTCAAAATGGATCACGTCCGCCGATGTCCTCGAAGAAGGAGTAGGTGCGGCTGTCTTGCCGATTTATTGAAACTTTTACCTAAAATATGAAGTCATTGAGAAAAGGGTTTTTATTAAGGGAACTCCTAAATTTAGCATATCGTTGATTGACAAGACTATAGATTGTGTATCGAGCTGTATCTCGATGAGCCAAAATCAATATACCTTCTTTGGAGATCACTTCGCGCTGGAGTCGTTGACGCAGCATGGAGACCGCTTGGTGGAGCTGGACAAAC
>Ga0105055_10006011_pt1 | contig 16848 bp, 20 predicted proteins | sample BON03_FD_78090 | JGI IMG/M metagenome (GOLD analysis project Ga0105055, IMG submission 78090) | Freshwater microbial communities from Lake Bonney liftoff mats and glacier meltwater in Antarctica - BON-03 | ecosystem: Environmental > Aquatic > Freshwater > Ice > Glacier meltwater | place: Lake...
AAATAAATGTAATAATAAAATAAATGTAATAATAAAATAAATGTAATAATAAAATAAATGTAATAATAAATGGATATTATAGTAAATTGGGAAATCATATTTGCTATAATACTGCTGATTATATTATCTATACTTCTTTATCTGTATAGATTATATTTACATAGAAATAAAAACTCTTTTACAGACCCTTTTACAGACCCTTTTACCGACTCTTTTAATATTGATACTGTTCCAAAATGTGTGTGTGCATTTGATATAGATCATACAATAAGTTGTGGAAATCCCAAACCATTTGTAGATATGTGTAAACAGTATGGTTGTATATTGGCATTAAATACAGCCCGACCCGTTAAATATGTAGATGATGTGGATCTTAATTCTATAAATTTCACTTCACCCCATTTTGACGATTCAGATTTTTATTATAATCCCAATTCATATTCACAAACGGCAGAAAATGTAGCAGAAGTTAAGGCTACATTCTTAAATTTACTTAATGATAAATATAATATTAATAATAAAAAGTGTGTTATACTCTTAGACGACAATAGAACAAATATTAATATTGCTAATAAACACGGTTTTGGAACGATTAAGGCCAAAGCAAGTAGGAATAAAGATTGTGGTTTATCGATCCTTGATCTAGATAAATTTGAAAATAATTTAAATTATTGCAATAATAATTAAATGGTGCAAACAGTTTTAATTAATTGTGGTGGTGTTGAATTTTTGGTTAATAAAGAAACGTTGTTACATTTTCCTGACTCTATGTTGGCTAAACGGTTTTGTGGTAGTTGGGATTGTAATAGTAATTTTATTGACCGTGATCCAACTATTTTTAGGCTTGTATTGGATTATTACAGAGATCTCAGTGTAATAATTCCCTACAATATTCCAATTGAAAGAGTTATATTAGAATTTGAATTTTATTGTTTGCCTACGGATCACTTAGAAAATACTGTTGTTGATTATAGTGTTATTTGGAAAAAAAGAAATATTAAGATTAATACAATTAATACAATTTTTGATAATATTATAAGATCCGAATGGTTCTACAATTCTATGAAAGATAATATAAAAATTGCTTGGTATGTTGGAGATTCAATTATTGATTTTGAATATTACGATATATTTACTAATTCTTACCAGCAAATATATACGTATATGAAAGAATATGTGTATAAAAAATATAAAATATTTATGATAATAAATACGTGTTATGAACACCCAAAACATATTTATTATTATAGTTCTAAAGCATATGATGATTCGTGTGTTAAAAAAGTTTGCATTACAAAACCAAGTATTTGTATAACATTTACTCTTATAAAAACGAATGATCCAAACTAGAGTAAAACTGTAAAAGCTACAACACCTGGTGCTCCGTAGAGTTCTTTTATATCTTTACAGTTATATTTGCAGTTATCTGTGTAATCTGAAATAATTATATCTACTAATTTTGACAATTTTATAATATAATCTACTGGTATTTCTGTATCCCAAAAACAAAATGATACTGTTCCTGGTTTAGACACTCTGGCCTTCATACGGGACGCTAAATTAACTGTTGTTCCGTAATAATCTTTTAATGATGTGCTTTGAAATTTGACTGTTTGTACGTTTAACGGACCCTGACTCAAACCAATTCGAATCATTATTTTATCACCTGTTTCTTTATTTAGTAGTATTGGATTTTTATTTAATTTTTTTTGAACATCTATACCCAATTCTATGGCTCTTTTGAACCCACTTAGGCCTCTAAAATATACCATAAAAGCATCACCCGTAGTTTTAACTACAATACCTACATATTTCCTAACAAATCTATATAATAATCTGTTGTGTTCCTTAACGGCTTTTATCATTTTTTTAGGATATAGTTTCCATAATCTAGAAAAACCTACTATATCTGTAAATAATATAGCACCATTTTTAATATCATACATTATTAATAACATAGATTTTTAATTAAACGGATTTATATGTATATGTAGGTCCATAATCAACAGGTTTTAAACTTCTACGTTTTATTCTAAGACCTTTAGAAATACTATTATTTTTAGTTGTTTTGTATGATTTACGCCTTTGTTTTTTCACACTTCTTCCTTTGATTTTTTTAGGAACACTTCGTACTCTTCTTCCATATCTATAATCCCGTATTACGTTATTTAAATTGGGGAATATAACATCGTTGGCGAAACCAAAGCTACGTTTTGAAGGTCTAGGACTTAATTCATCATAATCATCGTCGCTGTTGTCATCACTGTCGTTATCACTGTCGTTATCACTGTCGTTATCACTGTCGTTATCCTTTTTAGACGACTTCTTTTTGGACTTTTCTTTCTTTTTGGACTTTTCTTTCTTTTTTGACTTTTCCTTCTTTTTGGACTTTTCCTTTTTTTCTTTCTTTTCTTTCTTATTGTTTCCCTTATATTCTATTAACAAATCTTTCCATTTTGGGATAAGTTCTTCATTTTTTATGGTTTCTCCTGTTTCTTCCTTAATTAACTTTCTAAGATCTCCTACTGTCTTTATTTTTTCTGATACTTTACCAACACCATATTGTCTTATAACATCTTCCCAAGTTTTAACGTTAACTAACCCATCATCTTTTGGTGGTCCGCGGTATTCTTCTTCTTCTTCATCATTTATATATTGTTCTAGTTCTACTAGTGCATTTACGTTTAGTCCATTTTGTTTTTTTAGGCAGGCTAACATTTCTGTTGGTGATTAATGTTTTATGAGGTATTTAGCCAATTCGTGATTATCTAAATTATTAAGTGCTTCATTATCACTCTTTCTAAAACTACCTATTAATAATTCTTCTTCTTCATCTTCATCGAAATCATCGTCGAATCCTTTAAAATCTCCCATTTACTTAATACAAAGATAATAATTCATTTTTATTTAAATCTTTTATTTAAATCCCTTAATTCCTGTATTGAATAGCTATTTAGTTTATCTTGTATGTCGGTTGTAACTTTAGTTGTTAGATGTTTTTGTAATTTAATTTTTTCTTTTATTATTGATAATTCTGTATATGAATAATTATTTAGTTTATCTTTAATATTGTAAGGAACCATGTTATAGAGTTGTGAAATTAATTCCTGTTTATCTTTAAGGGCTTCCTTTTTAAGAAGGAGTGTTTCAAGTGTATTTATATGTTTCTTTCTTTCCTTATTACCCATCCCATCCCATACCCCATTAGTGTCTGCATTTTCAACCAAACTATACAATTTATTTTGTAAAGGAATTGGTGATCCACCAGAAATTAGATTATATTCTACTGCTATTTTTCCAAATAATTGTGTTTTGAGCGATACATCATAACAATATTTCCATGCAGAATATTCTTCATCTTTACTAACAAGTCCATATAAATTTTTAAAGTTTTTCTTGCTAATAGGACCAGAAATATCACATGCCGAACCTATTTCACCTGTATTAAACAGTGTATCTTCTAGTATTGTTATGGAAACATTTCCACCAACTGTTTTAATTTGCCAATCTTCTAATTCAATTTTAATGTCGTTACGTTGAATTCCTATGGGTGGCCAATTGTGTATCTTTTTAAAGCTTGTTGATTTTTTTGATGGTTTTTTAATTTCAATTTCATTTAGAATGTCTAGTCCTATAAGATAGAATTTAGACCCTTTATTTTCTAATAAATAGTATTTATTGTTTGATCTGTTGTATAGTGGAAGTCTACCATCAGTTTCTATAAAACTATCAGTTTGAATAGATGGGATAAGAGTTTCTTCCAATCTAACTATGTTTCCGTTTTTATTAATATTACAATCTATAGAAGATTGTTTTAATGCCAGTTCAAACTGAACGTTGATGTTTTGTTTTTTTTCAGAAGTTATATACATCTTTTGTTCTATAGTAGACCTACTTAAATCCTTATAATAAATCATCTTAGGATCCATCTCCTTCAATTCAGATTGTAAAAATCCATCATAATTTGGGTAGGAATTTAAAATACTTGCATGATAATATACATCAACATATCTTCTGTTTTCGGGCAAAGAAGCATGAGAACATAATCTTATAGCTCTAGCAATAATCTGTTCCATTTTAGACATATTCCACCAAGGTTCGCATACGTGTACTTGATTAACACCCTTTAATGATATACCTTCTACAACATTACTTATTAGTATTTTAATAAGTTTACCATCTTTATTTTCTGGACTATTAAATATTTTTCTCATATTTTTTATGTATGTATTAACTTGTTCTTCGGGTCTAACACCCTTCATATCCAAACCACCTGGACTCCATATAGCATATCTATTAACATCCTTAGACATATTAAAATTGGGTCCAAGAAATTCCCAACCAAGTGCATCAAGTATACTATAGATTCCAACAATTCCATGGGGGATCCATTTACTATAAATAAAAACAGGACCCTCACTCTTTTCGGCCAATTTAATAACATCCACGAATTTTTGAGAATATTCTGAAGCCTTATTGTACACAGCTTCTGGACTTTTTTGTTTCTTTAATAGGGACATAAATGATGCCACATCTTCCAAACTAGTTTTTAAACCTTCCGTTACTGGATATGCTATATTTGATTTTTGTATAGCGATAGGATACATACCTTGTTGCATTCCATCGAAATTTACTCTGTCTTTTTCTTTTTTTATTTCTGCTATTATTGATCGACTGTATTCGTTCTGTTGAACTGATTTCATCCTATGCAACATAATATGATTTCTACGATATGGATAACCCTGTGGATTACCACCTTTAAAATAACTAACATAACCCGAGAGCATATATTTTAATAAAAATGGATTCTTTAATGTTTTGGTGTGTGTGTTAGTACTACTAACAATATCTGTTTTTATGAATAATTCTTGAAATTTATCTCTGTTTAGTGGGAATGGAATACGGGGTCTAAGTAAATTAATCATAAGTGCAGCTTCGTGTGGATTATCATAAACAGGTGTTGCTGTTAGTAGTACTACTTTCATAGCGGATTCACCCGTTGTCCTATTCCTTGCATAAATATTTAAAGTATTATATAATTTTGTATATTTACTACCATCTTCTCTCACTAGTTTTTGAATTTCGTCAATTATCAGTAAACTTTTATTACTATGGAATGCATCCGACTGAAGTAGAAAATCGGTTGGTATCATTTTGTTAGAATCTTTGACCTTTATCATTACAGAATTCAAAAAAGTATCGTGTGATACAATGTTATAAACGGTATCAACTATTTCATGGAATCTTGATTTAAGGTCTATTAAATTTTTATTCAGTTTGTTAAGTAATTCCCTGTATTTACTTTTTCCAAGTTTTTCTGGATTTTTTGAAATTTCATTTATCTTTGATTCTATGTTAACCATCTCATTTAATTCACTCGTTGAATATTTACCAGTAATCTTATCATATTCACCAACATAAAATTGACGAACACCTTTATCATCATTATTATTGTTTTCTGTAATAACACAGGCTCCTGGGCATGATATTATATTACCATCTTGAATTCTTCCAATAATTTCTTCATAATATTGTTCTATAACAGCTTTAGGAACAACTATAAATACTTTATATGGTCCCCTTCCCTTTATTCTACTATCAAATTCTTGTTTAGATCTACTTTTCATAGATTCACCAATAATTATACTGGTACAAGATTTACCACTACCCAATCCATGATATACTAACATGCCAGGGAAAGTTGTTTCAGTTGAAATAAATTTACCAGCAAATTTTTGCTGCGGTCCTAAATTAAATTCATCAATATTGCAAATATCTTCTGTTGTCTTGTTTTTATAATTCGGTTGGAATACAAATGGTGATTCGCCACCAAATCTTTCATTACTAAAATAATCATTAATATATTTATTCATTTCTCGGGGGTTGTAACTATCCACGTCATTAAATGTTTCCAAACTAGTTTGTTCTGTATTATGTGGCCAGTTTCTATCACGGCATGGTAAATTTTTATTTTTAAAATCTTCGTCATTTTTATAATAATATTTTAAACACCCTTGTTGTTGTTCATCTTCACCTTCAAGTTGCCTCCGTTGTTTTTTAGAATCTGTATCTTTAGGAGCCTTTCTTATTCTTCTTAAAGAACTCATCTTATATAATGTAAACATATAAATGTTGGAATTAAAAATTGAATTAATTCTAATATTAAATATTTACGTTTAATAAGTATGGGGATGATTATATCTTTGATTATGTGTCCATTTAAAATATCAATGAAGGCGCTTAGTTTAATTATGACGTTTATGTCATTATTCTGGGTTTTTTTATTGATAGCCGTTATCGTATTGATAGCAGTATATTGGAATAAAATATATGGTTTTGGTATTGATATAAAAGAACAAATAGATAATATTGTTAATATTATTAATTCGATGAGAAGAAAAATAGAAGAATTGATCGTCAAAGTTGATGAATTAAGTAATAAGTAATTTAAACATAAACACGTTTAGTTGAACCATTTGATCTTTTATTGTAATATTGTCCTTTAGATGTACTGTAAAGTTTCAACCCATCAACACTTACACTACGTTTTGGTGCATTACGCTTAACACTACGTCTTGCGCTACGTCTTGCGCTACGTCTTGCACTACGTCTTGCACTACGTCTTGCACTACGTCTCGGTGCGTTGCGTCTTGCACTACGTCTTCTTGCGCTACGTTTTGCGCTACGCCTTCTTGCGCTGCGTCTTCTTGTTGTACGTTTTACGCTACGTAATATTTTATTAACCAGATTTACATTACTTTTGCGTCTAGCATTAATATTACGAATTGATTTTCGTTTACTTGTTATTTTATTTATTTTTTTCGAAATTATAAGTGGCTTCGGGGCGCTTATTTTCTTCAATAATGGTTCATCATTGTCGTCACTGTCGTCACTGTCGTCATTAGTGCTGTTATTCCCATATTCATCCTTATTTATAATGAGTAGTAAATATTCTTTAAATTTCTTATAATCTATTTTATAACCAACTTTATTTTCAATAATACTCTTTATTTCAGTTATTTTTTTGTTTTCATTTTTGTTTTCGGTATAATATTCATCTAGTTTTTCCTTCCAATCGTATCTTGGAGGGTTTACCTTTAAAGCGCTACGACGTCTAGTTATTTTACGGGAAGATTTTTTTGAAGATTTCTTTGCAAATTTTTCATAAAGTTGTTCCAAAGGTAAATCATCGTCGGTATCGGTATCGTATTTTGGAAGTTTTTCCAAAGGTATGTTATTATTATCGCTTTCGTATTTTGGAGGGTTTACCTTTAAAGCACTACGACGTCTAATTATTCTACGAAGAAGTGGTTGTTTAGAAGGTTTTTCCAAAGGTATAGATTCATCATCGCTTTCGTCATCACTTTCGTCATCGCTTTCGTATTTTGGAGGTTTTACCTTTAAAGCACTACGACGTCTAATTATTCTACGAAGAAGTGGTTGTTTAGAAGGTTTTTCCAAAGGTATGTCATCATCATCACTTTCATCATCTGTATTGTATTTTACGGGGTTTACCTTCAAAGCGCTACGGCGTCTAATTATTTTACGTAGAAGGGGTTTTTTAGAAGGTACAGATTCATTGTCACTGTCACTACTACTGTCACTGCTACTGCTGTCACTACTACTACTGTCACTACTACTACTGTCACTACTACTGCTGTCATCGTCATCCAAAGGTGTATCGTCGTCATCCAAAGGTGTATCGTCGTCATTCAAAGGTGTATCGTCGTCATTCAAAGGTGTATCATCAACACTATCGGATAATTTATTAATTTCAGCAAACCAATCATCTGCTTGACCATCATTTTCTTTATTTTTCTTTTTAGCACCAAATAAACTGGTTAGTTTGGGTTTGTTATTATCAACACTTGATCCAAATCCATTTACCTTAACATTGTATTGTTCTAATGGACTACTGTTACTTGTTAAACATGGTTTTTGTGGTGTATTGATAGTATTTGCCGAATTAAAACTATTCCCAAAGGTACTAACTACACAATCTGCTGAGTTAGACATTAACAATACTATAGATTTTAAAAAACTAATAATTATATTATTTATTATTTTTATTTAAACGCATAACTATTAACTTTTGGGTGAAATAAGTCGTGGTATGAATATACCTAATATGCATCCTAAGACGATTCCAATAACTTCGCTTAGTATGGATACATTACTTATCTTTGACATATTAATAATTAATATTCCTGCAAAAGTTGATAAGAAAGCTCCTAGAAAATCAGAATATGTGTTTCCTATACCAGCCTGTGTTAGTTTTCCAGGGTTCCAACCACCCATCCATGATTGTGCTAATTTTTTACTTCTTCCTGGCCATACTTGTCTTTGACTAATCTTATATTTTAACATTTTCACTTGATCTTTGTATTTTTGTGTTGGAAATCCTATATTTTTTAATTTAAGTTTTTGTAGGTTGGATAGATCTCTTTTATATCTAAGTTTTTGAGTTTTTTGATCCCTTGTTAATACTCCTAGTCTATTTGCTTTTGTAACATTTTCTGGTATATTTTTGTTATTAAGATAATCTCTATAATTATCTATTCTTTCATTATAGGTTGATTCATTAATTTTATATTGTGCAAAATATGTAAAAAAATCTTTCTTTGACATATTATGTCCTAAAAACATAGGACTGTTTGGGTCTGCAAAGGCAGCTTCATTTGTTTTAACATTTTCTCGCATTTTGTGTTTTTCAATCCACTTTTTATCATAATTATTAATTTTATGATTGGCTTTATCATAATCATTTTGTATTTTTTTACATATTTCGTGTGGGGTTCTAATACCTATCTTATCCCCCCTTTCTAACATACCATCCTTAAATTTAACGCCATAATATACAGAATCAACTTCATTCTCCAATCCACTAAACGGCCTTCTTCCACCGTACCCATAAATCCACGGAACTGACTTTGATTCGAAAACTGGGTCTAAAGAATCCATTCCGAACCACAGCCCACCATTATCTATGAGTCCAAATACTATACCTGCACCCATACCAACCATAAGTGAATTAAAATCAATGAGTTTGTCCAGTCCTAGGAAATATTTTAATGTAAAATGATCCGGAATTTCAATTTTTCCAATATCTTCTGACCTGGGTGGGTCTTCAAATTCCGCTTTGTTTGAATAGTAAGCAATAGAACCAAATATTAAAATTAATACTAGACTACCAATAAAAAGCATAAATAGTTGTTTCTTTTCATCACTTCTAATATTTGGGTTGATAAATGGTCCCCATTCACCACCAATTATTGGAATATTTGACGGTATTGTGAATGATGGTTCTAAAAGAGGCATATCTAATACATTATAAACATAATTAATTGTAATTAATTGTATTATTGATTATTACTTTTTTATATATTATCATAATTACTATTATATATTATTTAAAAATTTTATTTCAAAAACTTTACATAGCAGAAAACCATTTGACAAGATTCACGATTATCATATAAAGTTGGAATCTATAATTAATTTATGGCTTTATACCAATAAGCTTTTTGTTCTTTAATATCTAATACCATACAACCATAATCTGACGTATATTCTGTTAATTTAACTTGAAAATCTTTAAATTCTTTGAACATACTACCAAAATTTTTCCAAGCTTTCTTATTGTTATCAATTATGTTTTCTTTTAACAAAAACAGATAATCTACATCCCATTGTATACGAATACCCGTTAAATAACAATTTGCTATTATATTTGTGATGTCAAATTTTTGATTATATATTATTATTTTATTAATTAATTTTGATTTTCTAGCTTCAGATAAAAGGTAACCACAGCTATCTATAACATTAAATGAAATTCCTCTGGAATTAATGATATTTTTAAATTCATCCTTACTATTTATAGGTAAGTTAGGGTAAAATTTTCTATATTCTTCAGATTTAAATTCTGTTGCAACAAAACCATTTTTAATATTTAAATGGTGAAGTAAATCTAGAACCAACGTAGTTTTTCCAGTTGAACATTTCCCAATTATTAGTATATTAGACGGATGTTTAATTGTTGTTGGATTGAATTTTTGTAATTTCATTTATAAACTATTAATATTAATTATTCTTCTTTTAAACACTCTACCAAATTTATTTTTTGAAAGTTTTATTACTTTTTTATATATTATCATAATTACTATTATACAATATTTAAAAATTCTATTTCAAAAACTTTACATATTATAGGGAGTCGGGTTCTCTGAAAACTTTTGGTTCTTGGTGGTGACATCTATACAAGTATATAAGAATTACCGCAATTAATATTAATGCAACATAGGCCCATGTTTTTCCAATAACAAATTTTTGTTTACTTGTTATAAAATTATCGCCTTCCATTATATTATATTAATATTTTTGTGTGTTTAATTATCCGATATTATATTCAGTAGTATATTAATAATGGATTCCGATGAAATGAATATCAGGATGAATATAAAAGATTTAATAGCCCAATTGGCTAATGATTTATTAAATGCACATCCATTACACGATGATACATATTTAAATAATATTTTACACCCCACATTTAATCCAAATTCAAATTCATTTACCTATGGTATGTTTTTTCCGCAATTTAACATAATAGAAAACTTATTTGAATTTGATGAATTTTATAATTTTAACAATATTGATATGATACCACCGTTTAATGATAATAAAATTAATGTTGTTACGACTAAGAAATTTAATGAATTTTCTAGAGAGCATAGTGATGAATGTTGTAGTATATGTTTGGAAACTAACAATGATTCGGTAAAACTACCGTGTGGTCACCATTTTCATGAAGATTGTATAGGTAAATGGTTATTGGAAAAATCTGTAAACTGTCCAATGTGTAAATTTGATTGTAATAAATCAGCTTACTAGGTCAAAAAATATTGTTTCTGCAATATCTTTTAGAATCTCTTCTCTTGTTTTCTCTAGTCTTGGGTGTTGTGGTTTATCTTTATTACGTTCTTTTTCCGATCTAGTTATTGGTTTATTTGATATATATTCACTTAGTGGTCCATAAATATCTTGTATGTTTTTTGTATATGCATTTTTAAGTTTATCTATATCCCAATTTCTGATTGTATTTCTAGACCAGATATTTTTCGATGCCAAATTTCTAATTAACTCTGCTCTAGAACCTTTTTCACAAGGTTGAAGATCACTTTTAAGATATTCTAGGACATATAATTTTTGTTTATTTAGAAATGTTATCTTATAACTACATTGTAGTAAATATTTAATTAGATCAATTCGGTGATATTTTTTATGTAGCATTTTTAATTCATCTACTAGTTCATGTATATCTTTGGTCATTAATGTTTTATAAATGGGTCTTTTATTCATTTTTTTAAGAAATTGGCTAGTTTTTTTAGATATTGAGTATCTTAGTTCATTATTTTCTAGAGTCCCATTTAAAACTAGAAAATTGTATCTTTGTATTTTAATATGAATTGGTGTGGATGATATAGTAATACCGTCACCATATTTTTTAAGATCGACCATTATAGAATCATTTTTTTCTTTCAGGACAATAGCATTCAATTTTTCCTCTAATCTTTTTGTACTCCATTTGGTTAGTTTGTCCGTTTTTAACTTTATTTTTTCTAAAATCTTATTAATTAATTCATATCTTTTTACCTTATTAAGTATAAAATCATTATATAATTCTTTAATTTTATTAAAATTATAACTGCTCATTACAATTCTATTAAATCTACTAGAATCTAAATCGTATAAATTATTTTCATAATTTTTCCTTTTCTGTATGTCTGTTTCCATTTTCTTTCCATATCTAATGACAATCAATTCATTAATAGATTTAGAATTTAGAAAATCTTTAGTATCAGTATTCTTAATGCTAAGTATTTCAGTTATAATAGTATCTTTATTACTTAAATTCATTAAGTAGTAAGTATATTATTTCTTTAATTTAATTGAGTGTATTTACATTTTGCATAATCTGTTAATGAAACTAAAAATGGTAAAATGTAAAAAAGAAATTATATTATTTAATATTGTTATTTATTCCACATAAAAACGTTCCATACCCCAAAATCTACAAAAATAGTATGAAAACTAAATAAAAGTACACCTATGATAGCTAATGTTTTTTGCGTGGAAGGGGGGGTAAGGTCATTTATAAAATAAGCTATAGCTATAGAAGCAAATCCAGTAACACCCAATACTATCGAACTAAGTACTTTATACCATTTGTTTTTAGTTTTCAAATAACCATATGTTAAAGGGGCCCATAGAAGCGCAGCAACTAAAACTATAATAGTTTCGGTTAGTATTTTATCGCTTGCTTTGTTAAATTTTTTAACAGAAGAAAATTGAGATTCTTCTAAATAAAAACACAAATAATATTGAAAAAATAGAAATCCTATGGCTGCAAGAGTAGCAGATATACCGAAGAAATACATTAGGTTTTTGTTTTTGTTTAATCCAAACCACCAATTATCTATGCTTATAAAAACTTTGGAATAAAAACTTTTTATTATAAATACATAATAAGAAATAAGAATTAAAATACTCAAAGTAGTCACGACCAACAGATTTCTTGTATTAACCATTAATATTAATTAATATTTTTAATTATGAACAACACCAACTTTTTATTTTATGATTTGGATTATTAAGTATTACACTTTTGCTCATATTATCATTATCTATTTTATCATCATCTTTTATTCCAATAGACACCATTGTAAAAATTTTATTAATATTTAAATTATTTTTTGCACTAGTTTCTATTAAAATCATACCATTATCTTCTGCAAATTTTAGAGCTTCATTATATTCAACGGCTCTTTTTTCTGGGATATCTGATTTATTACCTATAAGAATAATATATGGGTAATCTCTACAATATCTATCTATCTGAGATAACCACATTTTAACATTATCGTATGATTCTCTACTAGTTATGTCATAAACAACAATTATACCCTGTGCTCCCCTATAATAACTAGTTGTAATATTTCTAAATCTTTCTTGACCAGCAGTATCCCATATTTGTAATTTTATAATTTTGTCGTCTAATGTTATTGTAGTAATTTTAAAGTCAACACCTATTGTTGATATGTGTGACCTATTAAATACATTATCAACGAAACATGTCAAAATAGATGATTTACCAACACCAGAATCGCCTATTAATAGTATTTTAAACAGATAATCGTAATTGTTCATATTATTCATATCATTATATTTAAAATTTAAAATTTAAATTAATGTATTTCACAAGAACTTGCAATAGTAGATGTTAACCATCCAACGAATATGGAAATATTTATGCTCATAAATACAACCATCGTTACATTTAATGCTTTTGCTGTATCATTGGTTGTATAGCACCAATTTCTTATTTTTGAATCTACATTAAGATTATCATCACCTACTGCATCATCAGAATAAGATAATAATCCGGCACTTACGGAAGCTATTATAGCTATAAATAATATAAGTAGTGGTGTAATTAATCCTAGATTGTTAACGTTTTGATTATAGTGATAATAAAAAGATAGACCAGATAACAGAAAACAGACAATTGCAAGAACAGACAACGTCATAACAGAAAATTCATTATCATTTTCTAATCTATCTATTCCATATTGATTGCATAGATCATTATCAAAATTCTTACCAGAATTATATGTTGCTATTCCAAGAATAGGAGAAATTATTAATAATAAAAATAGAAATATCATTGATCCTAACGTAACATTTTGTTCTACACTTTTCCAAACAGATCTACCGGTAGTTAAACAATAAATGGGCATTACTACTTATTATGAAAGATTATTATTTTAGTAAGATTGTTTGTAATTCTTGTTTAAAATATGATAATTAATTAATAAACAAATGTTGTGGGAAATAAGTACAATAATAATTATCATGGGTTATTTAAGTATTGTTTTTAAAATAAATATTGTCCCCATGTCCTTGTTAGGTTATTTGAATGGTATTATTTATTACAATGGGGAAATGGAAATAGGTTCTGTATTTTCATTAATAATTGTATTACTAATATATTCACACTTGACTGTAGAATGGGTAACACACTTTATGGCATTCCTTATTACCTTGGGATTTACTGTGATATATTCTCCTAGGGCTATGGCTATGGGTGTATCAAATGAGTCAAAAGAAGATATTAATAATAAAATTTAGTGTTTTGATTTGATAAGCACACATAAGTTTTAACAATTGTTTAAATAAAATAAATGAATATAAAAATATATTATAATAATTAATAAATAAATATAATGAAACAATTAAGAAGAAGTACACATATTTATTGTATAAAATGTAGAACTTCTGCGGAAACTTATGATAATCCTATATGTTGGAAATGTAGTAGTAAAATATTTATTACTTTTACATTACGTTGATATATTTTTGGTAAATAAACAAAAAATTAAAATATTTAATAATATTAAATGGGTTACGAATTCATTGATGCCAAATATGAACCATCGAGTGGGAAGGTAGAATACAAAAACAAAGTATATAAAGTTAGTAAGTCCAAAAAACTTGGTTACTATGTTACTGTTCGTGTTGGACTTAGATACAAACGATTCTATCTTGATCAGAAAAATTTACCAAACAAGCGCTCAAATGTAGTTCTTGTACCTGCTAAGAAAGGAAAAGTTGGTTCTCCAGCACATGCCGGAAAAATCAAGAAAGGTAGTAGCAAACGTAGAAGTAGCAAACGTAGAAGTAGCAAACGTAGAAGTGTTAAACGTAGAAGTGTTAAACGTCGTAGAAGTAGTAAACGTAGAAGTAGCAAACGTCGTAGAAGTAGTAAACGTAGAAGTAGCAAACGTAGAAGTAGCAAACGTAGAAGTGGTAAACGTCGTAGAAGTAGTAAACGTCGTAGAAGTAGTAAACGTAGAAGTGTTAAACGTCGTAGAAGTAGTAAACGTAGAAGTGTTAAACGTCGTAGAAGTAGCAAACGTCGAAGTGTTAAACGTCGTAGAAGTAAACGTAGAAGTAGCAAACGTCGTGTAAGTAAACGTCGTGTAAGTAAACGTACGATATCTAAAATCCGAAGAGCAAATTCTGGAAAGTTGAGCAAAAAAGAGGAAGCTGAATTGCTAAAGATGCCTAATGTATATATCGAGAATGGAGAAATCGTTGCAGCAGTTTAAATATTTTTGATAATTACGTAAATAAACAATCATTAAAATGCATATACACATAATAAATGTACTAGAAACTTTCTTTTAAATTTTCTAATTCTTTTATAATTAAAATGGTTAGAATTTATGAATCTATAATGAATTTAAAAAAATAATGGATATGATAATTATAATATTAATAATATGAGTTCGGCTAATAAATGGTTTGAAGGATTGAGTAATGATTATAGGCAAACTATTATAGAAACTATTTACGAATTAATTGCAGATTTTAAAGAATCTGATAAAATCACTGATTTGAAAAATTCTCATTATAATAAAATAGAAAAGGTAAATGAAGAACTTATGAACAAGAACAAAGAGCTGAATGAAATGGTATCTATTATTAGTACAATGAATAATATAAAAGATGAACTAAAACACGACCTTCGTTCTATTACAACTTCACTAACACCTAGTAAGATAGGTAAATTCGCTGAACTTTTAACAATTGAACTATTGTGTAAAAATTTTAGTTCAGCCGTAGTTAATGATGTAAGTAATGTATATGGTCAGGGTGATATTTATTTTGAACTAGATGGTATTAGGTGTATGGTAGAAAGTAAGGCTCAAACAAACGATTCATTGCGAAAAAACCCGACCGAGACGGTTGGTAGATTCAAAACAGATTTGATTAATGCTATCAATGATGATAAGGTGGATTTTGGGGTATTTGTAGCTCAACGTTCTTCGAATATTCCACACAAGGGTAGTTTGTGTTTTGAAACTATTAATACTAATAAGGGTAAGGCGTTGGCTATATATGTGGCCGATACATTCAATAATCCAGAAAGATTGATTACTTCTATGGAAGTTGCATTGGATGTTGTTAAAAATTTTTATATTAATAGTGATAACGATATGTCCAAATTGGTTTATAAATTACAACAAATGAGCGGTAGAATAGATACACTTAAACAAGGTCTAAAAGAAAGAAAGAAATCAGTAATCACACTTCAAAATTATATTATTAAAGATGAAGAATTGTACAACTATCTAATAGAAGAATTTAGAAATATTACCAATACAAAGACAGATAATGTGCTAGAAACTAAGATTATAGATACATACAACACAATTTTTATTAATAAAGGAAAGGTTACACAAAGTCTATTGGAGGAAGAATGTAAGAAAGTTGGTATAACAATTAGGAATATTAGAGATTGTGGAGGAATAAGAGTTATAAGACAAAAAGCGATTACAAATATTACATAAATTATTATATTATAAAATAACAAAAGGTTTACACACATTCATCGGATTTTGTTATACCGTAATAAATATATAACAACATTTTGCTCTATAATTTATTAATTTATTAATTTATATTAAATTAAAAAAATTCTAAATTAAAAAAAAAGCTACACGTTCAAAACTATGTGCAGAACGGTCATTCACATATATGCTGAGCGTGTAGTATTTCCACAAATTAATTATAATAAAAATACAACAAATCAATAAATGATGTAAAATTACAGAGCATAACGTAGTTATTTATTAATTACAGTGTTGTAAAATCCGATGGAGGTGTGTATTCACTTGCTGTTTTCGGAAAAGGATAAAAAGTATAGTCACACACTATCTTTGTTTTTCGTAAAATCAAAATACACACACACATACCAATATTTATTTTTGAAATTAGTTTTAT
>Ga0105055_10006021_pt1 | contig 16830 bp, 10 predicted proteins | sample BON03_FD_78090 | JGI IMG/M metagenome (GOLD analysis project Ga0105055, IMG submission 78090) | Freshwater microbial communities from Lake Bonney liftoff mats and glacier meltwater in Antarctica - BON-03 | ecosystem: Environmental > Aquatic > Freshwater > Ice > Glacier meltwater | place: Lake...
CTATATAACTGCGCAATCATGCGTCTTCACATTGCTACCTCGAGTGCCTGGACATCATGTATACAGATGGAAGCACAGCCTCCCTCCACCCTCTTTCGATAGCTGCCTTCCTTTGTTTACTATTTACCTAGTCTACCTCCCACCCTAGTGCCAACCTCCTGCCCTTTCCTGTCTCCCCATCGTGTTCGGACAAATCGCGCGTCCCTCCCTCCCCTCTCTCCATGCTCCTACCCTTTTTGGAGCAATCCACGTACACGTTTCCCCCCGGCTCCCATCGCCAAGGTGTCCTCCCACACAAAGGTCTTGCAGCGAGCCTCCTTATCTCCCTCTGCTCCCTCTGGTCGTGTGCAGCAGAAGAAGTACCTTCCGCAGTTTTCGCTCTCCGCCTTCTTCACTTGTCGTCTCACCATAAGCTCGCCGTGGCTACACCGTGGCACCTCCTCCTTCTTGGGCCGGAAGGCATTCAAGAAGACCTCACGCTTGCTCGCTTCGTCCGCCGGGTTGAGAAGGGGTGCGGCCCCCATACCCGCCACTGCCACCGACGAGGACGAGGACGACGAGGAGGCGACCATGGTCGCCGCGCCGGCCCCTACCATGCCTCCCACGACGTCCACGCTGACCGCAGCAGCAGCAGCCTTGGTTGTACTGCCTGAGCCCTGGCTGGCCGTGGCTTTGGCTTGCTTGGAGATGCCGTAGTGGGCGAGAGTGAGTTGGAGCTTCGGTGCCGGGCGTGCTGCCGGTGCGCCGCCGCGTTTCTTGCCCCTGACCTTATGTCTCATGTCGCGTGTCTCTGCTTCTCCTCCTTCCCCGTACGAAGCCCAAAGTCTCGACGACGCTGAAGCTGAGAAGGCATGAGGCGCAGCAGCCCTGCTGCTGGCGCTGGTGGTGCTGCTGGTGCTGCTGGCCATGCCCTGGGCTGCCCCTTTGGCCGCTGACGACCCCAAGAAGGCGTGCATGGCAGTCTGTTTGGCGCGGAACTCTGAAAAGGTACACGTGCACAAAGGCGGCAGGGCCTTCTGCTCCTCTCCCGGTGCGAGGAAAGGAGAGGCGGCGGAGAATGCAGGGGTAGCAACGGCGCCGTGGTCCTCGTCAGCAGCAAGAGGGAGACAGGTGGCAGCAGCCGCAAAAGCAAAGCGCGCCATGACAGGACAATGGTCGCTGCCGACGATCTCCTGCTGGACCTCGGCTTCCGTTAGCTGTGCGACAGCCGCGCTCCCTCCGTGGCCGCAAAGACCCGGCGAGGCTAAGACGTAATCGATCCTTCTTCCGTAATTTGTTAGCCGAGCCTGAGTTTGGTTGCACCAGCAAGTAAAGGCGTTGGGCTGCTTCGGGTGGAGGGCGCGAAATGTATCAACTAAGAGTGGGAGGCCTGCCCACAGCCTCTCCTCGTCTTCGGGATCTTTCCCCTCCATTCTCCCCTCCACCGCCATTGCCCGTGGGGCCAGGAGCTCGCGCATCCACCGCACCCAAGGAGAGGACCGAAGCTCGTCTTTCGAGGGTGGTTCGACAGAGTCAATTGCCTGTGGCATGGCGTTGAGATCTCCACACAGCACGATTTGCCGCCCCACCTCAGACAAAGTTTGAACCCGGGCAGTGAGGGCAGCATTGAATGCCCTCTTGAAACGAGCTCGCCCCGGCTGGCCATTAAAAGGGGCGTACACGTTGATAAGCACAAACGCCGCGTGGTCAGTCATGACCACCCGACCCTCCTTATCCATCATACGCAGCAAGTCCTCGGGATTCGTCGCCTTGACCAGCTCCTCGTACGTTAGCCCAACCTCTTCATTGTCGTCATCGTCATCGTCGTGCTTCCCCATCATCTCCTTCCGTGTGTCTTCATCCATTCCTTCTCCTCCTCCACTTCCTTCACCCCCTGCTCTCCCGTCCTCGCTTTCCTCGTTACTTTTCGACTGCTGCTCCTCCAGCTCGTGGTCGTCCAACGCACAAACGGCTACCTCCCAGGCTTCCCGAAAAGCCGCGCAAGCAAAGGTGCATGCTTTTTCCTCGGCCGTGCTTGGCAAGTCGTTGACGCCTTTCTTGGACATGTACGAACAGCAGACCAGGCCCGCCACAGCTGCCTCCACCCGCAGTTCCTTCCGCACGTACGTGACCACCCCGGAATAAGCTCCACCCTGTGCCACCCCCCGATGGGCGTGGGAAAAGAAGGCGTTGTAGTCCTCCAGTATTGCCACGTCCTCAGTGAGCATGTCCCTGGGAATTTTGGTTTCCTGAAGGCACACACACGTAGGCTCGCCTAACTCCCCCAGCTTGCGCCTCAGCCAATTACTCCGACCAGCTGCATTCTTGTTCTTTCCGAGCGCTCGAAGCGCGGCAACATTCCAGCTCAGGATCGTCACGTCTTGCATCGCAGGTGGGTGGGGAGGGCAGCGGCAGCACGTAGTTCAGCGTGCAGCGGCAGCACGTAGCCCGGCGCAACAGAGGCAAGGGGGCAGGAGGTTTTAGAGACACGATTGTGGCTGGGTGGGTGGGCAGCGGCAGGTCAAGGCCACCCTCCTTTCTTGGGCCTCGCCATGCAGTCCGAATACACACGGAAGGTCCTGCCTGTCGCGTGTGTTGTGGTTGGGAAGGGGGTGTTACGCAGTGTACAAAGCAACCTGCATGCTGTTTCCTCGCGGATTGGCGAGCCTCAGCCTTGAGCAACAAGAACGGTGTGTGGTGGTTAGTTGCAAGGCCTCTGCCACACCCTTATAGCATGCCAAGGCTTCCTGGACAAGGCACAATATGTGGTCTAGGCGCACAAGCTGGTGGTTCTTTCTCACGGCAGAGGCCGGAGCCTTGTGTAGGGCAATCGCGTCGGCTTCACCACTCACCCTCAAGAGCACCAGGAGCACATGAAGAAGGATGGATAGCGTCTTTACTAAAGCCACGCCCACACCCACAAAAGCACAGGCTTGTCACCTCCCACCTCCACATCCCCCTTCGCGACGAACCAGACGCAGCAAGCCGACCCACTCCGTGCCGTCCCTTCGATCGGTCGCGCACCGCAGCCACCCAACGCACTCACGGAGCGAGGAGAGATCCTGCGCGAAGCACGGCGGCCTCCACCCCTCACTCCTGCCGTCTTTCATTAGCGGCACACACAAGCAGGCCGACGGCAACAAAGGCGCCCCAGGCAGCAAGGCAAGCAGGGCGTGCCCATCCGACAAGCAGGGGACGGGTGTGTGTAGTTGGCCTGAGGCCGTTCTGACGGGGAACGGAAACAAGGGCGCACGGGAGGGGTCAAACACGGCTTCCTTCCGAGAGCAAATAGCACAGGAGAAACGACAACGTCAAGCACCCCCCCTGCCGACCGCAGTACGAGCACAACCGTCTCGAGCAGTGCCCACGAGACGACTTCCCTAGGCCGTGACGGCAGCAGCAGCCCGGACTCCGCCACGCACCAAATGAGCAGCACGAGCGGCGCCGCCGCTCCGCGGCCGGCCGATGTCGATGTCAGCGGCAACACCAGCAGTGGCGTGAAGCCTCCTCCTCCCATCTCCACCACAGCGCCTTCCCCTACGGCCGCCGATGCGCCCAAAAAGTCGTTGAGCGCAGCGGCCCCAGCTTACAAACCGATGAAACTGCGGCCGGACGCCCACGTCTTCATTCCCGGTGCCACCTTCAAGCCGCCTTCTCCCGCAGCTGGAGGCAGCGGTGGGCCTTCCTTGGTCTCACGGGCTCCCCCGACTGCCGTACCCTCGGGCCCCAAGCCTCCCATGGTGGCACGCGGTGGCCCCTCCCCCGTGTTCCCCACCCACCCGCAGCAAAAACAAGCCTACGCCCAGCACCCGCTCCCAGGACCGCCGCAACACCACGCCAAGGGTCCTGGGCCCAAGGGAAACATGCCCCCTGGAGGGCCGGTGACTGTCCACCCCCACCCGCACCAACCATATCAACCCCCCCAGCAGCAGGCCGCCAAATCTCACCCGCCGCCACAACACCAGCAGCAGCAGCAGCCCGCCAAGCAGGGGAAAGGAGCACCGCACGCGCCGTCACCTCAGACGGAGAGCAAGCCGCCGACGCCCGCCAGCAATGGCACGCCGGCCACGGCCCCGAGCACGGCCAAGTCAGCCGTCACCGCCGACACTGCCGCCGCGCCTGCGCCTGCGCCCGCCTCGGCGCCTCGCTCCAACGGGGAGGCCGCCAAGGCCAGCACGCCTACCCCCCTGGCCCTGGCCCAGCCCCAGCCCACCAAGGCGGTGCCGACCGGGGTAGAGCGCGAGAACAGCGGCTCCTCGTCGTCCCTTTGGAGAAGAAGCGGCGCGGACAAGCCCAGCACGCCCACCAGCTCGGGCAGCAGTCCCTTCGGGGGCAGCGCGGCCGTGGTGGCGGCGCCCGTGCCCTTGAAACCCTACCGGGCCAGCAGCCAGGAGGAGGGGGAGCGGGAGCTGCAGCCGGCCATCCCCGACGCTCCGGCCGTGGCGGGCATGCAGCAGTACTACGCCCGCGACCTCCTGCGCATCCGCCGGGCCGTCGTGGAGGCATGCACCCTGGGCGCGCCGCCTGCCAAGCCCAAGGGCAGCGACATCCCCGCCGAGATCCTCAACACGGAGCCTCCGGGCGCCTCGCCCGTCGCGCCTGCCGCCAACGTGCCCAGCCTGCCCTTGGAAGCCCCGCAGCCCCAGCGCGCGCGCACGCCCAAGGTGCCCGAGGGCCTGCCCAGGCCACGCAGCACCACGGGCTTCGACGGCCCGGGTGGCAGCGGGGGTCCGGGCGGTAGTGGGGGAAGCGGTGGGAACAGCGGCCGCAGCACCCCACGGGGCGACATGGAGCCCCCGGCGTTCGGACGGCAGAGCAGTCGGGACCGGCGCGGCGGCGGGAAGGCGGGCGGAGGAGGGCGAGGGGGAGGGGGGGGCGGGGGCAGCTACCGCAAGGCGTCGCCGCCGCTGGAGGAGGACGGGTACGGGATGAAGCGGATCGAGGAGGAGCGGCGGTGGCGGCCCGAGTCGATCGCGCTGCGGCGGGCGGGGGGCGTGAACCCGGAGGACCCGGAGAAGAAGATCAAGCGGGCGCGGGCGCTGCTGAACAAGCTGTCCATGGAGAAGTTCGACAAGCTGAGCGCCGAGTTCGTGAATGTGGGCTTCACCTCGGACGCCCTGCTCTGGCGCGCCATCGACATCATCGTGGCCAAGGCGCAGGAAGAAGTCCACTTCTCCTCCATGTACGCCGAGCTCTGCCTGCGCCTGTCCCGCACGCCGCTGGAGGGCCTGGGCGAGACGGACAAGGGCAAGCTCTTCCGCAAGATCTTGCTGCACCGGTGCCAGGAGGAGTTCTACGAGGACCTGCCCACGCGCATGGCCAAGGTGGACACGGAGCCCGAGACGGCGGGGCTGGGGCCGGAGGAGCGCGCCGAGAAGAAGCGTATGGCCAAGTTCCGGTACCTGGGCCACATGCGCTTCATCGGCGAGCTGTTCCTGAAGGAGCTGCTGAAGGAGGAGCACGTGCACGACTGCATCAAGGAGCTGTTCGGCGAGGAGGACAACCCGGACGAGGAGAAGCTGACCTGCCTGTGCAAGCTGCTCAGCACCACGGGCAAGAAGCTGGAGCTGCTGGCCGAGGTGAACGCCGAGACGTCCAAGAAGCAGCGCCGGCTGCTCAACAAGTACTTCGAGGAGGTCAAGACGCTCTCGCAAGCCGCCGACCTGCTCAATCTCCGCACCCGCTGCCTGCTCAAGGACCTGTACGATCTGCGCCAGAATAGCTACGTGCCGCGTCGCGCCGTCGAGACCGCCAAGACGCTTTCCCAGGTCCACGAGGAGGTCGCGCGTGAGGCGCTGGCCAAGGGCGGCTCGGCGTCGGGCTCCAAGGGTGGGGGGGGAGGGAAGGCGGCAAGCAGCGGCGGAGGGGGAAGCCGTGGGGGCGGGGGGGGTGGCTCGCAAGACGCGCGCAAGGAGCGGGCGCTGGGCGAGGCCAGCCGGCAGTCGTCGTCGACGTCCTTGGCGTCGTCGTCGGCTCCGGACGATGACGGGTGGGAGACGGTTGTTTCCAAGAAGGCCATATCCAAGTCGAGCAGCAAGCAAAGCCTGGGCCGGTCCACTTCCAACAACAGCCTGGGCAGCGGCAGCGGGGGCATGAAGAAGACGGGCAGCAACGCCAGCTTCGGGGCCTTCTCGGTGCTGCAGGAGGAGAAGCCGAAGAAGAAGGAGCACAAGGATAAGAAGGACAAGGAACACAAGAAGGAGAAGAAAGCGGCCAGTGCGGGAGCAGGCCCTCCGAAGCGGGAGGGCAGCAAAGTGGACCTATGTAAGGCTGGAGAGGAGGAGCACGAGCAGGAGGACGGGGAGGAAGAAGAGCTGAGCCCGTGCCCGTCGCCGGCAGCAGGGGACTCCTCCAAGGCCGCGCAGGCATCGGGCGAGGAGGTGGAGTTCAAGCGCAAGGGCAAGAGTATCTTGGCCGACTACTTGGAGACGCAGGACGAAGCGGACGCGGTGGAGTCTATGGGCAACCTGAAGCTGGAGGACCCGGAGAGAATAGGCAAGCTGGTGGGCATCTGGATGGATGACATCTTGGCTCGCAGCGCCTGCAAGGAGGAGCACCGCGCCCACCTCGCGAACCTGATGGTCCTCCTGCACAAGGCGGACCTCCTGCCCACGCCCCCGGTGGCACAAGGCCTGAACAGCACCTTGGAGTTCCTGGCGGACATGAAGGTGGACATCCCCAAGGTGGAAGGCTGGATGGCCAAGATTGTCTGCCGGCTGCTGGAGGGGGGCGTCCTGTCCCTCGCCTTCTTGCAGGCTTTGCCTGAGCAGATGATTCAGGATGGGGCGGCCGCGCCTTTCGCCCTAGCGGTGGTGAAGGAGGTCAAGGCGTGCATGGGGGAGGCGAAAGCCAAGGAAATGGTGGCGGCGGCAAAGCTAGATTTGGGTCCCTTGGTAGGGCCCGATAGGGACGCAGCGGAGGCGCAGCGTTTGCTCGAGGCCTTGTCTTTGTAAGGAAATGGGTAAGAGAGAAGCATGAAAATTTAGTAGATTGGAAGTGAGAATGAGCGAGTGGGTAATGAGGGGGGCTGCTTTGGTCGCCGCTCCCCGCATTCAGGGAGGAAGGAACCCTCCCCGGAGCTCTTGCATTTAGAACGAGCACAACACATCAGCCATTAGACGACAGGATGGAGAAAGAGACAATACAAACCAAGGAAGGCGCGTAGTCAGAAGATGTGCATCATCCCCCGAAAAATCACGGGCGAGAGGTCGCAGAAGCGCCACGCACACTCATATCAATCCACCAAATATTCTGTTTTTGCGCAAGTGCGGCGTGGCTGCCTTGATGGAAGAATGGGAAGAAGTTAGAAGACGATAAGAAGAGAAGCAATGACTGTGAACCCGCGCGCCTGCCTCCCCCACGAGGACTTGCTCTGTCTCCGTCGTTCTATTATTTGCTTTCTTAGAGGCTTGGTATCACTCATCCTCTCATGTGTCGGTCATCCATTTTGCACGACGTCGATTCACTTCTAGTAATTTACTTTCCTCTCTCTTACTTCATGACCCCTCTCTTTACTCTCCCTTTTATCGTCTCGGCCTTGTCGTTTGCACACCGCACAGTCTCCAGCCAGTCTTGCCTTAGATACACCAGTCGTCGTCCTCGTCCTGCGCGCCCTTGCCCTTGCCCCCCCCTTTAGTCAGGGTGGCCTCAACCAAGGCTTGGCTGCGGTAGGCCTCTGCGATCTGCTCCGCACTGGTCGCGTCCTCTGGGGCCTTGTCGGCTCGGTCGCGGATGAAGCGCGGGAAGCGGAGGGCGATCCCCTTGCCCTTTTCCACCTTGTCGAGCGCGCCCTTGTGCGCGGGCGACACGCTCAGGTCCGCGGCCCGCACCTCCCAGACGGTCTTGGGCTCGAACCAGACGTCGCATTCCAGGCTCGTGTTGTAGTAGCCCGGCTTGCCCCCGGGCAGGATGAGGGCGTCCAGCTGGGGCTTGACGGCGGCCAGGAACTCCTCCGAGAAACCGGTGCCGATCTTGCAGACCGACTGGTACTCCTCCGTCTCGGGGTCGTAGCAGGCCAGCAGGAAGGCCCCGTACCAGCCCACGCGCTTGCCCTGCCCGTGGTTGCCGCCCAGCACCACCAGGTCCAGCGAGTCGGCCGGCCCCCGCCCCCCACCCCCCGCCCCGCCGGAGAGGTAGTCCTTCTTGAGCTTGAGCCAGTTCAGGGAGCGCTTGGTGGGCTCGTAGGTGGCGTTCTGCTCCAGCGTCTTGATCATGAGCCCCTCGCAGTTGCCGGCCACGGCCTCGTCCAGGAAGGCCTCGATGGGCGACGTGTCCCCGTTCTCGTGGTGGTCCAGCGAGATGGCGAAGTCAAACTTGCCGGGCACAGAGGCGAAGGCGTCGCGAAGGAGGGCGCGGCGGCGCAGCAGGGGCTCCTTGAGGACGGGCCGGTCGTTGAGGTAGAGGATGTCGAAGGCGTAGAGCACGACCTGCACCTTCACGTCCTCCACCTTCTCGTTCTTACGCTTGCGCGTGCTCAGGATCTGGAAGGGCAGCAGCTTGCCCGACTCGGGGTCTATGGCCACGGCCTCGGCGTCGATGACGAAGGAGGTGGTGCCGGGCCGCAGGGCCTGGGGCAGCACGGCGAGCAGGTCGGGGTACTTGGTGGTGGTGTCCTCGGAGTTGCGGGAGAAGATCTTGAAGGAGCCGTCGGGCAGCAGGTGGACCTGGGCCCGCTCCCCGTCGTACTTGTACTCCATGGTGAAGTGCAGGCCCTGCATGCGCCGCAGCACCTCCTTGAACGAGTCCTGGGCCTTGGCCAGCATGGGCTTCACGGGCACGCCGGGCGCCAGTCGGCAGGTCTGCAGAACGTGGGGCAGCGGCGCCGAGAGCAGCGCGGCCACCAGCCGGTCGTAGTTGGGGCATTCGCTGTAAGCCTGCTTCACCACCGCCTCCGCTGCCTCCCACTTTTCCGCCCGGCCCGCCTTTGGGTCGCGCAGCACTGCCACCTCGTGCGCCAACGCCGCCTCCTCCACGACCGCGCCCTCCTTGTCCTCCTTGGAAGCCTCCAGCACGGGGGAAGCCTGCACGAAGGCCTGCGAGAGCGCCGTGAGCACGGTGGGCTCGGCCAGGCGGCAGCGGAGCTTGGTCTGCAGGCCGCGCACCAGGAACTTGACCTCGGCCCCGTCCTTGGCGCAGCGCATGAGGAGCTTGCGGATGATTTCGATCTTCTGGGTCATGGACTTGCCGCCCGCGCAGGCCGCCACGTCCCGGAAGCCCTGGAGCACCTGCTGGCTGCTCAGCGGGTTGGGCTTGGCGCCGAAGTTGAGCGTGCGCTGGCTGCCCTTGGCCTTCTGCGCGGCCGTGCCCAGGTCCCCGTCCGCGCCCTCCCCCTTCTGGTTCAGCGATGCCGCGGAGCAGCCCAGGCCCTTGACCAGGGCGTCCACGATGTTCTTGTCCCCGATGCCGAGCTCCACGGCCTCGTAGGCCGGCCCGATCTTGCCGCACAGCAGGTACAGGAGCACGGGCAGGTCGATGGGGCAGCATTCGATGGTTTTGGCGAGCAGCTCCCGCACAATGTCGGTGATCTCCAGCCGCCCGGTCACGGCCTCCACCGCCTCCAGCACGTTGGTCAGCGTCTGGTAGGGTAGGCTGGGATAGCCGGGCGTCAGCTTCCGGATCTCCTCGATGATGCTTTTGGTGGTGTTGGCCGCCGCCTTTGCCTTGCTGGCGCCCTTGGTCGGCTTCTTGGCCTTGGCCACGGGCCGGCTGCTCACCAGCGACACGGTCTTGCTGGGCGACTTTCCTTCCTCCTCCTCCTCCAAGTCCTCGTTCTCCTCATCTTCTTCTTCTTCTTCGTCTTCTTCTTGTCCCTGCTCCTCCTCGTTCTCTTCGTCCATCTCCTCCGCCTTGCCCTCTTCCTCCTCGCCGTCGAGCCCCCTCTTCTTTCTTCCTTCCTCCTTCTTCGCGACACTAGACACGGTCTTGAGCTTCTTCGTCTTCTCAGCGGCCGGCGCGGCGGTGGTGGAAGCAGTGGCCGTGGTGGTAGTGGTGGTGGCGGCCAGTACGTCGTCGTCGGGGTCCTCGTCGTCGTCCTTGACCACCCGGCGCAGGCGCTTACAGGCTTTGTTGTTGCTGCTGCCGTCGGTGCTGTCGCTGGGTCCCTCAATGGTCGCCTCGATGCCGACAGCAGCCTTCGCCATCGTGCTCGTCGCAGGCACAGGCAGAGGCACAGACACAGGCACAGCCGCTGCCGCCACATTCTTGTCCTCAGCCTTCTTGCTCCGCCGCTCGCTCTTGGCTGTGGTCGCTGCTGCCACCGCTGTCAGCACGGGCTCGGCCACGATCGCGTTCTCTTCTTCTTTACCCGCGGCGTTGGAGCTTGAGACGTCCATAGGGACCTTCACCTCGACTTCTTCCATCTTTTCCTCCTTGTCTTTCGGGCTGGTGTTGGCCTCCTTTGCGTCTGTCTTGGAAGGGACAGGCGGGCTCGCTTTGTCGCCGCCGCTCTTCTTGAAAAAATTCCTGGGGTGGTTAGATGTGCAAGAAGGGGGAACAGCAGAGGATGGGAAGAATTTTGAATTAGTCCGGGCGTTCCGTTCAGGGCACAAAAGATAGATGGGAAGAATTTTGAACTAGTCCGGGCGTTCCGTTCAGGGCACAAAAGATAGATCGGCTAGAGAAAGAGATAAAGGAAGCAGGGGCTAGCATCAAAGCAAGGGAGTTTCAATACAAGCTCTGCATCACCTGCGTGCCAACCTTGGCATTGTACGCCAACATAATGGCGCTGAGGAAGCAAGCACTTTGAAAAGCCTTAACAATCATACTTAAAGTAATAATGCCCACCTTGCATGACGAGGGCCAGTGCAGACATTTCGCCATAGCTGCTGTGCTGCTCATGCGGGCTTGCTCTTACCTCGCCAATCTCGACGCCCCCGTAGTCAAGCACGAAAGGACGGGCAACACGACGCGCCTGTCCCCTCTGCCAGACAGACACAGACACCACCACACACTACTAATATAATATATCACTTACATGATAGAGCCCTTCTTCGCCGAAGCTGCCGCGCCGCTGCTCATGTTCTCAGTGGTTTTCTGCGGGGCGAAAGGGAGAGTTTGTTGCCCCGTGGTCGGCGCCATGCCCTGTCAAACGTGTAGGTGGGGGTGAGGGTGCACGGTTGTGTCGGGAATGAGTGTTGTACATAAGAGGTAAAATTGAATGAGCGAAGGAAAAAGAGAGAAGACACAGCGCGGGAAGCACTCACGATGACGCTTTGAATTTCGCAACGGCTGCCACAGGCCCATTCTCCAAATCAACACGCAAGCTCTTGTGTGTGAGCTCCTTTGTCCCCCGATCCTTGACGCCTCTTCCCATCCACAACCCACACACAGGCACCCGCAGTGAGAGAGACGGGGGGAGGAGGGGGAGCGCCTCATCGTATTGCTACAGGAGCAGAATCTGCGCAAGCCATACACACGACAAGCAAGAGGCAGGACGAAGCCAGGAAATAAGGACCAGCCACGTGACCAAGGCGAATAGCAAGGCAGTGCGAGGGGGACCAAGAGCGAGAGAAATGGCAACAAGGCGACGGTCTTCCGTGTCCTTCCAGCTGCACGAGAACCAATTCCTCTTGCAGCTGCCTCAGACCGCCACGACCCATGGCCCCCAGGTGGGGACTGCGGCTTCTCGCATCCGTCGGGCGCTCCCGCTGCCCTTGCTTGCCTTTGGACTGGGCATGGCAGCCATGGTAAGTCAGGGGGACAAGGCAGGGTCGACCGCGTCCAGGTGGAGTTCTACACCTGGACACGAAAAGATGCACAGCTTACTTACACTTGCTCATCTCATTCTTTCTCTTCGTCCATGCACAGGGAGGATGGGTGTGGGCGGCGCCTGCCTTTGTGTACGCCGGGCTCGAGCTCTACAAGGGCAGCAAAGCTAATAAAGGTGCGCGCCAGGAAGGGAGGGAAAAGTAGGAAAGGAAGAATTGTGAAGGGGGTAGCAAGATCGAGGGTTCTTGACCGTATGCCTCTCCCAGCTGTACTATAGAAGGTAGGCGGGAGACTGCGCCTTCATCGACCGGTGTGAACGAGACCTAAAGTCTAAACCAAATCCAGCAAGAGCAGCTTGGTTTGTTACTGTCCTTCTTACCAACCTCACTCCCACACATACACGCACCCCTTGCTAGGTCACGCACGTCGTTTGAGTGCATCGGGCCGAGCTCGCCGTGCGTCGTCAGGGAACGTTGCAGACCTATTGGGTCGAGTCCGAGGGCGCACCATTTCCTCCAAGCTTTGCTGCATCTGCCTGGACGCCATTCCCGACGACGAACCATGCTCCAACCTGTTCGACTGTAAGTACAAGGGGGCGAAGAGGTCGTCTCGGTTGTGTCGTCTTGTGTGCACTCATCGTGCCGTTTCAATTACAATCCCGCTTTTGATTGCTTGCCTTGAATTTTCTAACAATTGGTCTGTATGATAAATATCTTCCACCTCGTAGGCAAGCATGACGCTCAGACGCACAAGGCCTGCATCGACAAGTGGCTAGAAAAGCACGAGACTTGCCCCCTCTGCCGGCGCGACGCAAAGGACCCCGTCATGGGGGAGATGAAGAAGTATCCCCTCGACGTGGCGGCCCAGATCCGGGGTTGCCGCTTTATCGTCTTCAAGGGCTGGCAGAACGAGGAGTACCTCCGGCACTTCCTCGAGGTCGGGGCCACCGAGCTAATCGCTGCCGCGCTTGAAGCCCACGCCACCAATCCGAAGGTGGTGGCGGCGTGTTTCGCGGCAATTTTTGTGATCGCGTTCTCCAGCAAGGAGACTCAGGGGCGCTTGTCGTCCTTGGGGGTGTGCGAGAGGGTGGTCCAGGCCATGGGCACGCACACGGAGGACCTCGAGGTCCAGGCGCGTGGCTGCGGTGCCATTTACGCCTTGTCGCTCTCGAACAAGCAGACGCAGCTCCAGCTCTGTCAAGCCAAGGCGCCGGCCGCCTGTTTGAATGCCTTGCACCGGTACATGGACGATCCGTCGACGGCCTTATCTGCTGCCGACGCCTTTATGTCAATGTCCTGCGATAATAAGCTCGGCCAGGACCTGCTGGGCAGCGGGGATGGGGCTGGGGCCGAGCTAAACGGCAAGGGTGCATGCGAGTTGCTGGCGGACCTGGTGGATCGGTACGAAAACGACCGCGACGTCATGTATGCTGGCTTGGACGCTGTCATGAAACTTGCTATTGATAACCCGGAAAATAGGCTGCGATTCGGCGCGGCGGGAATGTGTCGTAAAGTAATGAATGCTTTTGAACTGTACCAGGACGACGAGATATTCTTGCTGGTACGTACAGGGGAGGTGGTGAAGGAGAAAAGGACATGTAACACCCACTTTGAATCAATTTTGACGGAGGGGGAGACAAAGGGAGTTGGCACGTCGCCCAGCATCATGCTCGTTTCCCCTCTTCTATGTATGCCTCATTTTAGAAGTGTCTCCTTTCTCGACCTATACCTCTTCTTCTGACCCTCGCTCTTTTCCCATCACACTATTCCCTCCCCCCTCATCAGGTCGCGCTCACCGCCGTCTACACCATGGCCGAGAACCAGAAAGAGAACCAGGCCCGCTTGCTAGAAGGGAATAGGGCACAGACCTTGATGTCGACTCTCCGCCGCCACGAAGGATGTCGGGACGTGGTCTCGGTAGGACTGGATGTGCTTTTCGCGTTGACGTACGACGCCGTAGAAGGACCTAATACGGTCAGTCACCCGGCGTTGCGCGGGGCGGGGGCCTGTCAATACATTTTGAAGATGTTGCAGGCGTATCCCCGTTGCCCGGAGATCTACGGGCCGGGCCTCAAGGCAACAGCCTGTCTCTTGACCTCGGTGGAGACACAAACGTTCATCACGGGGCCGGAGTGGTGCCAAGTGCTCTGCGACAGTATGAGGCAGAGCATTGAGGTGCAAGACATGCCAGTCATTGAGATCTGTTGTCGTGTCCTAGGCAACCTCGCCCTCCACTCGAATACCAACCAAGCCTCCTTGAGAGAAGCCGGCGCGTGTCGGATGGTCTGTGACTGCCTAAGGAAAGGATTTTGCCGTTATCAAGCCCTAGAAGCTATCGCGGACCTAGCATATAACAGCCCTGATAATCGCCAAGAGCTGGGAAGGTGTGACGCGGTGAAGCTCGTGGTTTTATCTATCGAGACGGACTTGATGGATTTGGTCGCTTTTGACATTGCCGTTATGGCTCTTACGAACCTCGTCCAAGACAACGCTCTTGCCGCCCGCTTGCAAACGCATAAGGTCCGCTTCCAGGAGGGAGGCAAGGAATGCAAGCTCTCCGTGTACGCCTTGCTGAGCCACCGTCTGAGGACCGACAGCCTGGATTTCGGAGAACGCGCCTGCATCCTAATGATGTCCCTCTCCGCGCTATGCATTTACGACCCCAAAGCCCAGTCGGAAATTGGGAACGCCAATGGCTGCTGGTCCGTGGTGGAGGGGTTGCGGAAGTCTGCGCAGAAGTGCCTCGGGCCCGATGCGGCAGTGGCGCGTCAAGGACTCCAATTGATTTCGGATCTGGCTACAAAGCACTCTGCCAACCAGGACCGACTGCGAGAGGCAGGGGCCATCGAATTGCTATGGCGGTTGCTTCCAGAATTCTCCCGCGACCCTCTCGACGCGGCGCGCTGGCTTTTGGCGTCGTCCGTGCTTGCGGAAGAAAATCCCACCAATCAACAGCGCTTCGTGAAGCTCGGGGTGCCCGCAAAGGCAATGGGGCTCCACCAGCAGTTCCCCGAGGACGAAGAAGTCTTGGACTCCGCGTTAGGCTGTCTTACTGCGCTTGCCGCCAACAATCGAAGCCTTCAAGACCACATCGGGTCTCTCGGCGCCTGCGAGATGGTTTGTCAGGTGGCCATGCGAGCAGTGGAGAATCCGCACCTCTTAACTCGCTGCTGTTCGTTCGTTTTGGCACTCTCCGAATTGCAAAAGTTCGACACGGAAGGTCGACCGCTGCACATCTGGAGGTAAGTATTACGCTCCTCTCAAGGCGAAGGAGAGAGTGAACAGATTTCCTTTCTCATGATGAAAAAGGAAAGGATTTTCGTTTATACATGTATAATGTTGAAGGCAGCGTCAAGGCCTTGGAAGCTATGGTCAAGGGTCACAAGAAGACACATAGACACATAAGGTGTGTTGTTTACTCATCAAGTCTGCTTTCACACAACAGGGACAATACATATTCTAACAAGAACCGGCTACGGGAGAGCGGGGCAATCGCAAGCTTTAGCAAGGCCCTTACATGGAACATCTCGCACGGTGCAGACCCGGTCATGCTTGGCAGTCTTATCCTCAGCCTGGCTCTGGTTGCCGAAGACGATGTGCCTACCTTCACGCGATTGCGGAACGAAGGCATCTTCCAACTGGTGGTGGATTTGACTAGGCAGTATCCGGACCATGACACGGTCTGGATGGCCACCACCGGGCTAGTCGCCACCTGCTCCGTGGTGTTCAACGACGACTGGACGGATTGGAGCCGGTTCGAGACGCCCGTCAAGGAAAATCAAGACCTTTTTATCGCTGGCGGTGCCATCCCTTACATTCTCGACGCCATGAGAAGCACGCCGCTGGTGAAGAGTACCATCGTTATGAGTTTCATCTCCCTGGGTGCATTAATTTGGCAAAACGCACAGGGCATTGAGTTGCTCGTAGATGCCGTCGAATTCATCGATGAAGTGTTGGCCAGTGCTGCCTGCAAGGGGCCCGACAGCTTGTTCTACGGTCTGCTCGTGCTCGGCTCTATGGTTAGCTTTCCGGATCCTGACGTAAAGGTGTTGGCTCGGTGTTGCCCCGTCATCTACCGGTGGGAGAAGGTTGCTCGCGAGGCCTACCCCGAAAACACCTGCTTAGTTCGACTACGGGTTATCCTCATCTCTCACATTCACAAGGCAGCAGCGGCGCACCCGTTTGGACTGGATGCTGCATGAGGTGCTGCTCTAGTTTGGCTTCTTGAGTGGTTTGCGTATGTATATTGCATGTATCGGTCAGATTCGAGTATTTAAAAATACAGCTAACTTGCGTCGAATGTTGGCAAATCTGTCTGTCTTGTTGTTCTTTGCTTTGCTTTTGTAGTTGGCTTTCTGGCTGGGGGATGTACAGAATAAACAAGCACACACACACATGAATGTAGCGACGTCCACACCTACACTCACACTCACACGCTTCTCTTCCTCCTTCGTCTTTTTTGTTTTGCTTTCTTCGTTTACAATGTTCACCTTCGACGGGCTGCCGGCTTGGGTGAGGCGGCTCTCTTGGCTCCGATCGCTTTTTTCTTGGGCTTCAAGACAACATTTGTAGCCTTCCCCATTCCTGTCTCCTCCGTCCCTGCCTGTGCTGCATGACGACGACTGGCACGGGCTGGCGTGTCCTTGCCACCCCGAACGGTCGTCATCAGCGTCTCCACGGCCCCCGTTCCTGTCATGCACTCATCAAGCTCACCCCCGTTCGGCACCGAGGCCGCCGTGCTCGACGTGATCCCTGATCCTGGCGTGGGCGCGATGGGTGTCCTCTCGGCGGCGTCCCGTTGTCGGGCAGCAGCAGCGGCGGCCCGGACGAGGGTGTAGGTGCTCAGGCCCACGGCCGCCACGGCCAGAAGTTTGCTGGTGAGAGAGAGGCCGCCTGGCTTGCCAAAGGGCCAGGCCAAGCCCCAGAGGCCCCGCCCTCCGCGCCCCCCTCCCGGCAAGGTGCTGCATAGAGGCCGGGTGTCGGGGGAATCGTCCGCAGGCAAGGGCGCCAGGGTGATGGGCTCGAGGCGGCCAAAGAAGGCGCGGAGATTAAGGCCGGGATTCGTGTGGCAACGCTTGTCGATGGCTTCCAGCAGGTGGCTGCGAATGCCGCCATCCACCAGCGCCCGGCGGGGAGGGTCTTGTTC
>Ga0105055_10006026_pt1 | contig 16827 bp, 6 predicted proteins | sample BON03_FD_78090 | JGI IMG/M metagenome (GOLD analysis project Ga0105055, IMG submission 78090) | Freshwater microbial communities from Lake Bonney liftoff mats and glacier meltwater in Antarctica - BON-03 | ecosystem: Environmental > Aquatic > Freshwater > Ice > Glacier meltwater | place: Lake...
CCGTGATTCTCTGTTGCTAACACTCTCTTGTGGCTCCTTCTACCCTCTCTATGAAAGTCTACAAATACAACTTGAGTCTCTCAACCTTGCTTGCTATGAATCCCCTTTCTCCAGTCCTCTTCTCCTCTATCTTTTAGGCTGGTCTCTCTCCATGTCGTCATCATCCTCCTCCTCCCCCTCCCCCGACCCCCCCTCGTCGCTCGAAAAAGAATGACTGCGCTCCCGCTGCAAGGCCATCGCAGCAAGCGTCGCCGTCGCATCCGCCACCACCATCCCACCACTGCTGCTAATACTGCTGATGCTGCTCGCCGTCGTCATCGTCGTCGTCGTCGTAACCACTTGCTGCTGCTGTTGCTGTTGCAAGACCATCCGGGGGACTACACGATCCAACGGCTCATGGGGCGTATTCAACACCAAGCCCAACCGAATCGCCTTCTCCACATGCGTAGGCGCCACCCCCGCTGCCGTCGCGCTCTGTCGTCGATGCACAAACTTATTCTTGTACTTTGCCGAGCGATTGATCACACGAATGGCATCGTTATCCACCAAAATACACCCAGCCACCGCCCCCGTCCCCTGTCCATGATCCTTGCTCGTCGAGAAAACCGTAAAGACCCGCGCCCCCTTACTCAAGCCCACCCCCTCCGCATGCGCCTCATGCGCCCGGACAATATATGAAAACTGATTGACGGCCAAAAAGTTATCCACCGCGCGATTCCCAAAACACACCGCCCCTCCCCCCCTCAGACTCTCTCCAAACCCCAACTCATTCAACTCCCTCCCCTGCTCCATATCCGCCAAGGCTGGGTCGGACCAAATACAATCCGAGGCCAACTGCTGCGACGCCCTACTCTCATGGTCATACACAGGCGAGATACCCGCCACCCGTGGCACCGCCAACAAGTCCTCCACCCGCGTCGCGACCTCCTGCCCCTTAGTCGGGCGCGGCAAGCCACCATGCACGCAAAATATGTCATTGTCAATCACTCCTGCCAAAGGCAACCGATCAAACACCTGATTCACAGCCTCCCAGACCTGCTCTCCCAAATCACGCCCAAACCTCGCCTTGCACTGACGGAGGAACGACCGGTCACCATAGTGGTCCTCCCACCCATTCACATCCCTCGTCTCGTGATTCCCCCGCAACATAAACAACTTCGTCGGCGAGCAGATCTTTAACGCAAACAGGTACGCCACACACTCCAACCCATTCATCCCCCTATCCACATAATCCCCCAAAAACAAAAACTTGCCCGCTGTCAGCTGCGTCCCGAGCTTCCACAAATGATCGGCAAAGAAATTCAAATCCTCCAAATTTCCATGAATATCACCAAACACATACGTAGGACTCTCCAACGCCAAGCACCGGGGCTCCGCCTCATAAATAGGTTTGGCCCGCGCGCAGAGCTGCATCAAATCGTCAGCAAAGCGGGCCGAGTGCAAATAATCGATCTTGTCCAAGGGCTTGCGGAACATCTCAATCATCTTGCTAGCCAGCTCGTCCGTGCTCTCCACCGGAAAAGCATTCAGGACCTGGGTAGTCGCAACAGAGGCATGCCGTCCGACACGTGCGCGGGAGAGGACACCATCCGCTTCGACTTCGTAGGAGAGTGTTACGACCTTGCGGTTGCGGGGGGACTTGAGAGCATCTTGGGCGCGCATCTGGGCGAGGGAGGTACGCAGGGAGTCGGCTTCCGCTTGCATGGTGCTGATGACGGCGTCCTTGTCGCGGACGGTCTCGGTGAGTTGCGTGATGAGCAGGTCCATTTTGTAGCTAAGGTTGAGGGTGGGGGGGGAAGGATCGAAGGGATGAGGGGGGGCGATAGATGGGGGATGGGGGCGCGGGGCAAAAGGGGGAGACAGGAGCTTGGACAGAGAGGGGGGAGGGTGCGGCAGTGGGGCCGCAGCGCCGGAGAGAGCGCACGAATAAGCTATGTAAAATAGACACCAAGAGCACGGGCAATGGCCGACGGGCTCGATGAATCAACACACGCGTACAAGTCGTATGGACGGGACGGGGTTGCCCCGGCAGGCAGAAACAGACACGCTCCCGCACGCCCACCCACACGCGCAGGCACAGGCAGGCAGACACCCGAGGACATACACACTCTAACCAGACCCATGTGTCGTGCTTCTTTCTCGTTCACTTACCTCTGAGCATCGCGCATGCTGCCTCCAAAGGCGTCCGCCTTGGCCTCGAGGGCCTTCTTGCCACGGGGGGAAGTGTTGAGGAAAGACATGCTGGTGGTCTCACGACGTCACACTCCAGACCGGGCTGCCTTTACAAGCCTGTGTGTGTGCGGTGTACGTGTGGGGCGTTAGAAAAGAAGGCAGGCAGGGAAGCTCAGGCAACATGTGCGCGTGCGCGTGCCTGTCGTCGCTGGGGGGAGAGGGGAGGCGAGACGGAGGGATGCAAGCCTCGTCGTCAGGTGCAACGCGGGGACGGAAGACAAAACCATGCACACAGACCAACACAAATGTTTAGCAAGATATGAAGACATTCGAGGGCATGGATAAAGTTGGTGCAGGGTTCCCTGGGGTGAATCTGGACGTACCGTCCTTGTCCGAATGGCACGCTTCCCCTCATCCAACTGCCGCCAATTCAAAATCAAATTTACGATACCGGTGGGTTCCACAACTCAGCCAGAGGAGGTTTTTACCAAGAGCATTTGCATGTACCGTAGGCCTGCTTCGGCATGCGCCAGAAAAAGCCCTCCCAGAGAGCGCACTCTCAAGAAACTGGACAAGACAAGACATCAATTACTTTTCGCTTTGCTTTGCTTTTCATTTCTTTTTGTAAGTCTTACTCCCAATGCTATGCTCCTCTACTAAATTCTACCGAGCCACCTACTTACTACTCTATACTCCCCCTACTCGTCATCCTCCTTCTCGTCGTCCGAATCCGCCTTGAGCCGCACCAAAATGCGCTTGGCATAGTCCCGGACAAACTTGGCAGGCTCCATCGGCGCTTGGGCCACAAACTCGCCCAAGGTCTCAGCCCGGGAATGAATCTCCAAGGCATACAACAAGGCCCGTTCCGACACATACTTGACACGGATGTCCATGTCCTTCACTCCCTCCACCAAAGGCGGAATGACCGTGACCAAATGAGGTCGCAACGCCGCCGGCTGGGCCTTGGCAATGGTCTTGATCAGCCCCGCTGCAGCCTTGCGGACTTCCGAGGACATGTCACTGAGTGCGGCCGTCATTTCCGGCACCACACTAGCAATAAAGCCAGCCACCTGCTCGGGCGTCGCCTGATTGTGCGCGTACACCACCAGCCTCGCCAACGCATGCAACGCCGCGTCCCGCACAGGCCCCTGGTCCGACGACGCCGCTGCACCCGCCGTGCCCACGTCCGTCTTCAGCACCTTGACCATCTCTCCCAAAAACGGCACCAGCTTCGCCTCCCGCAACCCGCTCTTCAACGTCGCCCCCAAGGCCAACGCCCGGCCTTGCGCCGAGGGCCACTTGCTCCCTCCCTCCCTCGCCAACAACTCCTTGCGCAACGCCCCCTCCACAGCATCGGCCGGCAACAAGGCCACCACCCGGCCCACCGCTCCTCCTGCTGCCTTTCGCAGAGCCTCTTCTTGATGCCCCAACAGACCAGCAAGCTGATCAACTGCCTTGCCCACCACGGGTGGAGAGACCTTATCTCCCGCCGCGCCCAACACCGAGCCCAAAGCCTTAAGCATGGCAGTTTGCACGTCCAGGCCCGCGGGGGAAGAAACAGCGCCCGCGACGAGCTCTGTGACAAGAGGGTCGATGCGCGTGGAGAGGGGGACGAGGCGGCCGAGCCCCTTGGCGGCGCGGTCGCGGACGTTCTGGTGGGTGTCGTTCAGGGCCTTGGTGAAAGTCGTTTGAAGCTGAGGTGCTAACCCTCGTAAGGCGACGCCGCCCTTCTCCAGCAGCAGAGTCATGGTGTTGAGAATCGCGCACTTGATGCCCGGGGAGAAAGTCTTGTCGGAGGCAATTCGGATGAGCGGACCCACCACCTTGGCAATGTAAGGCCGCAAGGCCGTGGGCGTCAACAGGTCCAGCAACTCCCCCATCCACGACGCAGCCACCTCCTTTTGGTTCGGCGTCCCCTGCAACAACCCCTGAGTATACACAGGCAAGAACGGATCAAGGCCCCCCGGGACATTGAGCCCGGGCAAGGCAAAGGCTGCGTCGCCAACCCCTCCTTTGCGACGACGGGCATCACTCACCACAGACGCTACCACGTTCCGCATGAAATCCAGATGGCTCAACGCCTCATCCACCCCCAACCGCTCCAACAACGTCTTGAGCGCCTGAACCGCTGGCACCCACACAGCTTCCTGAGGGTCATTAAGCAAAGGCAACAAGAACTTAAGCAGAATCGGCGCCTGAGGACGGAGATCCGCACTGGTGCCCTTTGCAAGCGCAGCAACCGCCCACGTACCCCATCGACGGGTAGCAGCATCAGAAGCGTCGAGGAGCTTCGTTAAATCCACCACCAGATGCTGCAGCCCATTGCTTTCCACGGATGTAACAATCGTGCGCGTGCACGACTGCAACGCCACCAACCGCCGCGCCTCCCCCTCGTCCCCGCCCTCCTTCCCTGCCTCCTCCTCCGCAATCACCATCTGCCCCACCAACAACGGCAGCAGGATCGAAGCGTGAAAATGCAACGTCGTACCCGTCACCTCCGCAACCGCCTCCAAGGTCCGAGCATGGCTGATCGAAACAGGCGGCTTGGTCAGCTTCGGCAACAAATAGCCCAACACCTCCCTCGGACGCGCCCGCAACAACTCCCTCACACCCAGCAACGCCCGTCCCTGCGTCTGCATGCCATCCTCCTCCCCCTCCCCCGACGCCGCCGCCAACTTCTGCTCCTCGTCCAACCTGACAAGCATAGGAGGCACCACCTTCGAAATCGCGTCCCCTCCCAAAATACGATGGAAAGCCAAGAAAGCCTGCCCTGCCTGCTCCCTCACCGAAGCCGCCGGATCCGTCAAGGCATCAATAATCGCTTCCACAAGGGTAGACGCAAAATCCTCAATCTGCTTCTTCTGCGCACAGTCCATAATCTCCGCCAAGCCCAAACACACACCCTGCCTCATATTCGTATCCCCCACCACCAACTCCCTCCTCAAATGAGGCACAATCTCAGGCAAAATCTGATCACCCAGCTTGCGGACAATGTCTCCCAAGGCCCGTCCACCCACCGTGCGCTTATCTAAGTTATTGCTCGCCAGTGCGCCAATCAAAATCTCAATTAAGGTAGGCAACACCTCTCGTAACACACGCGGCGTATTACTCACCACCGTCTTCCACACCTGCAACGCCGACTGCCTCACCACCGCCGAAGTATCCGAACGAATAACATAAAGCGACGCCAAAATCTTCGCTCGGCGCTTCGGCCCCAAAACAGAGTTAATCGCAAGCTCCGCCCTCGAGACCCCTCGGCCGCCGGCATCATCATCTCCAGCGTCATCCAATGCCAGGCCCACCGCCTTAGTCCCACCAATAGTATAAAGCAAATCACCCAGCAACTGCACCGAGGACTGACGAATCCGCCAGCTATCATCAAACAGACCCGCCTCCAAAGAAGGCAACAGCTCATCCGCGTGATGCTTCCCGTGAGTGGACATAAGCACCTGCCCTGCCTGCAGCGCCACCTCCCGCACAGACTCCGTCTCATCTGTCAACCCCGCCAAAATCACAGGCAAAGTATCACTGAGATAAGGCGTGAAGCCCGGCCCCAGGGCGGGAGGGAGGAAGGAGAGCACCCACAACACACCCTCGCGAACGGAATACCGCGGGTGGCCCTTGAGAGCTAAGAGGTCGGTCAAAACAGCCCGCACGCGGGTATCACCCAACGACACAAGTACCTGCGCCAGGCCTTGGGCCCCCCCCGAACGCTCCACAGAGGAGGCGTCCGTCTTGAGAGTTTGCACCAACCAAGGGACCAAATCAAAGAGTGACTCTTCGCCCATCCCTCGCATCAAGCTCCCGAGCGCTCGAGCGGTGGTGGCGCGGACGTCAGGAATAGGATCGACTAATGCGCCTTTCAAGCCGGGGAGGAGGGCGGGGAGGTAGGGAACGAGGTCACGGGCGTCCCCTACCATGGAGCACATGTTACCGGTAATGAGGGAGGCTTTGCGTTTAAGGTCGGCAGCGCGGTCTTTGAGGCCACGTTGGACGATGGGGATGAGGAGGGCGAGGGAGGGGGCATCGACGGAGTGCATGAATTCACATGCTAGCAGCCCGTCGAGCGCGTCTTTGGTGTGCTTTGCGGGATCGTACAACGCCGAGAGCAGGAGAGGAGAGAGCTTGCGGATTTCGGGGTTGCGGATCACTTTGCCAATATCTCCGAGGGCGGTTTTACCCGACTCGCGGACCTTGGGGTGGGTGTCACCGAAGGCCTCAGTCATGCGAGGCACGATTTGAGGGAGGCAACTCGAGAGCTGTTTAGGCGCGCAGTAGGCCATGGCGCCCAGGAGGGAGAGAGCCGCGGCCTTACTTCGCCAGGCGGAGTCGTCGAGGGCTTTGAGGATGGTGGGGAGGACGAGTTTGACTCCGTGGGGGGAGAGGTTGCCCATAATGGCCTTGGCGGCTAGGGAGGCGGCGTCTCGGACGTGGTCGGAGGAGTCGGAGAAGCACCGGAGGAGGAGGGGGAGGATGACGATGACGTAGGGCTCAAAGAGGAGCTTGAGTCGATCACACAGGCATTCGAAGCAGAACAAGGCCCCTTGCTTGGCGGCGGGAGAGGAGGAGGCAGCTGCTTGCTCCAAGGCGGACATGATGCCGTGTTGCTTGAGCGAAGCAATCCCCAACCCCTTGACCAACGCCGAGATCCCGTAGGCTGCCCCGCGACGGGTGCCGTAATCGTCGCCCTTCAAAGCGGCGTTTAGGAGCTTGGCTGCGTATTCCCCTGCTTGGCTTTTGCAGGCCGGCATCAACGGGACCATGCACAGGGCTACGGCTCGTTGCACCGGTCCAGAGGGAGTGGAGAGGGCGTCGAGCAAACGGTCCATGATTGAAAGGATTTTGGGGTCTGTAATGTTAAGATGGCGAGCGGTGGAGCCCATCAACACTACTGTCCCCTCTCGGCGCCAATCGAATGCCCGCACGTCCTCCCCGCGCTCGGCCGGGGTCTCGAGCACCCCTTCAAAGATGGGGAGCAACGCCGTGGCTTGCGACGCACCATAAGCATCAATCAAGGCCATCCCCGCACTCACCATCTGCTGCCTCACTGCATCACACGGATCCACCACCCCAAACCTCAACAAGAAAGGAAACACCACCTCCAAATGTTTATCGGGCCCTTCAGGCGCCAGAGCACTCCGCTTCCCCATCTCTTCCAACGCCTTCGCCACCCCCCCTCGCGCCCCTGCCTTCTCCTGCTCCTTCGTCGCTTTCTCCTCCGCCGATGCCTCCTCCCCCCCAAGGGGCGCCAAGAAATAAGCCTCCCCCCTTGGGCGTTCCGCCTCCTCCGTACTCGCTTCATTCGCCTTGAACAAATCCAACAACCTCGTCAATGTCGCAGTCGCCGTATCAGGCAACTCCACCACCGCCGCCGCCATCGCCCTCCCCGCTGCAGCTCGGACCCTCGCCGTCTCATGCCCTAGTAAAACAAGCAAGGGCGCCGAATACATCCCCGACAAAATAGCACCTCGTGCTTCCCACACTCTCTCCCCGGCCTCGGCCACCTCCTCGTCCTCATCATGCTTCGCCAGCCACAACCTCGATTCCACCAGAGGATTCCCCGTCAGCGACGCCTTGCCCTGCCCTGGTCCTCCTCCGGCACCTGCCACTGCTTCAATTGCCTCCAACACCGCCAGTCTCACCGAGCCCTCCCTCGAGAGCAACCCCTCATTTCCCAGAAGCGGCGCCCACTCGCCCACAGACAACGCCGGGCCCATCAACAAGGAAATCAAGCTCCCCCCAGGGGCGGGCTCCGAACGCGGGTGTGCCTGTAAGACGTAAAGAATAAGTTCTGTCATAGGCTTGCGCAATGGCCGCAGAATCTCGGCTTCGCTCGGGCCAACGTCCAAGGGAGGGGTGGAGGAGAGCTGGCCAAAGTCAGCGTGGGCTGCGAGGATAGACAAGGCTTCCCCGTATGATTCACCCATGTTGAGACCAGGGCAGGCATCAGTGAGAACAGCACGGATAATGGGGAAGAGTAGGGAGAAGGTCGGCCCGCTCAATCGTTCCTTGTAGACATGCGAGCAAAAGGCAGTGAGGTAGTCAATGACGCGTGCCAGGACATCAGCAAGCTTGCGGAGTACCTTCAAATCACCCTCCCCCGCCACCACCACCAACCGCACCGCCGCAGCCAGATCCCACGCAATGGGCTGGATGTTGCTTTCAACCGAACCGGCCAACGCCCTTAGAGCCTCATATGCCTCCATCTCCAACAGCCGCGAACGGAGCAAGGGCGTCAAGGCAGGAAGGGCCTCCGGGATGGAGAGGTGTGCAACAGCAGGCACCTGCTTAGCTAACGAAACCAAGGCCTCAAACACAGCCACAGCCTCCCTCCTCAACCCTCCCACTCGCGCGCGAATCTCCGCCTCCTCCGCCAACAGCTTCTGTTCCTCTGGGCTCGGCCCCGCCTGCCCCCCCGCCTCCTTCTCCTTCTCCGCGGCCTTCTTCCGTTTAAACTCCTCCTCCCACTTCTCCTCCTCCGCATCATACACATTCCCCCTCCTTCCCGTCCTCATCCTCCTCGCCTGTCCCTCCACCCCTCCCCCCCCACCCCCTCCTCCTCCTCCTCCTCCACCACCATTCCCCAATTTATGCACCTGACACACCGACGCGGCCGAATGAAAATAAACCGCCACCTCCCCCGCCTCCACCTCCAAAAGCTCCGGTCGCTGCAACTGAATCAACAATGCAGGGACCACCCCATCCACCAGCAACTCCCTCCCCGGCTGGCCCAAACTATCAGCCAAAGCCCCTAAGCACCGTTGGCCCGCCACACGATGCGCCTTCGGCCCACCCCCCGGAGTCATAATCGCCTGAATAACCTCATCGGAGACATCAAACGAAATGTCATCAAACCCTCCCTCCACCCCTTCCTGCCCTCCCAACCCCTGGCCACGCAACAGTCGGTGCCACAGCCCCGCAGCCTGTCGAGACGAATCAGAAATGACAGGATGGTGAGCCAGGACCATCGCCATTGGCAAGCAAGCGAGTGTGTCTGGGTCAGCCTCCCCCTCTTCAGCAGCAGCAGCAGCATCCTCCCCCTCCTCTACGGCAGCAGGGAAGAGCGTAGCCAAGGCATCAGCAAATCGCTGGGGGCAAGGCCAACCACGTTGGTCCAGTTTACTCTTCGAACAAGAGGAAGAAGAGTCGAGGTCATCACTGCTAGCACCAGCAGTCCACTTGCCCGCCGCCTCCTGCTTCCGTGCCACCTGATCGACTTTCACCCACAACCCCTTCAGCAACGACATCCTCGTTACCACCGCATCCTCCTGTAACATAAGCGCCACGGCCTTCTCCGCCTCCTTCCTCACCTCCTGATTGGCATGCAAGAGCACATCAAGCAATGCCAACGTCGCAGGTTTCACATTCCTAACCCCCAAACTCTCATCCTCCTCAAAATTCTCTATTTGGCCAATAATGGCCGACACGCCCAACGTCCGCGTCGCCGCCACCAGCAGCCTCACCATTGACAAGGCCACCGGTGCCAAGTGCAAGGCACGCACGCACGCTTCCACTTGGGTAGGGGCAAACAACCACGACCCCTTCTCCGTCAAAAGCTTCGCATATTCCACACTGCTGCTGCTGCTACTACTGCTCAACCCCTCCATCTCCACCAAACAATGCAACGCCACCACCGCCTCCACATTACCAACCTGCAGAGCCTTCTTCGTTCCATCCCTCACCACCCTCCCCAGAGGCTCAGCCAACTCCTTCCTCAGTCCCTCCTTCAATGACGGGGCCATGGCAAGCGCATCTCGAATAGCAAGCAACAGCGGCAACAACGCCTCCTTATCCTTACTACTACTCCCCTCCACCCCCTTCCGCAACGCTTCCAACACCACAGGACTCACCCCCTTCCCCTCCTCATCCACTAATCCCAACCACTCCCCAAGAGCAGCAAGAATCTCAGCCCTCGTCCCCTCATGTGCCTCCTTCCCAAACGCAGCCACCAGACCCTCCAGTGCTGCAGTCGTCGCCGGGGCCACCGCCGACCTCGGCAACCTCCTCCCCCCCCTCGCCAATGCCCTCACAGCGACCACGCATGCATGCCTCTGAAACCACTGCGCGAGCACTCCCCCCGTCTTGCCCAACAAAACATTGATCACCTCACTTACCACCCACGCAAACACTGTCGAATCCCCCACCTTCTGCGCCAAGGTGTCCAGCAACGCCACCGCCTGCCCTCGCGGCTCCTCCTCCATGCTCTTAACCATCCTCAGGGCAGGAGGCAAAAATAGTGTATCGACATAAGGGCTCAAATCCAAGGGCAGCTGCGTGGCAAGAGCAGCAACAGCGCCTAGCACGCCTGCAGGTGATTTCTTGAGAGCTTTCTCCACTGCCGGACCAAGGGGGTCAGACATATCTTCAGCTGTGATGGAGGAAAGGAGGGAGGCGAAGCTGGCGAGGGAGGAGGGGCTGGGCTTGGTTTTGCTGTTGATGGCCTCCCGGAGATATACCTCGAGAAAGTCTCTTTTGGTTGCGGCGTAGGTGGAGGGAGGGAGGCGGGTACGATAGAAATCTACCAAGGTCGCAAGGAGGCAGAGGGAGGACGGGGAGGAGGAAGGGGAAGTAATGCGTGTTTTGTACACCTCGGGGAGGAGGGAGGGGTAGTTGCCTAGGAGGCGGGTGAATTCTCGAATGCCGGCGTCGCGAAGGGAGGGGCGGTCGGCGGTGGTGGAGGAGGAGGAGGAGGAGGTCATGAGGCCCTCCAGCAAGGCAGCTTGGGCCGTGATGGCCTTGGTCACCACTTCCGACTTGATCAGGGATTCTACAGTGGGTACCGGAGGAGGGACATGCTGCTGCTGCTGCTGCTCGCCGTTACCATTCTCCTGCAGCGCTTGCCTACGTCGTTTCCCTTCCTGCCTCCACCGCTTCCTCTTACTAGCATCCCGCAACTGGTGCTCCAACAGCTGGCCCCACAAACGCATGGCCGCCACGCGTGCCTCGGCAAAGGTACAACGGGCTTGCGCACCCGCCAAGACAGTCGCCATGACATCAGGAAGCAAAGGCCAATGGGTCGGAGCATCCTCGAGCCCTGCCCGCAGCACTTCCCGCACGGCACGCCCGACGCCTTTGTAGTCATTGCAGGTCACTCCCAAGGCCAGCTCGACGAGGAGCAAGCACAGGCTGCGGGTGGCGGGGCGGGAGAAGCCGGTGGAGGCCTCGCTGTCGTCGGGGGCGGCATCGCGGACGAGGGGGAGCAAGGTTTTCTAGAGCGCATGGGGTGGGGATGGGGAGGAGCGACTTGATTGACGATGAATGACATTGCGAATAGGAGATAAAGGTTTCGGAAGCGAGCGCTTTAAAGTGGCTGTACAGTGGCGGTGCGAACGCAAGGGAGCAGGCAGGAGTGGGGGAAGGGGAAGTGGAAGCCCGCCTGCTCTATCCTTCCATGACGGGCATCCCAACGTACCCGAATCACACGCAGCAACTCGCCCGTGGACGACGCCGCGTACGCCATGCGCCGTGCCAGCATGAGCTCCTCCTCCATGCCGCCGTTGCCCAAGCCACCGCCGCCATCGTCACCTGCCGCCGCGGCAGGGTCTTCGATAGCCATGGAGCGGCGAGACGGGAGGCTAAGACTGCCTGCTGGGCGACTGCCTTTTGCGCAGGCTTGCCCGGCCGCTTTGACGTGCAATCTGTACACTATGGTGGTGGATGTCATAAGGAAGGAGGGCAGAATTAGCGGTGGTTGTGTAGAAGGGTCTATTGACAAGCAAAGGGAGACTGCGGTGTCGCTGTGCGGCTGGGCTTCGAGCTTCGAGTCGCTGAAACGATGAACTGATGATGTTCTTTCCTTGCTGCCCCACTCCAAAGCACCCACAAACGCAGCCCTGGCACTCCCATTGGCTCTGGCTGCTTTGTCCACCTGCCTTGCCGGCATCTCACTACGTCTGGCTCGCCTTTCTCACCTGCCATTGTCCCTTTCCCCACCCACACTCGCCCAACAGGCATCATCGTCATCGCTGTCGGTTGCTCTGCCCCTAGTCGTAGCACTCTTTCTACACACAGAGACCAAGCGGCAGCGCCACCAGCACCAAGCTCCTTCTACAGATCACAAGCGCCAGAGCCGTATCATCAAACACCAAGCATCATGAGCTCCTACTTGTCGTCCTTCCTTTCGTCTGCCTTTGGGACCGGGGCGGCGTTTGACTCCTCGGACGAAAGCGACGGGGAGAACCAAAGCCCAGTCAACGCGACCACCAAGCCCTCTTCTTCCACGACGACCAAGGCTGTCAAACCCACCAGCGGGGACGCGGAGAGCAGCAGCGTGCACTGGCTTGGCGTGGAGACGGACGAGAAGGAGGTTCGCGTGATTTGCGACAACCGGGCAGCCAAGGAAGTGCTGGGGAAATGCTCCGACACCACCCCTCTCAACCTCATCTCCATCTTCGGGGCCGCCCGTCAAGGTTAGCAAGCAACTCAAACTCGATCTCAATCCGCCTCTTACTCTTGCCGTCTTTGGTCTTCCTCCTTCCGCTTTCCCCCCCCAAAAAAGGCAAGTCGTTCTTGATGAACATGCTCGCGGGCGAGGACCGCTTGTTCAAGATTTCGTCCTCCCAAGACCCCTGCACGCAAGGCGTGGACGTGTCGCGCAAGGTCGTCTCGTGGGGCGCCTTTCATCGGCACGACGAGATAGCCATGAAAAAACACGAACGGCGATCGATCGACCATGCCTCCTCCGAGCCTGCCCCCAAAATCGCATTCGTCGACGTGGAAGGGCAGGGTGATCGTGACTTGACTTATGATGCTAACCTTGTTTGCCCGGTGGTGTTGACCAGTCGCTGTGTCATTTTCAATTGGAAAGACTCGCTTCAACGAGACAGACTCCTCAACCTTCTTGCAGTGATGCAGCGTGCGGCTTTCAACGTAGCAACCGAAGAAGAGGACGGCGGCGAAGGAGGAGGAGGAGGCAAAGCCCCCGCAGAGCAATCCAAGATCTTTGGACACCTGCACATTGTCTTCCGCGACTGGGCGTATGACGGGACCAAGGAAACAGTCTTCAAAACCCTCTTCACCCAAGAACGTTCCCTCGCCCCCGATGCCGTCGCCCGCAACCAAATCCGCTCCGTCCTCGAGAACGCCTTTGAATCCATCTCCATCTGGCTCCTCCCTCCCCCCGTCGAACGCACCACCGACCTCACCAAAGAACTCCGCGCCGGCGACCTGAGCGATACATTCAAATCGCAAGTGACCGCCCTCCGTCACGCCCTTGCCGAGCAAGTCAAGAACCCCCACCACTTCTGCGGCAAAATCCTGACCGGCCCCAAAATCGCGTCCCTCGTTCCCGCCCTCGTCCAAACCCTCAATGACGGGAAGCAGGTCCTCCCCCGCTCGGCCTACGCGAATCTCATCGCAGCAGAGGTGACAAGGGTGCAAGCTTCTTATTTGAAAAAGTTGCAGAAGGCCTTGGCAGCAGTGAAGCAACAAGCGACTACTACGCCTTTGACGACGGGTGAGCTCCAAGCCCGGGTGGTGGGGGAGGTGCATCGATTGCAGCGGGATTTTGATCATTGGCTTCATTCATTGGGAGATGCCGCGACGGCCACAGAAGCAGCAGCGGCCTTCCAGGAGCACTGTACGAAGGGCATGGAGGAAGTAGTGGCGTTCAACCGCGAGCACTTGCTCGTCGCCCACCTCCACGCAGCAGGCAAGAAGGCCCAAGCTGATTTTGATGCTTCGTTTACCAACACGATTCCTGCGCGGTTGCCCATGGCGCCGGAAAAGCTGGTGGCGGCGCAGCAGAATGCGTTGGGCAAGGCGGAGGGAGGGGTGCGTGCGGTGGTGGGGGGGGAGGTGGACTTGGAGGGGCTGCCTTTGACCGATGTTTTGACGAGTTTGAGGACACATGCGGCCTTGGCGCTGACCAAGGTGGAGGAGACGAACAAGCAGCAGCTGGCAAGGGTGCAGCAGCAAGAGCAGGAAGCGTATGAATCTGCGAAAACGAAGTTTCAGGAGTCCTTTTTCTCGGCCCTTTCCTCCCTCAAGGGCACGGGCGCGCTCATCTCAGAGAGTGATTTTAGCAAGTCTTATGATGCTGCCTTGTCGGCTGCGAAGAAAACCCTCCAAGAAGGGATGCACGTGGAGCTGACCCCGGTGAGTCGTACGAAGGAATTGGAGACGTTTTTGGTGAATGCCTGTGAAGGGATTAAGGGGGAGCAAGGGGCCATGTATCAACTTGGGACGGCGAAGGCGTTGTTGGCCAAGGCGAAGGAGGAGGGGGAGGAGGAGGTACGGAGGGTGGAAGCGCGGGGGATGGAGGAAAAGAAGAAGCTGACAGGAGAGTTGCAGGAGGCGAGGAGGGAGGTGGAGAGGTTGAGGGGGGAGGTGGAGAGGGGGGGAAAGGCGCAGACGGCTCGGGTGGAGGAGCTGGAAGAGCAGGTGAAGGGGTTGGAGAAGGAGAAGGAGACATTGAAAAAGACGTGTGCGTTTCATGAGGGTAGGTACGAGGAAGCGCTGAAGGCATCGAAGAATGATATGCTTGAGAGGTCATTGGAGGCGAGGGAGCGAACGAAGGAGTGGGAGGAGGAGAGGGAAGAATTAGTCAAGGCTAATGCGAGTCTGAAGGCGGAGCGTAATCGGCTCGTGCAGGAGAAAGAAAGGTTGGCTGGGGAGAAGGAGTTGCTGCAGCAGGAGGTGGTGCAATCGAGCAAGAAGCGCAAGGCGGCCGAGGAGGAGGCAGAACGTGCGGTCAAGGCCCGTCGTGAGGCTGATGTCGAAGCTGCTGCTGCTACTGCTGCTGCGGCGGCGGCTGCTGCTGCTGCTGCGGTGGCTGCGAAGGAGGAAGAGGAAGAAGAGGAGGAGGAGGGGCAGGGTATGGAGGTGGAGGACAACACTTCAGTCAAGGAGGAAGAGCAAGAGGCAGCACCGCAGGAGAAGAAGAAGAAGGCAACAGCAGCAGCAGCAGCAGCAGCAGCAGCAGCAGCAGCAGCTAAGCTGAAGGGACGCGCGACTGCTGCAAAGGGTCGTGCCGCGTCCGCGAAGCCTGCTTTGAGCCCTGCCGCGCAACGGAAGCTGGTGGAGGAAGCGAGGGAGGAGGAGCGGAGGAGGATTGAGGAGAGCACGGCTAAGCGGGTGACGCGCAAGAGGTAGAGGAAGGGAGGGATGGGTTTAGGATAGGAGAGAGAAAAGAGAGTATTGGTGGGTTCGGGTGGGAGGCAGGGAGTGAGGGCGATATGGAGAAAGGGGGAAGCAAGCAACAAGTAGATGTAAGACAAGAGGGTGAGAGAAGGGGAGAACATAGGTAGCTAGATAAAAGTGTTGACGACTGACTGGGTGGGAGAAACAAGAGCAGAACGAGAAATAGGGATGATTTCCGCTGAAACAAACAGAAGGCAGTGGCATAGGGAGAAGGGAAAGCACTAGAGGACGAAACTGGAAGGGTGAGAGTCAGCACAACAGAAAAGCCAAACGTGAAGGGAGGCATTGAAATTGACCGATCCAAGGTACTACAACAAACAGCGACAAACCAAAAAGCCGATGAAAGATAAGATCTCATGTACCACTCAATCAAATATACGCACTTTTTAAGTTTCTTCTTGCTTGGTTTTTGTTGTTTTTCTAACCACTCACCACCACCGCACTCTCTCCCAGTGCCTCCCTAAATGTATTTCCCCCCCGCACTAAGGCACCCCCTTTTTCTCCTTCTCCTTTCACCCATCCATTCCTCCGCTTACTTCCTCTCAGGAGGCTCATAGGGTTGTGCCGTAATGTAGAGCGAAAACACAATGGCCAACGCAATAGACATGCCAACGGCCGTAGGAAAAAAGAATTGCAGCCAAGGGGTGTTACCAATACCAGCAGCGATTTCATCCACCGTGGAGAAGTAATCGGCGACGAGCGTAGAGGAAGTGACGGGGGAGGCCACGGTGCTTAGCCAGTCGGAGTCAAGGGCACGCAACGGTTGGGAGATGCCGGCACGGGATGATCTCCTGCTGCTGGCCGTGGCTGTGGTTTGGAAAGGGAGGGAGTGTTGGTGGATTAGAATTAGAGCCTTCCTTTGTCATTTCCAGCCCCAAAACTTCAGAGTTCTATACACAAAAATAACGACGAGCACCAGCCAGCCAGGCTTCGCAACGCACTCTAGGTTACCTGAACTGCTTCTGCTCCAACCCAAACCCCACCCTCCCTTTTGTTCCTGCTCCTCCATCCGCACGCACCCAGCACATTCAACCACCCTACCGCAACAGCAGCAAGAGCACTTACCCTTCAAATTCGTCTTGGGGACCACGAACGCTTGCGCCACCAGGGCCAGGAAGACGAGGAGCAGACCCAGGAGGAAAAGGGACGACCGCCGTGGTACGCCCGCCATGGTGCTTGTGTGGAGGAGGAGGGGGACGAGGAGGCCTGCCTGTGGTTTGTGATGAAGGGAATGGAAACGGAGGAAATGAGTGAGACAATGAGCAAGTCAAGGTCGTCCTCGTCATGTCCACGGCCTTGCAGAGGGCCGGTGGCCAAGGATGAGATAGTACCAAGGACATGAAGGGAGTGCTCGTGCACGCACGGGCATGAGATCTGAGCGGCGCCTGTTCAATCAGCGGGTGCTTACTTCGCCTTCTCGATGCCCACACAGACAAGTCACCCACATAACCCACACCATACACAGGCCCATTGAAGCTTCACATTTACGCCCAGACGACGACCATAAGACGACCA